>JACCDI010344041.1_pt1 | contig 70047 bp, 63 predicted proteins | sample 7442791 | NCBI WGS metagenome assembly JACCDI01 (sample SAMN15323434, study PRJNA562643) | freshwater metagenome | isolation source: river surface water | place: USA:Blue River Watershed | collected 2017-08-15
CGGCGGCATTGTGGTGCTCTTAAATCGGCCTGTGATTCCGATCGCGATCAGCGCTACCGATGAGGGTTCGGACCTTGTATCCATGCAGGCAAGCGTTTGTGAGCCTTTAGCAAGCGTGCTTGCCCGGCAGATTGCTTATTCCCTAGCAAGGGTTGGCAGCTATAGCTTAGCCGGTGGCCTGATGGGCGCACTCGGATCCTCGGCCTTGTTGCTTAAGCATATCTTGCCGGTTGAGCAAATGGGCTTTGTGTTGGTCAATGCGCTCATGCTCGCCTTTGCCCTTTATTTATGGGGTTGGGGTCAGAGCTTGCGCTGGCTTGAACCCGCCGGTCGCTGGCTTTGGTCCAAGTTATCGGCCACGGCAGCGCGTTACTTATCCACGCGCTCGATCAAGGCAAGCCTGGCAGCTGGTTTTTTTTGGGGCTGGCTGCCCTGCGGCATGGTGTATGGCATGTTGCTCGCGGCGCTCGCCAGTCAACATGCGCTTGAGGGTGCACTGCTTCTTGCAAGTTTTGGCCTTGGTACCCTGCCTAATCTTGTCGCGATGGGCTTAGGCGCTGAGCGCTTCGGTCGACTCTTGAGAACGCTTTGGTTACGCCGAGCAGCAGCGCTTGTCTTGGCTGCGTATGCGCTGGCTGGCTTCATGCGGCTGGATCCACGCGCTCACTTAGTCTCGGTGGTTGACGCTTGTATCAGCTGGGTCAGGCCATGAGCGCTTGCTTTCATTGCGGCGAAACCTGTCCTCCAAAGCCGCAAGCGGTGCTCATCCTTGGGCAAGCCCGAAACATGTGTTGCGAAGGCTGTGCGAGTGTTGCCAGGACCATTGTGCAGGCTGGTCTTGAACGCTATTACAACCATCGCGAAGCGCCAGGGCTCCAAGCCGGGCCTGATTTAGGCTCAGGGCTTCAGACGCCGAGCCAGCTTGGCCCTGTCGATGAAACCCTAGCGCTTGAGCTTGATGTTGAGCGGCTCGCTCAAAGGCGCGGCTTTATTCAGCGCGTCGATGATCCTGAACACGGCGAGCAATGGCAGTCCTGTCTGATGATCGACGGCATGCGATGCGGTGCCTGCGTATGGCTGCTCGAGCGCGGATTGTCGGCGGCCAAGGGCGTGGGTCGGGTACAGGTGAATTACGCCCAGCAACAGGCCCTGGTGCAGTGGGACGACAAGCAGACCAGTCTTGCAACGATTTTGGCGCAGTTGCGCTCGCTCGGTTACCGGGCCCTGCCATTTGATCCCTCCGCACGCGAGCAACGTTTGCAGGTGATCGAGCGCCGTCAAAGGCGCCGCCTTTTTGTTGCCGGGCTGGCCATGATGCAAGTGATGATGCTGCAAACCCCGCTTTACTGGGCGAGCCCTGGTGATGTCGAGCCGGGCGATGCTGCGCTCTTGCGATGGGCAAGCATGGTGGTGACCCTTCCCGCGCTGCTTTATAGCGGTTGGCCCATTCTGCAAGCGGCGGTTCGCGATGTCAGCCAAAAACACCTCGGTATGGATGTGCCGGTCGCACTAGGCTTGCTTGCTGCCTATCTTGCCAGTGCAATCAACACCTGGCAGGGTCGTGGCGAGGTTTACTTCGACACGGTCACGATGTTCTTGTTCTTGCTACTGGCAGCCCGCAGTCTTGAAGCCAATGCTCGAAGACGTTCTCAACGATGGCTTGACCGACTCGCCGCAGGCATACCCCAAGCGATTCGACGCATCGGCCCCAAGGTAGACGAGAAGGTATTGGCTGAAGACTTGCAAGTTGGCGATCTGATTGAACTTGAGCCCGGGGCCAGCCTGCCTGCTGATGCGATGTGCTTGGATGGCGACGTACAGGCTGATTGTTCGTTGCTCAGTGGTGAATCGACCCCGCAGCGGTTTTTGCCTGGCGAGTTGCTGCCTTCTGGCGCAGTCATTGCCGAGGCACAAAGCGTTCGCTTAAACGTTGTGCGACCCGCGAGTGCCTCAACGCGCGCCGATTTACAACGACTCATTGCTCGGGCCGGCAGCACAAGGCCAGCCATGGCGGCAATGGCCGATCGTGCTGCGCGCTACTTTATTGCCGGCTTGTTGATCTTTGTTGTGATGGTGCTTGCCGGGTGGCTTTGGCTAGACCCTAGTCGCGCCTTTGAGGTGTCGGTTGCCGTGCTGGTGGTGTCCTGCCCTTGCGCGCTTTCCTTGGCCGTACCCTCGGCGCTTGCTGCTGTTCAGTACCAATTGGCCAAGGCCGGTGTCATGTTGCAGGGTGGTGATGGGCTTGAGCGTTTAGCTCAAGTCACAGACCTGGTGCTCGATAAGACGGGAACACTGACCTTGGGTAGGCCCAAAGTCTGTGGGCTGACCATCTTCGATGAGGCTTTCTCAGAGCAGTCAGCACTTGAGCTTGCCATGCCCCTATTGCTCGCATCGTCTCATCCGCTCGCGCTAGCCTTAGCGCAACATGCCCAATCGAAAGGCCTAAGCAGGTCCGATACGCATCCGGCTTACGATATCCGTGGCCTTTTGGGGCAGGGTGTGCAGGCTGCTCGTTCCGATGGTTCAGTGATCAAGCTCGGTTCGATGGCTTTTGTACTGGGTCAACAGCCTCTCGATCGCCCGCGAGATGATGATCCTTTTCAAGAGGTATGGCTTGGTATCGACCATTTGCCGATTATTCGCTGGCAGCTTCGCGACCCTTTACGCGAGGATGCCCTGGCCAGCTTGCAGGCGCTTAAGGCGATGGGTCTGCGCTTGCATGTACTTTCGGGCGACCGGCAAGTAGCGGTCGACGCCCTGGTTACGCAATTGGGACTTTCGGATTTAAGCCCTGGAGCTTGCTTTCTGGGTGAGCAGCTGCCCCAGGATAAATGGGCTATCGTGCAGCGCATGCAAGCCGAGGGACGCAAGGTATTTATGGTGGGTGATGGTTTAAACGATGCTGCAGTATTAGCGGCCGCTGACATGTCGGCAGCGATTGGCAAGGCTAGTGATCTTGCAAGACTTCACGCGGGCGCTTTGATATTGTCCGATCGCTTGCAATCGCTGGTGTTTTTGATCGCTGCGTCCCGTCATGCCAAGCGCCTGATGCAGCAGAACATTGCCTGGGCCACCGGCTACAACCTCATTGCGATTCCCCTGGCAGCCTTGGGCTGGATTCCCGCTTGGGGAGCTGCGCTTGGTATGTCGCTCAGCTCCCTGGTGGTTGTGACCAATAGCTTAAGGCAGGTACCGTGGAAGCGATCTTTCTCCTGATCCCGCTAAGCCTCGCTTTGATCGGGGTGGCGGTTTGGCTTTACTTCCGTATGGATGACAGCGGGCAATTCACGGATTTGGAATCGCATGGGCGTCAGCTCTTGCTTGACGATGACAGCACGGTGGCGCAAGCAGGCCAAAAGAGCGTTGCTGCGTCGCAACAAACCCCATCTCAAGCGGCAACGACCGGGAGTCAAACTGAAGAAATCGGATCAAATAACCGATAACCGGCTAAAAATTGCCGCCTAGACCTTCCGTCGGTATGTAAACGGCGTAAAATCCCCTAAAGCATTTGTGGAAATAGGGGAATTCGATGAGCACGATGCAGACGTTCGCAAGCGGCGATACGACGGAAACTTATAACTATACGGTGGTGCGGCAGTTTGCCGTCATGACAGTGGTCTGGGGTGTTGTGGGCATGTTGGTCGGTGTGGTGATCGCTGCACAGCTGGCCTGGCCAGCTCTAAACTTCGATATCCCCTGGCTCACCTACAGCCGTCTTCGTCCCTTACACACCAATGCGGTGATTTTTGCATTTGGTGGCAGCGCGCTTTTTGCGACCTCCTATTACGTGGTCCAACGAACCACGCATGCTAGGCTTTTTGGTGGTCCACTTGCTGCGTTCACCTTTTGGGGCTGGCAGCTCGTGATTGTTCTGGCGGCGATCACATTACCGCTTGGCATGACCTCTGGTAAGGAATACGCCGAACTCGAATGGCCCATCGATTTGCTGATCGCGGTTGTTTGGGTCTGTTATGCGATTGTCTTCTTTGGCACTTTAGCTAAACGCAAGCTTGAGCATATTTATGTGGCCAACTGGTTTTTCGGCGCATTTATTATCACGGTCGCGGTCTTGCATATTGTGAATAGCATGGCGATGCCTGCCTCGCTCACCAAGAGCTACTCGGCCTACGCGGGGGCCCAAGACGCGATGATCCAGTGGTGGTATGGCCATAATGCGGTGGGCTTTTTCCTTACTGCAGGCTTTTTAGGGATGATGTACTACTTCGTACCTAAGCAGGCGGAGCGCCCAGTTTACTCGTACCGGCTTTCGATCGTGCATTTTTGGGCGCTCATTTTCACGTATATGTGGGCTGGCCCCCATCACTTGCACTACACCGCTTTACCCGATTGGACACAATCGCTTGGCATGGTGTTTTCACTGATTCTGCTTGCGCCATCCTGGGGAGGGATGATCAACGGCATCATGACCTTATCGGGCGCTTGGTACAAATTGCGTAACGATGCCGTGCTCAAGTTCCTCGTGGTATCGCTTTCCTTTTATGGCATGTCGACCTTTGAAGGCCCGATGATGTCGATCAAGACCGTCAACGCCTTGTCACACTATACCGATTGGACGGTGGGCCATGTGCATTCGGGTGCGCTTGGTTGGGTTGGTTTTATTAGTATTGGATCGATCTACTATCTGCTACCAAGGCTTTTTGGACGCGATGCGATGGCCAAGCCTCAGTGGGTGGAGTTGCACTTCTGGATTGCAACCATAGGGATTGTTCTTTACATCGCAGCCATGTGGATCGCCGGGGTGATGCAAGGTTTGATGTGGCGTGCTACCAACCCCGATGGCACCTTGACCTATGCCTTTATCGAGTCGATTAAAGCAACCTATCCCTACTATGTGGTGCGCTTTCTAGGGGGTGTGCTTTATTTGAGCGGCATGTTGCTGATGCTCATGAATTGCTTTATGACCATCGCCCAAGGCAAGTCGGTCAAAGCGCCGATTCCAGCTGCCGCTGCGCACGCTTAATCGACCAAGAGGAAAACATCATGAAGTTTGATCATGGCCTGATTGAAAAAAATGTAACTTTGTTGATTGTGTTGGTGATACTCACCATCAGCGTTGGTGGTCTGGTTGAAATTGTTCCCTTGTTTTTCCAGCGTTCAACCACCGAGCCTGTGGCTGGTCTCAAGCCTTACGATGCCTTGCAGCTTGCCGGTCGCGATGTTTATGTGCGCGAAGGCTGTTATGGCTGCCACTCGCAAATGATTCGCCCCTTCCGCGCCGAGACTGAGCGCTATGGACACTATTCGGTGGCAGGCGAATTCGTTTACGACCGGCCCTTTCAGTGGGGTAGTAAACGCACCGGACCTGATTTGGCGCGTGTTGGTGGTCGCTATAACGATGAGTGGCATCGGATCCATTTGATGAATCCGCGTGACTTAGTACCCGAGTCCAACATGCCAGGCTACCCCTGGCTTGCTAAGGCTATGGTGAGTGGGGAAACCATGCAAAGCCATATGCGTGCCTTGCGCAAACTCGGCACGCCTTATAGCGATGAAGAGATCGCAAAGGCGCCTGAACGGGTCAAAGACAAAACCGAGATGGATGCCTTGATTGCTTATTTGCAAGGCCTTGGCACGGCGATTAAGCGTTAGGAGGCAGTAATGGAATGGTTAAACGATATGCGAGTGCTCGTCACCCTGAGCTCGTTTGCTGCCTTTGTCGGCGTAGTCTTGTGGGCTTATGCGCCCGCCTTACGAAGCCGTTTTGATGCCGACGCTGCTATCCCTTTTCTCGATGATGAGCAGCTTTTAAGCGAACAGTCAGGCGCGCAGCAGTCAGCAGGGGGGCAGGGGAGAACTGCAGCGCAACAGAAGTTATCGGGGAAATAAGATGAGCACAACACAACACGTGGTGACTGATTTTTTTAGTCAAGGCTGGGGATGGTACGTGGCAGGCGCGACGGTTGCGTCCATTGCTTTTTGCATATTCTTAATCGCAGCCACCGCTAAGCAGCGCTTACCCGGAAACGAAAAGGGCGTTTCAACCACTGGCCACGCCTGGGATGAGATCGAAGAGCTTAATAATCCACTGCCACGCTGGTGGGTAGGTCTTTTTATTATAACTATCATTTTCGGTATTGCCTATTTGTATTTTTTTCCTGGCTTGAGTACACACGCAGGCAGTCTTGGCTGGTCGCAGACAGCGCAATATCAAGACGAAATGAGGCGTTATGACGAGTCAACCAAACCCTTGTTTGCGCAATATGCCAGCATGGATATTCAGCAAGTTGCCGCTGATGCAAAAGCCAAGGGTATGGGCGAGCGTATGTACTTAACCTATTGTGTGCAATGCCATGGTTCAAACGGCAAGGGCTCGATGGGATTTCCTAATCTCACCGATAAAGATTGGCTTGGTTCAGGTGATGCCGACTATATCGTTACAACGATTTTGAATGGCCGGCAGGCAGTGATGCCACCGATGGCTGCGGCGGTTGGTACGGCAGCGGATGTGGAAAATCTGGCGAATTATGTGCTTTCGCTTTCGGGTGCCGCACACGACAGCTTAAAGGCACAAATGGGCAAGCCTAAGTTTGGGGTGTGCGCTGCCTGCCATGGCAATGATGGCAAAGGCAATAAGCAAATTGGCGCACCGAATCTGGCCGATGATGTGTGGCTTTATGGCGGTGGATTGAGAACCATACAGCACACGATCAATGAGGGTAAGCAAAACAATATGCCCGCTTTTGGCTCGCTGCTCGGCGGCGATAATGAACTTGCGAGGGCCAAGGCTAAGGTGCTTGCAGCCTATGTTTGGGGCTTATCCAACGACCCACAAGCCAAGTAAAGAAATTTGTAAGTCATGGAATCGCCCCAGCCCGTTGTGGTCAACCTTTATCAGGCTCACAAAAAGCTGTACCCCAAGACCGTGCATGGGCAGTTTGCACGCTGGCGCTGGGCGCTTGTGTGGTTCACGCAATTGCTTTACTACGGACTTGCCTGGCTGCCATGGGGGGATCGGCCTGCGGTTCTGTTCGATCTTGCCTCACGTAAATTCTATATTTTTTCGCTTGTTCTCTATCCGCAGGACTTTATATACCTCACCGGGCTTTTGGTGATTTCGGCTTACAGCCTGTTCTTTTTTACCGCTATTGCGGGAAGACTTTGGTGCGGTTACGCATGTCCGCAAACGGTTTACACCGAAATGTTCTTGTGGATAGAACAAAAAACCGAAGGCGATCGATCGGCAAGAATACGACTCGATCAGTCACCCTGGTCACTGAGAAAACTCAGGATCAAGGCGAGTAAGCATCTGCTGTGGCTTGCACTAGCCCTTTGGACTGGGATTACCTTCGTGGGTTACTTCGTGCCGATCAGAGAGCTTTTGCACGAGCTCTTGAGCTTTGAGATCGCTGGTTGGTCGGCGTTTTGGGTTTTCTTTTATGCCTTTGCCACTTGGGGCAATGCAGGCTTTATGCGTGAGCAGGTTTGTAAGTACATGTGCCCTTACGCCCGCTTTCAAAGCGTGATGTTTGATAAAGACACCTTAGTGGTCACTTATGACCCGGTAAGGGGTGAGCCGCGTGGTGCAAGGAGAAAGTCAGATCAGGCGATAGCCAGTCAGGCTGCAAGTAAGCGCGGGGATTGCATCGATTGTGGGGTTTGCGTTCATGTTTGCCCAACAGGGATTGATATCCGAAAAGGTATGCAATACGAATGCATTGGCTGCGCTGCTTGTATTGATGGTTGCAACGAGGTTATGGATAAGCTAAGTCTGCCAAGAGGCTTGATTCGTTATTCGACCGAGAACGCTATAGCCGGAAAAATCGCCGAAAAAGATATTTTGCCGCGGATGTTTAGGCCTCGAATCTTGATTTACGCAAGTATTCTTTTCGTGATTGTGGGCGCTCTTTTTACTGCTTTGCATTTGCGTACGCCGTTTAAGGCCGACATCTTGCGCGATCGCGGCTCGCTTGCTCGAGAGCTTGGCGGGGGAGTGATTGAAAATAATTATCGTCTTCAAATGATTAACGCAGCCGAGCAAGGCGTAAGTTACCACTTGAAAGCAAGCGGCTTACCTGGTTTGCAGGTAAGTCCCTCGGAGATACGGGTTGATGCCGCAAGTACGCGTCTTATCGCGATCGCCATTCAAGCGCCGGGTGAGACTGTTCCTGCAGGTTCAACGAAGATCGTTTTGGAAATTGAAGCGCTAGACGGTTCGGCAACAGTGATGGAAAAAACAACTTTCTATGGGCCAAGGCGAACACCATGACAGCAAAAGCCATCACGATCGGCCCTGATCCGAGGCCTTGGTATCGACAAGGCTGGCCATGGTTACTGATGCTGATGCCGGGGCTAGCTGTTGTAGGCGGTGTGATTACTGCGTATTTGGCGATAAGTTCGAACAACGCGCTGGTTGTTGGTGAATATTGGCGCGAAGGCAAGGCGATTAACCATTCGCTTGCCAAAGAAGCACAGGCTAAGGCTTTAGGACTTGAGCTGAGCATGCAGCAAGTCGGCAGTGATCTTCGCGTGCAACTCCGATCGATGGGACAAGCCGCTCAAAGCACAAACCCCATCCGGGTGCAATGGATCCATCCCACGTTATCTGGACGAGATCGTATGGGCATTGCCATGCCTCAAGGACTTGGGGTTTACCGTATCGCTGATTTCACATGGCCCAAAGAAGGCCATTGGCAGCTGATGGTTGAAGACGCAGGCGGTGCCTGGCGGATGAAAACCGTCTGGTCGGCTTCAAGCGATGAGGTGGTCATACGCCCCTAAGAAGCGGAGTCGGCCTCAGGAGAAGAGCCAGGATTTGGCTTGGAGATTAGGAGAGAGGCGATGCAGGATGCAGAGGAACAAGTTGTGATTCGCGAAGCGCCGGGTTTTGGCTGCCGCTGTGTGATGCAAATTTTATGGCCGTCGTTTTTAATAGCGATTGTGGCCAATGGCATCTTGTTTTCGCTGGTTGATCCTCAGGACGTTAGCTTGGTCCACGAGTACCTGGCCGATGATTCAATGGCAGCATACACCTTCGGATTTATCGGCTTTTGGATCTTATTTGCAGCAAGTTCGGCGCTCACGCTTTTTCTCGCCCAAGGCCGTTTGCGTGACATGGCAGCGCAAGCCTAATCCCCCTGCTTGCCCGTTTAAGCGCCGTGGTGAGCTTTTGGTGGAGCGCTCAGCGAGGACTTAATCGCTTGAGCCATGAAGCCGGTCAAGCGCTCGGCGCTGCTGCTTGGTGGGTCGACCTTGTTCAATCGCATGCGCTGGTTCAGGAAATAGCTTGCGGCGCTCTTTCGCAAGCGCAAGCGCTTCAAGTGATGCCGCGGTTTCGCGGTAGAGCTTTTGCGCTTCCGGGGCCGGGCCTCGTTGTTCGGATAGCGCGATGACTTCAATCTCACGCAAGCTATCGCCCTGACTGAGTTGCAAGCTGTCTCCGGGTTTTAGCGTCCTGGCAGGCTTTACATGCTCTCGATTGACTTTAACCCGGCCCTTTTCAATCGCTTCCTGAGCAAGCGAGCGGGTCTTATAAAAGCGGGCTGCCCACAGCCACTTATCAATGCGTGTCATCGCCCGAATCAATCGCCAGAAGACTAAACACGCTCACCGCTTCGCCGCGTAGGAGCGCCGAGCCACCGAGGTCGCGCAAGTCGACGATCGTGCACGCTTCCAGCACCTCGGCCTTTAAGCGTTTAATCAAGCGTACTGCGGCAAGCATCGTGCCTCCGGTTGCCATTAAATCGTCAACGAGTAAAACCTTATCGCCTGCATTTAATGCATCAATATGAATTTCAATACTGGCCTGAGCGTACTCGAGTGTATAGTCTTCGCTAATGGTCTCAAAGGGCAGCTTGCCAGCTTTGCGGATCGGCACAAAACCGAGCCCCATGGCCTGTGCAAGTGCTGCTCCAAGCATAAAGCCACGCGCATCGATGCCAGCAATCACATCGGGTTTCATGGGCTCGTAACGCTGCCTGAGCGTATCGATCATACTTTTGAAATAAGCCGGGTTTTGAAAAAGTGGCGTAATGTCTTTAAACATCACCCCATGCTTAGGCCAATGTTTCACCGTCCGTATACCATCAAGCCATGCTTTGCATTGATCTTGCGTTGGCCTTGCCATGCTCATAGTTGCTTCTCGTCAATCGTTGATTGCAGCGACGTTGCAAGATCTTGATCAAACTCAGCATCAGCGCTTAGGGTTTGAATCATGGGATCAAGCCTTCAACATTAAGGTGGAGTGTAGTGCGAATGTCTCAAATACCTGCTGCTAGCTTCAAGACACGTTATTTTGAAGACTATTGCGTTGGCGAAGTCGCTGAGTTTGGTGACTATCACATCACGAGCGAAGAGATCATCGACTTTGCCAAACGCTATGATCCTCAGCTTTTTCATACCGATCCAGAAGCTGCCAAACAATCGTCGTTTGGCGGTTTAGTTGCAAGCGGCTGGATGAGTGCTGGCGTGCTGATGCGTTTGCTGGTTGAGCACTACGTTTCGCCGGTGGCATCCATGGGATCGCCTGGCGTGGATGAATTACGCTGGCACAAGCCTGTGAAGCCTGGCGATCGCCTGCATGCCCGGGTAGAGGTTGTTGGCAAACGGCGCTCGCAATCAAAGCCCGATCGAGGCCTGATTCACTTTGTCCAACAAGGGCTTAATCAACAAGGGGAGCTCGTCATTTCCTTCAAAGGCATGGGCATGTACCGATGCCGTTCACTCGAACCCGGCCCCGATGGGATTTAGGCTTAAGCAAGGCGTTGCAAGACGGCCTGCATGATGGCGCGCTCTAAGGCACTGCCTTCGGGTACGGTTTTCATCCAGCCCCGGGCCTGCGCCTGATCGAGTAGCGCGCGGGTACGCAGGCGAATCATTTGCTGGCTTACCGCTTTCATTGCCGAGGCTGAGGCCTGTGAGCCACTTGCGCGTTCGCGGGCAAGCTTTCTGCTTGCGCCTGCAATATGCCTAAACTGTCTTAAATCCGATTGCAGCGATTGCAAGGGGCCTTTTGCCTGTTGCGCTTTTTGGGAGATGCGCTGAATTAAATCAGCCGTGCCATCGTGTCCGGTCAAGCTGCCTTGGGGTTGTCCCGATGCGCTCTGCCATAGACCTAATAACAAACCTGCCTCGGTGTTGGGTGCACTGCGCAGCCGCTTTAAGCCTGACGCGGCGCCTTGAATTTGCGCATCCAGCGCTTGTTCGGCAGCACGCAACTGGTCTGCGACGGTGTCGACCTCATCGAGCAATTGTTCGAGGCGTTCGATGGTGTTTTGCAGGCTTTGGTCAAGTGCACCTTGCACAGGTTGGCAAAGTGCTTGGATGAGTTTTTGCAAGGTGACTGGGTTGGCCACCGGCAGCAGCGATTCCAAGCCAAGCATCGCGACTAGAGTAATAAGCCGCCGTCAACCACAAGGGTTTGGCCGTAAATATAGGCTGCAAGCGGACTCGCCAAGAATAGTGCTGCGCCAGCCATGTCCTCGGGTTGACCCAAACGCTGCGCAGGAATGCGCTCGAGCGCTGCGGCAAGCCGCTTGGGGTTGGCGGTGGTCACCTTGGTGAGTTTGGTGTCGACAAAGCCGGGCGCGATGCCGTTGACCCGAATACCCTCGCTCGCCCAGGCTTGCGCGAGCGTCCGTACCAAGCCCACAGCGCCTGCCTTCGAGGCGGCATAGGCGGGGTTGCCGCGTGTGGCATGAAAGGCAGCTGTGGAGCTGACCACAATCAAGCTGCCTCGAGCCTGGCGTAAGGCTTCATAGCTTGCGCTCGCGCATCGCATCAAGCTCATCAGGTTGACCTCGATGACCTCACGAAAGCCAGGCATCTCGAATTCGGCGCGCTGATAGCGCACGATCCCCTGACACAAGACCAAGACATCTAACCTGCGATGGGCTTGCAGTGATAAGTCGGCACGCTTCGAATCGCTTTCTGGCAGGCTCAAATCCACGCATCGATAGCTTAGGCCTTCGAGGCTTGAGCCTTCTTCGCCCTCATAGTCGCTAGCGCTTGACCGTGTACCCCAGACTTCAACCGCAGCGCCCTGGCTTCGGAAAGCTTGGGCAATGCCATTGCCAATCCCGCTGGAGCCGCCAACCACCAATACCTGGCGGTCGGAAAAATCCAAATGTTTGTCGTAATGTCTTGGTGCTTGGTTCATGATTTTCTTGTCTGCTTTCGCAAGAGCTTGGCGAGATATCGACCCGTATGACTGTCTGGATGATCGGCAATGTGCTCAGGAGGACCACAGGCCACCAGTGAGCCTCCTGCGTCACCCCCCTCGGGTCCGAGATCAATCACCCAGTCAGCGACTTTGATGACATCCAAATTATGTTCGATGACAACGACCGTATTGCCGTGATCGCGTAACTGGCTGATCACCTTGAGCAATAAATCGATGTCTTGAAAATGCAGACCCGTGGTTGGCTCATCGAGGATGTAAAGGGTTTTGCCGGTATCGCGCTTGGAGAGTTCCTGCGACAGTTTCACCCGTTGCGCCTCGCCCCCCGATAAGGTGGTCGCACTTTGCCCAAGTCGAACATAGGCAAGGCCAACATCGATGAGGGTTTGTAGCCTTCGTTCGATGCTCGGAACCGCAGCAAAAAAGCTGTGGGCTTGCTCGACGGTCATTTGCAGGATTTGGGCGATGTTCATTCCCTTGTATTGCACCTCAAGGGTTTCGCGGTTGTAGCGCTTGCCTTCACATACTTCGCAGGGCACATAAACATCGGGTAGAAAGTGCATCTCCACCTTCAACATGCCATCGCCTTCGCAGGCATCACAACGCCCGCCGCGCACATTAAATGAAAACCGTCCCGGGCCGTAACCGCGTTCGCGTGCGAGTGCTGTTTCTGCAAATAAATCACGAATCGGCGTAAATAGGCCGGTATAGGTTGCCGGATTGGATCGCGGCGTTCGGCCAATCGGGCTTTGATCAACAGCAATGACTTTGTCGATGGCATCAAGCCCATCAATGGCTCGATGCGGAGCGGGTTCGGCGCTGGCATGGTGCAAACGCCTTGCCACAGCCGCATATAAAGTGTCGTTTACCAGCGTCGATTTGCCAGAGCCCGACACCCCGGTCACGCAAACCAGCAGACCAAGCGGTATATCAACATCGATATGTTTTAAGTTATTGCCATGCGCGCCAAGAACCCGGATGAAGGCCTCGCCTGGCGCTCGGCGCGATTTGGGTAGGGCGATGTCGCGCCGCCCGCTCAGGTATTGGCCAGTCAGCGAATCGGGGTGAGCACAAATTTCTTGCGGGCTTCCTTGGGCAATCACGCTGCCGCCGTGTTCACCTGCCCCGGGCCCCATATCGATGACATGGTCAGCGCTCAAAATGGCGTCTTCATCGTGTTCAACAACCAGGACTGTGTTGCCAAGGCCACGCAAATGCTTAAGGCTGGCGATGAGCCGATCATTGTCGCGCTGATGTAGTCCGATCGAGGGTTCATCAAGCACATACATGACGCCGGTCAACCCTGAGCCGATTTGCGAGGCTAAGCGAATTCGCTGCGATTCCCCGCCCGATAAGGTTTCCGCGGAGCGGTCAAGACTGAGGTATTGAAGTCCGACATCGTTGAGAAAGCGCAAGCGGGCTGCAATTTCACGCAGTATTCGCGCGCCGATTTGTGCCTTGGCCCCGGGCAGTTGCACCGATTCAGCCCAGACCGAGGCTTGTTTGAGCGTCCAAGATGAGATTTCCCAAATGCCATGGTCGGCATCACGAGGTCCAACTCGGACATGGCGCGCTTCGGCACGCAAGCGCGTGCCGGCGCAGCTTTGGCAGCTTCGGCTCGAGCGCAACTTGGCAAGCTCTTCGCGAACGGCGCTGGCGTCGGTCTCCTTCCAGCGTCGTTCGAGATTAGGTAATACCCCTTCAAACTTACCCTGACCGTGGAGCACGGCTTCTTGGCAGCTTGGGCTGAGCGCGTCCCAGGCCTCATCAAGGCTAAAGCCGAGTGTTCGAGACAAGGCTTGCAGGGCGCTAAACGCCGAGGCGTTGCGCCTGTCCCAGCCTGCGATCGCTCCCGAGGCAAGACTTAGGTTGGGAAATTGCACCACGCGCAGCGGGTCGAAGTAGCCCTCGATGCCAAGCCCGTCGCAACTTGGACAGGCACCTGCCGGGTTATTGAAAGAGAAAAGCCTTGGCTCAAGCTGTTTGAGTGCATGGCCGCACTGGGGACAGGCAAAGCGGTTGGAAAAAAGGCTGCCTTCGGCATCGGGTGTTTCCATCGGCACCAATAAGGCCCGCCCCTCGGCGTGTAAGAGCGCGGTTTCCAGCGACTGGGCAAGGCGGGCGCTGGCATCGGCGCTTATTTTGAGCCTGTCAACAACGATATCGATCGCGTGACGCTGATGGCGCCCAAGCACCGGGGCCTGGTCGAGATCATAAATCTGCGCTTTTGACTGTTCGCTTCGAACCCGCACACGCACAAAGCCCTTGGTGCGTAAGTCTTCAAACAGCGCTTGGTGTTCGCCTTTGCGTTCGATCACCTGGGGCGCCATCACCAGCATGCGCTCGCCAAGGTGGTGCGCAAGTAGGCTGTCGACCATTTGCGCCACGGTTTGTGCTTCAAGCACTTGGTCAGGGTGAAATGGGCAATAAGGAGTGCCTGCCCTTGCAAAGAGCAATCGCAAGTAGTCGTGAATCTCGGTGACGGTGCCAACGGTGGAGCGTGGGTTGTGGCTTGAAGCCTTCTGCTCGATGGCAATCGCAGGCGACAGGCCCTCAATCGCATCGACTTCGGGCTTTTCCATCAATTGCAAGAACTGACGTGCGTAGGCCGAGAGCGACTCGACATAACGTCGCTGTCCTTCGGCATACAAGGTGTCGAAGGCAAGCGAGCTTTTGCCCGAACCAGACAGTCCAGTAATCACCACCAGTGCATCGCGTGGGATATCGAGATTGATGTTGCGCAAATTATGGGTGCGCGCCCCGCGAATGCTGATGCTGTTCATGGACCGTGAGCAAAGTGCAATCGGCTAATATAGCCCGAGCCGCACCCTGGGAGCTATGGATCACCTTAAGGAACCCATGACGCCGCTTGAGCGTCGGGTCAGTTTCACATTGGCAAACGTCTTTGCCCTGCGCATGCTGGGATTTTTCATCGTGCTGCCGGTGCTTGCCGAATTTGCCCGAACCTTGCCTGGAGGAGAGCAGGGCCTGCTCGTCGGATTGGTGATGGGTTCAGCGGGCTTGGCCCAGGCCTGTTTGCAAATCCCCATGGGCTGGGCCTCGGACCGGTTTGGCCGCAAGCTCATCATCGTGCTTGGCTTTGGCTGCGTGATTCTTGGCGCACTTATTTGTGCGCAAGCTCAGGATCTGTACACCATGATTGCTGGCCGCCTGCTCCAGGGTTGTGGCGCGGTGTCTGCAGCAATTTCTGCCCTGGTTTCGGACCACACGCGCGAAAGTCAGCGGACCAAGGCGATGGCCATGATAGGGATCTCGATCGGCATGTCCTTTATGGTGTCGCTTGGACTTGCGCCCTGGCTTTACGCACACCAGGGCATGGCGGGTATTTTCTGGTTGACTGCTTTTTTAGCTGCGCTAGCCATTGCCATGGTGCTTTCGGTTCCTGCTGCGGCCAAAGACCGAAAGCCAGCTCGCGAAGCGATGGCGCTAGGGCCGGCGCTGATCTTGGTCTTGAGCCATCCTAAACTTTGGCGGCTCGATTTGGGCATTTTCGTGCTCAACGCGGTCCAAATGGCGATGTTCGTCGTAGTTCCTGGTTTTCTGGTCCGTAGCGCTGATCTTGCGCTTGCCGAGCACTGGCGACTTTACCTGCCCGTGGTCTTTGCCTCCTTTCTTATTGCCATGCCTATGTTGCGGCGCAGCGAACAAAAAGCTGCTTTGCATCAACTCATGCGCCATGCGCTTGGCATGCTCTTGCTTGTGCAAGCTTGCTGGCTCGTGCTGTGGATGTGGATGCCGGCGCCCTATGCACTTGCCGGTGCGGCTGCCGTCCTATTGCTTTTTTTCGTCGGTTTTAACATCTTAGAGGCAAGCCTGCCCTCGCAGGTTTCCAAGCTTGCAGATCCGGCTTTGCGAGGCACAGCACTTGGCGCCTTTAACACCGCACAATCCTTGGGCCTTTTTGCAGGCGGGGCGGTGGGCGGTTGGCTTGCCGGTATGGCATCGCCGCAAACAGTCTTTGTCTTTTGTGCGATCCTGCTTCTTGTGTTGCTTGTGCTTGCAGGCAGGCAAGGTTTTTCGAGCACGCCTCTACACACAAGTCCCTGACGCGTCGCCTGCTCCGGCGATGCTTAGGTTTCTGGTTGAAATCTTTTGGAGAAATCACTATGGCATCTGTCAATAAAGTCATTCTGGTCGGCAATCTTGGCCGTGATCCAGAAACACGCTATTCGCCTGATGGGGCTGCAATCACCAATGTGTCGATTGCAACCACCTCGTCCTGGAAAGACAAAACAAGCGGCGAGCGCAAGGAAGAAACCGAATGGCATCGGGTGGTGTTTTACGGGCGACTTGCAGAAATTGCAGGCGAGTACTTGAAAAAGGGTCGCTCTGTTTATGTTGAGGGTCGTCTGAAAACCCGAAAGTGGCAGGATAAAGAGGGTGTTGAGCGCTACACCACCGAGATTGTCGCTGACCAAATGCAAATGCTCGGTAACCGTGACATGGGTTCAGGCATGTCCTCGTCAGACGATGCTTACGGCGCTTCGCATGCTGGCCAGTCCTCGGGGTCTGCGTCGCAGCGTAAGCCAGCAACAAGTCTCTCGGAAATCGATGACGATATTCCCTTTTGAGCAACGCTAACGACGACTTGTTTTTAGCCTAGCCTGCAAGAGGGTTCACATGCTCTTGCAGGCTTTTGCTTTGTATAATGCGCGGTTACCTGGTGAAAAAGCCAGGATAAGCACCGGGTTTGGTCCCGGAAACGCTCAACAAGCCAACCGCCTACTGTTATGCCCATCTACGCCTACAAGTGTGCTGCCTGCGGCTTTGAGAAAGATGTGATTCAAAAGTTCTCAGATGCACCGCTCACCCATTGTCCAGCCTGCACGGCTGAAGCCTTTTCAAAGCAATTGACGGCGCCAGCCTTTCAGCTCAAAGGTTCTGGCTGGTACGTGACCGATTTCCGTGATAACGGCCAGAAAAAGGCCGCTGAGAAGTCATCCGACGATAAGGCTTCAGCTACCTCAGACGGTGGCGAGGCCTCAAACAAGTCTGATGCGAGCGAGAACAAGGCAAAAACCGAGTCCGCTGCCGCCGACAAGCCCGCTTCAGCGTCGTCGACCGACAGCAGTGCTGCCTCCTCCGCTGGCAGCAAGACTTCTCCGGCAACAACATCGACTACGTCTACTTCAACCGCTACAGCAACCTGAGGTCAGCTTAAGGCTCACCAAGGGTTTCGGAATAAGGGCATCGTATGCTCAAGAAATACTTTATTGCCGGACTCTTGGTGTGGTTGCCCTTGATCATCACCATCTGGATCATCGAGTTGGTGGTTGGCACCCTTGATCGCACGATCGACTTGCTGCCGCCCCAGTTGCAGCCGCAAGGGCTCTTTGGTGTTTCGATTCATGGTGCCGGGGCGGTTTTCGCGCTTGTCATTATCTTGGTCACCGGTGTGCTTGCCGCCAACTTCCTGGGGGCGCGCATCGTCAAGGTTTGGGAAGCGTTACTGCATCGCATCCCGGTGGTTCGATCGATTTATTCCGCGGTCAAACAAGTCAGTGACACGGTCTTTTCCGATACCGGGCAGGCGTTTCGCAAGGCCCTGCTGGTGCAATACCCAAGGATGGGCGTGTGGACGATTGCCTTCCAAACCGGTAGGCCTTCAGCGGAACTCGAGTCGCACCTGCATGACAATATGATCTCGGTTTATGTGCCGACAACACCCAACCCTACCTCAGGTTTTTTCCTGGTGATGGACAGGCACGAGGTGATCGAATTAGATATGAGCGTGGATGAAGCGCTGAAGTACGTGGTTTCGATGGGCGTGGTCGCACCGTCGAATTGGACCACGACCGAGCTTGTGGCCAAGGAAAGTTGATTCTTAGGACGATTTGTATGCGTACTTGTTATACCGGTTTGGTTTGTACTGATCACCTCGATCAGCTCGTAACACTTTTTGGATGGGTTCATCGTCGCCGTGATCACGGCGGGGTCATCTTTATCGATTTGCGTGACCGTGAAGGCCTGGCGCAAATTGTTTGTGATCCTGATCGGCCCGACATGTTTGCAACAGCCGAGCGCATCCGCAATGAATTTTGCATTCAAATTAAGGGAAAAGTCAGGCGCAGACCTGCTGGCACTGAAAATGCGAGTTTGCGAAGCGGAGAAATCGAGGTGCTCTGTCATGAGCTTGAGATCTTAAATGCCTCGGTCACACCGCCTTTTCAGCTTGACGACGAGAACTTGTCAGAAACCACAAGGCTCACTCATCGCGTATTGGATTTGCGTCGCCCAGCCATGCAACAAAATCTGATGCTTCGCTACAGGGTTGCGATGGCCGTGCGTCGTTATCTCGATGCCCAAGGATTTGTCGACATCGAAACGCCCATGCTCACCAAAAGCACGCCGGAAGGAGCACGCGATTATCTGGTGCCTTCGCGCGTCAATGCCGGCGAGTTTTTCGCGCTTCCACAGTCGCCCCAACTCTTTAAACAGCTATTGATGGTTTCGGGTTTTGACCGCTACTATCAAATCACCAAGTGTTTTCGTGATGAAGATTTAAGAGCTGATCGCCAGCCTGAATTCACCCAAATCGATTGTGAAACCTCGTTTCTGGGCGAACAAGAAATTCGTGATTGTTTTGAGAGCATGATCCGGTCGGTTTTTAAAGAGGCGATCGCAGTTGATCTGCCAAATCCCTTTCCGGTTATGAGCTATCAAGAGGCGATGCGGCGCTTTGGTTCTGACAAACCCGATTTACGGGTGAAGCTAGAGTTCACCGAGCTTACTGATGTGATGAAAGATGTATCGTTTAAGGTATTTAGCGATGCTGCCCAATTGAGCGATGGTCGTGTTATCGCTTTGCGCATCCCTGGGGGTGCGACGATCAGCCGATCCGAAATCGATACCTATACGCAATTTGTATCGATTTATGGTGCAAAGGGACTTGCGTGGATCAAGGTCAATGATCTCAGCAAAGGTCGCGAAGGCTTGCAATCGCCCATCGTGAAAAATCTTCATGACGCTGCAATTGACGCCTTGCTCACGCGCAGTCACGCAGCAAATGGCGATATTTTGTTTTTCGGGGCTGACAAAGCCAAGGTGGTTAACGATGCACTCGGCGCTTTAAGGGTAAAAATTGGTCATTCCGATTTTGCCAAGGCCAATCAGCTCTTTGAAGAAGATTGGCGTCCGCTGTGGGTGGTCGATTTCCCGATGTTTGAATACGACGATCAAGCCCAGCGTTGGAGCGCTTGCCACCACCCATTTACGGCTCCCAAAGACGGGCACGAGGATTATTTGGCCACGGACCCAGGGCTTGCGCTGGCCAAGGCTTATGACATGGTCTTAAACGGCTGGGAGATTGGCGGTGGTTCGGTACGTATTCACCGCGAAGCGGTGCAGTCCAAAGTATTTCGCGCCCTAAATATCGGTGCTGAAGAGGCTCGCGCCAAATTTGGCTTTTTGCTAGATGCCTTGCAATACGGCGCGCCACCCCATGGGGGTATTGCCTTCGGCCTTGACCGGATCGTGACCATGATGTCAGGGGCGGAATCGATTCGCGATGTGATTGCTTTCCCGAAGACCCAGCGCGCCCAGTGCTTATTGACCGATGCGCCGAGCGAGGTCGACGATAAGCAATTGCGCGAACTTCACATTCGGTTGAGGGCACATGCCGCATAAAATCCCAGAGTCGGTACTCGTTATTGTTCACACGCCAAGCCTTAAGGTCTTGCTGCTCGAACGTGCCGATCGACCAGGGTATTGGCAGTCAGTGACCGGTAGCAAAGATCAGTGGGGTGAGCCGCTTTGGCAGACGTGCTTGCGTGAAGTTAAAGAGGAAACAGGTATCGAGCTTGATCGCGATGCGCTTGTCGACTGGGAGCAGCAAAATCGCTATGAAATCTATCCTATGTGGCGACATCGCTATGAACCTGGGGTTACCCACAATACCGAACATGTGTTTTCATGTTGTGTACCAGAAGGTACAACGGTTGTTATTTCTCCGCGCGAACATTTGCGCTACGAATGGCTCGATCACGAACGAGCGGCAAGGCGCTGTTTCTCGGCAAGTAATGTCGAAGCGATCGAGCGATTGCAGCAACGTCTAGGTCGCTAGTGTTTACCTGTGCGTATTGACCATCGCAGTGAAGCTGCGGGTTGCAACTTATAATATTCATAAAGGTGTGATGCGTGCACCCTGGTCGGTGCGCCCTGCAAGCAAGATTCATGAGTTGCGCCAGGCCATGCAGTTATGGCATCGTGATCTTTTGTTTTTGCAAGAGGTTCAGGGCGAGCATCAAAGGCACGCCAAGCAACTCGAGCACTGGCCAACTCATGCTCAGCATGAGTTTTTGGCTCAAAGCCTTGGCAGCGGTGCTTACTACCATGCTTACGGAAAAAGTGCCGTTTATTTGCATGGACACCACGGCAACGCAATCTTGTCGCGATTTCCTATCATTGCTAGCGAGCATCGCGATATGTCGGACCATGTGCTGGAAAAACGCGGTGCCTTGCATGTACAAATTAGTTTGCCGCTTGGCAAAACGCCGGGGCAGCCCCTATTGCATTGCTTTGTAGTCCACTTTGGCTTACTCGCCGCGGGTCGACAGCGTCAGGTCAAGGCGCTAAGCGAGTGGGTGCAGTCGGTGGTGCCCACCGGTTCGCCGCTCATCATTGCGGGTGATTTCAATGATTGGAACAATCGCTTGCATCAACCCTTGTGTGAACTAAACGCGCTAGCCGAAGTTCATCAGCAAAGCGCTAAGCACCCGTCTAAGAAAGGATTCAAGGCAGCACGTACTTTCCCAGCCTGGCTACCCTGGCTCAGGATGGATCGAATTTATCAGCGGGGCTTTCGCGTGGAACAAACCCGCGTGCTCAAGGGCAGAGCATGGGCTAAGCTTTCGGATCATTCGCCTGTACTTGCTGATCTTGTCTTGGAGACTGGCTTGAGCCAGCATGGCGATGACGCCGCTTATTGAACAGCGGCCCGAGGGACTTTATTGCCCGGCGGGTGATTTTTATATCGATCCATGGCGACCTGTTGAGCGTGCGGTGATCACCCATGCCCACGCGGATCATGCCCGAAGTGGCCACCAACATTATTTATCACATGTCGATGCTGCTGAAATGTTAAAAACAAGGCTTGGCAGCGCAGTTTCGTTACAAACTTTGAACTATGCTGAAGTCATTAAGCTTGGCGGTGTACAGCTTAGTTTGCATCCGGCTGGTCACGTCTTGGGTTCTTCACAAATCAGGATGGTCCATCAAGGGCAGGTGTGGGTGGTATCAGGCGATTACAAAATCGAAGCGGAGCCGAGTTGCCAAGCCTTTGAGCCCTTGCGATGCGATGTCTTCGTCACAGAATCCACGTTCGCATTGCCGATTTATTGCTGGGAACCACAGTCAACGGTGGTCGAGCAAATTAGCGCATGGTGGCAGGCCAATGCAGCAAAAGGTATATATTCTGTACTTTATGCCTATTCACTCGGCAAAGCCCAACGCCTGGCGATGGCGCTTCCCGAGGGTCCGGTCTGGGTCCATCCAGCGGTCGATGCCATACATGCTTGCTATCGAAACGCTGGCCGCAAGATTCCCTTGATGCCCTGCTGGCGTGGCGAACAAAAGCCGCCTGCCGGCAGTTTGCTGCTTGTGCCACCAGCAATTGCTGACTCCTCGGCCTTGTCGCGTTTGGCAGGCTATGAGGATGCTTCGGTCTCGGGTTGGATGCGTTTGCGTGGGATTCGCAGACGGCGTGCTTTAGATCGCGGCTTTGTGATGTCGGATCATGCCGACTGGCCGGGCCTGCTCTGGGCGATTCGTCAAACCGGTGCACAAAAGATCTTTGTCACCCATGGGCAGGTTGATGTCTTGGTGCGTTATTTGTGCGAACAAGGCCTCGATGCAGCGCCGCTGCAGGCCCTTGGTTGGGGTGAAGATGTCTGAAGCGCAGACAAACGCAAGCCCATCCCCAATGGTTGGCCCTAAGGATTATGCGATAGGCACTGGGCACGAAGACGGGCTTTGCTGGTTTGCGTCGGTGCTTGAGGGACTTGAGCAGTCAAACGCCAATGCTCATAAGCTTGAGGTACTCCAGCAGTGCTTTACCAATCGCCTGCACACAGCCCATAAAGAAGATCTCGCCTGGCTGATCTATTTTTTAGCAGGCGGTAAATTGCCGCGCTCGATTCGCAGTGGGGTGCTGCGCGAGGCTGCGATGCTGGCAAGCGGACTACCCGCATGGCTATTTGAAGCCTGTTATGCGCACGCTGGTGATCTTGCTGAAACCATCGCCTATTGTTTAGATCATGCAGTCGATGTGGATCGAAAAGTTGTAACGATGCCGCATCATTACTCGAAGCTTGTCGAGGTAAGTGACCACACGTCATCATCCCTTAAGCCAAGTTTGCATGCTTGGCTTGAGGGGCAAGCCCTAGCGATTGCGCAGCAATCCGTTGAAGCCCAAATTCAATGGTTAATGACTCAGTGGCGTGCTTATCCAGCGAAGGTGCGCTTTGCGATGAATAAGATCATGACAGGTGGATTTCGGCTTGGTGTTTCACGTGCTATGGTTTTAAGAGCGCTTTCTGAGGCAAGCGGTCTACCGGCGCCATTACTTGCTCAGCGGTTTATGGGCTGGACCAGGCAGTTGCCTAGTGCTGAGCGGCTTGAGGCCTTGCTTGCCGATCAGAGGAGCGAGTCTTCATCCGAGCAAGTTCTGCCTTTTTGCTTAGCCCAAAGTTTTGATCAAGACTACCCGGCCATGGGCGAGGCTAGAAACTGGCAAGTCGAGTGGAAATGGGACGGCATTAGGGTGCAGTGGATTGCTGGCAAGGCGCAAAGCTATTTGTGGTCGCGTGGGGAAGAGTTGATGAGTGAACAATTTCCCGATTTGACGATTGAATCGTTTCGCCACATGATCCCGGTTGGCACCCTTATTGATGCAGAACTCGTGGCCTGGGATCCGAACCTGAATCAGGTCGCAGGCTTTGCTGCTTTGCAAACCCGACTCAATCGAAAGCGTGTGAATACAGCGCTCACACGCAGCCATCCTGTTGTCTTGATCGCTTATGACCTATTGCGCCTCGGCGATGAGGATTTGCGTCAGCAAGCCTTAAGCATGCGGCGCGAAAAACTTCACGTGCTTGCCGCAAAGCTTTCTGGTGCTTTGATGCTTTCGCCTTGTTTTTCGCTTTCACGATGGACCGATCTTGCCGAATTGCGACATCAGGCCAGTCAACTTAGGGCCGAGGGCTTGATGCTCAAACATCGCGACAGTCATTATGGCCTGGGTCGTTCAAAGATGTATCAAGGCGATGGCTTGCGCGGTGGCTGGTGGAAATGGAAACAAGACCCATTCACGCTTGATGCTGTATTAATCTATGCCCAGGCAGGCCACGGAAGACGGGCTAATTTATATACCGATTACACGTTTGCGGTACGAGGCCCCAATGGGTGGTTGAGTTTGGCAAAGGCTTATTCGGGTCTAAGTGATGCGGAGATTCGAGAGGTCGACGCCCGGATTCGAAAGACAACTCGCGAGCAGTTTGGGCCGGTAAGGGTTGTCGAACCCAGTATGGTCTTTGAAATAGCTTTTGAAGCGATCGCGCCAAGCAAGCGGCATAAGGCGGGCTTTGCCCTGAGATTCCCACGGATGCTGCGATGGCGAAGGGATAAGCGCATCGAAGACGCTGACAGTATTGAACGCCTGCACGAACTTTATAGGATGACCGGCGCATGAGCAGCCAAGGCTATAGGATGGCAGGCGCATGAGCAGCCGATTGATCGGTGTTTTGGGTGTCGACTTTACCAGTGCACCGGGCGCAAAAAAGCCGATTGTGCTTGCCCGCGCTGTGCTTGAAGGCCGATCCGATCGGATGCCCGCAACATCGCGCTTAAAGCTATTAGGGTTTGAACGATTGAGTGATTGGCACGCATTTGAGCGCTTTTTGCATGCACCTTGGAGCGATCGTCAAGCCTATGATCCGTCTGTAATGGTGGGTGGCTTCGACTTTCCATTTGGGTTGCCTAAAGAGCTCTTAAAGGCATGGCAATGGGATCAACTCGATTATCGGCAAATCGCTATGAAGTTTGCTTGCAAGCATCGCAGCTATTGGGTTGCCGCCTTAAAGCGCTTCTGTGAGCCACGCCCGGTGGGCCATAAGTTTGCTCATCGTGCCTGCGATGGCCCTGCAGGCTCGAGTCCATCGATGAAATGGGTGAATCCGCCCGTTGTTTTCATGTATCGCGAAGGATTTAAGCGGCTGATTGATGCGGGCTGGCATTTGCCGGGCTTTGACACCCCATTGGATATTGACACACCAATGGTTACTGACACCCCATTGGATAGTGAAGTAGCATCGGACGTTGAGGTTCTTGTGGGTGTCGAGACACCAGTGGCCCTTGAGGCTTATCCAGGACATCTAGCACGCGCACTGATTGGCAAGCTTTCTTATAAATCAGATAGCGTGCCCAACGACCCCAAGCGTTTGGAAATCCGAAGCGCCATGCTTAAGGCCTTGGCTGCAAGACTTCCCTTTGAGTTTATCGTGGATCAAATCCATACCGATCTAATGCTTGAAGATGGTCGTGGTGATGCGATCGACGCATGGCTTTGTGCGATTCAAGCTGCCTGGGCTGCAATGAAAGGCCCACCATATTGGGGAGCTGACGAGGATGCTGATCCGCAAGAGGGTTGGATTGCCTCAATCGATTTGGCCAGCCAATTAAAGCCCAAGGCATGAGTGGTTTGTCCAAACCCGCCGAAGAAAGTCGTTCAGCCCTCAAGGCCTGCGTGGCTCACTACTTTGCCTCGCGTGGCTGGAAGCCTCTTGCCTTTCAACGCGAGACATGGCGTGCCATCGCGCAGGGCCAAAGTGGCCTCGTTCATGCGCCGACCGGCATGGGTAAGACGCAAGCGCTTTGGCTTGGCGCTTGTATGCAAAGCCTGAGGGTTCACAAGCGCTCACAGGCTGCAAGCACGCTAAACGGTCCGACCCTTTTATGGATTACGCCGATGCGTGCATTGGCGAGCGATAGCCTGTCCGCCCTACGCGAACCCTTTGTCGACACGCTTTGGGCAAAGCGATTCGAGGTGGGTATGCGCACAGGGGACAGCACAAGCGCTGAGCGTCAGCGTCAAGCGCGGCGTTGGCCATTTGCACTGATCACCACGCCCGAGAGCCTTCATCTCATACTATCGCGCGCTGATGCAACAGCGGTACTGGGCAGCGTCCGATTCGTGATGGTTGACGAGTGGCATGAACTTATCGGTAGCAAGCGTGGGGTGATGCTTCAACTTGCGCTGGCTTGGTTGCGCCAGCAGCTTGAGCATGCTCCACAGGTTTGGGCCCTGTCAGCAAGCCTTGGCGATTTAGAGACGGCCGCGAGCGCTCTGATCCCTGGCAAGACCCGTTTGATCACAAGTAGCAAGCCCAAGTCTATTCAGGTGCACTGCTTGTTGCCGCAAGCCTCATCACGCCTGGCTTGGGCAGGGCACTTGGGCTTAAGCATGTGTGAGCCTTTGGCCCAATATCTTGATCAAAGCAAGAGCGCTCTGGTATTTACAAATACCCGCTCGCAAGCTGAGCTCTGGTATCAGGCTTTGCTTGAAGCTCGCCCACAATGGGCAGGTCGCATCGCTTTGCATCATGCCTCGCTTGATTTATCGGTGAGGCGTTGGGTCGAGCAGGCACTTAAGGCGGGTCAGTTATCCCTGGTTGTCTGTACCTCAAGCCTTGACTTGGGCGTTGATTTTTCGCCCGTCGAAGAAGTTATACAAATTGGATCGCCTAAAGGTGTTGCCAGACTCATTCAACGGGCCGGACGCTCGGGCCATCAGCCGGGTGCGAGTGCAAAAATCACCCTCGTGCCAACTCATGCGCTTGAGGTAGTTGAAGCCGCAGCTGCAGCTAAAGCGGTAGAAGCAGGCGAACTCGAGTCAAGAACGCCGCCACAGCGTCCGATGGATGTTCTTGCGCAATTTATGGTCACCTTGGCTTGCGGTCCAGGCTTTGAGTCACCACAGCTCTATGACATGCTCAAGCAGACCGCATCGTTTAGCGATTTGACGCACAAGGAATTTGACTGGGCGCTTCAGTTTGTTTCACGCGGTGGCGAAAGCTTGCGCGCATACCCCGATCATCACCGGGTGGGGATAGGCGAGGACGCAGTGTGGCGGGTTCAGCGAAGTGATCTCATACGCCGTCATCGCATGAATATCGGTACGATCATGAGCGATGCTGCTGTGCAAGTCAAAATCTTGAACGGTGGTAACTTAGGTAGTGTTGAGGAAAGCTTCATCTCCAGATTGCGTCGGGGTGATTGCTTTATCTTCTCCGGGCGATTGCTTGAATTGGTTCGTTTTCATGAGATGACCGCCTATGTTCGCAAAGCATCGCGCACCAAAGCCGCCGTGCCGCGTTGGAATGGGGGCAAGATGCCACTTTCTTTGGAAATGTCCGAAGCCTTGGCGGCATGTCTGCAAGAGGCAAGCCAATCAAGCTATCAGGGGCCGGCCATGCAGTGGGCAAAAGAGTTGCTTCAATGGCAAAACACCCGCTCTGCCTTGCCGCATGCTGGGCACTTGTTGATTGAAAACTATCGCTCACGAGAAGGCTACCACTGGTTTTTATATCCTTTGCAAGGGCGGCAGGTTCATTTGGGTTTGGCTGCTCTCTTGGGTTGGCGCTTGGCTAAGGCGCGCCCAAGAAGCTTCTCGATTGCTGTCAATGATTATGGATTTGAAATGCTTTGTGCCGAGCCCATCGAGCAAGCGCAATGGCTTGATCCTGAGCTTTGGGCGCTCGATTCACTTGTTGACGATTGTATGGAAAGTTTTAACGCTACTGAATTAGCACAGCGTCGTTTTCGCGAAATTGCGCGGATTGCTGGTCTTGTGCAGCAGGGCTTTCCGTCGAAACAGGCAAGCTCAAGGCAGCTTCAAGCCTCAACGAGTTTATTTTGGGAAGTATTTAATCGCTACGACGCTGAGAACTTGCTGCTTGAGCAAGCACATCGCGAAGTCTTAAACCAAGAATTAGAACACCAAAGGCTTGCGAGCGCGTTATGCCAAATCGGTCAGCAACCATTTTGCTGGCAGGCGATCGAAAAGCCCTCACCATTTGCTTTTCCGCTGATGCTTGAACGTTTGCGAGAAAGCCTCAGTAATGAGAAGCTTCAAGAGAGGCTTGCCCGCATGATGGCATCCTTGCTCGAGTGACAACTGATCCTCCAAAGGGTGTTTTCCCACTCGGCGATCTTTGGCTTTGGCCAGGCTTTGCAGTGACAAGGCCTGCCTATTCACAGTTGATTGTGGCCGATGTTCATCTCGGTAAGGCTGCAAGCTTCCGTGCCCAAGGTGTGCCGGTGCCTGATCAGGTTACCGAAGAAAGTTTAGAACGCTTAAGTGGGCTCATACGTGTAAGTCAATCAAGCTCGCTTATTGTTCTGGGCGATCTCGTTCACGATCGAATGGCCTTGTCAGGCTTATTGCCAATATGGGAGCGCTGGCGTGAGCAACATCCTAGGCTTGAGCTTAAGCTCATTGTGGGCAACCACGATCGAAAGGCAGGCAGGTCGGCCATTGAGCGACAGCTACCGGGTTTGCAAGTACACGAGGAAAACTTGCTTGACCAAGGCCTCTTGATGGCGCATGAGTCCGATGATTTGATCGATGGACGAGCACCTGCTAATGCGCCCGTGCGAGGACTGTGTGGGCATGAGCATCCGGTCGTGCTTATGCCTGATGCGTTAAGAGCTAAGCGTATTCGCAGGCCTTGTTTTTATCTTGATCACCAGCAGATCTTGCACCTGCCTGCCTTTGGATCCTTTACGGGAGGCCATCCAGTCAGCTTGGCTCAATGCAAGCGCTTATTCATTGATATGGTCGATGCGGTCAACGAGTTGCCGCCGCTAGCGCTTGATCGAGGACGACGAAGGTATCGATGAATCGGCCTGCACCACCGAGACTGGCCGCTCTCCGCGTGAAAAGGCGATGACATTGCCTAGACCTTCCCGGGCAATCGCATCGAAGCATTCATCGGTCCAACAAAGTGCATGGGGTGTGAGGAGCACTTGTTCCATACGCAAGAGCGGATTGCTGCTCGCTATGGGCTCTTGCTCAAAAACATCAAGCCCAGCGCCAGCAATCTGCTTTTGTTCTAACGCTTGAATCAGTGCGTGCTCATCGACAACACCGCCACGTGCCATATTGATAAAAAATGCCTGCGGCTTCATTTTCGCAAAGGCGCTTGCGTTGAACCAGTGGTGGGTATGCTCATCTAAAATCAAGGTGGCAACGACAAAATCCGATTCAGCAAGCAGCCGATCGAAATCGGTTTTCACTGCGCCAAGCGATTCAATCACTGACCCATCCACATGAGGGTCGCTGGCAAGCATCCGCCAGCCAAATGGTTTGGCCAAGGCAAGCAACTCCTTACCTATACCACCCACACCGACAATGCCAAGCGTGCGGGTGGTGAGGCCAAGACCCATGTGGTTATTGCGCTCTAGCCACCGACCCTCACGCACCAACCTGTCCTTGGTGAAGAGTCGACCTGCAAGTGCAAATATAAAACTTAGTGCAGCCACAGCGACCGGGCGGCGCACGGCCTTCGGGGTGTTGGTGGTGATGACACCTGCTTGGGCAAGACTGCGAACATCGACCGAATCGTAACCAACCCCATGACGTGAGACCAATTTGACCCGCTGAGCATCGCCCGCCAGACTTTGCGCAGTGACCTTGGGTGAACTGATGTGAATCGCGTCGTAGCGAGCCATGATCTGGGGGGTGATTTCACGCACCGATTCAGGCATGAATTCCCATTGGATATGGCTTTGCTGATTTAATAATTCAAGCGGACCGTCGCCAAATGAAGCTTTGCCTTGGGCATTGAGTAGGTCGCGGCTTAGGCCTAGGAAAAATGGCTTCATGTTTTAGTCTCCGTGTTGCGCTCGCATGTTATCGATCAGATGCGCAAAACCTGCTTGCAAAATGGACGTATCGGTGCCTGCTGCGAGCATACGATAGCCGGCTTCTCTAGCCCTGCTGACCCAGGCTGTCGAGCTCGCCATGAAGCCCGCCGCTTTGCCGTAGCGTGCAGCAGCCTCGGCAACCTTCTTAAAGGCCTCGTTAAACGCCGGGTGATCAAACTGGCCAGCGATGCCCATGAAATTGCTCAGATCAAAATGACCGAGCCACAACACATCGATACCTTCGGTAGCAGCGATCGCATCAAGCGACTCCAAGCCGCGTTCGGTTTCAATTTGTGCAATCAATAAGCTGCGCTGATGATAAGCCTGCATGGTGCCTTCGAGATCGCCGCTTCGGTAATCGCACTGGGCAAAACCAAATGCCGCACCCCGGCGCCCAAGCGGGGGATAGCGGCTTGCTTTGACGATCTCAGCAGCTTGTTGGGCACTCTCAACCATCGGCACCATGATGCCGCGTGCGCCCAAGTCGAGTGCTCTTGCAATATAACTGTACTGATTTGTTGGGACGCGAACCATGGGTGTAATTGGTAGCCCTCGAGCGCTTGCAAAAAGCCACTTGAGGCTTTCAAAGCCTAGGCCTGAATGTTCCATATCGTGGATCACAAACTGGGCTCCGGCATTGGCAAGCATGCAAGTGATCCCCGGTGTGAAGCACTCAAAAATCATCGCTCCTTCGCTTGATCCGCCACTGCGAATATGCGGGGCAAGCTGATCGCTCAACGCTACATCATCATCCATGATTAGATCCATCCATTGGTTATCAGTCGTGGAGCGCTACAACTTGTGGAAGATCCAGGCTTAACCAGACAGATTGATCAAGCTCAAACACCTCTTGCGGTCTTGCAGTCACCCGCAGGGCTTCCTCGAGACCCTCGACTCGGACCTGATAATCCCAGGTGTCGCCAAGGTAGGCGCGGGCAACAATCCTGGCTGGCCAAAGCAAGTAGCTATCGCGTTCGCCCGGTCGCTGGGAATGCAATTGTAGGCTTTGGGGCCTTATTGAAAGACTCAAGTCTTGACGCTCAGGCCACTGACTGATGGCTTCAGGGTGCAGTGCCTTAAGCGCGATCCGACTGCTTCCAAGTGTTATGGCATCTTTGTCACGGTTTGCAGGCACGAGATTGGTTTTGCCGATGAAGCTTGCGACAAAACGGGTTTTGGGTAAAGCGTATAGCCTTGCTGGTTGATCCACCTGCTCGACCTTTCCGGCGTTCATCACCGCGATCCGATCGGAGGTGACCATAGCCTCGGCTTGATCATGAGTCACGTACACGGTGGTGATGCGAAAGGCGTCGTGGAGGCGACGAATCTCAAAACGCATTTCCTCGCGTAAATTCGCATCAAGATTCGATAAAGGCTCATCGAGCAAAAGCACCGAGGGCTTAACCACAATCGCTCGTGCAAGCGCTACCCTTTGTTGCTGGCCGCCGCTGAGTTCGGCCGGGTAGCGATCGATGAAGGACTCAAGCCGAACCATTTTGAGCATTTCCTTGACATCACGCTCAATCTGGGCTGCAGCAAGCTTTCGAAGCTTTAAACCAAAGGCTACATTTTCGCCAACCGTCATATGCGGCCAAATGGCATAGCTTTGGAAAATCATCGACATGCTGCGCGTCTCGGGTGCCATGACTGACTCGGGCGATGAAATCTCCTTGCCATCAAGCCGAATCTGGCCGGCACTTGGCGCTAAAAAGCCTGCAATCATTCGCAAGGTGGTCGTCTTGCCGCAACCTGAAGGCCCGAGCAGGGAAACAAACTCGCCTTGTCCCAAGCTCATCGTGAAGTTGTCTACCACCACGGTCGAGCCAAATCGCTTGGCAAGACCGTCGAGCTCAAGCTTGCTCACGATGCGCTCCTTCTCAGCATGAAATCACGACCGAGTAATCTGAATCCAATAGCGATCAAGATCACGGTAATCACAACAAGTACTAAACCGATGGAGGCGAGCATCTCGAAGTTGCCCTCGTCACTCTTGTCAAAGAGCAATACCGATAACACCTGGGTGTTGGTTGAATAGAGGAAAATTGCCGCGCTCAACTCTCTGGTCGCTGGTATAAAAACAAGAATGAAAGCACCTAATAAACTCTTCTTTAGCAAAGGGGTCACTACCTTTCTGATCGCGAGCATGCGGGTGCCGCCGAGAATTCGTACAGCCTGCTCGAGCTCGGGGTTGATGCTCCGGATCGCCGCCTGTGCATTGGCAAAGGCAATAGGTAAAAAGCGGGTAGCGTATGCGAAAACAAGAATCCACATGGTTCCGGCTAAGACAAGAGGCTCGCTTGTGTAGGCGGCGTAAAAACCGATCGCCAACACAATCCCTGGAATCACAAAAGGGGCCATGGCTAAGAACGATAAGGCCGATGCGATGGGCTTACTCACGAGTTCGCGATGAATCACATAAGCGATAAAAAGGGAGATAAGGATCGCAATCACGGCGGCCAGCGCCGAATAACTAAATGTATTAAGTGTAGCGACTCGAGTCAGCGGGTTTTCAAACACCGTGAAGTATAGATTCTGTAAAGTAAAATTATCCCAGCTAAAGCCCCGGCCCCAGGCCTTGGAAAGCGCTGCTTGCGTGATGAAGATAATCGGCAACACAAATGTCAGACAACTGACGATCATGCAATAAGCAAACACGGGCCATTTCCAGATGCCGAGTTGAATTGGGCGACGCTCGCCACCTTTACCGGTTAGTGCAACAAAGCCTTTTCGCTTAAGCAAAGCCTGTTGCGCAAGAAACATGAGCACGGTAATCACGAGTAAAGGCATCGCATAGGCTGCGGCAACGCCCAGCTTGGGTGGAAATTCGAAAAACTGCCAAAGCTGGGTCGTTACTACATGAAATCGCGCTGGTAATGCGATTAAGGCGGGTGTGCCAAAGAGTGCGATGGCTTCAAGAAATACAACAATGAAGGCCGCGATGATCGAAGGCAGAGCGAGCGGTATCGTGATCAACATCGTCGTGCGAAGCGGGCCGGCACCAAGGATATTGGCTGCATCTTCCATTTCTGACGAAATCAAATCAAGTGCCGACTTTACAAAAATGAAAACATAGGGAAAGCTATAACAGGCTGTGACAAAAATGAGGCCTGTCATTGAATAAATGTTTAAAGGCCCACTTTCCCAACCTAGCCAATCGGTAAAGAGGCGGTTCAGCCAGCCGGCCTTTGGGCCAGCGAGCAATATCCAGCCGACTGCGCCGAGATAGGGGGGTATGACGAAGGTCCCGATTACGCTGACCCAGAAAAACCCCTTGAGGGGCACATCGGTTCGCGATAAGGCCCAAGCGAGTGGAACACCAAAACAAAGGCAAAGCAGTGCTGCGAAAAAACCTAGCTTAAGCGAGTTAAAGGCAGCTTCAACATAGCGAGCCCTGCCATAGGCCTGTAGGTAATTCATCCAGGTAAAACTTTGGTCGGTGTCGCTTATAAAACTCGTAGCGATCAGCCGAAGCAGCGGGTTGGCAACCAGAATGACCAGCGCAACGATGGCAAGCATCGCGGCCCAGGTAAAGCTATCCCAGCGTTTCAGTTTGCACTCCCTCGCTTTAAGGACTTAGCTTGGCGTTGCTTGTGCCTCAAGCAGCACACAGTGACGGCAAGATCGTGGCATTTAAATGCCAAAGGTATCGCGGAACTTTTCCTTAACGGCTGGAATGCCTTTGGCGATTTCGTCCTCACTAGGCCTCAATAGCTTGATTTCATCCATCGCTTTGCCGCCCGGTAAAGGTCGCACGCCTTTTATCACGGATTGCGCCCGATCCTTGACCTGAACTTCCGCTGCTTCTTTGGAGAGTAGAAATTCAATAAAAAGTTTGGCGGCATTGGGCGACGGTGCATTCTTTGGGATGCCAGTCATTGACACCATGAGCAGCGAGCCATCCTCTGGATAGATGACGCTCACGGGATTGCCTTTATCTTGACTTTGCAAGGTGGTTGCGTCGGGTCCCGCTGCAACCCAACGCTCTTTGGCATTGAGCATGGTGACTGTGTCATTGATCGAGCGCCCAATTTGAGGCCTGTTTTTCTCAAGTCGATCGAAGTAACTCCAGCCATAGGTCTTATCCATCGCAACCACCCAGGTGCCCACGTAGCCGCTGAAGGCCGGATGCCCAATGGCAAGCTTCTCCTTCCATTTGGGATCGAGCAAATCGGTCCACTTCTTGGGAGCATCCTTTTCAGCAACCAGGCTGTTGTTATAGGTGATAACAACCAAACCCGCCGAGGTTACGAGCCAGTGACCATCTGGATCGTTATAAACCTTCAGGGCATCGACCATATTGCCTAAGTTATTGGGCTTATAGGCCATCAGCTGGCCTTGGGCTTTTAACGGTGGGTAATGGCCCACATCGGTACTGCTTAAGACCGAGACGACTGGCTTATTGGCTTTTAGCTCTTGTTGATAACGCTGATAAGCGACCTGTGCCGTGGTGCGAACGAAGTTACATTTCACGCCTGGATACTTTTTATCAAACGCAGCGCACAAATTGGCAGCACCCTGGGTGCTGTAATGCGCTGTATAAACGGTAAATTCTTTTTCCTTTTTAGCCGCTTCGTAGAGGGCTTTTTCCCAGCCAGGCATCTCCTGGGCATTGATCGACTGATGGGCGAGGCTAAGGCCTAAGCCTAAGCCGAGGCTCACAACACTCATAGCGAGTCGGCCTTGTATCGTTGGTTTCATCGACATTGTCTCCGTTATCATCTTTTCATCATTATTATTTGCGGCGTAAGCGCTCTACTTGCGGCATCGTCGCTTTTTCAACAATGACTTCGATGCCAGTCTGTCAACAAGACTGCACCGAGAGTCGCCTCCCGTCAAGGCTTTCATTAACCATCAAGGCGCGCTCGGTTTCAGATTCCCGAGCAGCTGTTCAAGGTTCGAGTGAGCAAAAACAGTGCGCCTGTGCCGACCATCGCTCTTCACTGCCAAGCCACTGCGCTGCCCAGCGACCTTCTTGATAAATCTCACCAAGCAAGCGCTTTAAGGGGTCTTGTGAGGAATGCCATTCAATGACTTCGCGTTTAGGCTGGCCTTCTAAAAGTTGTATCGTAGATCCGAACCAGCGTTTGATGCGCTCGCCAATCCTTGGGCTGTCTGACTTCAGATATCGCACGCTGATTGATTGGGCAGCTTTCGCCCGCTCCTTGGCCTTGGCTTCACTTGGCTTGGCACTGTCTGTGTTTGCGGCATCGGCAAGTAGCTTGCGCGCCGAGGCGATGGCAGCGTCAAGTCCGCCAAGCTCATCAACGAGTTGCTGCGTTTGTGCCTGTGCTCCCGACCAAATCCGGCCTTGCGCGAGCTGCTCAATGCGTTCGAGGGGTTGTTTTCTAGCCTTTGCCGTTAGATCGATAAAGTCTTTATAAATGTGCTGAATGCGGCTTTCCACCAAGGATTTCATCCTCGGATCAAGATCAACGCGCGGGTCGTAAGCCCCAGCAAGCCAGTGGCTCTGGTAGCCACCGGTTCGGATTGATAGCTTATCCATCAAGCCTTGTGCGGTTGGCAGTAAGCCAAACACACCAATCGAACCCGTTATGGTGCTGGGATGGGCAATGATTCGGTCAGCCGATAAAGCGATCCAATAGCCACCCGAGGCAGCCAGATCACCCATCGAAATGACAACGGGTTTTCCGCTTTGGCGAAAGCGCTCGAGGGCATACCGAATAAACTCGGAACCGACTGCACTGCCTCCTGGCGAGTCAACGCGCACAACGAGCGCTTTGAGTTTTTCGTCTTCTGCAGCCTTGCGAATTTTCTCGGCAGTTTCGCGGCCCCCGATCGATTGCGCGCCGCCGCCACGCTCATGTATTTCGCCTTCGAGGACCAAAACGCCGATGTAATCGCCCTCGCTCTTTTGGGGATTGAGCGCCGCGTAGTGGTTGCTGCTGATCTGCCTAAAACTTCGATAACTTGCTTCCTTAACGCCTTCGCGGATGAGGCGTTCGCGAAGTTCCGGGTAGGGTTGAAGTCCATCGACGAGCTTCCATGACAGGGCAAGCTTGGCGGCATCACCCTTCTCGTTTTGAAGGGCCATCGGAAGACTCGCCATCAAGGCATCGACTCGGCCTTCGGTCAAGTTTCTCGCCTTCTCAATATCCTGGCTATAGCGCTTCCAAAGGTCTGTGATCACATGCGCCTCAGCTTGTAGCGCTTGCTCAGACGGGCGATTAGCCACCCAGGGTTCACCGGCAGACTTGTATGCACCGACCCGAATGAGATGCGGTGTAATACCCAGACGATCAAGTGCATCGCGATAATAATTGCGACGACGACCGAAACCTTCGATCAAAAGCTCCCCCATGGGGTGCATTAACACTTCGCTTGCCTGTGCTGCGATCAAGTACTGGCGTTGGTCAAAGCGCGTGCCCCAAGCAATCATGGTTTTGCCGCTTGCCCGAAACTCGGCAAGTCCTTTGACGAGCTCGTCCATGCTTGCAAGCCCACCACCTTCGAAACCATCGGTGAGTAGCAGGGCCTTGCTAATCGTTGGGTCCTTGGCTGCCGCTCGAAGGCTTTGAAGCACCTGCGGCAAGACGACTTCACGCCTGTCTTCGCTCATAAAGTCGAAGAGCCATTGCTCTTTATCGTCGTTGCTTGGGGCTTCAACCAGGCGACCTTGAAGCGCGAGCACCAAGACCGTGTTGTCCTGGACTTCGTCTTTGCCCTGAGCAAATACGAACCATAAGCCACCTGCTATGAAGGCTAAAAAGAGGAGGTTGAGGCTGATGCGACGTCCTAGATCGATGGCGCGTGCGAATCGCTTAATCCATGGCTTGATTCGGTCTAACAAGGCGCCACCTCCTTAGCGGCTCATGAACTGTGGCAGTTGCGTCATATCGTCAAAGAGCGCAACAGCACCTGCCTCAAGTAAGCTTTGATCCAAGCCTTCAGGTCGGGTGGCAGGCAAAAACCCGATAACCGTTGCACCTGCTGCAACACCCGCTTTGACACCGGTCGGCGAGTCTTCGACCACGAGACAGCGCTGTGGTTCGACTGCCAAGTGCTTTGCTGCTGCGAGATAAACATCAGGCGCCGGCTTGGTTTGGGGCATTTCATGCCCACTAAACACCCGACCTTCGAACCAACTCAGCAAACCCGTGGTGCTGAGTTGTAGCTCTATCTTTCTTCGGTCTGCGCCCGAGGCGCAAGCGATGCGGCCCTCAAGCTTCGGGTGTAGTTCGCTCAGTGCTTGTTTGATACCTGGCGTGGCTTGGACCTGATCGCGCAAGGCGATGTCACGCTGCCTGCGAAATTCGGCGATCCATGCTTCATCAGGCCTGCGCCCAGCATGTCGCTCGATCAAATCCAATTCGTGTTGCAAGGCGCGGCCCAAAAAATGCTGCACGCATTCCTCAAAGCGAAGCGGCCATCCCCAATCGTTTAAGCAGGCAGTCAAAACCTTGAGCGTGATCGGTTCGCTGTCAACCAGTACACCGTCGCAGTCAAACAAAATAGCCTCAAAAGCTAATGGATGATTCAAATTTTATCCTTCCAGCGTTCTGCCCGATGATTGCCTGAAAGCCATCTCGATGCAAGAATGGGCCATCTAACAAAACATGCAAGCAAGCAACGCAGGAGACGATTGATGAGCACGCACACCCCCGGATTCGACAAAGAAATACATTTGGGCCCTTTGGCCTCTCGTTACCTCGATATTGATGCGCTTCCCTGGGTGCCAAGCCGCTTTCCAGGTATCGATATCAAGGTCTTAATGACCGATCCAGCAACAGGTTTGCACACCAGTCTTACTCGTTTTGCTCCCGGCGCAAGCCTACCCGATCATGAGCATGTTGGTATTGAGCAAAGCTGGGTGCTGGAGGGGCGCCTGGTCGATGCGGAGGGAGAATGTCGAGCAGGGCAGTTTGTATGGCGACCTGCAGGCAATCGACACACAGCGCATGCGCCAGAAGGTGCACTTGTGTTGGGTTTTTTTCAAAAGCCGAATAAATTTTTTGATCAGCGCTAAAGCTTAGTCATCAATTTGCAAATTGCATCAGCGCACCGCCAAGCTTTCGCATGGAAAAAAGATTCACAAAGTGATCGTATGCACGATCATAACGTTCGAAATGATCGACACCAAGATTTTGTATCGTTTGTGCTTTTAAGGAACGATACATCGCATGTCGTTCAATCAGGATTTGCGTCCAGGCATCGCTCAAATCGAATACATCGATACATCGAAGGCCCTGGGCGGCAAAGAGGCGCTGATATCGGTCTACCGAGGCAATTTCAGAAAAGCGCATGCCTTGGAAAAGTGCCGCTTCGTCGTCGGGCGTGGGCTTTTGTCGCCACAAAATGTCGGTAAACACCATGCGCCCGCCAGGCCTTAGTTGGTGGACGCACGACTGAACCAGCTTTGCTTTGTTGGGAATATGAGCGAAAGCCTCCTGGCTCACCAAGGCTGAAAAGCTACCCGCAGCAAAGGGCATCGCAAGCGCGTTGCCGTGGACGAAATCGACAAGATGATCAAGACCAGTGAGTTTACTGAGCTGTCTTGCGCCTTCGACACGAGAGGCTGTTAGATCAAGACCGGTCACCCTACATCCTCGTTGCATGGCGATGTAGCGGGCAGGCCCACCTAAACCGCTACAAACATCAAGCACATGGTCATCGCTACTAAGTGCTGCGTGAGCAATGATCCGGTCAACAGCAGCGACGCCGCCATAGTGATCTTGATCGTGAGGCAGCAAATCACTTTGCTTGATCTTGTCTTGCCTGATCCCTTTGGCCTCGAGCGCTTGGAGAATCTGTGTGAGGCTAATGGGATGGAAGTCGTAAAAGGCCTCAACAGCTTGAATGCGCTCATCATTCATAACGTTTGAGGCCTTATTCTGATCGACACTTCTCGTCGATGTTTGCATCGATTAATAAGGTCCGGATGAACCTGGCGTAAGTGGGCTCCCCCGCATATCGGCTACTGCCGCCTTGGCAGCAAGATTAAGCAGTGCGTTGTCTGCAGCGATGGTGACCAAATCAAAACCCCACGCGATCGCTTGCTTTGCGTATTCGGTCGTGCCGCAGTGAATGCCGGGATGAACGCCGTGCTTTTTAGCAGCCTTTAGAATGGTCTTGATCGCATCCACAATAGGCGGATCGGTCTGATCAAGCTTTGGAATACCGCCTAATGACAAACCGAGGTCTGATGGTCCGATATAAATGCCATCAAGACCTGGTGTCGATAAAATCTCATCAAGATTTTGAAGCGCCAGCTTGGTTTCGATCATCGCGATGGCCAAAATATGCTTGTTGGCCTCTTTTGCATAGTCGGCACCGGCATACCAAAGTGCGCGCGTGGGGCCAAAGCTGCGATAGCCCTCAGGTGCATAACGTACCGCGCCCACAAGCGCTTCACACTCAGCCCTGGAGTTGATCATCGGACAGATGATGCCGTAGGCCCCGGCGTCGAGCATTTTCATAATGATCCCGGGTTCATTCCATGGTACGCGCGCAAGCGGCGTTGCCTGTGAGGTGCTAATGGCTTGTAACATCGGCACCGCCGTGCTGTAGTCCACCAAACCGTGCTGTAAGTCGCAGGTCAAGGCGTCCCAGCCGGCCTGAGCCATATTCTCGGCTGCGATCGAACTTGGAATACCTAACCAGCCATTGATCACCGCCTTGCCTTCTTGCCACAAGGTTTTGACTTTGTTTTCGCGCATGAAGTTCTCCCAGGGGTTGCTATTGGATGCCTCATTATGAGCCCCAATACATCATGGTCATAGATAGCTTTAAATTCGAAATTTGAAATTATGGAATTCACGCTGATCGTCTGTCGTGAATGTTTATTTATAACGCAGTGCAGCATTGCCTAAAAACTATTGACAAGCGCATCGAAGCGGCTTAGCGTGGAATAAGCCATACGGTAAGCATCTATATCAAATACAAAAAAATAGATCTATCGGTGGTTGGCTTGGGCGCTCCGGTTTAGGGGTGTCATGGTCTTGGCCCGGAGTTGTTGGTTGTTTTCACCCACTAGGAGGCACTCCATGTCTGAGAAGCATCAAGATCGGCGCCGCTTTATTCAGCGGTCTGCACAGGTTTCAGCAGTCGCAGTCGCTGCGCCCTATGTTCACACCTCGCGAGCTGCTGGCTCGCTGTCGATTGGCTTTTGGGATCATTGGGTTCCAGGGGCCAACCAGGCCACTACCGATCTTGCGAAGGAGTGGGCCGCGAAAGAAAAAGTGGATATAAAAATTGATTACATAACCTCGCAAGGTAACAAGAATCTCCTAACGATTGCCGCTGAAGCGCAGGCCAAATCGGGCCATGATATTTTGGCCTTTCCCACTTGGCAGCCAGCCGATCAAGCCAAGCTGCTTGAGCCGGTCGACGACATCATGGGCGACCTTATCAAAGAGCATGGCGCAGTCAACGGGACGGTTGAATACCTTGGTAAGGTCGGAGGCCGTTGGGTGGTTGTGCCTGCAACCGCAGGCAGCCAGATCAAAGGGCCATGCTCACGCGCCGATTTGCTCAAACAGCATGCCGGTATTGATATTAAAGCGATGTATGCGCCTGGCGGCCCGCCGAAGGCCGATGGCTGGAACATGGAGAGCTTCTTAAAGGCTGCCGAGGCTTGCCACAAGGCTGGCGTGCCATTTGGTATCGGCTATGGCCAAACCTCAGATTCGGTGGATTCAGCGGGAGCTTTTTTCCAGGCCTTCGGCGCTACGCTTGTGGATGGCAAGGGCAACATCACGGTGAAGTCAGACAGTGTTCGCCAATGCCTTGATTATCTCAAGCGCTTGATGGCCTTTTTGCCTGCGGATGTGCCGGCCTGGGACGATGCTTCGAATAATAAGTGGCTGGTCTCTGGCAAGGGTTCATTGATCATGAATCCACCGAGTGCTTGGGCGGTGGCCAAACGTGATGCACCACAAATTGCCGAGCAATTGTGGACCCACGGGTTTCCGTCAGGACCCAAAGGCCGCTTTGCACCCTTTTTGCCCTATTTCTGGGGCATTTGGAATTTTGGTAAAAACAAGTCCGCAGCAAAGAGTTTGCTTAGGTATTTATCAACTCGGCAAGCCGCCGAAAAGATGGTGATCGCAAGCGCCGGATATGACATACCTTCGTTTGCAAATCTTACAACGTTCAAAACTTGGGCTGAAGCTGGGCCACCCGTGGGGACTTTGTACCACTATCCCAACCCGCATAATCACCAGACCCTTTCGATCGCCGCATCGCCTGCGCCTCCGAAAATTGCGGTACAGATTTATACCCAGGGTCTGATGACCAAAATGGCCGTACGTCACTTTAAGGGTGAGGCTATGGATAAAACCATCGGTTGGGCAGCCAGCGAGCTCGAAGGCTTTATGCGCACTTAATTGCTAATCGATCGTTAGCTGGCAAGAAACCGGGCAGGCCATTTGATCTTGCCCGGATCAGCTCACAACGCCATTCTGGGGGTACAAGTGTCTGTTAACAGCCAAAGCCCGCGTCCGCGCCCAGCCATGAATTTGGAGCGCCTGTTTCAGCGCAAGTCGACGATTGCCTTTTTGATGGCCTTGCCGTTGATTCTGATTATCACGCTTTTGGTCGTCTATCCTGCGGGCTATGCAATTCACCTATCGACGCTCAACAAGAGCATGGAGCGATTTGTAGGCTTTGGCAATTTTGAGTTTTTGTTCGGTCGCGAGACCTTTTGGATGGTGGTTAAGCAGTCCGTCATTTTCGCTGTCACCGCAGTTATTTTTAAAGCCTTTATTGGCTTTGTTGTTGCCCATTTCGTTCACAATATTCCGAGCAAGGGACAGCGCAAATGGCGTGGTATGTTGCTCGTGCCCTGGGTGATACCACCGGCTATGAGCACGCTTGCATGGTTATGGTTATTTGATCCTTCATATAGCGCCTTTAACTGGCTTCTGGCGAAATTTGGCGTTGCGGCGATTCCCTGGACAGGAGAAACAGACTGGGCAAGGTTTTCGGTCATTCTTGTCAATATTTGGATCGGTGCGCCTTTTTTTATGATCATGTATCTGGCTGCCTTAAAGTCAGTTCCCGACCAGCTCTTTGAAGCGGCTAGTATCGATGGCGCGAACTGGTGGCAGCGGATTTGGTATATCACCTTGCCGATGATGAGAAATATTATTTCGATCACGGTCTTGTTTTCCTTGATCGTGACATTTGCCAACTTCGATATTGTTCGAGTACTGACTGCAGGGGGGCCCGTCGATACGACGCATGTGTTTGCCACCTGGGCCTTCAAAATTGGTATCGAGGGAGGTGATATACCGCTTGGCGCAACCGTATCCTTGTTTATGGTGCCGATCCTGGGTGTCGCCGCAGTCATGATACTTCGCGATATCAACAAGCGCGGCAATGAGGCCTGACATCATGAGCGAAACGACCGCAAGCCTTCCCACGTTGAGCTACGGCAGTATGTCGCGCGATCGCAAGCGCGCCCTGTGGTGGTCTTATTTTTTTCTGATTGTCTTTGCGATTTTTTTTCTGACACCACCGATTTATATGATGGTGACTTCGCTCAAGACAAGTGCTGAGATCTCCGCAGCAACTAGTCCCTGGATTGTTCAATCGCCAACCCTACAAAACTACGTCGGTCTATTGACCGATTCTGTTTTTTTGCGATTTTTTCGCAACTCTGCGGTGGTCTCGGTGATCGTTGTCATCATCACCATGCTCGTTAGTGTCTTAGCAGCTTTTGCCCTGGCACGCATGAAATTCTGGGGCTCAGCAACGCTTGCAACGGGTGTGTTTTTAACCTACCTGATCCCAGAGACATTGCTTTTTATACCCTTATTCAAAATGTTTGCCTGGGTCAAGGAGACGGTTGGTATTGAGTTGATTAATCAATGGTGGGTATTGATCCTTCTTTATCCAACGCTCACCGTGCCCTTTTGTACCTGGATCATGATTGGTTACTTCTCGAGCATTCCCAAAGAACTCGACGAGGCGGCCCTTATTGATGGTGCAACCTGGTTTCAAACACTCACGCGGATCTTTATTCCGGTGGCGATACCGGGGATTATCGCAGCTACGATTTTTGCCTTCACAGTGTCCTGGGCACAGTTTTTATATCCGCTCGCTTTTACGACATCGGCCGAAGAGTTGGTCTTGCCCGTAGGGATCATTTCAACACTCATCAAAGGCGATGTTTTTAACTGGGGGCAGATCATGGCGGGAGCACTACTTGGCGCAGCACCGCCTTTGATCATTTACGCCTTTTTGATGGACTACTACATCGCAGGCCTAACGGCCGGGGCTACCAAGGGCTAGCCTGTGGGCGGAGCATCAGGCGACGCATCTGCTGCAGTTAAACGAAACGTCATCCGATAAGAACAAGCATCGCGTTCGAAAGCGCAAGTGGGAGAATCTTGAATGGCAAGTGTTAGTCTGAAAAAGGTGGTCAAGTACTACGACGATACCCTTGCAGTAAGAGGGATCGATCTAGAAATTGAAGATAAGGAATTTATGGTCCTGGTGGGACCTTCAGGATGTGGAAAGACCACCACACTTCGGATGATCGCAGGCTTGGAAGATATATCGGATGGTGAAGTCTTCATCGGCGATCATGTAGTAAACGATGTACCGCCGAAGGACCGAAATATTGCCATGGTCTTTCAGAACTATGCACTCTATCCCCATATGTCTGTGTATGAGAACATGTCGTTTGGGCTAAAGCTCAAGCGTGTCGATAAGGCTGAGATTGACCGGCGGGTTCAGGAAGCGGCAAAGATTCTCGATATCACTGGATTGCTCGCTCGAAAGCCTAAACAGTTATCAGGTGGGCAAAGGCAGCGGGTTGCCATGGGGCGGGCGATTGTGCGCGATCCTGCAGTTTTTTTGTTTGACGAACCCTTATCGAATCTGGATGCCAAGCTCAGAGTGCAAATGCGCACAGAGATCAAGAAGGTGCATCAAAAGGTTAGAACGACCACGGTGTACGTGACCCATGATCAAGTGGAAGCGATGACGTTGGCCGATCGTGTGGTTGTGATGAATCATGGTGTGATCGAACAGGTGGGTACGCCGCAAGAGCTCTACCATCGACCGAGGACCAAATTCGTAGCAGGTTTTATTGGGTCGCCTGCAATGAATTTTATACCCGTTAAGTTGGTCAAGCAGGGTGATGGCTTAGGTCTTCATCTCGGTGACGGGCTAAGCATCGTGCTGCCCTCGGAGCAAGCGCAGCACTATCAAACCCATGTAGGCAAAGCGCACTTATTGCTGGGTATTCGGCCTGAACATTTGACCGACAGCGATACGGCTGGTTTGCCCACAAGCCAGCAAATTGAAATCACGCCAGAGGTTTGTGAGCCCATGGGGATGGAGACTTTGGTGTACTTCAATTTGAGCGGGACCTCGATATGCGCCAAGGTAAATCCCGATGTCGATGTTCGACCCGGGGTTCCGATCCGCCTGAGTGCGAAGCTTGCCAATATGCATCTTATTAATGATGAGAACGGTATGGTTCTTTAAGTGTTTGCGGGATTAGCTGCTCGCTTAATCCCTCACGCTTGGCGCATTCAACGATACTTTGCCAGGTATCCGCTGGAAGCGGGCAGCCTTCACGGCGGCGCTGTTCGCGATAGCGCTCTTCGGTTTCACCCGGCATCAGTATTTCAGCTTCGGGATCTGCTAAGCGTGAAGCTTTTAAATAGCTAATGTAACGATCAACTTCGCTTGGGAAGAAGGGCGTCGGGTCGATACGTGCTGGATCAATAAAGAGTGACATCATGCCGTTGGCAAAGGGCCGGCCAGGCGAGGTTGCACCGGTGCCCGATAAGGCGCCGCCGAGTAATTCGCACATGACCGCAAGACCTGAACCTTTATGCTCGCCAAATGCTCGGATGGCACCTTCGCCTTTGCGATGGTCGCGCGGACCGGTTGCCTCGTATTTGCCATAAAGTAATTCGGGGTTACTGCCCATCGTTCCGTCTGGGCCGATCAAGGCATCGGGAGGAATTTGCTTGCCCCCCTGGCTTGCAACAAGTACTTTGCCTTCAGCGACAACCGAGGTGGCAAAGTCAAGAATCAAAGGACTCTTGCCAGGCCTTGGTAGGCCAACACAAAAAGGTGCCGTCGAGAAACGGCGGTCAACGCCGCCGAAAGGTGCTACTAGAATGCTGCCAGCAGCGTTTACAAAATGAACCGATACAAGACCTTCGGCTGCCGCCATTTCCGCAAAGTCGCCGACGCGGCCTATATGTCCGGCGTTACGAAGCGTGATCGCCGAAAGCCCTAATTGCTTGCATTTGTCGATGCCAATGCGGGTTGCTTGTGGTGCAACGCTTTGTCCAAAGCCATAGCCACCATCGAGCACGGCGATCACCGGTGTATCGCTAACGACCTTAACTTGTTGGTCGGCAATGACCGCGCCTTCGTGTTTCATTTGCACATAGCGCGGTACACGAACCACGCCGTGGCTGTCGTGGCCGGAAAGATTGGCTGAAACCAGATAATGGGCAATGCGCTGAGACTCTTCTGACGAGCAGGCAATCTGCGAAAAAATACTTGCAACAAAGCGAGTTAAGTCGTTGTGTTGTATATAAAGCATATTGATCCTGCCTAAGCGGCTTTGGCCCCATAAACCTGCGGATTTACGGTGTGCTCATGATTGGGCTTACCGTCGAGTACCTCGATGACGTTGCGTACCGCGGTGTACGCCATGCGGTTCCAGGCTTCCCAGGTGACGCCCGCCATATGAGGAGCGCTAATGACCTGTGGAAGGCTCAATAGCGGATTGGCGGCCTCTGGCGGCTCGTTGTTATAAACATCAAGACCTGCGCCAAAGAGCTTACCCGACTCGAGTGCTGCGGCTAGTGCCTTTTCATCGACAATACCGCCCCTGGCTGTGTTGATCAACACGGCGCCTTGCTTCATCAAGGCAAGGCGCTTGGCATCGAAAAGATTTAAGGTGGCTTGGGACTTCGGGCAGTGGATAGAAACATAATCGGCTTGCGCTATCGCTCCATCGAGATCGCTCACGGGTTGGGCTCCTAGCCCACGGATGATGTCTTGCTGGATGAAGGGGTCATAAACCAGGGTATTCATCTCAAGTGCAACACAACGTTTAGCCATACGGCTCCCGATACGACCACACCCCACGATGAGAACCGTTTTTTCAAATAAATCAGTCGGAAAATTTTCAAAACGACTCATCCAGCGATGCGTGACCACACGTTCGTTGAGATCATGAATGCGCTTTGCAAATGCAAACATGAAGGCAAGGGCCTGTTCGGCAACCGACACGGAATTAGCGATGCCGGTAATCATGAGCGGTATGCCGCGGCGGGTGAGGGCCGCTACATCGATCGCGTCGTACCCGACACCGACCCGAGCGATTACCTTGAGCTTGGGTGCTGCGTCGAGTTCAGGGTCTGCAAACGGTGTGAGCCCAAGAATGGCAGCATGGACGCTGCCAAGTCTGGCCCTGAAGTCACTTTGGGCAATCGACAGGGCAAAACGCTCAAAAACAATATCGTTTCTTCCTTCGGCTGCTTTGAAGGCATCAGGTGCAATCGTTTCGGGAATGAGAATGGTATAACTCATAAGTAACTCCGATTCCAGGTTGGGCTGATCACGATCTCATTAATACAAACATGCTTGGGTGCGCTTGCGACATGCAAGACACTGCGTGCTAAGTCTTCGGACTGCAACATGTTTGCGCGGTCCTCGGCGCTCACGGGGACAGGGCGCTTGTCTAGAATGGGTGTAGCCACTTCGGCAGGGCAAATCACGGTTGATCGGATCCCATGACGAAACTCTTCTTGGTTAATGGCATAGCTCATCGCAACCACACCGTGTTTGGCAGCGGAATACGCAGGGCCGGATACTTTGCTCACAAAACGACCAGCCCAAGACGAGGTATGGATAAGCAAGCCGTCGCCCTGGCGACGCATGATGGGCAGTGCCGCAATCACGCCGTAAAAGGCCGACGACAAATTACCTTCAATGACATAGTTGGCCTGATCGGGGGTCAATACTGACCAATTGCGCTCAAGCACATTCAGGCCAGCGTTATTAACCAAAATATGCAAAGCCTTGTAGCTTGAGTCGATTTCTGCAGCGATCGCCATCACGCGCTTGCGATCCATCATGTCCCCAGCGATCACTTGGGCATGTCCGCCTTGAGCTTCAATACTTTTTGCGACGGCATCGAGCGCGTGTTGGCGCCTGCCGGTGAGAATCACCTTGGCGCCAGCCTGGCCAAAGGCAAGAGCGCAGGCCTCGCCAATCCCAGAGCCTGCGCCTGTGACCCAAACCACTTTGCCCTGGAGGCTATCGTGGTTGCTCTTTGAAAGCGGTGTCGGCTGCACCGCTTGTGTACTTGTTGTTTGATGACTTGTCATGTGCTCCTTGGCCCCTTCCTGTGCTTGTTTGTTGGTTTGGTCAATCGCCTGTCGTTGAGTTAGCGAATCGGAAAGCCCTGAGCACGTATTGCTTCGGCAAGCCGATCCCTGCCATTGAGCGAACGGGCATCGGCTACGCGCTGGGTTGAATGCAAGGACCAGTCGATTTCGGCCATGGCCTGGCTACGCTGGAACTGCCTCATGATTTGATCGTATGTTTGAACCGATGCTAATTCATGCTCGTGTTGATAGCGTTCCAGATGTAATACGACCGATTGAGGTAGACGTGGTTTAACAGCGGTTTCGATCTCAGCTTTTGGGTAGCCAATACAAAGCCCAAAAACCGGGAATACTTTGGGCGGCAGACCGAGCTCTTGAATGACCGACTCGGGCTTGTTGCGCATGGCACCGATATAAACCGTACCTAAGCCAAGCGCCTCGGCGCAAAGCACAGCGTTTTGTGCTGCAAGGCTCGCATCAATACATGCCATCAAAAACATTTCCAAATACTGATTGGCAGCGGTCTCCTGACCGATATGATCGCCAATACGTTCAAGTCTTGATAAGTCTGCAAGCCAGACCAAAAGTAAGGGGCACTCACGAATATGAGCTTGGTTACCCGCGTAACTTGCAAGCCTTGCCTTTCGCTCGCCGTCTCGGACGGCAACAACGCTCCAAGTCTGTAAATTAGACGAGCTCGCTGCCGATTGCGCTGCAGCAATCAGTTGCTCGAGCATGCCCTCTTCAAGTGCTTTTGACTGAAGGCTTCTGACGGTACGATGGGCAAGTAAATGGTCAAATAGGGCGGCCGCAGCCTTTGATGACGGCGGCTTGACGCTATGTGCTTGTCCGTAGCGGCTTTGAATGCGATCTTGTTGATGACTTGTCGGCATGGGCGCGGGCTTCCTTGTGGTCTACCTAAGCTATGGAGTTAATAACGAGGTGATTTTTTGCCAAAACTAATCGGGGCTTGCATCACGAAACGCTCCCACCCTTTGGCGCGTAGCTCGCACGCTGGGCAATGACCACATCCCTGTCCCCAGGCATGAGCGATATGTCGCTCACCCAGATAACAGCTATGACTTTGATCACGAATGAGTTCGACTAAGGGTTCGCCGCCCAGGGCAAGACACATATGCCAGGTCATGGCCTTATCGATCCACATCAGCGGAGTTTCGATCACGATGCTGCGATCCATGCCAAGCGAGAGGGCAACCTGTTGGGCCTTCATAGCATCGTCTCGGCAATCCGGATATCCCGAGTAGTCAGTTTCGCAAACACCAGTCACCAGCACTTGCAGTCCCCGGCGGTAGGCCATGGCGGCAGCCAAGGTGAGAAAGAGCAGGTTGCGCCCAGGCACAAAGGTATTGGGTAAACCGTTGGCGTGGATGCGGATTGCTGCTTCGCTTGTCATGGCGGTTTGACCGATGTCACCGATCACCTTGGCATCAACCAAGTGGTCCTGTCCGAGCTTATAAGACCAATGAGGATTGATGCGTTTCATGCCATCGCGCAATAAGCCTCGACATTGCAGTTCGACCGCATGCCTTTGGCCGTAATCAAAGCCGATGGTTTCAACATGCTCGTAGCGCTCGAGCGCCCATGCAAGGCAAGTCGATGAGTCTTGGCCGCCAGAAAATAGGACCAGGGCTTGTCGTTTATCGGTCATGGCTTTTGTAAATGGATTATCTGAGGGGTGTACCGACATGAACCCAAGGCTCGGTCATAGCAGCAAAAGTCCTTACTCTCCCTCGGGGGGAACTGGGCGGGGCTTTTTATCGGCTCCGATGGCCACAAAACTAAGCGTGGCTTCGGTAACTTTGATGATTTCACCGCGCTGGCGTACTCGTTCGGCAAAAACCTCAACACGAACCGTGATCGATGTGTTGCCGATGCGAATGACTTCGGTATAAAAAGTCACCACATCACCCACATAAACCGGTTGTTTGAAAAGGAAGGAATTGACGGCTACCGTCGCAACTCGCCCATTGGCGCGCCGGCTTGCTGTGATGCCGCCCGCGATATCGACTTGGGACATGATCCAGCCTCCAAAGACATCGCCATGCATATTGGAGTCGGCCGGCATGGGCACCACGCGCAAGGTGGGGATGCGGTCTGGGTAAATACCGGGCAATGGACTTTGTGGGGAAGGCAAGCGGGTATCCTCCAGACTTTGGATTTCGTGAAGTTCGATCATGCCATGCGCCGCGTTTCAAGTCAGTCCATAAGTGCCCCGGCAGTTGACGCCGAAGCAAAAAACAAGACAGAACAAGCCTCGATAAAGCCCAATCATTGGGCGACGGTCAAGCGGCTTTGGCCGTATTTATCGCCTTGGCGTCTCCGCATACTGCTCGCACTGAGCTTTTTGGTCGCTGCCAAGCTGGCCAATATCGCCGTGCCGATGCTGCTCAAAGCCATGGTCGATGGTTTGGACTTAAAGCCAGGCGATCCGCACATGCTTTTGGTGGTGCCTGTTGCCTTGCTTATCGGCTATGCCGCTTTGCGGATCTCGATCACCTTGTTTACCGAGTTACGCGAATGGGTCTTTGCCAGGGTTACCGAAGGCGTTGCTAGAACGCTTTCCTTGCAAAGCTTTACGCATTTGTTGCATCTTTCAATGCCATTTCATTTGCAGCGGCGCATGGGTGCTGTGTCAAGGGATTTAGAGCGCGGGGCGCGGGGCCTACATACGCTTGTTTCTTATACGGTTTATAGCGTGTTGCCAACCATCATCGAGATTGGCCTCGTGATGGGCTATTTGGTTTGGCATTACCAGGCCGGATTTGCTTGGATTGCGCTGGTAGCGGTGCTACTTTACGCCGTCTGGACGATTAAGATCACCGAGTGGCGGACCGCATTTCGGCGCCATATGAATGAGCAGGATTCGCGCGCTAGCGCACACGCAGTCGATGCGCTCATTAATGTTGAAACGGTTAAGATTTTTGGCAACGAGCCTTTTGAGGCGCAACGTTATGACCGCGCTTTGCAACAGTTACAAAAAGCTTCGCTTCGCTCGCAGTCTTCCTTATCTTTATTAAATCTTGGCCAAAGCAGCATCATCGCGGTGGCGGTGAGTTTGATGGTCTGGCAAGCCACCGAAGGTGTTGTGGCTGGAACGATGACACTGGGCGATTTGGTGTTGGTCAATGCTTTCATGATTCAGCTTTACATGCCACTGAATTTTTTAGGCGTTTTGTATCGGGAGCTCAAGCAGGGTAGCGTTGATGTGGAGCATATGTTTGCGCTGATTGATCAAAAGCAAACAGTCGCTGATAAGCCAAACGCAAGCATTTTGCGTCGACCCGAAGAAGGCCATGGCTTATCGATCGCATTCCGTGAAGTCGGCTTTTCATACGATGGCCAGCGCCAAGTTCTGAAGGGTTTGAGTTTTGAGGCGCCCGCTGGCTCAAGGGTGGCGATTGTTGGTCCAAGCGGGGCTGGCAAGTCCACCGTGATGCGGCTGCTCTTTCGCTTTTACGATCCGATGAGTGGCATGGTAGTTGTCGATGGCGAGGATATTCGCAACTTCAGTCAGGAAAGCCTGCGAGCGCAGATCGGTTTGGTACCGCAAGATACCGTCTTGTTTAATGAATCGATTCGATATAATTTATTGTATGGAAGGCCTCAAGCCTCAGACCAGGATCTGAGGGCGGCACTGGAGGCCGCGCAATTACAGGCGCTCATTGACTCTTTGCCACAAGGTCTCGACACAGCGGTGGGTGAGCGGGGTTTAAAACTCTCGGGCGGTGAGAAGCAAAGGGTTGCGATCGCCCGGATGCTGCTGAAAAACCCGCCGATCTTATTACTCGATGAAGCAACCTCAGCACTCGATTCGCGCAACGAACAAGCGGTGCAAGAAGCCTTGGCCCGTGCCTCGTTGGGACGTACGACCCTAGTCATCGCACACCGTCTTTCAACCGTGATCGATGCCGATGCGATCTTGGTGCTCGATCAAGGTCGAATCGTTGAGTCGGGGCGACACGAGCAATTGCTTGCCCAGGGGGGCCTCTACGCAAGCTTGTGGACCATGCAACAGCAAGAGCGCGACTCGGGCGGGTTACCATCGCAGCCATTTAAGGAGACAGTGTGATGAGCGTCGGCCAAGGATTAGTCCCAGAGCATGCAGGTGCACAAAGCCCACAGACCAGGCAGACCCAAAAGCAAGGCCCGCACCGGATCGCGGTGTTGCCGGGCGATGGGATCGGCAAGGAAGTCATGCCCGAGGCGCTTTTGGTGCTTGAGGCAGTCGCCACGAAATTTGGGATCAATCTGTCCCTTGATCACTTTGATTTCGCAAGTTGCGACTACTACGTGAAGCACGGCCGGATGATGCCCGAGGACTGGAAAGCTCAAATCGGAGGGCACGATGCCATTCTTTTTGGTGCTGTGGGTTGGCCCGATACCGTGGCTGATCATATCTCGCTTTGGGGCTCCTTGTTACTTTTTCGCCGTGAGTTTGATCAATACATCAATTTGCGGCCAGTCCGCCTGATGCCTGGTGTGCCCTCGCCTTTGGCAAATCGTAAGCCTGGCGATATCGATTTTTATGTGGTCCGTGAAAATACCGAGGGCGAGTATTCCTCAGTGGGCGGCAAAGCATTTCCCGGTACCGATCGCGAGTTTGTGTTGCAAGAAGCGATCTTTACGCGATATGGCGTTGATCGTGTGCTTCGATTCGCCTTTGAATTGGCAGCCAAACGCCCACGCCGAAAACTAACCTCGGCAACAAAAAGTAATGGCATTTTTATTTCTATGCCTTACTGGGATGAGCGGGTTGCCGATATGCAAAAGGCCTACCCTCAGGTTCAGGTCGAAAAATTTCATATCGATATATTAACTGCACATTTTGTGCGTAACCCCGACTGGTTCGATGTGGTGGTTGCATCTAATCTATTTGGAGACATCTTGTCTGATCTTGGCCCTGCATGTACCGGCACGATTGGCATTGCACCCTCGGCCAATATCAATCCAGAGCGTTTATTCCCTTCGCTTTTTGAACCGGTTCATGGCTCTGCTCCCGATATTTTTGGGAAGGCGATCGCTAATCCGATTGGTCAGATCTGGTCGGCTGCGCTCATGCTTGATCATCTTGGCTATCCCCTGGCCCACGATGCCATCGTAAAAGCAATTGAAACAGTCACCGAACATGGGCCGCGTACGCCTGATATGGGCGGGAAGGCTAAAACAAGCGATATCGGTAAGGCAGTGATTCAAGCCCTCTCTTAGTGATGTAAGCCCTCTCTTCATTGACTGATATGTTCGCCCCACGTGAGGCTTTGCTTGAAAGTTTTAAACGCGCACTGCTTGCTGCTGATCCCGCGCGCGCCTTTGCTAACCTTAAGTTCAAGCAAACCAGGGGACGAACCCTGGTTCTTGGGGCGGGCAAAGCCTCGGCCCATATGGCGCATGCGCTCGAGGCCTCCTGGCCCAAGGATTCGCTCAATAATCTCTCGGGCCTTGTCTTGACACGATATGGGCATGCGCTTGCGTGCAATCGCATTGAGGTTGTTGAAGCGGCTCATCCCATCCCTGATGCCGCAGGTCTTGAAGCTGCCCGGAGGGTGCTTGCGCTTGCATCACGCCTCGGACCTGATGACCATGTAATTGCCCTGATTTCGGGTGGTGGTTCGGCACTTCTAAGTCTGCCTGTCGATGGCATTTCGCTTGACGATTTGCGCGGGCTTACCGCGCAAATGCTTGCCAGCGGGGCGCCGATTGAAGCGATGAACGTGGTGCGCAAGCATTTATCGCAAATACAAGGCGGTTGGCTTGCAAGTCGTGCGACCTCGGGGGGTGCACAGCTTAGTGCATACCTGATCTCCGATGTTGCGGGCGATGATCCTTCGGCGATTGCCTCGGGGCCTTGCAGCCCCGACCCGAGCACGTTTGAAGACGCACTTGACATCATTGCTCAGTGGCAAATTGCGGCTCCTGCTGCCGTACTAGGCCATTTGAGGGCTGGCGCGCGAGGTGAGAAGCCAGAAACGCCTAAGTCTGACGCTGCATGTTTTCAACGAGTCAGCCAACATATCATTGCCGCACCGAGCCAAAGCTTAGCCGCTGCTGCAGCATTTTGGCGTGAACAAGGCGTAGCGGTGGCCATGCTCGGCGACACGGTGACTGGCGAAGCCTCCCAAGTCGCCTTGGTGATGGCTTCGATGGTCCGTGAGGCTTTAGGTGGCCGCAACCCGCTCTTTAAGCCTCCCATTGTTTTTTTAAGCGGTGGGGAATGCACCGTAAGTCTTGCTGCGCTAAGTGCTGCAAGCAAAGCGGCGCATCCTCCGCGAGGTGGGCGTTGCAGTGAATTCTTACTTGCACTCTTGCACGCCCTTGGGCCGCAATCACGGGTCTATGCGCTGGCAGCAGATACCGATGGGATCGATGGCTCTGAGGATAATGCCGGGGCATGTTTTGATCCGCAGAGCCTGGCCCGTGCGCAGGCTCAAGGTCTGCGCTCAAAGGATTATTTGCTTGCCCATGATGCTTTTGGTTTTTTTCAAGCAAGTAATGATTTAATTTATACCGGACCGACGGGCACGAATGTCAATGATTTTCGGGCCATCCTTGTCACTGCACCAACCGAGTAAGGCCTATGAACGACGAACAAGGCACCCTGTCAAAAGCCAAAGCAGCCCAAGCGCTCGTTTGTGGTCTGCCCGATGACTGGCATTTGCACTTGCGCGATGGCGACGCCTTAAAAAGTGTGGTCCTGGCGACTGCGCTGCAATTTGGCAGGGCGATTGTGATGCCGAATTTAAAGCCGCCTGTGACAAATGTCAGTCAAGCCTTGGCTTATCGACAACGGATTCTTGATGCGCTAAAACTTGTGATTGATGAAACGGTTAGAAATATAGACCGATATAAAACCTCTGATGTACTGGCCACGATACGCATGCAGCATTTTTTCAATCGCCCGGATGCAAGTGCGGACTGGATGCTTGAGCAGCTTCTGCAAGCTGCGCATTTTGAGCCCTTGATGACGCTTTATCTCACCGATCACACAGCGCCATCGGACATCGACGAGGCTGTGGATTCTGGCTTTGTTCGTGCGGTGAAACTGTATCCAGCAGGGGCAACAACCCATTCGGACGCTGGGGTGACGTCGATCCATCAATTACATCATGTGCTCGCGCGAATGGAGATGCGCGGCTTGCCCTTACTCGTTCATGGCGAGGTTACTGACCGTGATGTCGATGTCTTTGACCGAGAGGCTGTCTTTATCGATCGGGTCATGATCGATTTAAGGCGAAAGTTTCCCGGGCTTAAACTTGTTTTTGAACACATCACGACGGAGGAGGCTGCGCATTTTGTTCGTGATGCCGAAGGTCCGATTGCTGCAACGATCACACCACAGCATTTGCTTTATAACCGTAATGCGATTTTTAACGGTGGCTTACGGCCTCATTGGTATTGCCTTCCGGTCTTGAAAAAGGAGCGTCATCGACGCGCTTTGATGCAAGCTGCCAGCTCAGGCTCAGCCAGGTTTTTCCTTGGGACCGATTCGGCGCCCCATCCTGCCCATTTGAAAGAACATGCGGCAGCTTGTGCAGGATGTTATAGCGCACCCCATGCGCTCGCGCTTTATGCAAGTGCTTTTGATGCAGTCGATGCGCTTGAGCATTTGCCTGGTTTCGCTTGGGCTCATGGGGCTGCGTTTTATGGGCTCTCAGCCAACACGCGCAGCATCCGTTTAGTGCCTGAAGCCTGTCAAACCCCGCAACGCTTGGGTTTTGGAGAGCGTCATATTGTGCCGCTTGCAGGCGGTGAGTTTGTTCCCTGGCGATTTGATGGCTTTGTCGATTGCTAGCATTGCTCATCCCTGGTGGCAGCCGATTCGCTCTGATTTGCTTACTGTTCTTAAAATCGCCGATGCTAAGTCCCGGCTCGAATGGCTTAACAACCAGGCCTTGCAGCGTTCGTGTCGCAATGGTCGTGGTCTTGATGTCGTCTTTATCGATCAGGCTCAGTGGTCGGGTAAGGGTTATGAGTCTTGGATTGATCAGTACGGTCAAGTACCCACGCGACTTGAAGGCAAGGGTCAGTGGCATGACTTATTTAATGCGCTGATCTGGTTGACATGGCCTTTAAGCAAGGCTCAACTCAATCGCATGCATGCTCTTGCGGCCCCAGCGCAAGCAGGCACCCGAGGGCCGATGCGGGACAAAGCAACGCTCATTGATGAGCAAGCGCTTGTTTGGTTAGACCTCGATCCGGTTTTAAGCGATGCGCTTCGTGATCGCGATTGGCACAGGCTTTTTGTGGCCGAACGCGATCGCTGGCTTCGGATCGATCAAGCCCAGGGCTTGTTCATGTTTGGCCATGCGCTTTACGAGAAGTGTTTGGCGCCTTATAAGGCGCTCACGGCACATGTTTTGATCCTTTCGCTGCCGGCAGGCGTAAGCGTCGGTATCGCCCAAGGTGTCAGTGGCCAAGCGCGCGGTGTCGGTGGCCTTGCGCAGGCCCCAACGGAGCATGTAAGCCCAAGCCTTCTGGACCCATGGCTCGCTAGGCTTATGAGCCTTTGGATCGATGCTCAAACGACGCAGGGTCTGGATGATCGGGCGCAGGCGGTTCAATCGCCAAAGGACGCCCTTCTGAGCGATACACTTAAACTTTATCCGCTTCCTTTGCTGGGTGTGCCAGGGTGGCATCCAGATAATCAATACCCAGCTTTTTATGATGACCGCAGTGTTTTCAGACGGCCTGCGAACCCCAATTGAGGAGATGTTGCGATGCATATGATTGTGACCGGTGGTTCAGGATTCTTGGGACAACAGTGCATCGCAAGCCTGCTTAAGGCCGATTCGCTCGAACTTGCCCCCGAGGCGAGTACGCCGATCCGTTCGATTACCGCTTTTGATGTTGCAGTGGGAAATCTCCAGCATCCGAAGCTGCACTATGTGGTTGGCGATATTGCTGATCCTCACCAGGTTAGCGCGCTTTTTCGTGAGGACAGCGCAGCCATTATTCATTTGGCTGCCGTGGTCAGTGGAACTGCCGAGGCAGATTTTGACCTGGGCATGCGAGTCAACCTTGACGGTACACGCAACCTTTTGCAGGCTGCGCGCGCGCAGAACCGCTTGATTCGTATCCTTTATGCAAGCTCGATTGCGGTGTTTGGTGGCGATTTGCCTGCAGTCGTGCGCGACGACACAACGCCCACGCCCCAGGGCTCTTATGGCATTCAGAAATACATGGGCGAGCAGCTCGTTCAGGACTACACCCGGAAGGGCTTTATCGATGGGCGCTCGGTGCGTATTCCGACGGTGGTTGTGCGTCCTGGCAAACCCAACGGTGCGGCATCAGGTTTCGCCTCAAACATTATCCGTGAGCCGCTTGCAGGGCGACCGGTGGTGCTGCCGGTGGATGCTTCAACCGCGATGTGGGTCGCTTCGCCGCGTGCGGTAGTGAAGATGTTGATGCACGCGCTAAGCCTTGCGCCCTCGGCTTGGGGCTGGCATCGGGCCATTAATTTGCCAGGTCTAACGGTGACCATGCAAGAGGAGTTAGCAGCACTCGAGGCTGTGGCGGGCAAAAAGCCCTTAGGCCTGGTTCAACAACAAGCCGACCCAGCCGTCTTGCGTCTGGTCAACACCTGGGCAGCCCGATTTGATACCGCTCGGGCTCTTGCCATGGGTTTCTCGCCGGATCAAGATTTTGAAACGATTGTTCGTGCTTATGTTGAGGACCATCCCGAGGCGCTAGGGGGCAATTGATTGGCCTTCGGGGGTCATCGGGCGCTGCAATCAGGTTAATATGCTCATCGGAAAGTGGGTCGGACGATCGCTGGGTGCTGCAAGGCCTCCAGAGGAAGGTCCGGACTCCATCGGACGAGGTGCTGGCTAACGGCCAGGCGCAGCAAGTCTTGGTTGCCCTCGGGCAGCCGAGACCCAAGGCGACGGAAAGTGGCACAGAAAAGATACCGCCTGCCAGGTTTTGACTTGGTAGGTAAGGGTGAAATGGTGGGGTAAGAGCCCACCGCGGCGTTGGCGACAGCGCTGGCAGGCTAAACCCCACCTGGAGCAACACCAAATAGGCATGCGCGCGCCAGCCTTCGTGCTTGGCCCATCGATGGTCCATCGCTGATTGCGCATGTGGGTAGGTGGCATGAGCTGGCTTGTAAAAGCCCGCCAAGATGAATGATCGTCAGGCTTTTTGCCCTACAGAATCCGGCCTACAGACCCACTTTCCCCTCCCAGCTAAGTCATTGTCACGATTGACAAATTTAGGGTCATTCAACTTGACCCCGCAGGTCCTTTTCCGTAAAGTGGCAAATTGTAGGAAAAAGTGGCAAAAAGTGGCGCAAAAAGCGACATCCGATGGCGGTCGGGGTCGTGGTTTTGTAATCGGTGGCGGCAATCGGCTTAACAAAGGCGGGGTAAGTGTGTACACGGTCATCCGGGTGCACCGATCATTATGTTTCAGGGAACGTCCTCACTGCACCTGGATGCCAAGGGGCGGGTTACCGTGCCTTCAAGGCATCGGGACGTCCTGCTCGCGCAGTGCGAGGGTCGCCTCACGCTCACCAGACACCCAGACGGATGTCTTTTGTTGTTCCCTCGGGGCACTTGGGAGATTAAGCGAGAAGAAATCCGTTCTTTTCCGATTGCGGCACGCGACTGGCAGCGGATTTTTCTTGGCAGTGCTGAGGATGTGGACATGGACGGATCGGGTCGCATACTCATTTCCCCCGAGTTGCGACAGGCCTCAAAGATTGAGCGCCAGATGGTCTTCATGGGTATGGGCGCACACTTCGAACTCTGGGATCCGCCAAGTCTTCACGCTCGGGAACAGCAGGCTATTGACGCCGGCATGCCCGAGGCTTTATCGCATTTCACCCTCTAGGCGGGGACGCTTGCACCATGTGTCCCATCGGCCGGTCCTGCTCGGCGCAGCGCTTGATGCACTTCGTGTCAAGCCCGATGGCAGCTATTTGGATGCGACCTTCGGGCGTGGTGGTCATGCGCGTGCGATCTTTGCAGCGCTTGGGGAGGGAGGGCGCTTGATTGCGATCGACCGCGACCCTCAGGCCATTGCCTATGGCGCTAACTTGCCACAGGCCTGGGATTTACCCGATTGCGGCGCAAGCTTTGATCTGTTGCATGCGCGATTTGGTGCGCTTTCCGATGCGCTTGATCGCTGTGGGGTTGACCAGCTTGATGGCGTTTTGTTTGACCTCGGCGTATCGTCGCCTCAACTTGATCAGGCCGAGCGTGGCTTTAGCTTCAGGTTGGATGGCCCTTTGGATATGCGCATGAATCCCACCGAGGGATTGAGCGCAAGGCAATGGCTGTGCGAGGCAACGAGCGAGGAAATTGAAGCGGTTTTGCGTGATCTTGGCGAGGAGCGCCAGGCCAAGGCAATCGCCAAGGCAATCAAGTTGCGCTTTGAGACAGAGGGCGAGTCCGCACTCCGAACCACGGCCGAGCTTGCCGCTTTGATTCAACAGGTGTTGCGACGACGTGGTGTGCGGCGCGATGACGGCAAAGACCTGGCAACCCGCAGTTTCCAGGCGATTCGCATGAAGGTGAATCAGGAGTTGGAGGAAATTGACGCTGGCCTTGAGCAGGCGCTTGAGCGTCTTGCGCCTAGGGCTTGCCTCGCTGTGATTAGCTTTCACTCGATTGAAGATCGCAGGGTCAAGCAGTTCTTCGCCCGGCAACGTGGTGCGACAGCCCAACGACATCCCATCACCGGTGCGGTCCAGGTCGCAGACTGGCCGATTCACTCGGTCTACCGCCACCTGCCCGATGCCCAAGAAGTTAAAGACAATCCCAGAGCGCGCTCGGCAGTCTTGCGTTTTGCCTACAAGAACGCCCATGACAACACCCAGCACGAAGGCGCGATAAATCGGCGCGCGATCGGAGGGGGGCACTGATGGCCTATCGCATCAATTTTTTGCTGGTGCTTGCTTTGATCGCTTGCTCGCTTGCCTTGGTTGATTCACAACACCGGGCGCGCAAGCTTTTCATTGATTTGGAGCGTGCGCAAACCCGAAGCAAAGAGCTCGATATTCAATGGAAGCAATTGCAGCTAGACCAATTGCAATTGGCCAAAGCGTCGATGATCGATTTGAAGGCTCGACGTGATTTAGGGATGATTTCGGCTTCGGCTGACCGAACCGTCTACCTCACGATGCCCCCTCTGGCTTTGCGCAGGCAGGATGCATCGCTTGCGATCGCTGCGGGTCAGGCCACCAACAAGCCAGCCGCGCAGGGGGCGTTGCCGGCGCTCGAGTTGCAAACACCAGCCGAGCCAAGGCCATGAGTGTGACGCGATGAGCACGCAGCATCAACACGCAAGCCAGCCCATGGGTCCGCAGGCCGTCCGAAAGCGGCGCCCGCGTGCGGTATCCATGAGCGCCACGCCTTTGCTACAGGTCAAGTTATCGAATCTGCGCTCAAGAATTGCTTTTTTCCTGTTGACCCTGGGCTTTCTGGCCTTGATCGCCAGGGCAATTTGGCTTCAGGTCATTTCGCAGGATTTCTTACAACGCCAGGGTGAGGTGCGCTACCAGCGAACCCTTGAGCTGCCGGCCTCGCGTGGGAAGATTCTTGATCGCAATGGCAACACCTTGGCAACAAGCCTGCCTGCGAGTGCTGTCTGGGTGAATCCGCCTGAATTTCGCGCAAGTGAACAGCAGCTAAGCCAATTGGCTAAGTTGCTAGGCATGCGTCTTAGCGACATTCAGCAACGGGTAGCGCAAGAGGATAAGACCTTTGTTTATTTGAAACGGCAGGTTGACGCTGAAATTGCACGCCAGGTCGAGGGGCTACAGATCGCAGGATTACATTTGCGGCGGGAATACAAGCGCTATTACCCCGAAGGCGATACCGCCGCGCACGTGGTTGGCTTTACCAATGTCGAAGACAGTGGCCAAGAGGGTATTGAATTGTCGCGGGAAAAAGTGCTCTCAGGCATTGCAGGCTCACGCGTGGTGATCAGAGACCGGCTCGGACGAATCATCGAAGATGTGCGCGAGGTGCGCGATCCCCAGCATGGACGCGATCTCGCTTTGTCGCTTGATAGCAAAATACAGTTCATTGCATTTAACGCCATCCGTGATGCGGTTGAATTGCACCGGGCAAAGGCTGCGGCAGCTGTTGTGATTGATGTGCAGACAGGTGAGTTGCTCGCGCTGGCGAATTGGCCAAGTTACAACCCCAATCAACGCAGCCACCTCTCGGGTGCTGAGCTGCGTAACCGGGTGATCACCGATATTTTCGAGCCGGGCTCCACGATGAAGCCCTTCACCACAGCCTTGGCGCTCGATTCAAATCGGGTGCGCCCAGAAAGCACGTTTAATGTTGCACCGGGCCGCATGACGATTGGCAGCCATACGATTAACGACGCCCATGCTTATGGTGTGCTGACCGTTGAGCAAATCCTGCAAAAGTCATCCAACGTGGGCACGGCGAAGATGGCCTTGCAAATGCCGCCCCAGGAAATGTGGCAGCTTTTCACCCAGGTCGGTTTTGGCCAGGCACCAGACATCGGTTTTCCGGGTGCAGTGGCAGGCCGTGTTAGGCCGCATCGCGGCTGGAAACCGATCGAACAGGCAACCATGTCTTATGGACACGGGATTTCGGTCTCACTTTTGCAATTGGCAAGGGCCTATTCGATTTTCGCCCGCGACGGTGAGCTCATTCCTGTCACCATGCTGAAGCACGCCGAACGGGTTGATGGTGAGACCGTGATCCGTAAGGACACAGCGAAAGCTGTCCGCCATATGTTGGAATTGGCCGCTGGCCCTGGTGGCACCGCACCCCAGGCGCAAATCCAGGGCTACCGTGTTGCCGGTAAAACCGGTACGGCACACAAACTGGAAAACGGGCGCTACGCCAACAAGTATGTGGCCTCCTTCGTCGGTTTTGCGCCGGTGTCCGATCCAAGAATCATTATTGCGGTCATGGTCGATGAGCCATCAGCCGGCAAGTACTATGGTGGTCTGGTCGCAGCGCCCGTGTTTTCGCGCATCGGCGGCGAAAGCCTGCGAGCCCTAAGGGTCATGCCCGATGCCAATATGCAGGCCTTTGTACCCAAAGCCGGGCAAAGTCCGATGCAGCCGGCCCAAGAACCTGCACCCCCAGCGGTTGCGGTGCAAACCGACGACAAACTTGCGCAGAGCGGCGCCGATCGTGATCGTGATGATGTTCAAGCCCTCGTCGCGACCGGAGCGGTGAATAAGCGATGAACATTCGCGAAACCACCGGTAATGACTTCCAAGCGGTGCTTGGCTGGATGCAACAACATGCGGCAGCGGGCAGCAAGTTGCGCTCCGATAGCCGTTTAGTTGAAGCCGGCGATATCTTTTTTGCGCTGCCGGGTTCGCGCAGCAGTCCGCAGGACTATGTCAGTGATGCCCTCCAACGAGGTGCTCAGGCCGTGGTGATTGCACCGGTAGCCGTCGCGGGCGATCTTGCTGCCGCTTATCTCGATTTTCCCTCCCGCAAGCTGCCAGTTGTCGCGGTCACGGGAACCAACGGCAAGACGAGCATCACCCACTGGATCGCGCAGGCCTACGCTAAACCCACGGCGGTCATCGGTACGCTCGGTGCAGGCTTCATCGGCGAAGGGCGCGCACTTGAGACCTTTGGATTGACAACCCCGGATGCGGTGCGTTTGCAGCAAATGCTTCACGACTTCAGGCAGGAGGGTGCAAGCCTTGTTGCGATGGAAGCTTCTTCGATCGGTTTGCATCAGGGGCGTTTGCAAGGCCTTGAACCAGCTGTTGCTGTGTTCACGAATTTGAGCCGTGACCATCTGGATTACCACGACGATATGCATGCCTACGCCCAAGCGAAGGCGGGTTTGTTCGCCATGCTTGGTCATCGACAAGGCCTGCATGCAACACAGCTCGAGCGTGCAACACGAGAAAAGCCAGCCCACGCGGTGATTAATGCCGACGATACTTGGGCGCAGACGATGATCGATGCCTGTCCTCGGGCCTCTCGGCTTTGGTTATACAGTGTAGAGGACCGTCCCGATCAGGCTATCGACTTGGCTGCGCGCCACAACGCGGATCTGCTTTGGGCGTCTTACGAGCCGCAAGACCGTGGGTCGGGTTTGAGATGGGCGCGGTTTGCGCCTGAGCAGCGCAAAGCAACAGCACAAGGCGTGGTGCAACTCGGGCTGATGGGTCGATTCAACGCCGCCAATGCACTGGCTGTTGCCTGCACCTTGATGGCTTTGGGCCAAAGTACGGCGCAGGCGATGTGCTCGCTGCATGACCTTAGCCCTATACCGGGGCGCATGCAATGCATCGGTGCTCCCCAAACGCCGCTTGTTGTGGTCGATTACGCTCATACGCCTGATGCCGTCGAACAAGTCTTGCGGGCTTTGCGTCCCGTGGCCGATCAGCGTCGTGGACGTTTGCACTGCGTACTGGGTGCGGGTGGTGATCGCGATCCCGGCAAACGCCACGACATGGCTGCGCTTGCCATCAAGTCTTGCGATCGGCTTTGCCTCACAAGCGACAATCCCCGCTACGAAGACCCTGCGGCTATTTGCGAAGCCTTACGACAAGGGGCTATCTGGGTTTGCCCCGAGGCTGCCTATGACCCAGCGCGATTGCTTGTTGATGTGGATCGCGGATCGGCCATTGAGCAAATCATCGTTAGCGCTGATGCTGGCGACGTGGTGCTGATCGCAGGCAAAGGGCATGAAAACTATCAGGAGGTGCGTGGTCAAAGGCTGTACTTTGATGACTGCGAGCATGCCCGACAGGCGCTGGCAAGGCATTGGTCGCTCGAGGTGCACGCGTGATGTTTAGCCTCGAACAAGCGCAGTCCTGGATCGATGGGTCAAGGCTCGTGGGCGATCCACACTATGAGGTACAAAGGGTTTGTACTGACTCGCGAGATGCAAAGGCAGGCGATCTTTTTGTACCCCTGGTTGGGGAGCGCTTTGATGCTCATGCCTTTATTGGCCAGGTGATCGGTGCCGGCGTTCGCGCGGTGCTTAGTGCCCAAAGCTTATCGCCCGATGCCTTAATCGATGGCGAAGTTCAGCGTGGGGTGATTCACGGTTTGCAAGTGCCCGATACCACCTTGGCGCTGCAGCAGCTTGCAGCAGGCTGGCGCCGCCAGTTTTCAATACCTGTGATCGCGGTTACCGGCAGTAACGGCAAAACCACGGTCAAGGAGATGATCGCAAGCATTTTGCGGATTGCCTATGGCGAGGCCGCGCTTTCGAGCCAGGGTAATTTAAATAACGGCTATGGTGTACCGATGTCTGTGTTGCGACTTCGTAGCAGTCACCGCGCAGCTGTTTTCGAGTTGGGCATTAACCAGGTGGGCGAAATGGCCCAGCTTTGTCCGATCGCCCAGCCCACGCTCACGCTTGTCAATAACGCGCAGCGTGAACATCAAGAGTTTTTACACGGCATTGAGGCCTCTGCGCGAGAAAATGGGGCGGCGATCAGCCAGCTGCAAGCCGACGGGATCGCCGTATTCCCGGGCGATGATCAGTGTGCGCCGATCTGGCAATCGCTGGCCGGCCATCGACTTTGTGTTTGTTTTGGCTGGCACGATCACTGGCCGGTTCATGCGAGCGAAGTAAGTGCAAGCAGTTTTCGTTTGCACTGCCATGGCGATAACGCGATGCTGACACTTCGCATCGCGGGCCGGCACAACATTCGCAATGCAATGGCAGCGGCCGCCTGCTGTGAGGCAATCGGCGTTCGTTTTGAAGACATCGTCGCAGGACTTGAGCAGTTTGAGCCGGTTGGCGGACGTTTGCGCCAAATTCCCTTGCATGGGCAGGCCTTGCTTATTGACGATAGCTATAACGCCAATCCTGATTCGGTACGCGCTGCGATCGACGTGCTGGCCGGTGTGGCGGGTGAGCGCTTTCTGGTGCTTGGCGATATGGGTGAGGTTGGCGAGCAAGGCGATGCGTTCCATGAGGAAGTGGGTGTTTATGCGCGTACCTGTGGCATCGAGCAACTATGGTTGCTTGGCGATGCCAGCGCCCACACAGCTCGGGGTTTCGGCGCTAAGGCAAGACACTTTGGAAACGATGTGGCTGCCCTGGTCGATGCGCTTAAGGAAAGCCTCAACCCGGATCATTTAGCGACGGAGGCCACCGTATTGGTCAAAGGCTCGCGCTTTATGGCTATGGAGCGGGTCGTGAGGGCGCTTACCGAAGATCAACATGCCAAGGTGGCCTTGTAATGCTGCTCGAACTTACACAATGGCTTGCCAAGGACATTCGAGCTTTTTCGGTGTTCAACTACATCACCTTGCGTGCCGCCCTAGCCACGCTAACAGCGCTCGCTTTTGGTTTGCTTTTGGGGCCCTGGGTGATTCGACGGCTGGCCGCGCTAAAAATCGGGCAGGCGGTTCGCGATGATGGCCCTCAGTCACACTTGGTTAAAAAAGGCACCCCCACCATGGGCGGTGCTTTAATCTTGCTTGTCCTGGGCCTATCAACGCTGCTTTGGGCTGATTTGGACAATCGCTTCATTTGGATTGTGCTGTTGGTGACCTTTGGCTTTGGCTGGATAGGCTGGGTTGATGACTATCGCAAGGTCGTTCATCGAGATCCGCAAGGCATGCCTGCCAGGGAGAAGTACATTTGGCAGTCCTTCATTGGCGTGCTAGCTGCCGTTTGGCTTGCCTTTGCTGTTCCCGCACAAAGTAATGGCGAAGCGCTCAGCCTTTTTCTGCGCTGGGTCGAGTCTGGGCTCGATATGGATTTGCCGCCAAGGGCCGATTTGATCGTGCCATTTTTCAAAAATGTCGCCTATCCGCTTGGCGTGCTCGGATTCATGATCCTGAGCTACTTCGTCATTGTGGGTACCAGCAATGCGGTCAACCTGACCGACGGTGCCGATGGTCTGGCGACCATGCCCACCGTGATGGTCGGTAGCGCCTTAGGGGTATTTGCCTATGTGACGGGCCATGCGGTTTTTGCAAAGTACTTATTGATTCCTCACATACCTGGTGCTGGTGAGTTGACTGTTTTTTGTGGTGCTTTAGCAGGTGCGGGGCTCGCGTTTTTATGGTTTAACGCATATCCCGCTCAGGTGTTCATGGGCGATGTGGGTGCGCTTGCGCTAGGCGGTGCGCTGGGAACGGTCGCGGTCATTGTCAGGCAGGAAATCGTCTTATTCATTATGGGCGGCGTTTTCGTTGCCGAGACGATTTCGGTGATGCTGCAAGTGGGCTGGTTTAAGTACACCAAGCGGCGCTATGGCGAGGGGCGGCGAATTTTTCGCATGGCGCCCTTGCACCACCATTTCGAGGTGGGTGGTGTGAGCGAATCGCAGGTGGTGGTGCGGTTTTGGATCGTGACCATGATGCTGGTCTTGTTCGGTCTTTCAACACTCAAGTTGCGCTGAGATGAACCCGACGAAGCCGCAAAAACAAAATACGGTACAAGCCGCTAAGCCTACGCCGGCGCTGCATCCGGCGGTGCGGCCTTTGATGGAGCCCTTGCACTGGGCTGGCCAGCAAGTACTCGTGCTTGGCTGTGGTGAATCCGGGCAGGCGATGGTGGCCTGGCTCATGCGTTGTGGTGCGAAGGTGAAGCTTGCCGATACGCGCACCGATCCGCCAGGCGCCAAAACGCTGCTTGAAGATTTCCCGCAGCTCGATGGCTTGTTTGGCGATCCGCAAGCCTCCTGGCTTGAGGGTATCGACCTCTTGGCTTGGTCGCCTGGTGTATCGATCGAACGCGGCCCAGGTGCCGAACTTGCTCAATGGGCGCAGGCAAAAGGCATTCCGATCGCTGGCGAAATCGAATGGTTTGCGCAGGCTCTGGCTAGACTTGCGCAACGCGGCTACCAGCCCGCTGTGGTTGCTGTGACTGGCACCAACGGGAAGACGACCACCGTAAGCCTTTTGGCCAAGCTTTGTGAGGCAGCAAACCGAAAGGTGGCGCTCGCCGGCAATGTATCACCGGCTGCGCTTCGAGCGCTGATCGGTGCGCTTGACGCGGCAGGTCTGAGCCCTGAGGACTGGCACTCGGATTCGTCACTGCCCGATTCGGTTGTTCATGCGCTGCCGCAGGTTTGGGTGCTTGAACTTTCAAGCTTTCAGCTTGCGCTATGTAGCAGCTTGCAAGCGGATGCCAGCGCCTTTTTGAACCTAAGCGTGGATCATCTTGATTGGCACGCCTCGATGGATCACTACGCAGCGGCCAAACAGCTGATTTTCCAAGCTGCGGGTGTTGCTGTTTTTTCGCGTGACGACGATGCCACCGAACCCTGGTCGCGTGCCGTTCAGAAGCGGGTTAGTTTTGGGCTCTCATTGCCGCAACGACTTGGCGATCTGGGCGTTGCTCAACTGCAAGGCTTACAGTGGCTTGTCGAGGCGGTTGCGCTGGAGGAGGGTGGCGGTCGTAGAAGGCGCGCAGAGCCAGCCGCCTTTAGGCTCCGACCGCTGATGCCCGCTGAGGCACTTCGTATGCGTGGTCACCACAACCAGGCCAATGCTTTGGCTGCACTAGCGCTTGGGCGAGCGATTGGCCTTCCGATGTCTGCCATGTTGCATGGTTTGCGCCGATTCGAGGCGGGTCCGCATCGATGCGAAATCCTGCGAGTGGTGCACGACGTGGCCTATATCGACGACAGCAAAGGCACCAATGTTGGTGCGACGATCGCTGCCTTGCGTGGCATCGGTATGAGCTGTCATCTGATCGCAGGTGGGGTGGGTAAGGGTCAGGATTTTGCCGCCTTAGGCCAGGCAATCGTTGAAAAGGCTGCTTCGGTGGCGTTAATCGGCGAGGCTGCGCCAGCCATCGAGGCTGCCGTACATGCGGCGCTTGCAGCGCATCCTGCCATGCTTGGACGAGCCCTTGAGATGAGTCGACACGAAAGCCTTGAGGATGCGGTCCAAGCGGCAGCGCAACGCGCTCGAACCGGTGAGGCTGTGCTGCTCTCGCCAGCTTGTGCGAGTTTTGACATGTTTAAGGATTACAAGCACCGGGCAGCGATGTTTGCACGTGCGGTTGAAGAACTCGCCGGGGTGATTGCGTGAGACTGGCTTTGCAAACACGCCTGGCTCGAGTGCTCAGCTTATTTAGCGCTTCGCCACAATGGCTTGCAGGTGCAATGCCATGGCGGGCGCGCGCCAGTTCGCCGGCGGTTGCCTCACGCGACGTGGGACGCCAGGCAAGCAGCAGCCCAATCGCAGCAGAACTCGATCACAGCGTGCTTGCGGTGACGGTGGGCTTGCTGCTCTTCGGTTTGGTGATGGTTTATTCGGCCTCGATTGCGCTGCCTGACTCACCCCGTTTTGCAGCCTATAAGTCTTCGCACTTTTTGCTGCGTCATGCCTTTGCCATCACCATGGGCCTCATCGCAGCCTGGATGGTGTTTCGCGTACCCACTAGAACCTTGCAACGCTTAGCAGCTCCCCTATTTTTGCTCGGTTTGTTTTTATTGCTGCTCGTCTTGATTCCGGGTGTTGGGAAGGTAGTCTACGGCGCTCGACGATGGATCTCGCTCGGTGTCATTAATCTTCAGCCTTCTGAGCTGATGAAGATTTTCGTCATCCTCTATGTGGCCGACTACACCGTTCGCAAACAAGACTATATGCATCATTTCTCCAAGGGATTTTTGCCCATGGGTACGGCAGTGGCCCTGGTGGGGCTCTTATTGTTGCTTGAGCCCGATCTTGGGGCATTCATCGTGATTGCTGCCGTAGCCATGGGGATTCTTTTTCTCGGTGGGGTGAACGGCAAGCTCTTTAGCGGTTTGATTGTGATCGCGCTCACGACCTTTGCGTTGCTGATTCATTTGTCGCCCTGGCGGCGCGAGCGGATTTTTGCTTATCTTGACCCCTTCGAACCTTCGAATGCCCTTGGCAAAGGCTATCAACTTTCGCATTCCCTGATCGCATTTGGACGCGGTGAGTGGTTTGGCGTGGGGCTTGGCGGCTCGGTGGAGAAGTTGCACTACCTGCCCGAGGCGCATACTGACTTTTTGCTTGCGGTGATTGGCGAGGAATTGGGTTTGATCGGCGTGATTGCCACGATTTTGGGCTTTTTGTGGATAACGCGACGAGCCTTTCAAATCGGCAGGCAAGCGATTGCGATGGAGCGCTTTTACGCGGGCTTGGTCGCAAAAGGGGTTGCGCTTTGGATCGGTTCGCAGGCCTTCATCAATATGGGCGTCAATCTTGGCCTATTGCCCACCAAAGGCTTGACACTGCCGCTGATGAGTTATGGCGGCACCGGTATTTTGGTGAATTGTGTGGCCATCGGCATCTTGCTGCGAATCGATCGAGAAAACCGAATCACGATGCGCGGGGGAAAGCTATGAGCCCTTGCCTGATGGTGATGGCCGGAGGCACAGGGGGGCATGTCATTCCGGGCTTGGCTGTGGCTGAGCGCTTGCGCGCCAAGGGTTGGCGGGTTGTTTGGCTGGGCAATCCCTCAGGCATGGAGGCGGTGCTTACCGAGCGGGCAGGCATTCCGATGCGCCCCTTAGTGTTTTCAGGTCTTCGTGGCAAAGGCTTTGCAGCGCTATGTTGGATGCCCTGGCGGCTTATTCGTGCTTTTGCGCAGGCGATCACTGCACTGCGAGCTGAAAAGCCACAGGTTGTGCTTGGCATGGGTGGTTATGTCGCTTTTCCGGGCGGGATGATGGCAAGCCTCTTGGGCAAGCCCTTGCTCATTCATGAGCAAAACTCGGTGGCCGGGCTTACTAATCGTGTCCTTGCTAGACTCGCTGACCAGGTCTTTGAGGCTTTCCCAGGCTCCTTTGGCGCTTCTCAGGCTGATCGGGTGCTGTGGGTTGGTAACCCGGTCCGTGAGGCGATTTTACGGCTGGCGCCCCCTGCTGAACGTTACCGACATCGTCATGGGCCGTTAAGGCTGCTTGTGCTTGGTGGCAGTCTTGGAGCGCAGGCGATCAATGACTTATTGCCCAAGGCCCTCGCATTGATCTCAAGGGCGAACCGGCCTCGAATCCTGCATCAAGCAGGCGAAAAGCATGTCGACACTTTACAAAAGGCCTATCAGCAGGCCGATGTCATTGCAGAAGTCCAGGCTTTTATTGGCGATATGGCAAGTGCTTACGCTCAGGCTGATTTAGTCATCGCCCGCGCCGGTGCGATGACGGTGTCCGAAGTCGCTGCGGCTGGCGTGGCTGCTCTATTTATTCCCTTCCCGCACGCGGTCGACGACCATCAAACCGGCAATGCACAGTTCCTGGTTCAAGCCCAGGCGGCCTGGTGTTTTCAACAAGACAGACTCAGCCCAGAGCAACTGGCTGATTTACTCCAAGCCCTTGATCGCCAGCGATTGATGCAAATGGCACAGGCAGCGCAACAGGCGGCAAAAACCGAAGCGCTTGACGTTTTAGTCGAGGCTTGCACCAAGCTCATTGAGCCCCAGCGGGAGGCCTCATGATGCATCAGCCCTGGTATATGCAGGAGGCCCGATGAAACATAAGGTCCGGCATATTCATTTTGTTGGTATTGGCGGCGCTGGCATGAGCGGCATCGCTGAAGTATTTTTGAATCTGGGCTATCAGATTTCGGGCTCAGATCTTTCGGCTTCGGCGGTCACTGACCGTCTTCAGGCCCTCGGTGCCAAGGTTGCGATCGGTCATGCCGCCCAACATACCGAAGGCGCCGATTGCCTGGTGCTTTCAAGTGCCGTAAGCGCTGATAATCCCGAAGTCATTGCCGCTCGAGCAAGGCGTATCCCGCTTGTGCCCAGGGCGATGATGTTGGCCGAGTTGATGAAACTCAAGCAGGGCATCGCTGTTGCTGGAACGCACGGCAAAACCACCACCACATCGCTTGTGGCTTCGGTGCTGGCAGCAGGCGGCCAGGACCCGACCTTTGTCATCGGTGGCTTGCTCAATAGCGCTGGTGTCAATGCCAGGCTTGGCAGCGGAGACATGATCGTGGTTGAGGCCGATGAATCGGACGCTTCGTTTTTGAATTTGTCACCCACCATGGCGATCATTACGAATATCGATGCTGATCACATGGAAACCTACGGCCACGACCCGGCCCGTTTACGACAGGCTTTCGTCGAATTCACCCAACGTTTGCCCTTTTACGGCACAGCGATTCTCTGTGTCGACGATCCGGGCGTGCGTCAAATCATGCCTTTTATCTCCAAACCGCTACTTACTTATGGCTGTCGGGAAGACGCCCAATTACGCGCATCCGCCCTCCGGGCTGAAGGTAGCAGCATGCATTTTGCGGTCGAGCGCGACGGGCGAGGTCCCTTGCAAGTCGAGCTCAACTTACCGGGCAGACATAATGTTTTAAATGCACTTGCCGCGATTGCTGTCGCGAGCGAGCTCGATTTGCCCGACGATGCACTGCTTTCAGCCTTGCGAGAGTTCAAAGGCGTGGGTCGACGTTTTCAATCTTACGGCGACTTGCCTGCACAAGGCGGTGGCTATTTCCGTCTGATTGACGATTATGGTCATCACCCGGTCGAGATGGCGGCGGTATTGTCTGCTGCCCGGGGCGCGTTTCCGGGAAGGCGCATTTTGCTTGCCTTCCAACCCCATCGCTTCACACGCACCCGCGACCTTTTCGAAGATTTTGTTGCGGTCCTCGGTCAGGCCGACGGCGTCTTGCTCAGTGAAGTCTATGCTGCGGGTGAGAGCGCGATTGTCGCTGCCGACGGTCGGTCATTGGCACGCGCCCTGCGGGTTGCCGGAAAGGTCGA
>JACCDI010529353.1_pt1 | contig 70031 bp, 65 predicted proteins | sample 7442791 | NCBI WGS metagenome assembly JACCDI01 (sample SAMN15323434, study PRJNA562643) | freshwater metagenome | isolation source: river surface water | place: USA:Blue River Watershed | collected 2017-08-15
AGCCAACGGGTTACTGTGCCCTCGGTTACGCTCTCGCCAAGCGCTGGAAGTACTACTGATTCACTCATTTGATAAATGCTCCTTGAACGGCTTATGCGTGTGCGTGAAGAGGCTTGCCGGCGAGGGCAAGGTGAGCCTCTCCGATTGCTTCATTCATAGTTGGGTGTGCGTGGACAAGTGTTGCTACATCTTCTGGGTAGGCTTCCCAGTTCACAATTAGTTGAGCCTCACCGATCTGCTCGCCAACGCGAGAACCGATCATGTGCACTCCAACTACCGGACCGTTGTTCTTGCGAACCAACTTGATGAATCCGGCGGTGCCTAGAATCTGCGACTTACCGTTACCACCGAGGTTGTACTCGTAGGTTGAGATGTTCTCAGCGCCGTAGAGTTCTGCGGCCTTTGCTTCGGTAACGCCTACCGACGCGACCTCTGGCTCACAGTAGGTGACCTTTGGAATTCCAACCTCGTCGATGACCGCAGGCTTTAGGCCAGCGATCTCCTCGGCGATAAAGATGCCCTGCTGGAAACCGCGGTGAGCAAGCTGAAGTCCTGGAACGATGTCGCCGGCAGCGTAAACGCCAGGAACACTGGTCTGAAGTCTGTCGTTGGTCAGCACGAAACCGCGATCCATCTGGATGCCCTGCTCTTCGTAACCGAGACCCGCAGTGTTTGGACCGCGACCAACCGCTACCAACATCAACTCAGCTTCTAGCTTCTCGCCGTTTTCAAGGGAGACAACAACACCACTGTCGCTTTGTTCGACTCCTGCGAATCGAACGCCGAGCTTGAAATCAATTCCGCGCTTGCGGAATGCTCGCTCAAGTCCCTTGCTAACAGCGATGTCTTCGTTAGGAACCAGGTTTGGAAGACCTTCAACGATGGTTACTTCTGCGCCGAATGATCGCCAAATTGAGGCAAACTCAACACCGATAACGCCGCCACCGAGCACGATGACCTTATTAGGCACGAAATTCAACTGAAGAGCGTGCTCCGAAGTGATTACGCGTCCTGCGATTTCAAGACCAGGGAGGCTTCTGCTGTATGAACCCGATGCAAGAACGATGTTCTTGCCGGTGTAGTTGTCGCCATTCACCTGAATGGTCTTAGGGCCGACCAAGCGGCCCTCGCCGGCTACTACGGTGATGTTCTTAGATCCAACTAGACCGGTGAGGCCTTTGAAGAGGCGGTCAACAATGGTGTCACGATACTTGTTCACAGCTGGCATATCGATCGACCCGAACGCTGCGTTCACACCGTAGTGGGCTGCATCCTTAACGTTGTCTGCGATCTCAGCCGAGTGAAGAAGAGCCTTTGTCGGAATACATCCGCGGTGGAGGCAGGTGCCACCTAGCTTGTCTTTTTCGATGAGTGCAACACTCATGCCCAACTGTGCTGAGCGAAGAGCAGCTGCATAGCCACCGCTGCCGCCGCCAAGAATTACTAGGTCGAAGTTGTGTTCCGCCACAGGCTGATCTCCCTTTTGAGGTTCGTGATTAAGTTCAACTTTACTACTCTGCGAGAGCAGTGTTTAGTGCGCCATACCCTTTGCGAGCGATACCAGAGTTCTAATAATCACTCCGGTGGCTCCCTTGCCGGTGTAGCCGTATGCGCCCAAGTCGTTGTTGGCTGGACCCGCAATATCAATGTGTGCCCATGCAAGCTTCTCGGTTTTCGATTTCCGCTTGAATCCGATGAACTCCTGCAAGAAGAGGCCACCGATTAGCATTCCACCAGCGGTGTTGCCAATTTTTGCGTTTTGCAAGTCGGCGATATCCGACTTGAGCATGTCCTTCAACTCGACTGGTAGCGGCATGTGCCATACCAACTCACCTGCTTCGAACGCTGCTGCTTCAAGTGCCGATACGGCCTCAGCAGAGCCCATTAGGCCCGCATAACGGTTACCGAGGGCAACCCGTGCTGCTCCTGTCAAAGTTGCTACGTCAACAATCAAGTCAGGGAATTCCAAGGAGGCAGCGGCGAGGCCATCGCCAAGAACTAAACGCCCTTCGGCGTCGGTGTTGGTCACTTCTACGGTCTTGCCATTCTTTAGCTTGATCACATCGTTTGGTCGCGTAGCCGTCCCGGATGGCATGTTTTCTGCCAGGCACATCCACGATGTGACTTTGATTGGCAAGCCAAGCTGGGCGATGGCAAGGATCGAATTGAAGACTGTTGCTGCACCGGCCATGTCGTATTTCATGCCTACCATCGAATTCGCAGGCTTTAGTGAAAGGCCACCGGTATCGAAGGTGATTCCCTTGCCTACCAATGCCAGGTGCTTGGATGCGTTCTTTGGCGAATAGCTGAGCTTCACGAGGCGAGGTGGTCTCGCCGAACCCTTTCCAACGCCTGCCAAACCACCAAAGCCTTGCTTCTCTAGTTGTTTCTCGTCGAGTACCTCAACCGAAATCCCGAGAGATTTTGCCTTTTTCGATGCAAGGGCCGCGTAGTTCGCTGGATAAAGGTCATTCGCTGGGCGGTTGATTTCATCGCGGGCAGCACTTACAGCCGTGGCAAGCACCTTCGCACTTTCGATGGCATCAGTTGCGTTTCTAACTTTTGTGAGCAAGGTCACTGACTTCACCTGTGAGGGCTTGGCAGGTTGCTTATATTCGGTGTACTTATAGAGGCCGAGCAACGCCCCTTCGGCGATTCCCTGAATGTCGCCAAGATCCTCGGTGGGAAAATCAAAAATAATGTGTTCGAAATCGGTGAGTACACGTGTCGCGGCCCCAGCCAGCTCTCGCATGTTGTCTTCGTCGAGCTCGTCGCTACCGGCGCCTATCAAGTAAACAATTCGGCCATCTGGCGACTGAATTCGTGTTCCTGACTCAAAATTCGCTGACACACCAAGGTCTTCTAGCCCCAAGGTAGCAATGGCGGTGGAATCAGAAAGTGCTGGAACGAGTTGGAGCTTGTTGTTGACCGATTGAACCGCGATAACCAAAACCTGCTTCTTTGCAACTGTTGGAGTTTTTGCGGCGGTCTGAATCTTCAAATTAGTCATGGGCTAATGCTAGACCGATAGTTAGGATGTTTGAATGGTCGACCCTCGGAAGCTTTTCTCATTTATCGACCTCGACTTCGAGGTGCCGCTTGGGCTAAACCTGCTCGCGGGCCTCTCAGGATTTACCGATGCCGGCAACACCCTTAGCCAGGTGTCAGATCACATCCTTGAAAACTTGGATGCCAAGCTGATTGTTCAATTCGACAACGACGAATTGCTCGATTACCGCTCACGCAGGCCGGTCATGTACTTTGAAAAGGATCACATCGAGTCATACCAACCAGCGGTGCTCGGCATTTATCTCGTTGAAGATGAAACCGGCCAGCAGTTTCTCTGGTTGAACGGCTACGAGCCAGACATGAAATGGGAGGCCTTCACCAGGTCACTCGTTCAGATTGTTGACATCCTTGGTGTCTCGAGTGTGACGTGGGTTCACTCAATTCCTTTCCCTGTGCCTCACACCCGAGCAATTGGCGTAACTGTTTCGGGCAATCGTAAGGATCTGATCGATTCCTACAGCGAGTGGAAACCGCAGACGCAGGTTCCCGGAAACGTTCTGCACCTACTTGAATACAGGCTGAGTGCCGAGGGGGTGCCGGTAGCCGGATTCGTTCTGTTGGTGCCTCATTACCTTGCAGATAGCGAATTCCCTCAGGCTGCTGTAGCTGCTCTAGAGCACTTGGCGTCAGCCACCGGCCTAGTTTTTCCGACAGATACTTTGCGCGATGAAGGTGTTGAGTTTGTCGCCCGTCTAGAAGAGCAATTGACCTCGAATGAAGAGCTTCGAAGACTGATCGAGACTTTGGAGGCCGGTTTTGATAAGACCGGACCAAGCAGCACTCCAATCCGCCGTCCGGCACGCAAAGTGCCAACCGCGGATGAAATCGCGTCGGAGCTCGAGGACTACCTCGCCAACCGGGAAAAGAATCAAGGCGACAAGAATTAGCTCTAAAGTTCAGCGCGGCCCGGTCGTCATTCTTGTTGGGGCGCTCATTTATTTCGCCGCTGTAGTGAGCAGGTCAAGCATCGGCGCTGCAGCAATCGATGCTCAGCAGAAGTTCGATGTCTCGGCGGCTCTTCTATCAAGCCTCGCGGTGGCCCAACTCGTTGTCTACGCAGCAATGCAGATACCGGTAGGAATTCTGCTCGACAGGTTTGGCTCGAAGAGGCTTTTGATCATCGGTGCCGTAATCATGGCAATAGGGCAGGCGATTGTTGGCTTCTCAGTGCAAATTAGCCCTGCGATCTTCGGGCGAATGCTTGTCGGCCTTGGGGATGCCTTCATCTTCATTTCGTTGGTAAGACTGGTGAACGGCTGGTATCAGGGTAAGCGGGCAACCAGGGTTCAACAGTTGGTTACCAATGTTGGCCAAATGGGCCAGGCCGCTTCGGCAATTCCTTTCGCTTGGTTGCTCCATTTATCTGGCTGGATGCCTGCATTTCTGAGTCTCGCCGCTTTGCTCGCCCTGGTCGGCTTAGCCGGATGGTTGATCATCTCTAACGACCGCCCGAGCGAGACCAAGGTGGTGCGTGCCAGTAGCCTTTCTCAGGCCGTAAAAAACTTGGGTAGTAATTTGAAACTACCGGGGGTTTGGCTTTCCTTTTGGACTCACTTCAGTGTGCAATCGGCATCCTCCCTATTTCTATTACTTTGGGGAATGCCCTTCTTGGTTTCGGCGCAAGGTCTGTCTCGAGGCGAAGCTTCAGCCATGCTCGCATCAATCGTGGTTTTTGGCTTCATCGCAGGCCCTGCAGTTAGCTCGTTTTGTGTCCGGTGGCCCGAGCGCAGACATCAACTCGTTTTAGCCGTGATGCTAGCCCTTGCGGTGACTCTATCTGGCATTTTGATACAGCCTCAGGCAGCCCCGAACTGGATGCTTTGGTGTTGGATTATTGCTCTTGGGGTCAGCAGTCCAACCTCGATGATTGCTTTCGATTTCTCTCGATCGTTCGTCTCAAAGAAGTCCCTGGGCGCTGTCAACGGCTTCGTGAACGTAGGTGGGTTCACCGCCACTTTCGTGATGATGTTTGTCGCCGGAATCGTTTTGGACTGGGTGCGTCTGATGAACCACTCGAGAGAGGTTTTCACTTTTGAGGGCTTCAGGGTTGCGTTGTGGGTTGAGTTGGCGACTCTTTTGGTTGGTGCGGTACTCGTTCTCTCCTCTCACAGAAAAGCGAACATTTTGAGCGTCTCGGTGACCTCAAAGGAATAACTTCGCCTGCATCCGCGTTGACAACCGCGACACCCTTATCGCAAATAGGTTTTATTACCGGCTTGTTATAGGGTTGAACAAAGACCCATTCAAGTCGAAACCTCGATTTGACATGGGTCTATGTCGTGCCCAAATGCGGGCGGGAAGTGAGCCCAAAGGCTCATTAGAGGTAGACATGGCTAGAGAGCCAAAAGAGTCAAACCCAGCTAAGAAGCGAGGCTTCCTAGCCAATTTCTTGCACCCAGTCGACAAATCCTCGGGGGATTCAAGCAAATCAGATGTAAAGGAACCAACCGTCATCAAAGCTTCAAACGCCAAAGAAGAAGTAAAGCCAGCCGCAAAGCCAGCCGCCAAGACTGTTGTTAAGGCTGCCCCCAAGGCAAAGACCGAAACCAAGACTGCTGCCAAGCCAGCAGCAAAGGCCGAGGTAAAAGAAGGTGCCGCCAAGGCAAGCGGCAAGGCTCCTGCAAAGTCCGCCGAGGTAAAGGCTGAGAAGGCAACCAAGGCAAAGGTAGCCGATTCAAGCGCGCCAACCAAGGCCGAGGAAAAAGCAGAGAAGGCGCCGAAGAAGGGCGCTGCGCCTAAGGTAGCCGCTAGTTCAAAGGCTAAGCCTGTGAAAGCGACCAAGGTATCAAAGGTCTCGACTGACGAGGATGAAGAACTCGACGAGGTAGACGACCTCGAGTCTGTTGAAGAGATCGTTGCCGAAGCTGCCGCCGTTGTCGACATCGCTGCTGCCGACGAAGAGCTCCACGACGAAGAGCACGACGAAACCGAGAAGATTGTTGTTCCTGAGGGTGCACTCGTTCTTTCACACCGTGAAGAAGACGACATCCCGGTTCAGACCACCACTATTACCGGTGCAACCGCAGACCCGGTCAAGGACTATCTAAAGCAGATCGGTAAAGTTGCTCTTCTAAACGCCGAGCTCGAAGTTGAGCTGGCAAAGCGCATTGAAGCCGGTTTGTTTGCCGAAGAAAAAATTGCTACCGATAAAAAGATTTCACCTGAGCTAGCTCGTGACCTCAAGTGGGTTGTGAAAGACGGCCAGCGCGCGAAGAGTCACCTACTAGAAGCGAACCTTCGTCTCGTTGTTAGTTTGGCCAAGCGCTACACCGGTCGCGGCATGCAGTTCCTAGACCTCATCCAAGAGGGAAACCTTGGTCTTATTCGCGCTGTCGAAAAGTTCGACTACACCAAGGGCTATAAGTTCTCAACCTACGCAACCTGGTGGATTCGTCAGGCGATCACACGCGCAATGGCAGACCAGGCCCGCACCATTCGTATTCCTGTTCACATGGTCGAGGTAATCAACAAGCTTGCCCGAGTTCAGCGCCAGTTGCTTCAGGATTTGGGCCGCGAACCGACGCCTGAAGAGCTAGCCCGCGAATTGGACATGACTCCTGAGAAGGTAGTCGAGGTCCAGAAGTATGGCCGCGAACCTATTTCACTATCAACGCCTCTGGGTGAAGATGGCGATAGCGAGTTCGGTGACCTGATTGAAGACACCGAGGCAGTAGTTCCGGCGGATGCAGTTGGTTTCACCATGTTGCAGCGCGAGCTTGAGCGAATCCTCGAATCACTTCACCCTCGTGAAGCCGGCGTTATTCGCAGCCGATTTGGTCTAGGTGATGGCGTTCAGAAGACTCTCGACCAAATTGGTGAAGAATTTGGTGTTACTCGTGAACGAATTCGCCAAATCGAGTCAAAGACCATGTCTAAGCTTCGTCACCCGTCACGTTCACAGATGTTGCGCGACTATCTAGAGAACTAATTTGAAGTACTCTCTTGCCATTCTGATCGGGCGTCTAGCCCGAGTACTTATTCGTAAGTTCAGACCCGGCGGGGGATCAGCTCTACCAGGTCTAATTCTCAGCAAAATTGCGCCGGGTCTACTCGGTAAAACGCTCAGCTCATTTAGCGATGGCCTGGTCGTGATTACCGGTTCTGCGGGCAAATCGACTACCACCAAGATGGTTGTTGCTATCGCGCGAGCTCACGGCAAGGTTGTGTTTACAAACCCCTCAACCGCCAACATCGCGCAAGGGTTTTATTCGGCAATCATCGAGCGAGCCAACCTGTTCGGCCGCATTGAGGGCAATGTCGCGATTCTAGAGATGGATGAAGGACACGCCGCCGAGATCACCCGAAGGATTTCTCCTAACTTCGTTACTGTCCTGAATGTTCTCGAGGACCAGTTAGATCGATTTGTTGATCCCGCTCTGGTGCGAGACAAGCTTGCCCTTGTTGCGGCAAGGGCGACCAAGGGAGTGGCCCTTAACGCCGATGACCAAAATCTATTGCTTCTTAACAAAGCCGCTAACCTTCGCAATGTGACTTGGTTTGGCGTGGCGCCCACTGTCATCGAAGATTTCGAGCACGGTCTTGGTAGCGCACCTACCTACATGAACGAAGTTGATCGTCCAACCGTTACAAACGAAGTCGTCAGCCTTGAAGGAAAGAACACTCGAGTCCGACTGGAACAGCAGTTCGTTGAGTTTGAGCTACCTAATCGCGGTTTGCACTACGCATTGGACGCAGTGGCCGCACTGACTACCGCACGAATGTATTTGAGTGATGAGTTTGATGCCAAGTTGTCTGCTCACACTCTCAACGAATTGCCACCCGTTTTTGCCCGCGGAGAAATAGCTCAGGTAAATGGCGAGGATGTTGAATTTATCTTGGTTCAAAACCCGATGTCATTTCAATTGAACATCGACAATCTAGAGAGTTCGCCCGAGCAATTGATGTTGGCAATTGGGCGTGACGTGCATGACCCCTCTTGGCTTTGGACTGTTGATCTGAAGAACATCGACCACGTAAACGTGCTGAGTGGCTACAACTACGCGGAAATGGGTCTGCGTCTGGTCTACGCCGGAATTCCGATTGAAAGCGTCGAGCCAGACTTAGAAGCAGCTCTTGAGAAGTTCTTTGCGCTCTCGAAGCCAACTCAAGGAATCAAGACGGTCATTTTCTCGGCTGACGCAATGCGTCGAAGCCGCAGAATTCTTGGTTTCACCGATCCGGAGGCTGTGGACCGCGAATGATTCGATTCCTTGAACTCTATCCAGAGCATCTAAACCTAAATGGCGATCTAGCAAACTCGTTGATTCTGCGGCGTCAGTTCGAGATGCGCGGCTACGAAGTAGAAATCCTGCAGATTCGCAAAGGCGATCCTTTGCCAGAATCGTTTGACTTCTTCCTCCTAGGCCACGGTTCAGCGGCCGCCTGGCAGGACATTCGAGATGACCTATTGCGAATTTTGCCAATACTTAAGGATGCTGCCGATGAGGCAGTAGCAGGCTTGGTGGTTGCTTCAGGTTTCGAGTACTGCGCCGCAACTCTATTTGGCCTCGAGCCAAGCGCCAGAAATCGACGATCGGAGTTCGTGATCGCCGAGATTAATGGTCATGAAGTGCTCGGTTACATGAATTCGGAGTCGGATCTGCCCATAGCAATTTGGTCTAAGAACGTTCTCGGAACGCTACTTCACGGTCCGGTTTTGGCTAAGAATCCTCAACTAATCAGTGATTTCATCGCCAACATCTGCTCACGCCGTGGCGAACAAGTTAGACCTTTGGAAATGCAAAACGAGGCCGACCAATTGGCCAGCCTCGTTCAGGAAGTTTGGTTGTTAGAAAAGCCTCTAGCGAGCGAGTAGCTTCTCAGTCTCGTCGTGCCATGAAAGCGCAATTGCTTCGAGCTTCTCACGCTGCTCGTTTCCGTGGTGAGAGCAGAAGATCAGTTCACCGGTTGCAAGCTCAACGCGAACGTATGCCTGAGCGCCACAAATGTCACAGCGGTCGTTAGCGTTCAACTCGTGAACGTCGGCTGGAGCCTCAGTTGTTTCGTCGTCAAGTGCGTGCATGGTGATTCCTTTCCTCCCATCTATCTGAACACATAAATGCCTTCTGCACGTCATTCTGTGACCGCATTTCGCTATCTGCGAATAATGTTTTACTGATTCGGCTCAATCCGTGTCAGAACAAGGCAAACAGGCACCTAGCGGTTAGCATTTTCTGGTGCCTAACACCGAGTATTCCGCCAGACATCTCTCCGTCCTCGAAGGGCTTGAGGCTGTTCGCAAACGCCCTGGCATGTACATCGGTTCGACCGATAGTCGCGGTCTCATGCACTGTCTCTGGGAAATCATCGACAACTCAGTAGATGAGGCATTGGCAGGCCATGGTGATGCAATCGGTGTCACTCTTCACAAAGACGGCAGCGTGTCGGTCTCCGATAAAGCCCGCGGTATCCCCGTCGACATCGAGCCAAAAACCGGTTTATCTGGCGTCGAGGTAGTTTTCACGAAACTACACGCCGGTGGCAAGTTCGGTTCAGGCTCATATGCTGCCTCCGGTGGTTTGCACGGTGTCGGTGCATCCGTGGTTAACGCGCTGTCAGAGCGCTTGGATGTCGAGGTAGATCGCGACGGCAAGACCTGGGCCATGTCGTTTAGACGCGGTGAACCGGGTTTCTTTGACGACTCAACCGGCATCAAGCCAAATAACCCATTCAAGGCCTTTGAAGATTCATCAACGTTGAAAGAGGTTGGCAAGGTCGCCAAGGGCGTCAGCGGAACCCGCGTCAGGTACTGGGCCGACCCGCAGATTTTTATCAAGGATGCGGTTTTTTCCGCTGATGAATTGGTTGGTCGAGCTCGTCAAACCGCGTTCCTTGTGCCTGGCTTAGCTATCAGTATTGAGGACCAGCGAAGCGAGGAAATCTCAAAGCAGGTTTTCAAATACGACGGCGGCATCGTCGAGTTTGCCGATTTCCTGGCTAAGGACGCAGCGCTTACCGATACCTGGAAGCTAACCGGTGAGGGGAAATTCACCGAAACAATTCCTGTTCTTGATGATTCTGGCAACATGGTTTCGCGCGATGTTGAACGCAGCTGTGCCGTCGACGTAGCAGTTCGATGGGGGACTGGTTACGATACCGAAGTTCGCTCATTTGTAAACATCATCTCGACCTCTAAGGGCGGTACGCACCTAGCTGGCTTCGAGTTGGCAATCCTCAAAGCCTTGCGAGCTCAAATTGATGCGAATTCTAGAAAGCTAAAGCTCGGTAACGACAAAATCGAAAAAGAGGACGTACTCGCTGGTCTAACCGCGATTGTGACCGTTCGACTTTCCGAGCCTCAGTTCGAGGGGCAAACTAAAGAAATTCTCGGCACCCCGGCCGTAAAGAACATCGTTTCCAATGTTGTCTCAAAGGCGCTAACCGAGCGACTAACAAGTTCGAAGCGTGATGACAAATCTCAATCGGCTCTTCTCCTTGAGAAAGTCGTTGCCGAGATGAAATCTCGCATTTCGGCTCGCACTCACAAAGAGACACAGCGACGCAAAAATGCACTTGAAAGCTCATCGCTGCCAACCAAGTTGGTCGATTGCCGCACTCAAGAGACTGAGTCCTCCGAGCTATTCATCGTTGAGGGTGACTCGGCACTTGGAACCGCAAAACTCGCCAGAAACTCTGAATTCCAGGCACTGCTGCCGATTCGCGGCAAGATTCTGAACGTTCAAAAGGCGTCTGTTTCTGACATGCTTTCGAACGCTGAATGCGCATCTATCATCCAAGTGATTGGAGCTGGCTCAGGTCGAAGTTTCGATCTCGAATCCGCCCGCTACGGAAAAATCATTTTGATGAGCGACGCGGATGTCGACGGTGCCCACATTCGTACCCTGCTTCTTACCCTGTTCTTCAGGTACATGCGCCCTCTTGTAGAGGCTGGGCGTGTTTATGCGGCTGTTCCACCTCTCCACCGGGTTGAGGTGATCAACGCGGGTTCTAAAGCCAACGAGGTAATTTATACCTACTCACAAAGCGAGCTCGAAGAACTGCTAGAGAAGCTTCGTAAGGCCGGCAAGCGTTACAAAGAGCCCATTCAGCGATACAAGGGTCTCGGTGAAATGGACGCTGACCAGTTGGCAGAGACAACCATGGACATTACGCACCGCAGTCTTCGTCGAGTAAGAGTGGTCGATGGCGCCGCCGCCGATACCGTCTTCGAACTTCTAATGGGCAACGACGTTGCTCCGCGAAGAGACTTCATCATCGACTCGGCAGACAGCTTCGAACGCGACAGAATAGACGCCTAAGGTAAGTCCTCTTTTTTGAAAGAGTTTTTGTCCTCTTATTCGAAAGAGTTCTGGCTAACTGGCGGTTCCTGCGGATCCAAAGGCAGTCGAAATTGGTGAACCGGATGCATCACGTTTAGCCAGTTCATCTTCAAAAGCAGCTGGTTTTCCGTCACTCGACAAAGCCAAAACGGGCGAAGGACCCACGTGTGCGAAGTAAAGCTGATCTTCGTTTCTGATGAAGCGTTGGGCCCTAACGCCACCGGTAGCTCTTCCCTTGCCCGGGAATTCAGATAGTGACGAAAGCTTTGCCGAACCTGGATCGGTTCCCGCGAATGCCATCGAACTATTTGCTGCAGTTAGAACTACTGAGTCTTCGATGTTGCTGACAACGCTGAACGCAATTACCGAGGCACTTTCGCTCAAGGAGATTCCGGCAACACCACCGGCGGGGCGACCTTGCGGGCGGACCTGTGAAGCTGAGTAGTGGAGTAGTTGTGCGTCACTGGTAACGAAAACCAGTTCGTCCGAATCAACGGCAGTCCAGGCTCCAACTACCGAGTCGCCCTCTCGAAGGCTAATCAGCTCAAACTCGTCCTTTACCGGGTAATCGGCAAGCACACGCTTGACGACACCCATTCTGGTTCCAAGTGCCAAGCTTGTTTCGTCATTGATTTCGATAACGTTCAAAACGCTCTCTTGCCCACTCAAACCCAAGAATTCGTTCACGCTAACCGATTGAGCGGCGTCGAAAGACTCTCCAAAACTAGGCACATCCCCAACGTGGATGCGAAGCATGCGGCCCAAACTTGTGATGAAGCCCAGGTCTTTTCTTGTAGTGGTGCTAAAGCGTGCTCTAACTGCATCGTGCTTTGAACGCTTAGTTGCCGGCTCGTAGCTCACGGTATAACGACCCAGCTGACCGCTGGAGGTAAGGATGATTTCGCATGGAGTGTCAGCAAGTTCGGCGCTTACCGAAGCGGCCTTAGCCATCGTCATCGGTTTCACTTCTTCGACATCGCTAATCAAAGTTGTGCGGCGCGCGTCACCATACTTATCGGCCACTTCAGAGAGTTCAACAGCAACTAGGCTACGAAGTTCACCCTCGTTGGCGAGAATTCGCTCAAGAGTGGCAATTTCATCGAGCAGATTCGACTTTTCAGCTTCAAGTTCGATCTTTGAGAACTTGGTTAGTCGTCTGAGTCTCAATTCGAGAATGTATTCGGCCTGGATTTCGGAGAGATCAAAGATTTGTTGCAGTCTTGAGCGAGCTTCATCGACCTCATCGCTCGAACGGATCACTTGAATCACCTCGTCTATCGACAGGATGGCAATCAGCAAACCCTCCACGAGGTGTAGTCGAGCCTTTCGTTTTCCTAGTCTGTTGTTACTGCGCCTGCGGATGACGGTAATTCGATGCGCAAGATAAACGCCAAGCAAATCGCGAAGACCGAGCGTTAGCGGGCGACCATCTACAAGTGCAACGTTATTGATGCCGAAGCTGTCTTCCATCGGAGTGAAACGGTATAGCAAATCAAGCACAACCTGCGGGTCGAAACCGGTCTTGAGCTCGATGACGAGCTTCAATCCATTGGTTCGGTCGGTTAGGTCGGTGACGTCGGAGATGCCCTGAAGCTTTTTATTGTTTACGCCATCTTTGATCTTTTCGATGACCTTTTCGGGCCCAACCAGATATGGCAACTCGGTTACAACTAGACCGAGCTTGCGGGGGGAGACGCTTTCGACTGAAACCCTCGCTCGAGTCTTGAACACACCTCTGCCGGTCTCGTAAGCATCACGAACGCCGTCGAGACCCATGATGATGCCACCATTTGGAAGATCTGGCCCAGGAATAAACTTCATCAAATCAGCAGTAGTGGCCTCTGGGTGTTCAAGAAGGTAACGCGCGCCGGCAATGACTTCTCTGAGGTTGTGCGGGGGCATGTTTGTCGCCATACCAACTGCAATTCCAGAGGATCCATTGACCAGCAGGTTAGGGAAGGCGGCAGGCAACACCTCAGGTTCCGAGAGCTGCGCATCGTAGTTCGGTTTGAAGTCCACGACATCTTCGTCAAGGCCCTCGTTCATCAACAGTGAGGCCGGCGAAAGTCTAGCTTCGGTGTATCGCGCTGCTGCTGGACCATCGTCGAGGCTTCCAAAGTTTCCGTGTCCATCGATCATCGGCACTCGAAGTGAAAAAGGTTGTGCCATGCGCACGAGAGCGTCGTAGATTGCCGAGTCGCCATGGGGGTGCAACTTGCCCATAACTTCGCCGGTCACTCGGGCAGACTTTACGTGGCCTCGGTCTGGTCGCAGACCCATCTCGCCCATTTGGTAAATGATTCGGCGGTGAACTGGTTTTAGACCGTCGCGGGCGTCGGGCAGCGCACGAGCGTAGATGACCGAATAGGAGTACTCGAGGAAGGAACCCTGCATCTCGTCGGACAGGTCAATGTCAACGATTCGGTCGTGGCTCGGCTGTATTTCGGTCATGGGCTCTCTGGTGCTTCATGCTGCTGTGGCAGACTGGTGGTGATGAATACGATGCTACCTTCACCGCCAAAATCCTTCGGGAGGCTCTCTGACGTATTCATTTCAGCCTTAGGTTCGATGACCGGAATCGATAATCGCCTTCGTCTACGCAAGGTCGAATCGGCGTGCGTTGTGATGGTAGACGGTCTCGGTGTTGAAAACATTGCATTCGCGGCCGGACACATGAAGTTCCTGGGCAAACAGTCTCTAAATGCGATTCGATGCGCATTTCCTAGCACCACCGCGAGTAGCCTGGTGAGCTTTGCCACTGGCGACCGTCCCGGCGTGCACAACTTCGTTGGATATCAGGTTCAACATAATGGGCAGCCACTGAACCTGTTGACTGGTCTTACGCCCAATGCGGCGAAAGACCTTCAAAATCGGCCAACAGTGTCAGAGACGGCCAAATCCTCAGGGTTGGAATGTTACTTCATTGGTCCGCCCGAGTACGAAAATTCGGGATTCACCAACGCCACCATGCGAGATGCGACTTACGTAGCTGAGAAGGAAATCTCTAAACGAGTATCCCGTGCTGTTGCGTTGCTAAAGACGCAAAAGCGTTGCCTGATTTATCTGTACATCCCAGAGCTAGATCAGACCGCTCACAGGTATGGATCTCGATCGATGCAGTGGCTGCAGCGAGCCGAGGATTTGGACTCTGAGCTTTCACGCCTTGTTGATGAGGCCCCAAAACGGGCGGGCATCTTGGTAACTGCTGACCATGGAATTGTGGATGTGCCAACGTCGAACCACATTTATCTCGATGATTTTGACTTTGACTGGACCGTGGTCCAAACCGTTGGAGGTGACCCTCGATCAAGGTATCTGTATCTCAACGACGATTCGCTCACTAGCTCGGTGCGGCAATCCCTAACCGACATACTGGGCGCCGATGTGCACATTTGCGAGGTTCAAGACCTAGTAGAAGCCGGTTGGCTTGCAAATCCAACCGTTGAGGCCAGAAGTCTGCTACCTCAACTGTTCCTAATCGCGAAAACTACGGTGGCTATTTATCACCGATCGTTCTCGAAGCCGCAGAGTATGAAAATGATCGGTCAGCATGGATCAATCTCGGACGCGGAAACGCGAGTTCCACTAGTGAAGCTGAACGGTTACGCCTAAGACGACCAAGCGTTACTCATCGGTCTTGGTGCCGAAGACGATTTGATCCCAGCTCGGCATGCTCGCTCTACCTTTTTTGGGTGCTTGCTCTGACTGCTCCTGAGGTGCATCCTGCCTCGCCGATACACCAGCATCTGCTTTCTCAGCAATGATTTCAATAGGCATGGTTTGGGACTTAGGTTCGCTTGAGGCCTCCGCGCGCTTCTTGCGCAGGGCCTGCAGCAAGTCGGCCGTCGCGCTCAGGGGAGCATCGTCTTTAGATTCGGCCAACGCATGCTCGGCAGCGTCGATTGTTGGTTCAGAAACCGGCTTCGAAACGGAGCCTGAAGTTGGCTCCGAAGCATCGTCTGAAATATGCGTTGGAGCTGCTTCGGTGACCAAAGATAGTTTCGTCGTCTCAATTGCTGCCAAATTTGGCGTCGAAGTGTCTGAAACTAGTCCGCCAAGAAAGGCAGCTGGAGCGCTGTCACGTTTTCCAAGATTGATTGCTTTCTCGTTCTCAGGGGACAAGACGAGTTTTCTTGGGTCAAAGGACCAAACCGCTACAGTTGCTGATCCATTTGCTTGGTAGGAAACAGAGATGTGCCAAACATTGAAATCCGTGCGTTTAGTTGACCACTTGATGTCGGTCGCACCCAGCGCAGCGAGCTTGGACTGAACGAATTCACCAAATTCAAACCCTGAACCCTCACCGAGGTTTGGAAGCCTGAGGGTCTTTGCCGATTCGATTATGTGTGCCAGTTCGGCTATTACTGGTGCGGCGAACTTTTCGACAAAGTCAAAGGAAGCGCCAGATGATTCCACAAGCTCTTCGAGTGTGGCGCCATTACGAATTGCATCCTGGAGTTCACGCGGTGACAACGAACTCGATGCCGCATCCGACCTGGATTTCTTCACGGCAGCCTGAAGTGATTCGTCATTGATCAAACGATACTGTTCACCATCGGCTGTCTCGAGTGTTAGGTAATCACCATCGTTACCACTGAGCCGAATATCTTCCATTTTGCGAACCTCCTGTCTGAAGTTTGCCACTGAACTTGTCGATTTATCGCCACTCGGCGTTGCGTGTTTGCTATTTGGATTCTTTTGTTGCACACTATGCACGCCTAGAACAATGAAGCGAGAGGGTAGGCAATGGCTACCGATTACGACGCACCTCGGAAAAACGACGACGACACCGAGTCCATCGAGGCGATCAAGGACCGAATTCCGGACAAGCTTTCTGGCGTTGTAGATGTTGATGAAGAGCACGGCGAAGGCTTCGCTATTCCAGACGTCGTGTCTGAAGACCTTGACGTAGTGGTTCTTCCGCCGCAGGATGACGAGTTCACCTGTTCTGAGTGTTTCATCGTGAAACACCACTCGCTGCTATCCACCAAAAAGGGCAAGTACGGCAAGCTCTGCGTCGAGTGCGAGTAGCCCTAATCAGTCTTTAGCGTCGAGCAAATTCTTTAGCTCGGTTGACCGTCTAGTCGAAACCAGCCAATACGGCGTTTGATCATCCGGGTTAGATTTCAAAAAAATCTTCAAGTATGTTGGCACGCTCGATTTAATGACAACGTAAGCCCGAGAATCCAGCCTTGATGTGCGTTCCTCGAAGGCCTCATTGCTGTCGACGACATCTGTCTTTGCGATTTCGGCGATCTGAATGCGAGCGTTTCTCACCGACAGCCGGCCTTCACTAACAAGAATGACGGGTGCGTTCAGGACCAACGCAAAAACCGCTAGCAGGGTTGCCAAGGCTCCAAGCAGATGGCCGAGGCCGGCATTGATGGGCAGAAAAACCAAGAGCAGACTTGGGTAAAGCAGCAGAAGGGGCAAAAAGCTAGCCGGGCTAGGCAGTACACGCTCTCTAAATGTTTTTGTCACTGGCTTAGGCACTTGCATCACACATTTAGATTACGCTCTTACCGTGAACGAAGTGCCCGTACTGATTACCTGCGAAGACCAGTTTCTTCCTGTTTATGCAAAGCCCGGCGATGCGGGGGCAGATTTGCGGGCGGCCGAATCGGTAAGTGTCCCGGCAAACGGAAGAGTCACCGTAAAAACCGGCGTCTCAATTGCTTTACCAAATGGCTACGTCGCGCTAGTTCATCCTCGTTCTGGACTAGCCGCCAAGTTTGGTGTCACTGTTTTGAACGCACCCGGAACCGTTGATGCGGGTTACCGCGGAGAGATCGCCGTCACTTTATTCAACAGTTCGCTAGAAGCATTTGAAGTGAAGACCGGTGATCGCATCGCCCAGCTTGTAATTCAGCAAGTCGAGGTAGCCAATTTTGTTCGAGTTCAGAAACTGCCCGAGAGTTCGCGTGGTCATGATGGTTTCGGTTCGACAGGGGTCCAGTAATGAACGAAATTTACTCGTCTAGCGATAAGGCCGCACCAAACGATCGTCAGACCGCTGGCCCTTTCGACGCAACCGAAATTCAAGACGCTAGACCATTCATCGACTTTGGGTCGCTGAGGGTGCCCGCACGAACAGATATGGCGCTACGGGTTGAAATCGAAGATGCGAGTGGGCAAGTCATCGCCGTCAGTATCGATGTTGGCGGTTCATCGCTTCAAGTTCAGGCTTTCGCTGCTCCAAGATCAGAAGGCCTTTGGCACACGCTCAGGGCTGAACTGGAGCAGTCTGTGACTGCTCAAGGAGGCGAAGTTGAGCGTCGAGTCGGATCACTCGGGCAAGAACTTCTAGCCAGAGTGCCAGTCCTCGATTCCAACGGTGTGAGATCGGGAACGCGAATAGCTCGTTTTGTCGGGGTGGATGGCCCTCGTTGGTTTCTCAGGGGTTTGATTGCTGGAGCGGCGATAAACGATCCACGCGCTGCTGCCGAAATTGATGATGTATTTCGTTCGCTGATTGTTGTCAGAGATAACACCCCTCTGCCTCCGAGAGATCTACTTCCACTCAAAGTTCCAGGTGGCACCGTTGCCCCGCCTAGGACATCCTAATGAGCGATGCTCGTAAGGCTGCTGCCGCCCGGCTTGGCCTTGAAACGGTAGACGGCAAACCTTCGCTTAGCAAACAGTCGATGCTTTCTGCCGTTGGTGGCTGGCTTGGTATCGTCGATGCGATTTTGCCCTCGACGGTTTTTGTCACAGCGTTTACGGTCACAAAAGAGCTTGTTCCAAGCGTTGTGGCAGCCGGCATCGTATCCTTGACGCTTCTGATTATTCAGGTGATCCGAAAGCGCCCAATCGCGAACGCTTTAGTTGGTGCGGCGGGCATTGCAATAGCCGCCTATCTTCCATTGCGTGACGGAGGGCAACCTGCCGACTACTTCCTACAAGGTTTCTTTACTAACAGCATCTATTTGCTAGTAATTTCTATTTCTTGGCTGATTCGATGGCCAATCATCGGAGTTTTGGTTGGACTATTGACTGGACGCGGAAGCCAATGGCGCAAAAACAAGACTCAGATGCGCAGGTTTAGCGGCGCAACGCTAATCTGGGTTGGTCTCTTTGCCGGAAGGCTTTTGGTCCAGGTTCCGCTGTATTTCGCCGGTAACATCGAGGCCCTCGGAATCGCAAGGGTCAGCATGGGCGTACCGCTTTACGCAATCTGTATTTGGCTGACCTGGCTAACCATCCGAAGTGAATTCGCAGACCGCCAATAGTGCTAATTTTGTTTTAGGCAACGAAGCTCGCAAAGTAAGGAAAGACAAGCATGTCCAAAGTAAACAGTTTCGGTTCAGCCGACATTTTGAATGTCGGAAATAAGGGTTACCGAATCTTCAAACTGAACTCTGTAGACGCTAAGACGCTGCCTTACAGTCTCAAGATTCTGCTCGAGAACCTGCTTCGCACCGAGGATGGCGCAAATATCACCGCGGACCACGTTAACGCCTTGGTCAATTGGGATCCAACTGCAGAGCCTGACGTCGAAATTCAGTTCACTCCAGCTCGAGTAATCATGCAGGACTTCACCGGTGTGCCTTGTGTCGTTGACCTAGCAACCATGCGCGAAGCCGTAGCGGAACTCGGTGGCGACCCGAAGCGAATCAATCCTCTTGCGCCTGCTGAGCTCGTCATCGACCACTCAGTTCAGATCGACGTTGCCGGAAGCGCAGACGCCTTCGAAAAGAACGTCGAATTCGAGTACAACCGAAATGGCGAGCGTTACCAATTCCTGCGCTGGGGCCAGACCGCTTTTGATGACTTCAAGGTTGTTCCACCAGGTACCGGCATTGTTCACCAGGTGAACATCGAGTATTTGGCCCGCACCATCATGGCTCGCGAGGTCAATGGTGAACTTCAGGCCTACCCAGACAGCTGCGTAGGTACTGACTCACACACCACAATGGTGAATGGACTCGGTGTACTCGGTTGGGGTGTCGGCGGCATCGAGGCCGAGGCAGCCATGCTGGGACAGCCTGTTTCAATGCTCATCCCGAAGGTAGTCGGTTTCAAGCTAACCGGTCAGATTGCTACCGGCGTAACCGCAACCGACGTGGTACTAACCATCACCGAAATGCTTCGAAAGCATGGCGTTGTAGGCAAGTTCGTTGAGTTCTATGGTGCTGGCGTAAGCAGTGTACCTCTGGCAAACCGTGCGACTATCGGCAACATGAGCCCGGAGTTTGGCTCTACCGCAGCGATGTTCCCAATCGACGAGGTTACGCTGGATTACCTTCGCATCACCGGTCGTCCGCAGGAACAAATCGATCTTGTTGAGGCCTACAGCAAGGCTCAGGGCCTATGGCACGACCCAAGCATCGAACCGCGCTTCAGCGAATACCTAGAACTTGATCTATCGACGGTAGTACCTTCGATTGCGGGCCCTAAGCGACCACAAGACCGCATCGTCTTGAGCGAAGCGAAGCAAGCCTTTGAAAAGGTTATTTCTAGCTACTCGGAGAAGGCATCTAAGCCGACTGCAGTCAAGGGTCAAGACTTCGCTTTGGACAACGGACACGTGGCCATCGCCTCAATCACCTCTTGTACCAACACCTCAAACCCGTCGGTCATGCTTGCAGCAGGTTTGGTTGCTCGCAAGGCGGTTGCTAAGGGCTTGAAAGCCAAGCCTTGGGTCAAGACATCTCTTGCTCCGGGCTCCAAGGTCGTAACCGAGTATTACAACAAGGCTGGACTAACCAAGGATCTTGATGCCCTCGGCTTCAACCTTGTTGGCTACGGCTGCGCAACCTGTATCGGAAACTCTGGCCCGCTCTCAGACGAGATCTCAGAAGCAATCAACCACAACGATCTAGCCGTTACCGCGGTGCTTTCTGGAAACCGTAACTTTGAAGGTCGCATTAGCCCTGACGTGAAGATGAACTACTTGGCTTCACCGCCATTGGTAATCGCTTACGCCCTCGCTGGAACTATGGACTTCGACTTTGAGAACGATGCACTAGGTCAGGATGTTGACGGTAACGACGTATACCTAGCTGACATCTGGCCAACCGCTGCAGAGGTTCAGAAGACCATCGATGAGTCGATTAACTCAGACATGTTCAAGACTCAGTATGCGGGAGTTTTTGAGGGCGACGCCCGTTGGAAGGCTTTGCCTACACCCGAGGGTGCTGTTTTCGAATGGGATCCTAAGTCAACATATGTTCGCAAACCGCCTTACTTCGACGGCATGAAGATGACGCCGGATGCCGTCAAGGACATCCTTGGAGCACGCGTGCTAGCCAAGTTGGGCGATTCTGTCACAACGGACCACATCAGCCCAGCTGGTTCAATCAAGGCTGACTCACCAGCTGGAAAGTACCTGACCGACAACGGTATTTCTCGCGTCGACTTCAACAGCTATGGCTCACGTCGTGGAAACCACGAGGTAATGATTCGCGGTACCTTTGCGAACATTCGCCTTCGCAATCAGCTCCTAAACGATGTAGAGGGCGGTTACACCCGTGACTTCACCCAGGCTGATGCGCCCCAGAGCTTCATCTATGACGCCTCTAGCAACTACCAGGCTCAAGGCACCCCGCTTGTGATCCTAGGTGGCAAGGAGTATGGTTCTGGTTCATCGCGTGACTGGGCAGCTAAGGGCACAAGTCTGCTAGGAGTACGTGCGGTAATCACCGAGAGCTTCGAGCGAATTCACCGCAGCAACCTGATTGGAATGGGTGTTTTGCCGTTGCAGTTCCCTGCAGGAAAGTCGGCGGATTCGCTTGGCCTGGATGGAACTGAGATCTTCAGCATCGTTGGTGTTGAGAAACTCAACGAAGGACAAACACCAAAGACCGTAAAGGTAACTGCGACGCCATCAGAGCACTCTGCTGCGGGTAAGCAGGTTGTCGAATTTGACGCAGTAGTTCGAATCGATACTCCTGGAGAAGCGGACTACTACCGCAACGGTGGCATTCTTCAGTACGTTCTTCGCAGCCTAGTAGCGTAAGTATGAGCATTCTTGATCGCATCAGTGGGCCGAGAGACCTCGACTCGCTGAGCGTTCAAGAATTGCTCAGTTTGGCGCAGGAGATTCGCGAATTTCTTGTGTCTAAGGTTGCGAAAACCGGCGGTCACCTTGGGCCAAATCTTGGGGTTGTCGAGACGACGATGGCCATTCATCGTGTGTTCGATTCACCTAAGGACTCGGTGATTTTCGACACAGGGCATCAAAGTTACGTGCACAAGATTCTCACCGGTCGCAAGGACTTTGAAACCCTGAGACAGAAAAATGGGCTTGCCGGCTACCCTCAGCGCTCTGAGTCGATTCATGACATCGTAGAGTCTTCGCACGCTTCTTCATCGTTGTCTTGGGCCGACGGAATCGCCAAGGCATATCGACTGACTGGTCAGGATGACAGGTTCGTAGTTGCTGTTATTGGTGACGGTGCTTTGACCGGCGGTATGGCGTGGGAAGCACTCAACAACATCTCGGATGACAACGACCGGAAACTCGTGATTGTCGTCAACGACAATGGTCGTTCATACGCTCCAACCATTGGCGGATTCGCGCGCTACTTGAATGACGTTAGAACCAATAAGAACTATCGACGCCTGTACAAGATCAGCAAGGAGCTCTTCTACAAGTTCGGTCTGCCAGGACGCCTGATCTACTCTGCTGCACGTGGTGCGGGCAAGGGTATCTTCGGAACTTTCGCGCCCAAGGGCATGTTCCCAAACCTCGACATCAAATACATCGGCCCGATCGATGGTCACGACATCCAGGCCCTCGAACAGGCATTGCACCAGGCAAAAAAATATGCCAACCCGGTGATTGTTCACACAATCACGCAAAAGGGCAAGGGATACGAGCCCGCCATGGGTGACGAGGCTGATCAGTTCCACGCCGTCGGGCAAATTGACCCAGAAACGGGTAAGGCACTTGACTCGAAAACCAAGCAGAGCTGGACCGATGTTTTTGGCGATGAGCTTGTCGATATTGCTGCAAAGCGAGAGGACATCATCGCGATCACTGGTGCGATGCTTATCCCGGTTGGTCTGAAGAAGTTCGCAGAGGTTTTTCCGAAGCGAGTTTTCGATGTTGGAATCGCAGAGCAGCACGCCGTGACATCGTCGGCGGGTATGGCATTTGGGGGGCTACACCCGGTTGTTGCCGTCTATGCGACCTTTATGAATCGAGCATTTGACCAGGTGCTTATGGATGTAGCGCTGCACAAGGCTGGAGTAACTTTCGTTCTCGACCGTGCCGGAGTGACGGGACCAGATGGTCCTAGCCACCACGGTGTCTGGGATCTATCTTTGCTGCAACTGGTGCCCGGTATCCGCATCGCGGCTCCACGTGACGCTAGAACTCTCAAGGAGGAGCTGAACGAGGCTGTTGCGGTCTCTAACGCTCCGACGGTGCTGCGATTCGCTAAGGGAAATGCTGGCGCCGACATAGACGCCCTTGAACGACTTGCCGACGGAGTAGATGTACTTCGAATAGCTTCAAAGAAGGATGTGCTTCTGGTTGCAGTTGGCAGCATGGCGGATTTGGCGTTGAACGTTTCCGAGTTGCTCGAAGCAAAGGGAGTTGGTTGCACCGTAATTGACCCTAGGTGGGTCATTCCAGTGGCTGATTCAGTCATCAAGCTGGCATCGGAACACCGACTAGTGGTCACGATTGAAGACGGAATTCGTGTCGGAGGTATTGGCACGCGGGTAAGGCAGGAAATGCGTGCCGCCGGGGTCGACACGGCTTTGAACGAGGTTGGCCTACCTGACCGCTTTATCGATCACGCATCACGTGCAGAGATTTTTGAAGAGACTGGTTTGACCGCGAAGCAAATCGCGGCCGACATTTTGGCTCAGGTCAGTGGCCAGAAGGTGCCACACGCAAAACCTAACTAGGGTCTAGCTCTTTCGATTTCGCCAATTCTTGAGGGTCTTTGGTCAGCGCTTCTGCGAGGGCCTCACATACCAAGTTCACTTGCCAGTCTCTTGCCCCAAGGGCTGACAAGAAAGATGCAACTGACTGAGCTGTGATGTCCGCAGGTGGCTCCCAAGCCAGTTGTCTTAAAAAGTCGGGGGTGAGCAGATTTTCTAGAGGGATGCTCACTTCTTCTGCAATCGATCCGATTGCGGGCTTTAGAGCCTGCAACCGAGCGTTGGCATCAGGAAATCTATTTGCCCAAACGCGATGATTGGGTATGCCGGTCTGTGGAAGTCTCAACGGCGGTAAGTCCCTGGTGTTTTGTGCTTCTTGAAGGGCCGCCCACCAGGTGTCAAGATAACTGCGGCTTGCGCGACCTACGAAAGAGCGATTAGATGCTAGCTCCGGACGAGTTGCGACCGGATTCTTAGCTAAAGTGCTAATTGACGAATCGGGTATCAGGCGACCGGGGGATACGTCGAGCTTCATGGCAAGTCTTTCGCGGGCTTCCCACAGTGAACGTGCGATTGCTAGCCCACGCTGGTCCTTCACTTCGTTCAGTCCAGTTGTGGAGCGCCACTTTTCAGTCTTTGGAGGTTTTGGCGGAGCGTTCAGAATGAATGCAAATTCGGCCTTTGCCCAAGCAATTTTCCCCTGGGATTCTAGTTCGTCTGACAAAGCATCCCAAAGTTCGTGAAGCACATCTACGTCGAGCGCCGCGTAGTTCAGCCAGTCCTGATGCATGGGTCTCGTCGACCAGTCGACCGCCGAGTGTTCCTTTGCTAGACGAAGCTTGAGGAAATGCTCCGTGACGGCGCCCAAACCTACTCTCGGAACCCCCGCAATGCGAGACCCCAATTCGGTGTCAAACAGCTCGGGTGCCTCCAAACCCAACTCCCTGAGACAGGGTAAGTCTTGGCTTGCGGCGTGGAGAATCCAGGGCGCTTGGCTGAGCACGCTTCGCAGTTCTGCGAAGCTAGTTGCGTCAGAATTCGATTCCTCGCTATGCGACACTGCGATTGGGTCGATGAGAAAAATCGGGCCGCCCCTGCGGTGAATTTGAATCAGATATGCGCGCTGTGAGTACTTGAAACCCGATGCCCGCTCAGCATCAACGGCGAACGGTCCCGCGCCGGAAGCCAACTCCAGAATCGCGCTATCTAGCTGGCCTTTTGTTTCGACAAGCAGGACAGACTTTGCCCTAGGCGCCGACAGCAGGGGCAAAATCTCTACTGATTCTTGAGCGTTTTCTGCGCCCTTGGTCAAGGCTTTGCTCTCATCGTTAGCTTGGAAACTCCAACGGGCAAGTGGGGGAAACCCGACATGATGCAAACCAAATCCTGCCAAGCCTCGAGATGCGAAGCAACATCTGTGTTCACCGGAGACCAGGACGCGCGCATTTCAAGCTCGGCGTGGTCGCTCTGAACTGCGAGAGCGCCATATCCCGACGAAATGATTCTGGTGGTTGTACCAGCTTCGGCAGTGAACTCAGCAGATCGATTCTCAAGGGCTTCAGTTAGCCAGGCCCAAGAGACATCGGAAATTGATTCATCGGCACCAATGTTTGTCTCAAGTGGCGATTTAGCGAAGCAAATCACGCGAAAGCGGCTCGCCCATCCTTCCTGCTCCTGGGGTTCCCAAAGCAGAACAAATCTTCCAGTTCCGAGGTCAGTGGATACATCCTCGACCGCTGGGGCTGCAATGCTGGCCGAAAAGGCGATTGCATTTGTGGCTAGATTTGGTGGAGCGGCAATTTCTTCGATGATCAGTTCGTCACGAATGTCAGCTCCACGCAGAGATTCGAGAGCAAGACGAAATTCCGCCGAGGAGGCATCTTGCACTTTGAACTCAATCACTAAATAAGGATATTGTTCGCGACAGCTACTTTTGAGCTGCCACGCCGCTGGGCAGCCAGACGAGGTAGTTGTTGACCCCGTCGAAATTTATGGTCAGTGAGTTGTTTGTCTTCGGTAGATAAGAAATTCCGCTGACTAAGCCTCGGGCTGCTTCAAGGCTCATTTCCGAGTCCGAGCCAGTCACCGTTAGATGAACTTCGTCGATCTGTGCAGCAAAAGCGAGGATTAGCTGTGGTCCTCCCTCCAGCAAGATCTTTTGCAGCCCACGAGAGCGGAGCGACTCAACCAACTGCCTAACCAACGGCATTCGATCGTCAATTTCAATGCATTCAACTCCTGCTTTCCCAGACGCGGCTGCTAAGAGTTCTGGGTTCGATGATGCTAGAAGCACACATTGCCCATCTGAAGGCGCCAAAAGAGGTAGGGAAAGGGAAGTCATCGAATTTGAAACCAAGCAGAGTGCACACCTCGCAGTTGACTTCAGTTTCTCTGCTCTAGCCGTTTTGCCGCCAGTGATTGCTACATCGTTCTCGGATCTAGCCTGGAGCAGGATTCCGAGGTCTGCGGCATTGGAAACACCTCGTGAGCTTCCGTATTCGTCAACGTAATCTCCATCGACACTTACCACGTGAAAGAGTGTCACGCGACCGGAGTCACCCGATCGGTCTGGAATCACGGACTCGTTCAAATCGAAGATTTCTCGCGAACCTGTCGCTTGATTCTGTGAAGCATGGCGCGCATGCCGCGCATTCGAAGTGGTGACACAGCTTCGGCTAGACCAATGCGGTTTGCGAAGTCCTCATCTACGGCAAGCACTTCTTCGGCGGTTTTGCCATCCAGAGCTTCGTGAAGAATGCTGGCAAACCCTCGCGTGGTCGGCGCTTCAGCGGGCGCGCTGAAGAACAGGTTAACTTTCGAAGAGCCATCAACTTCAACAAAGAGATAAATGGGGGACTGGCACTCTTCAACGCGCTCCAGAAGATCGGGGTGATCAGAGTACTTTGGCGGCAACTCAGGAAGGTTATCCGAGTATTCCAATAGGAGTGTCAGTCGATCTTTTACGCCGATTGAATTGAAATCATCAATCAGATCCTCGAGAGATTGCAACATTGCTTATCGAGGTGACGGCGCGAGACCAGGTTCGGTTCCCTTGGCAATCGGAACGCCGACGAGGCTGCCCCACTCTGTCCATGAACCGTCGTAGTTGCGCACTCCCGAGAAGCCGAGCAAGTAGTTCAAGACGAACCAGGTGTGGCTCGAACGTTCACCGATTCGGCAATAGGCGATTACGTTGTCTCCGGCTTTCAATCCAGCGCCATTTAGGTAGATTTCCTCTAATTCAGCGCGTGACCGGAACACACCCAGTTCTCCGGCAGCCTTTGCCCATGGAACCGAGGCGGCCGATGGAATGTGTCCACCGCGAAGGGCACCTTCGTCTGGGTAATCAGGCATGTGGGTTCGCTCGCCGGAGTATTCCTGTGGGCTTCGAACATCGATTAGAGGGTTTCCAAAGTGCGATAAAACGTCGTCACGGAAAGCACGAATCTTGCTGTCGTCGCGAACAACAAGCGGGTATTCGCCTGGTGCTACTGCAGCAACATCGCGTGTGATTTCTCGACCTTCGGCGATCCACTTCTCGCGACCGCCATCAAGCAGTCGCACATCCTCGTGACCGAACAACTTGAATACCCAAAGTGCGTATGCCGCCCACCAGTTGCTCTTGTCGCCGTAGATGACGATTGTCGTGTCGCGACTGATTCCCGATCGTTCCATTAGTGCCTTGAAGGCAACTCCATCGACATAATCACGAGTGATTGGGTCATTGAGGTCGAGGTGCCAGTCGATCTTTACGGCACCCGGGATGTGACCGACTTCGTAAAGCAGCACATCTTCGTCAGATTCAACAACGACCAGTCCCTCGCTGCCGAGATTTGCAGCAAGCCATTCGGTGCTGACGAGTGCATCTGGATGTGCGTACTCGTTAAATTTCGGGTTTGAATCTGGCGCGATCGGCATAAGAGTTGTTTCCCTTGGTTATTAGACTTGAAGGCAATACATCAAGGTTAAGCGCACTTCGCGCTCACGTCATCCCGCAAGGTAATAATTGTCAACTAAGCCAGGATCTTTTCAGTCTCTCGCGTCTCGTCAACCACACGCGACGGTTTCAGAACTGCTGGCTGAGCTTGTCCCTCCACGCGAGTTCGAAGCTGCTACTTTCAAAAACTACATTCCGCACGTCGAGTATGAGTCGCAAGCAATCGCGCAGAAGAGATGTGAAGAATTCGGTACCGGTGGCTCTAAAAAACGCCTTTTTGGAAAATCAAACCGAATTGACGCGACCGGGGTATACCTAGACGGTGGATTCGGAGTTGGAAAGACTCACCTACTTGCCGCGATCTGGCACAGTTTCCAAGGTAAAAAGGCGTTTGGCAGCTTCATCGCGTACACGAGCTTGATTGGCGCCTTAGGTTTTGCTGAGGCTGTGAAGGCGCTGAGCAGGTTCCAACTGGTATGCATCGACGAGTTCGAGCTGGATGACCCAGGAGACACCATGATGATGTCTCGCCTGCTTAACGAACTAGAGAAGCACGGGGTGAAATTTGCTGCAACTAGCAACACTCCTCCGAACGCACTCGGTGAAGGTCGATTCGCGGCAGCCGACTTCGCCCGCGAAATTCATGGAATTGCCGACCGTTTTGACATCCTGAGAATCGATGGAGAGGATCACCGCCATCGCCCGGTTGACGTTGCCCCGACTGAAATGACCGCTGAGGAACTATCGTCTTGGCTAAATGGCAGGAGCGAATCTGATACAGCCGTCGACAATTTCTCGGATTTGTTATCTGCACTCAGCAAGATTCACCCTTCCCGATACGGGCGATTGCTTCGCGGAGTAAACGGAGTGGCCCTTGAAGATGTGCACATGCTGACCGACCAGGTTGATGCACTCAGATTCGTCGCGTTTGTGGACCGCGCCTACGAGGCACAGATAACGCTTCGTGGATCGGGCCACCCTCTCACTCAGGTCTTCTCACCTGAGTACCTTTCCGGTGGCTACAGAAAGAAATACCTCCGGGCTGTCTCTCGCATCGGTGCTATGACTACACGCGGTTAATTTTTTACAAGCCCGAAACATAACGCGTCATCCTCTGAAACCTATGTGCCCGACACTTATCGGGTAGCCACGCAATCGTTGGCCACATTTTGTTTACTTAGAGAGAGGCAAACAAATGGATCAGGGCAACACGGCCTTCGTACTAATTTCAGCAGCCCTTGTGCTGCTCATGACTCCTGGACTCGCGTTCTTCTACGGCGGTATGGTCAAGGCCAAGAGCGTTGTGAGCATGATGATGCTGAGCTTTGGATCACTCGGACTAATCGCTGTCCTGTGGGTGCTCTACGGTTATGCAATTTCATTCTCAAACGCGGGTTCCGAAACCTTCTTCGGAATTGATGGCTGGTTCGGCATCGACACATCGTTCCTCGGTCTCACGGCTCAGGTAGCTGACGCTGCAGCGCCAACCGGCGCTTTCCCGCAGCTAGCTTTCGTTGCTTTCCAGGCAACTTTTGCGATCATCACCGTTGCACTGATTTCGGGCGCAATTGCAGACCGTGCTAAGTTCGGTGCCTGGATGGTATTCGCAGGTCTTTGGGCAACAATCGTCTACTTCCCTGTCGCTAACTGGGTGTTCAACTTCACTCTTGAAGACGGCAAGGTTGTCGATGGTGGCTGGATCGTCTATGGGCTTGGCGTAATCGACTTCGCCGGTGGAACTGCTGTGCACATCAACGCAGGTGCTGCAGGACTAGCGCTAGCAATCGTTTTGGGCAAGCGTTTTGGTTTCAGCAAGGGAATCACCCAACCACACAACGTGCCACTTACCCTTCTTGGTGTCGCACTTCTTTGGTTCGGTTGGTTCGGATTCAATGCAGGTTCTGAGCTCGCAGCTGATGGCTTGGCCGCAATCGCATTCATCAACACCCTGGCTGCTCCGGCTGCCGCGATGCTCGGTTGGATCATCATCGAGAAGATCAAGCACGGTAAGGCAACTTCAATTGGTGCCGGTTCGGGTGCTATCGCAGGACTCGTAGCCATCACCCCGGCGTGTGCCTCGCTTGACCCAATTTGGGCAATGGCCCTCGGCTTGGTTGCCGGAATGCTCTGTGCGCTAGCGATCGACCTGAAGTTCTCACTTGGCTTCGATGACTCACTCGACGTAGTTGGAATCCACCTCGTCGGCGGCATTGTCGGAACTCTATGGATCGGCTTGTTTGGTAACGGAGTAGGAGCAGTATTCGGCTTCGGATTCCACCAGCTGGCTATGCAGGCACTTGGTGCTGCAGCGGTACTTGTTTATAGCTTCGTTCTAGCCCTGATTATCGGATTCGCGGTAGAAAAGACTATTGGGTTCCGAGTCAAGGCTGAAGATGAAATCGCAGGCATTGACACCGTTGTTCACGGTGAAGAGGCCTACGCGTTTGGTGCAGACAGAGGTTAGCTTCTAACTAAGCCAATAGGAGAGTCCCGCGAGGGGCTCTCCTTTTGGTGCGTTTACTGAAAGGAAACAAATGAACCACCAGAACACGACGATGTTCCTTATCCTCTGTTCGGCAATGGTGCTCTTTATGACACCTGGGCTCGCTTTCTTCTACGGAGGGCTAGTTCGCGCGTCGAGCGTTGTGAGCATGATGATGATGTCTTTTGGCTCGCTTGGACTCATTGGCGTGATCTGGGTTGTTTATGGCTACGCAATGTCGTTTGGTGCTGCAGGTGCTGGCCAATTTATTGGCTTAGATGGGTTTTTCGGTATTGACCTAGCAAAGTTATGGCTGGATGACGTCATCGATCAGGCTCAAGCTGGCGACGGATTTAACCTCGCGTTTGCCGGTTTTCAAGGCACCTTCGCTGTCATCACTGTCGCGCTTATTTCGGGAGCAATCGCTGACCGAGCTCGCTTCGGGTCTTGGATGGTTTTCGCCGGTCTGTGGGCAACTCTCGTTTACTTTCCAGTCGCAGGTTGGATCTTCAATTTCTCTGTGGTTGACGGCAAGGTATCGGACGGCGGGTGGCTCGTCTACAACATCGGCGTAATGGACTTTGCGGGAGGAACCGTAGTTGAAGTGGCGTCAGGCGCCTCAGCCTTGGCTCTCGCTTTGGTCCTGGGCAAGCGATTTGGCTTCACCAAGGGAATGCATGCGCCACACAACGTACCTTTGGTGCTCATCGGGGTGGCGATTCTCTGGTTTGGTTGGTTCGGGTTTAATGCGGGATCTGAGCTCGCCGCCGACGGTATCGCTGCACTGGCCTTTGTAAACACTCTGGCCGCGCCCGTAGGCGCGCTAGTGAGCTGGGTTGTCTACGAAAAACTCGCGCACGGTAAGCCAACGTCAATTGGAGCCGGATCCGGCGCCGTTGCTGGTCTTGTGGCTATTACTCCATCTTGCGCCTACCTGGACCCGATTTGGGCGCTAGCCCTGGGCGTTGTGGTCGGTGTCGTTTGCGCCTATGCGATTGAACTCAAGTTTGTTCTGGGTTTCGATGACTCACTCGATGTTGTCGGCATTCACCTCGTTGGTGGCATTGTCGGCACCCTTTGGATCGGTCTATTTGGTCAGAATGTTGGCCTGGTGCTTGGTCATGGAGCCGATCAACTTGGCAAGCAGGCGGTCGGTGTTGCCGTAGTAATGGTCTACGCATTCGTCCTCTCGTATGCAATTGGCTGGGTTATTCAAAAAACCATTGGTTTCCGAGTTACGAGCACAGATGAAATTGCCGGAGTTGATCTGGTCATGCACGGCGAGATCGGTTACGCAGGCACTGACCCCCGCTGGACTTGGAAAAACTAAACGCAAAACACCCAGCCTGAGTTTGCGATGAACTTGAACTTGGGTTAGAGTATCTAAGTCTTCGAAAGAAGGCACGCGGATGTGGCTCAGTTGGTAGAGCACAACCTTGCCAAGGTTGGGGTCGCGAGTTCGAATCTCGTCATCCGCTCGCATAGGGCGTTAGCCTCGTTAAGCATGGTGGAGTGGCTGAGCGGCCCAAAGCAACAGCCTGCAAAGCTGTAATCCCACGGGTTCAAATCCCGTCTCCACCTCGAAATAAAAAGCAAATGGTCGATTGGCGCAGCGGTAGCGCACTTCCTTGACATGGAAGGGGTCACTGGTTCGATCCCAGTATCGACCACTGAAAAACCCCCGAGCAAAGCTCGGGGGTTTAGTTTTACTCACCCTCGCCGGCGTAGCTTGCCGGCTCGCTAGTTCGATCTCGGCATCGACCACCAAGCAAAAAGCCCCTCAATAGAGGGGCTTTTTCATGTGGGTCAGATTAGCGAAGCTTTAGGGTCTTCGCTGTTTGGGCAAGTGACTCCTTGGCTTGCTTCGGATTGGCGTTGAGAGAGGTTCCAAACGAGGGAACGATCTGAGCCAAAGGCTTTCGCCACGAAGCAAATTCATTCGGGAAGCATCGTTCAATGACCTGCAGCATCACGTGCACTGCCGTTGATGCACCCGGTGAGGCGCCTAGAAGGCCAGAGATGGAACCATCCGCGCTAGTGATGACCTCGGTTCCGAACTGAAGCACTCCGCCCTTTTTTGCGTCCTTCTTGATCACCTGGGCACGTTGGCCTGCATTCAGCAAACGCCAATCTGCTGGGTCCGCATCTGGCATGAAATCTTTCAAGGATTCGAACTTCTTTGCCTTGGTCTTCAGGAGTTCTCCAACCAAGTACTTGATCAAAGATAGGTTTGAGGCGCCCACCGCAATGTATGGAACTATGTTCGCCAGGCGCAGCGAAGCAGGCAGATCAAACAACGAGCCGTTCTTCAAAAATTTTGGATTGGCTGTTGCGTAAGGCCCGAAGAGCAGCGAAGCTTTGCCGTCAACAACACGGGTGTCGAGGTGAGGAACAGACATCGGGGGAGCGCCAACGCTGGCCTGGCTGTAAACCTTGGCTTTGTGTTGCGCTACAAGCTTTGGATTGTCCGTTCGCAACCACTGGCCACCGACCGGGAAAGTGCCATACCCCTTAGCTTCGGGGATGCCGGACTTCTGAAGTAGCTTGAGAGCCCAACCGCCGGCACCTACGAACACAAAAGCAGCCTTATGGAAACTCACAGAGCCAGAAACGGTGTCTCGCGAGGTCACTTGCCAACCGCCGTCAGGAAGTTTGTGCAGCCCCTCTACCTCTGAATTGAATTCTGTCGCGACACCCTGGTTCTCGAGGCTCGAGAACAGCTGCTTGGTGATTGCACCAAAATCTACATCGGTGCCACCGGCAATGTAGGTGGCAGCAATCGGCTCTTTGGACTTTCTGCCCTTGATAAGCAGTGGTGCCCAGCCTGCAATCACTTTGGGATCCGTTGAAAATTGCATACCGGCAAACAAGGGTTGATCCTTGAGGGCCTCGAATCGACGTCTTAGGTAGTCCACATCCTTTTCGCCCTTGACGAAGGTCATGTGCGGCGTTGCGTGAATGAAGGTGTCAGGGTCTTGCAGCTGCCCATTGTTGACTAGATAAGACCAAAACTGGCGCGATAGCTGAAACTGTTCATTGATAGCGATTGCTTTAGACGGATCGGGAAGAGAGCCATCTTTTGAATCGGGCATGTAATTCAGCTCGCACAAAGCGGCGTGGCCGGTACCGGCGTTATTCCAAGGGTTTGAGCTTTCTAAGGCTGCGGCTGGCAGACGCTCGATAACTTTGATGCTGATATCCGGCTTCAGAAGTTTGAGAAAGGTGCCAAGAGTGGCGCTCATCACGCCTGCACCGATGAGAATGACGTCCGTTGTCTTTGCTTTGCTCACTAAGAAATCCTAACCCGAAAGCCCGGGTCAGGCTGTGATCGGCTAAGCCATTGAGGTGCCGACAAGACCGCCAATGCCGTATGTGATTCCCATGGTCAAAAGGCTGACCACAACATTTCGGATGATGGCTCGGCCTGACTTGGCACCACCAATCCTGGCGCCGACAAAACCGGTGATTGCGAGCGACAAAATTACGGCACCAACTGTTACCGGGATGCGAACATCAACCCAAGGTCCTGAGACCGCGACTAGAGGCAGCAATGAGCCGCCGGCAAACGCAACAAAAGAGGCTAGTGCCGCTTGAGTAGGGCTTGCGTGTTGCTCTGAATCGATTCCAAGTTCAGCCTCTGCGTGCGCCTTTAGCGCATCCTTGACTGTAAGTTCCTCAGCAACCTTCGTCGCGAGTTCGAGGCTCAAACCTTTTTGCTCATAAAACCAGGCGAGTTCCCTAAGTTCGAGCTCAGGCTGGTCAAGCAGCTCTTGGCGTTCCTTTGCTAAAGCTGCCTTCTCGCTGTCTTTCTGGGCAGACACCGAGGTGTACTCGCCACCTGCCATCGAGATGGAACCGGCAACAAGGCCAGCGACGCCGGCAATCAAAATAGCGCCCGAATCTGATGTTGCTCCGGCCACGCCCATAACCAAACCAGCGGTCGACACAATTCCGTCGTTGGCGCCGAGAACTCCGGCGCGTAGCCAGTTCAGCTTGGCAGCCATGCTCTGGCGCTGAAATTCTTGGCTAGCAAGCAGCGCTTCGTCGAGTTTGATTAGGTCCGGTTTTTCCATACGACAATGCAACCGCAAATGGTTGGGGTTAGCCAGCAAGGCACGCCTAAGTTCAATCGGTAGGATTGGAGAGTTCAGTCAGCAGATGGAGTTCTTGTGTCGTCAATCCAGATAACCGTAAACGGTGAAGAAAGATCAATCGATCTTGGAGCCGATGGTTTCGGGCTGTTCACAGAGAAATCAATCGTTGCGCTTCGAGTAAACGGCGAACTGAAAGACCTTGCCCACAAACTGTCTTCGGGCGATGTTGTTGAAGGTGTGGACATCAATTCACCTGATGGCTTGAACATTCTTCGACACTCTGCCGCTCACGTTCTAGCTCAGGCTGTCCAAAACATCAACCCCGAGGCCAAGTTGGGCATCGGTCCGCCGATCACCGACGGTTTCTACTATGACTTTGATGTCGAGAATCCGTTTACTCCAGAAGATTTGAAGGCTCTCGAAAAGCAGATGGATCGAATCATTCGATCCGGCCAGCGCTTTATTCGTCGCGTCACCACCGATGGTGATGCAGCTGTCGAACTAAAGAACGAGCCTTACAAGATCGAACTGATCGGTCTCAAAGGCAACCAGGATGCCGTTGGCGAAGGCTCAGCCGAGGTCGGAGTCGGCGAACTGACCATTTACGACAATGTCGATCCTCAATCTGGCAACGTCGTTTGGAAGGATCTCTGCAGGGGACCACACCTGCCGAACACTCGGATGATCGGTTCTGGTTACGCGCTCACCCGTTCTGCTGCTGCTTACTGGCGTGGAAACGAGAACAACAAGCAACTTCAGCGCATCTACGGCACCGCGTGGCCTACCAAAGATGAACTACGAGCGCATCAAGAGCGACTTGAAGAGGCAGCAAAGCGCGACCACCGTCGCCTGGGACAAGAACTTGACCTATTCTCATTCCCCGAAGAGATCGGCTCTGGACTTGCCGTGTTCCATCCAAAGGGTGGAATCATGCGCCGCGTCATGGAGGACTACAGCCGCAAGCGTCACGAGGAATCGGGCTACGAATTCGTTTACTCGCCACACATCACTAAGTCGAACCTCTTCGAACAATCTGGCCACCTGGCTTGGTATGCCGATGGTATGTTCCCACCGATGAAGATGGACGAAGAAGTCGATGAAAACGGCGTAGTTCGCAAGCAGGGACAGAACTACTACCTGAAGCCAATGAACTGCCCATTCCACATCCTTATCTTTAAGTCGCAGGCTCGCTCTTATCGAGACCTACCGCTGCGCATGTTCGAATTTGGTTCTGTTTACCGCTACGAGAAGTCGGGAGTTCTGCACGGCCTGACTCGCGTTCGTGGAATGACTCAGGATGATGCCCACCTGTTCTGCACCGCAGACAACATGGAAGAAGAGCTCACCAAGGTTCTGGGCTTTGTTCTTGGCCTGTTGCGCGACTATGGTCTCGACGATTTCTACCTTGAACTATCAACCAAGGAAGAGGGAAACCCTAAGTTTGTTGGTGACCCAGCTATCTGGGAAAAGGCAACCGAAACTCTTCAGCGAGTTGCTACTGCATCCGGTTTGGAACTCGTTCCGGATCCGGGAGGCGCCGCTTTCTACGGACCAAAGATTTCGGTTCAGGCACGCGATGCGATCGGTCGTACCTGGCAAATGTCGACCATCCAGCTTGACTTCAACCTGCCGGAACGATTCGATCTTGAATACACCGCTCCGGATGGCACTAAGCAGCGCCCGGTCATGATTCACCGAGCGTTGTTCGGTTCGATTGAGCGCTTCTTTGGCGTCCTTACCGAGCACTACGCAGGTCACTTCCCGCCTTGGTTGGCCCCGGTTCAGGTTGTTGGAGTGCCAATTGCTGAGGCATTCTCGCCATATCTTCACGACATCGCAGAGCAGTTGCGCGCTCATGGTGTGAGAATCACTATCGACGATTCCGACGACCGAATGCAAAAGAAGATCCGTAACCACACCATGGCGAAGGTTCCGTTCATCTTGCTAGCCGGAGGCGAGGACCAAGAAGCCAGAGCAGTGAGCTTCAGATTCCGAGATGGTCACCAGGAAAATGGAATCCCGGTAGCTGAGGCAATTGCACGAATTCTCAAGGCAATCGAAGACAAAGCGCAGGTCTAGGCAATGTCTGAACCGCGCATGGAATTTTCGAGCGAATTGCCCGGAGTGCCAAACGCGTTCCAACACCTCTGGACTCCGCACCGAATGGTTTACATTCAGCACGGTCAGCAGCCACCAGACCACGAATGCCCATTTTGTCTTGCTCCAGAAAAGTCCGACGAAGAGACCCTGATCGTTTATCGCGGTACTCACGCCTATGCACTGCTAAATCTGTTTCCCTATAACTCGGGACACATGCTGGTGTGCCCTTATCGGCACATTGCGACCTATGACGAAGCCACGCCTGAAGAGATTGCTGAAATTGGTTCAATCACTCAGCAGGCGATGCGGGTTCTAAAAAAGGTTTCAAGAGCTCAGGGGTTCAACATTGGAATGAACCAGGGCGAGTTGGCCGGCGCCGGAATTGCTGGGCACCTTCACCAACACATCGTTCCGCGCTGGTTGCACGATTCCAACTTTTTTCCGATCATCGCCGAGACAAAGGCTTTGCCCCGTCTATTGGGCGAAGTTCGCGATGATATCGCGGCCGGTTGGAACACCGTTTAGACTTGTCGCATGACTAGCTCATCAATTCCAACTTCAACCACCGGCACCCCACTTGTTAAGCGCGGCTTAGCAGAGATGATGAAGGGTGGCGTCATCATGGATGTCGTCACAGCGGAGCAGGCGAAAATCGCCGAAGACGCCGGTGCGGTTGCAGTCATGGCCCTAGAGCGCGTGCCTGCTGACATTCGCGCGCAGGGTGGCGTATCGCGCATGAGCGACCCGGACATGATCGACAGCATCATCAACTCGGTCTCAATCCCAGTTATGGCAAAGGCTCGTATCGGTCACTTTGTCGAAGCTCAAATTCTTGAATCACTTGGCGTTGACTACATCGACGAGTCAGAGGTTCTCAGCCCAGCTGACTATGTCAACCACATCAACAAGTGGAACTTCAAGGTTCCCTTCGTGTGTGGAGCAACTAACCTCGGCGAGGCACTTCGCAGAATCACCGAAGGCGCTGCCATGATCCGCTCTAAGGGCGAGGCCGGCACCGGCGATGTATCGGAAGCGATGAAGCACATTCGCACCATCTCGGGTGAGATCCGCGCGTTGGCTGCAAAGTCAGAAGACGAATTGTTCGTAGCGGCAAAGGAACTTCAGGCTCCTTTTGAACTCGTGCGTGAAATCGCGACCACCGGCAAGCTTCCGGTAACCATGTTCGTAGCGGGTGGTGTTGCAACTCCAGCTGACGCTGCGCTAATGATGCAGCTTGGTGCCGACGGTGTGTTTGTAGGTTCAGGAATCTTCAAGTCTGGAAACCCTGTTGAGCGCGCTAAGGCAATTGTTAAGGCGACCACGTACTTCAATGACCCATCAGTGCTTGCTCAAGTAAGCCGTGGCCTAGGTGAAGCCATGGTCGGCATCAACGTTTCTGACCTACCGGCGCCACACCGCTTGGCTGAGCGCGGCTGGTAACTTGCCCGCGCCGATTGGCGTATTAGCTCTTCAAGGCGACTTTAGAGAGCATCGCCAAACACTAGCTGCTATCGACGAAGAGTCGATTGAAGTCAGAACCCTTGCCGAACTGGCAAAGTGTCGAGGCCTCATCATTCCCGGCGGTGAATCTACCGTCATGCAGAAACTTGCTGTTGCCTATGACCTCTTCAAGCCTCTGAAAGACGCCATCGCTTCGGGTTTGCCGACTTTTGGTACCTGCGCAGGGCTAATCATGCTTGCTGACCAAATTTCGGATGGAATTGAGGGCCAGGCGGGCTTCGGGGGACTGGATGTAACCGTTCGACGAAATGCGTTCGGCAACCAACTCGATTCCTTCGAAGTTGACTTAACCTTCACCGGAGTCGGAGGTCTAGTACACGCAGCATTCATTCGAGCTCCGATAGTCGAACGAGTTGGCCAAGATGTTGAGGTTCTGTCCAAATTGGCCGACGGCCGTGTCGTCGGAGTACGCAATAAATCGATGCTGGGTATTTCGTTTCACCCAGAGGTGACTGGTGAAACCAGGATCCACGAGCTGTTCGTTAGCATGGTAGGCGCCTAGCCTCATCTAGACTTAGAGCAATCCAAGTTTTCGTTTTAGGAGCAGTATGTCTGGCCACTCCAAATGGGCAACCACCAAGCACAAAAAAGCCGTAATTGACGGTCGTCGCGCAAAGTTATTTGCCAAACTCATCAAGAACATTGAAGTGGCGGCTCGCCTTGGCGGTCCTGACCTCGACGGAAACCCGACCCTTTATGACGCAGTCCAAAAGGGTCGCAAGAGCTCGCTGCCTAACGACAACATTGAGCGCGCGATAAAGCGTGGTTCTGGCGTCGGCGCAGATGCAGTCGAGTACCAGAACATCATGTACGAGGCCTACGGGCCTAATGGGGTAGCAGTGTTGGTCGAATGTCTGACCGACAACAAAAACCGCGCAGCAGCCGAAGTGCGTCTTGCAATCTCTCGCAACTCAGGAACCATGGCTGATCCTGGGTCGGTCTCTTTCCAATTCAGCCGCAAGGGTGTAATTGTTGTTGCAAAGAACGAGGCCACCACCGAAGACGCAATTCTCGAAGCTGTGCTTGAGGTTGGCATTGATGACCTCGAGGACCGTGGCGAGCAGTTCGTGCTGACCACCGATCCAAGCGCGATGGTTGCTGTTCGTACCGCACTCCAGAACAACAGCATCGACTACGAAAGCGCTGACGTCGAATTCGTTTCGAGCATGCCCATTCAGGTCGATGCTGATACCGCGAGAAAGGTAATCAAGCTAATTGATGCCCTAGAAGACTCGGACGAAGTTCAAAACGTTTATTCAAACTTCGACATGTCGGCCGAAGTTATGGCCGAACTCGAGAACGACTAATAGTGAGCCGCATCCTCGGGATCGACCCTGGTCTCACCAGATGCGGCGTTGGCGTTATAGACCTAGCTCCATCGCGCAAGGTTTCGCTAGTTCACGTTGACACCTTTAGATCTGAACCATCCCTCGATCTTTCGGCTCGCGTTGGTTCGATCGGCGCCAGAATCGAGCAACTCATCCTTGATTTGAAACCCGAGGGCATTGCGATCGAGCGAGTCTTTTCACAGGCAAACGTCTCGACCGTTATGGGCACCGCGCAAATTTCAGGCGTGGTTCTTTACCTAGCCAATAAATACAGCCTTCCTGTAGCAATGCACACGCCAACAGAGGTAAAGGCCGCGGTTACTGGCTCGGGTAGAGCCGGCAAGGCTCAGGTTGGAAACATGGTTGCCCAAATTCTTGGGCTTCATGAAGTGCCAAAGCCAGCCGACGCGGCGGATAGTTTGGCAATAGCCATTTGCCATGCTTGGAAGTCATACTCGCCAAAAGCGGCAGGCTCAACCGGCATTACTGCTGCTCAACAAGCGTGGCTCGCCGCAGAACGCGCTGCCGCAACCAGACCAAAGCGTTAGTTAGTCTTATCGAGTGATAGCCCAGCTCACCGGCAAAATTGCCTTCCTAGACCTCTCATCGGCAATTGTCGATGTGGCTGGCGTCGGCTATTCGCTTCAGATCACAGCGACCACTTCAAAATCTCTCTCGATTGGCCAACAAGTAACCTTGGCCACCGCGCTAATTGTGCGCGAAGACGACATGTCGCTTTACGGCTTTATTTCGCAGGATGAAAAGCGAGTGTTCGACCTGCTGCGTTCCGTGACAGGCGTTGGCCCCAAGTCTGCATTGGCAGTGCTGGGTTCGCTTGGCCTCGAAGAGATTGCGGCGGCGGTAATGAACGACGACGATGCCGCGTTTAAAAAGGTTTCAGGAATCGGTCCTAAGACGGCCAAGCTGATCACGGTTACTCTTGCAGGCAAATTGACCTCCACACAGAAGCCGGTTCAGCGAGGGGAGATGCCTTCAAGAAACTCGGTGGTGCTTGCGTTGGTTGGCCTTGGTTGGTCTGAGAAGAGCGCGGCCGTGGCCGTAGAGGAATCGTTGCAGGCAATTGGTGCGGATGCAGCAAATGATCTTCTCTTGCGCACCAGCCTCGCAAGGCTCAGCGGAGGTCAAAAGTGACCGGAATCGTGAGCGCCGAAATGGGAGACAACGAACTCGCATTCGAAAGCGCCCTTCGCCCAAAGTCCCTAGCGGAATTTGTTGGACAACCGAAGGTTAGGCAGCAACTGAGTTTGCTGATTGAAGCGGCGTCGATTCAAAATCGCACAGCTGACCACATTCTTTTGGCAGGCCCACCAGGGCTCGGCAAGACCACGTTGGCAATGATCGTTGCTGAGGAATGCGGTAGACCGCTTCGACTAACCAGCGGGCCTACCATCCAACACGCCGGAGATTTGGCAGCCGTGCTTTCTTCACTTGTTCCTGGTGAAGTGCTCTTCATCGATGAGATTCACCGGATGGCTCGAGCCGCCGAGGAAATGCTTTACCTGGCCATGGAGGACTTCCGTGTCGATGTGATGGTGGGTAAGGGTGCCGGAGCGACTTCGATTCCGTTAGAACTTTCACCATTCACCCTGGTCGGTGCAACCACGCGCTCGGGAATGTTGCCGAACCCTCTGCGAGACAGGTTCGGATTTACAGCTCACCTCGAGTTTTACGAAAACGCGGAGCTTGAGGAAGTGCTTGCAAGAGCGGCACTAAAACTAGGGCTAGCCGTCGATCGAGAGGCCCTTTCAGAAGTAGCTTCGCGAAGTCGAGGCACACCTCGAATCGCAAACCGCCTTCTTCGTCGCGTTCGTGATTTCTCGCTGGTTGCTGGCCACAAAACAGTTTCACTCGGAGACGCCCAGCAGGCCCTGGCTCTGTACGAAGTCGACTCGCTTGGCCTAGATCGACTAGACCGTTCTATTCTCGAGATGCTGACGACCAGATTCGACGGCAAGCCTGTTGGGCTTTCAACTCTTGCTGTAGCGGTTGGCGAAGAGCAAGACACCATCGAGGCTGTAGTTGAGCCGTTTCTGGTTCGCATGGGTCTAATTCTTAGAACACCCAGGGGGCGTCAAGCCACCGCGGCCGCCTACCGACACCTGGGTCTCGTTTAGCCAATTCAAAGCCACCTAAGCCTTATAATCGTAAGGTTGCCAAAGGCAGTAGTAACCAAGCACCCAACCAAAGATTGGCCCAAATGAACCAGGACATTTTTCTAGTCGTAGCGCTAGGTTTCCTCATCGTGATGATGTTTCTAAGCAGCCGCAAGCGCAAGAAGGCCGCGGAACAACTTCAGTCAAACCTGGTTGTTGGTTCGACCGTGCTTCTTCACAGTGGCATTGTTGGTGTTGTTACTGACATCAAAGACGACAAGATCACTCTTGAGTCAACTCCTGGAGTCAAGCTTCTTGTTGTGAAGGGTGCTGTTCGATCGGTTGAGGCTGCTCCTGTAAAGCCTGCGGCTAAGAAGCCAGCTGCAACCAAGTCTGCAACTGCAGCAAAGAAGCCTGCTCCTAAGAAGCCAGCTGCAAGCACTGCAGCCAAGAAGTAAGTTAAGAGTTTTCATGTCTGAATCAGCTGTTACCAAAGCCGCTAAAAAGCGCCTTACTTGGCTCGGAGTGCTTGTAGCACTTTTGGCTGCAATCATCGCCCTGGGCTCAGCAACTGGAAACGGTGCTTCCTTTGCACCGAAGCTTGCTCTAGACCTACAGGGTGGAACCTCAATCATCTTGGCCCCTCTGGTTCAGGATGGCGAAAAGGTTACCGAGGAGCAGCTGTCTCAGGCGGTTGAGATCATCCGTCAGCGTGTTGACGCCACGGGTGTGAGCGAAGCAACGATCAAAACTCAGGGTGCAAACAACATCGTTGTAGAAATCCCTGGAAAGCCAGATGAGAACACTCTCAAGCTGATCCGCAGCAGTGCAAAGCTTCAGTTCCGACCAGTGATTTTGACCTCGCAGGGCACCTCTACCTCGGTTGGCTCAGACACCGATGCATCTGCCTCACCGACCCCAAAGGCTTCGGCTTCAGCCACCACCCCGAAGGCAGCACCAACTGACGCGTCTGACCCAAACTGGATCAGTGCGTCTCTACAGGCTGAATTTGATGCACTCGATTGTGCAACAACCTTCCGCGAGGCTGGCCAAATCGATGACCCAACCAAGCCTCTGATCACCTGTGATGTTGATGGATACGGCAAGTTCATTCTTGGCCCAGTAGAGGTTGAAGGCGCCAACATCTCTGATGCAAACGCTGGAACAATTACCACCTCAACCGGTGCTGCTACCAACACCTGGGCGGTAAACCTTGAATTCGACGCGGTCGGAACCAAGCAGTTTGCCGATGTGACGGGAAGGCTTTTCCCGCTCGAGGCACCGCGCAACCAATTTGCGATCACCCTTGACGGCTATGTAATCACCGCGCCTTCGACCAATGCAGTTATCTCAAATGGTTCGGCGCAGATCACCGGCTCGTTCACCAAAGAAACTTCAAAGGTTCTTGCAGACCAGTTGAAGTACGGCTCATTGCCGATCGCTTTCGAAGTGCAGAGCCAAGAAAACATCTCGGCAACTCTTGGTTCAGAGCAACTTGCCAGCGGACTTCTTGCCGGTGGAATCGGTCTACTGCTTGTGATCATTTACTCGATCTTCCAGTACCGCGGACTAGCAATTGTTACCGTTGGCTCACTGATGGCAGCGGCAGTGATCGTTTACCTCATCATCGCTCTTCTTTCTTGGCGCCAGGGTTACAGGCTTTCGCTCGCTGGTGTAGCCGGTTTGATTGTGGCGATTGGTATCACTGCGGACTCGTTCATCGTTTACTTCGAGCGCGTTCGCGATGAACTTCGCGACGGAAAGACCCTCGGTCAGGCTGTAGAGCAGGGCTGGAAGCGCGCAATCAGAACCATCCTGGTTTCTGGTGGCGTAAGCCTTCTTGCAGCGGTCGTTCTTTACGCTCTAACCGTCGGAAACGTTCGTGGATTTGCTTTCACTCTAGGTATGACCACCCTGGTCGACCTTGGTATCGCAATCATGTTCACCCACCCGATTCTTCAGCTCTTGGCCAAGGTCAACTTCTTCAGCTCTGGCCACCCTTGGTCGGGCTTCGATTCAAAGGCTCTCGGCGCAACCGCCTACATCGGCCGCGGTCAGTTCCGCACCTCAGAAAAGGTTTCAGCGGGCCGTGTAGCACGCGCATCTAAGGAAGCAAACAAGCGTCAGACCCTTGCCGAGCGCAAGTCAGCTGGCTCAGCTTCGAACTCAGGAGAAAAGAACTAATGTCAAAGTTCAGTGAATTCGGTAACGACCTATACACCGGCAAGCGCTCGTTCGACTTTGTCGGCCGTCGTAAGGTTTGGTACTCAGTAGCTGCCGTAATGGTCCTGCTAGCAGTCGTTCTTCCTATCGCACGCGGTGGTTTCAACTTTGGCATCGAGTTCCGCGGAGGCTCAGAGTTTCGCGTAGCCGGTGCTTCAAGCAGCTCGCAACAGCTTGCGGTTGACGCCGTCAAATCAGTTGAGCCAAATTCGGTACCTCTAGTTAGCACGGTTGGAACAGATTCGATTCGAATCCAGACCGAGCAGCTAACCGATGACAAGTCTGAAGAAGTTCGTGTTGCACTCGCAAAGGCATACAACGTTGACAGCGCAGATGTTGCCAGCTCGTTCGTTGGTGCTAACTGGGGAGCAGACGTAACTGGTAAGGCAATCAACGGTCTGTTGGTGTTCGTTGCCCTCGCAGCGGTTCTAATGGCTTTGTATTTCCGAACCCTGAAGATGTCGCTTGCGGCTGTTCTAGCGCTGGTACACGACCTCATCATCACCGCAGGTGTCTATGGCGCTTTGGGCTTTGAAGTTACTCCTGCGGCCGTGATCGGCTTCCTAACCATCTTGGGTTACTCGCTCTACGACACAGTGGTGGTTTTCGACAAGATTCGTGAAAACACCTTCGAGGTCGAGTTCAGCGAGACCACAACATTTGCCCAGCAGGTGAACTACGCAATCAACCAGACTTTGGTTCGTTCAATCAACACCTCGGTTGTTGCAGTTCTTCCAGTCGCATCGATTTTGTTCATCGGTGCAACGCTTCTAGGAGCGGGAACTCTGCGCGACATTGCTTTGGCTCTTTTCATCGGTATCATCGTCGGCACTTACTCGACGATCTTCATCGCAGCGCCGCTTTACAGCCACCTGCGTGAAGGCGAGACTAAGTTCCGCAAGGGCGAAGCCAGGGTTTTGGCCGCAAAGTAACATTGACGGCTTGAGGCTTGTAGGCTTTTGCCTAAGAGAGAGTTAGGCCTTCCGTGACAGATCCAACCCCTACGGGTAGCATCAGCACATTTCGTGCTCGCTTGCCGCGACTTTTCACTCGCTCAGGCCCTTATGCGTCGGAGCTAAACGAAATCCTGCGTCTGGCGAAAGCCAATCACCCAAAGGCCGATCTAGGCATCATTGAGCGTGCGTTCGTGGTTGCTGAGGAGGCTCACCGGCCACAGCTTCGCAAGAGTGGCGAGCCTTACATCACGCATCCACTTGCGGTCACTCTAATCCTTGCGGAATTAGGCATTGGGCCAATCACGCTAGCAGCTTCGCTATTGCACGACACCGTCGAAGACACCCCGTACACGCTCGACATGCTTACCCGGGACTTCGGAAACGAAGTAGCTATGCTCGTTGATGGTGTTACCAAACTCGACAAGGTCAAATTTGGCGACCATGCTCAAGCTGAGACCGTTCGAAAGATGGTTGTCGCGATGTCTAAGGACATCCGAGTTCTGGTTATAAAACTTGCCGACAGATTGCACAACGCCCGCACCTGGGGTTTTGTGCCCGCAGAGTCTGCCAAGCGCAAAGCTCAGGAAACCCTCGAAATCTATGCACCGCTGGCACACCGTCTCGGTATAAACACAATCAAGTGGGAACTAGAAGACATTTCGTTTTCGGTCCTCTACCCAAAGGTTTATGAGGAGATAGTCAATCTCGTAACTCAACGCACGCCGAAGCGCGAGGAGTTCATCGAGAACGTCATTGATTCGATTAATGAGGATCTTCGTGACGCAAAAATCAAGGGCAAGGTCTACGGCCGCCCAAAGCAGTATTACTCGATCTACCAAAAGATGGTGGTTAGAGGCCGAGAGTTTGACGACATTTACGACCTTGTTGGCATTCGTGTCTTGGTCAACGAAGTTCGTGACTGCTACGCCGTACTCGGCGCAATTCACGCAAGATGGAATCCGGTGCCTGGGCGCTTCAAAGATTACATCGCGATGCCGAAATTCAACCTTTACCAGTCTCTGCACACCACCGTAATCGGCCCAGCCGGTCGCCCGGTTGAAATTCAGATTCGCACCAACGACATGCACCAACGTGCCGAATACGGTGTCGCTGCCCACTGGAAGTACAAGGAACAGGTTGGCAAGTCGGGGGAGACCGCCGATGAAGATCTGGCCTGGCTAAAGCACCTATCTGACTGGCAGGCCGAAACGCAGGATCCTTCCGAATTCCTAGACTCGCTCAGATTCGAAATCGGCGCCAAGGAAGTTTATGTCTTCACCCCAAAGGGAAAGGTTATTGGCCTAACCGGTGGTGCAACTCCGGTCGACTTTGCATACGCAGTGCACACCGAAGTTGGACACCGAACCATGGGAGCGAAGGTCAATGGGCGACTAGTTCCGCTTGAGACAACACTGCAGTCTGGTGATGTTGTCGAGATCTTTACTTCGAAATCGCCTGAGGCAGGGCCAAGCCAAGACTGGCTGAACTTTGCAAAGTCGCCTAGGGCGCGATCAAAAATCAAGCAGTGGTTCGCTGTCGGTCGCCGTGAGCAGTCCATCGAATCCGGCAAAGAAATGCTGGCCAAGGCGATGCGTAAGCAAAACCTTCCTCTACAGCGATTGATGTCTGCGGACGAATTAGTGAAACTTGCCGGTGAACTGCGGTTCCCAGACGTTGAAGGTCTTTACGCCGCAATCGGCGATAACCACGTTTCGGCGCAATCTGTAGTTGAGAAATTGACTAACGCGGTTTCAACCGAAGACCACGAGGATCCCGTTTTCCAGCTTCCAAGTGCACCTAGAAGCGCAAACCGCAATCGCGCGAATGACTCAGGCGTGCTCGTCAAGGGCGATGCTGATGTCTTGGTCAAGTTGGCTCGTTGCTGCACCCCGGTGCCGGGCGATGAAATTCTCGGTTTCGTGACCAGGGGAACCGGCGTCAGCGTTCACCGAGTTGACTGCAAAAACAGTGCGCAACTAAGACTCGAACCGGAGCGTTTGCTTGAAGTGAGTTGGGCACCCACGAGCAAGAGCATCTTCCTCGTTCAGATCCAAATCGAAGCACTCGACCGCTCAGGATTGCTGTCCGACGTGACTCGCGTTCTGTCTGAGCATCACGTGAACATTCTCTCGGCCTCGGTTTCAACCCGAAGTGACCGAGTTGCGTTGAGTCGGTTTGTATTCGAATTAGGCGACGCTGGTGTGCTTGAGCACCTACTGAACGCGGTTAGACGAATCGAAGCCGTCTACGACGTCTATCGCGTTAGCAACGGTTAGCGATTTCCTCTTAGGGCAGATGCAACGCGAGTTTCTCCAATGAAAAACCCCGCACATTGTGCGGGGTTTTTCACTTCAAATCGATTAGGCCGAAGCCTTTACGACCTCGAGCCAAGCCTTGCGAGCTGCCAAAGCCTCGGTCGCGGCGTCAATCTTCTTTTTGTCCTTGGTTGCCTTAGCTGCGGTTAGTTCAGCATCTAGTTTTGCGATGCTCTCCTCAAGCTGGGTGATAACGCTGTTCGAGCGCTCCTTGGCTGCCGGGTCGGTCTTGCGCCAGTGGTCTTCTTCAGCCTTGCGAACTTTGGCCTCAATCGCACGAAGTTTATCCTCGGTCTCGCGCAGCTTATCCTTCGGAACTCGTCCAGCCTTCTCCCACTTAGCCGCGATGACCTGGAGCTGCTTCTTAGCCTCTGCCAAATCCTTGGTTGGGTCGATCTTTTCGGCTTCCTTGAGGATTTCTAGCTTCACAGCAAGGTTCGCAGTCTGTTCGACATTTTCGACAGCAGCCGTCTCAGCCTTGGCTGAATAAATTACGTCACCGGCAGCTTTGAATCTCGCCCAGAGAGCATCGTCAGATTTTCCAGGAGTGCGCCCCGCAGCCTTCCACTCGTCGAGTAGCTTGCGATAGTCGGCAACGGCGTCTGAGCCCTTCGCTGCAAGCGCCTCCGCCTTTTCGACGATTTCGTTCTTCTTGCCCTTGGCTGCCTTAGTGGCCGCGTCTAGTCCAGCAAAGTAGTGTCGCTTTGCAGTTTCGAACTTGGTTCGTGCAGAAGAGAATCTCTTCCAAAGCGCGTCAGCCTCAGTCTTGGCGATCTTTGCGCCTGACTTCTGAACCGCCTGCCACTCTTCAAATAGCGCAGCCATTGAGGCGCCAGAGGTCTTCCACTGGGTCTTTGCGGCATCTTGGTTGGCAATCGCTTCAGCCTTAGCGACAATCTCCGAACGCTTTGCCAGCGCCTCGGCAACGGCCTCTTTATTGGCTTCGACTTTCACAGTCACCAACGCAGCAATCTTTGAATCCAGGTTGCCAACACGACGGCGAAGATCAGCGATGTCTCCAACTGCTGCTGGCTCTTTTAGCTCATCAGCGAGTTTTGCAGCCGCCTTACCAAGTGAACCGTCGGTGATCTTATTTGCTACACGCTGTTCGAGAATCCTGACCTGAGCCTCTAGGTCGGCAAACTTTCGTTCGAAGTAGGCGAGTGCATCTGGTGCTGGAACGCCAGGGTACTGCCCAACCTTTCGCTCTTTTCCGTTCTCGATTACGAATACGTTGTTCTCGTCGTCTACGCGACCGAACGAGTTGTTAGTAGCAGGCACTTTGGCTCCTGTTGATAGGCGGTTGATAAGGCTATTTTAGGCTGATGGCGCCGAGCTTGGTTGCCACGGCAGGTTTGCCATCTGTGCCACCACCGCTGACACCGCCGTCGATGATTGGCTTTAGGTTCTCAAGACCCTTAGTCACCTTGCCGAATACTGAGTAACCTCCGGCGGCATCGCTTGGAATGGTGGTGTCTTCATACACGATGAAGAACTGGCTACCGTTGCTGTTGCCATCGCCACCGGCTCGAGCCATAGCGATAACACCCTTCATGTAGACGTTGTCGACCGGGGTGTGCTCGAGTGGACCCCATGAGTAACCTGGACCACCGGTACCATCACCGTTCGGGTCGCCACACTGAAGAACGTAGAAACCGCCATTGGTGATTCGGTGACAGCTCAGGCCGTTATAGAACCCCTTGTTTGCAAGCGTGATGAAGTTAGCGGCAGCCTGTGGCGCAGCTGCACCATCGATCGAAATTTCGAGAGGCTTTCCGTTGACTTCGATAGTTCCGGTCCACTCGCGCCCCTCGGCCAGTGCAGGTGACGGAACAAGGGGAGAGTTACTAACGGTTGCCTTTGGCTCAGCGGTCTTTGGCGCGACGTAGCCTGGTCCGGCGGTGAAATAGGCAAACTGTGCAAGCACCGCAACCAGGATTGCTACGGCCGAGACAATCAGAGCGAGTTTGTTGTCGTTCTTGTTTCTTGCTTGCTTGATAGCCTGCTCTTTTTGCTTAGCCTGAAACTTAGCTAGGGCATCACTTGAAGCTACTGCTGACTTCTTCTTATTAGCTGGCACGGCGAACCTTTCAACGGCGTTATCTCTCCGATTTTATGCGGTGTTATGACGGGCAGCAGACATTGCCATCGGTTAGCCTGAATGCATGTCCGACAACTCAAGCCTCATCGCATCAGCCACACCGCTCGCGGCTCGAATGCGACCAACAAGCTTGGATGAGGTCGTCGGCCAATCGCACCTCTTGAAGGATGGCTCGCCGCTCAGAAATCTTGCGGCGAAGGCCCTTCCTGGTGAAAAGTCAGCCACTGTCTCGGTAATTCTTTTCGGACCGCCTGGAACCGGTAAAACCACTCTGGCACAGGCCGTGGCGAGAACCTCGGGGAGAAAATTCGTTGAACTAAGCGCGATTACTGCGGGTGTCAAAGATGTTCGTGAGGTCATGGAGCGAGCTAGGAACGATAAGGACCTCTACGGCGTCAACACGATCCTGTTTCTAGACGAAATTCATCGCTTCTCGAAAGCCCAACAAGATGCGCTATTGCCTGGGGTAGAGGGCGGCTGGGTTGTGCTGATTGCAGCCACAACAGAGAATCCGTCATTCTCAGTCATCTCGCCACTGCTGTCTCGCTCCTTGATGCTCACACTCAAGCCCCTCGACGAAGCCGACCTGCATTCCTTGGTGGTTCGAGCTACCGAGGACCCGAGGGGCCTCGCAGCTAAATTTACCGTTCCGGGCGATGTTGTCGATTCGATTGTTCAATTAGCCGGAGGCGACGGGCGCAGAGCCCTAACCCTGCTTGAAGCCGCGGCTAACAGCGCAGCCGAACGCGGAGGCGCTTCGAAAAAGAAACCTTTGATAAGTGCAGAAGATGTAGCAAACTCAATGGACCGTGCACTGGTCAGGTATGACAGAGACGGCGACCAGCACTACGACGTGATTAGCGCTTTCATCAAATCGGTACGCGGTTCTGACGCGGACGCCGCGATTCACTACCTTGCGAGAATGATCGAGGCGGGGGAAGACCCTCGATTCATCGCCCGAAGATTGATGATTCTCGCAGCCGAAGATGTCGGTCTGGCCGACCCTGGGGCTTTGTCACTGGCAGTTGCAGCGGCCGAAACCGTTAGCTTGATTGGAATGCCAGAGGGGAGGATCCCGCTTGCCGAGGCCACCATCTATTTAGCCTTGGCACCAAAATCCAACTCTGCCTACAACGCGATAAATTCTGCGCTCGACGACATCAGATCGGGACAATTTGGCGAGGTTCCCGACCCGCTTCGATCCTCAAATTATGCGGGTGCAAAGCGCACTAACGCCGGAGTCGGATACAAGTATCCTCACGATGACCCGCGTGCGGTACTCGAGCAGCAGTATTTGTCTGCAAAGCTCGAAAACCGGCGCTATTACGTGCCCAAAGAAATAGGTCAAGAACGAGACTTCGCCGATCGTTGGCAGAAACTTCGAGCGATTGTTAGGGCATTCAAAAAGAGCTCCTAGACCCTTGGTTTGAAGGGCGCCGACTGCTAGACTGTTCAGGTTGCCGACTGGAGTGCTCAAACGCGGCTGTGAGAGCGCTCAATCACGGTGCGACCTTCTAATAGCCAGAGGGTCCGTGGCAGAGGGGTCGAACCATAACCCCGACTTGTGAACAATTACCGCTATAGCGATTTCGTGAGAAATCCATTTTGAAAGGAAAACGTGTCTAAAACCACACGTACCCGCAGCAAGACTCGTTTGTCTCGCGCACTGGGCATTGCCCTAACCCCAAAGGCCGCCAAGTACCTAGAAAAGCGTCCATACGCTCCAGGTGAACACGGTCGTACCAAGCGCAAGGCAGACAGCGACTACGCTGTTCGTCTACGCGAGAAGCAGCGCCTACGCGCTCAGTACGGCATTCGTGAGGCACAGCTTCGCAAGACCTTCCAGGAGGCAAAGCGCGCTGAGGGTCTTACCGGTGAAAACCTTGTAGAGCTTCTAGAGATGCGTCTCGACGCAGTCGTGCTTCGCGCAGGCTTCGCTCGTACCATCGCTCAGGCACGTCAGATGGTTGTGCACCGCCACATCCTCGTGAACGGTGAGCGCGTTGACCGCCCATCATTCCGCGTTAAGCCTGGCCAGTTGGTTCACGTCCACGAGAAGAGCGAAAAGACTGAGCCATTCCAGGTTGCAGCCGCAGGCGCTCACGTCGACGTTCTTCCGCCAGTTCCTGGTTACCTTGACGTCTCGCTAGACAAGCTTCACGCAACTCTAGTTCGTCGCCCAAAGCGTGCCGAAGTTCCAGTAACCTGTGAAGTTCAGCTCGTTGTTGAGTACTACGCTGCTCGATAAATAGAATCAAATCGGTTTAGGAGTTCAGATGAGTGGTGGAGACATCGCAGCAATCATTGCAGCAGCAGGTTTCGTCCTGTTGGTGCTATTCATTGCCGTTCCGCTGCTAAAGCTCGGACGTGTTCTCGACGAGACCCGCAATTCAATTCGCGATCTCAACGAGACAGTGTCTCCGCTACTCTCTGAACTCACCGATACCGTAACCGCGACCAACAAGCAGTTGGCAAAGGTTGACGTCATCACCGAAAACGTCGCAGAGGTTACTACCAACGTGAGCGCCCTGGTCGCTGTGTTTTCTTCCACCCTGGGTTCACCACTGGTCAAGCTTGCAGGTCTGGCAAAGGGCCTGAACACCTTCCTAGGCAAGAAGAAGTAGGTAGCAAAATGAAGAAGTTTTTCTGGTTGGTTGCCGGCATTGCAGCCGGTGCAGTAGTAGCGAAGCAGGTTCGCGAGAACCCAAAGGCTAAGGCTCTGCTAGACGACGCTATCGCTTTGGCAAAAGACTTCGGCAACGAAGCCAGAGAGGGTTACGCCGAGCGCGTGGCCGAACTGGCAGCCGAAGAGCAGGCTTCTAAGCCAGCATCAGATTCTGCATCAAAATAATGCAGACCGCTGAAATTCGTAACCGCTGGCTCTCGTTTTTTGAAAGTAAGGGTCACACGGTAGTTCCGTCTGCCTCACTAATCAGCGAAGACCCCTCACTTCTATTCACCGTCGCTGGCATGGTGCCTTTTATTCCGTACATGTCTGGATTGGTTCCTGCCCCATATAAGCGGGCAACTAGCGTTCAAAAGTGCGTTCGCACCCTCGACATTGAAGAGGTTGGCAAGACCACCCGACACGGAACCTTCTTCCAAATGAACGGAAACTTCTCGTTCGGTGACTACTTCAAGCCCGAGGCAATCGCCTTCGCATGGGAGTTCCTGACCGGATCTGTCGAATCCGGCTGTCTCGGACTAGATCCGCAGTTGCTCTGGGTCACCGTTTTCCAGGACGATGACGAATCGATCAAAATCTGGCGTGAAGTCGCCGACATTCCAATGGAGCGCATTCAGCGTCGTGGAATGAAGGATAACTATTGGTCGACCGGGCAACCTGGTCCAGCTGGACCTTGCTCCGAGATTTATTATGACCGCGGACCGGCGTACGGTCGCGAGGGTGGCCCAGAAGCCGACGAGGATCGCTACATTGAGATCTGGAACCTCGTGTTTATGCAATACGAACGTGGTCAGGGCACCGGCAAAGACAGCTTCGAGATTCTCGGAGAACTGCCTAAGAAGAACATCGACACCGGTATGGGTCTTGAACGTGTAGCGTTCCTCATGCAGGGTGTAGAAAACCTCTATGAGATCGACCAGGTTCGCCCGGTGCTTGACCTAGCGGCCTCGCTATCTGGCAAGAAGTATGGCGAAAGCGTTGAAGACGATGTTCGCATGCGCGTGGTTGCCGATCACGTGCGTTCGGCTCTGATGCTGATTGGTGACGGCGTCACCCCGGCCAACGATGGTCGCGGCTACGTTTTGCGTCGCCTGTTGCGTCGCACCGTTCGATCCATGCGACTACTCGGCGTCGAGGGCGAAACCTTCACGACCCTATTCACCGCTTCGAAAGATGCGATGAAGGCTGCCTACCCAGAGGTTGATCGCGATTTTGACCGCATTCTGAAGACTGCCGTTGCCGAAGAGCAAACCTTCCTTCGCACCCTAGTAGCCGGCACCGTTTTCCTCGATCAGGCTATTGCTGATGCAAAGCAGGGTGGGGGAAAGACCCTTCAGGGCGATGCCGCATTCTTGCTTCACGACACCTATGGCTTCCCAATCGACCTAACCCTCGAGGTTGCCGAAGAATCCGGTCTATCGGTAGACCGTGACGGTTTCAAAGCTCTTATGGCCGAGCAACGAGATCGCGCCAAGGCCGACGCTCGCGAGAAGAAGTTGGGTGGCACCGATCTTTCGGTCTACTCGGCATTCCGAGCTAAGGGCGTTACCAAGTTCACGGGCTATACCGAGCTTGAGAGTGAAGCACGTGTCCTTGGCATCATTGTTGAGGGTTCGGATGTTCGCGAGGCTGTAGTTGGTTCAATCGCCGAGGTTATCCTCGACGAGACCTCGTTCTACGCCGAGTCTGGTGGCCAAGACTCGGATGCTGGTTTCATCGTCGGAAATGGATTCACCCTCGAGGTTCTAGACGTTCAAAAGCCGATCAAGGGCTTAATTAGCCACAAAGTATTGGTTCGCGAAGGAACTGTTTCAATCGACTCTAAGGTGACCACAAAAGTCGATTCAGAATGGCGAGTCGGTGCACGCCAAGCTCACTCTGGCACCCACGTTGTGCACGCTGCACTGCGTGAAGTACTTGGCCCATCGGCTCTTCAAAGTGGCTCTTACAACAAGCCCGGCTACCTGAGACTTGACTACTCATGGAGCCAGGCCCTTTCAAACGAAACCAAATCCGAAATCGAAGAGGTATCGAACCTCGCCATTCGCAAGGATCTATTGGTCAGCGAACACCACATGTCAATCGACGAGGCCCGTGCGTTCGGCGCAGTTGCTCTTTTCGGTGAAACTTACGACGAAACAGTTCGAGTCATTGAGATCGGCAGCGAATGGTCTCGTGAGCTTTGCGGTGGAACCCACGTTTCACACAGCTCGCAGATTGGCCTCATCTCACTGATCGGCGAATCCTCAGTTGGATCAGGATCTCGTCGTATCGAAGCCTTGGTTGGAATCGAAGCGTTCCGTGCTCTTGCCGTCGAGCGGGCTCTAGTCTCTAGACTCAGCGAGGCTTTCAAGGCACCGCGTGAGCAACTCGAGGACCGCATCGCGTCAACTATCGAGGAACTCAAGCAGGCGCAGCGCAAGTTGGCTTCGTTGCAGGCCGCTTCGCTGGCGACCCGCATCCCGGAACTTATTTCCTCAGCCGTTACGGCTGGGTCGACAACATTGGTGTCGGCTGACATTGGCGAACTTGACTCGGCAGACGATTTGCGCAACCTAGTTGTTGGGCTTCGCGATCGAGTTGCCAACGAGAACTTTGTGATTGCCTTGTTCGCAAATGCTGCTCAGAAGCCAACGGTGATTATTGCAACCACCGAATCAGCAAGAGCAACCGGCCACAAAGCCGGAGCCCTTGTACGCACTGCAAGCGCAATACTTGGCGGCGGCGGAGGCGGCAAGGACGACATCGCTCAGGGCGGCGGACAAGACTCTTCAAAGATTGCGGATGCTATTTCGGCAATCGCAGGGGCACTGGGAGCGTAATGCAGTCGGGTCGTCGTTTGGCGGTCGACGTGGGCAAAGTTCGAGTTGGCTTGGCTATTTCTGACTTTCACGGCATACTCGCATCTGGCCTAGCCAATGTAACCAGGCAACCAAGCAACGAAGCCACCTGCAAGTTGATTCTTGACGCCGTAGCCGACGAAGACATCATCGAAATATATGTTGGACTACCGCTCAGCATGTCTGGTGAAAATACTGCTTCGACTCAAGATGCCATCGAACTTGCCGTGTCATTGAGCGAGATGGTTTCCACTCCTATTCGCATGGTTGACGAGCGGCTGACCACTGTCTCAGCCACTGCTGCCTTGCGGAGTTCAGGCAGGAACAGCAAGCAAGGTCGTTCAATCATCGATCAAGTTGCTGCAACTATGATTCTCGAGCAAGCGCTGAATCAAGAGCGCCAAACCGGATTACCCGCCGGAAAAGAGGTTAAAGATGTTGCGTAACCCAAGCATCTTCGCGAAGCGTCGAGCCGTTGTTATTGGCCTCGTCACCCTGCTTGTATTTGGCGGCGCAGCATATTCACTTCGCACTGAAATACGTAATGTGGCCGAACAAATCATTGGAAACGATTATCAAGGCACTGGCACAGGCGAAACCACCATCGAAATCGTCGAAGGCGACGATGGAGAAGCAGTTGCTCAAAAACTAGTTGCCGCCGGCGTGGTCAAGAGTTTTAGAACGACGTACCGATTGATCCTCGAAACGAACCCAACCTTCTATCCCGGCACCTACCGACTCGGGCTAAAAATGAGCTCGGCGGCGGCGTTAGCAGGTCTAGCGAGCGAATCTAATGCGGTGGTGAATCGTGTGACAATCAAAGAGGGCTTGCGCCTGAAAAACGTCTACGCCACCTTGTCTAAGGCAACTGGAATTGCGGTGGTCGATTTTCAGAATGCCGCAAGCAATCTGTCGGACTTCAATTTGCCCACTGAAGCACCTTCCCTCGAAGGCTACCTGTTCCCGGCTACTTACAACTTCGGGCCTAAGTCAACCGCGAAATCCATTCTGCTAGCCATGAAAGCGCGAATGGATCAAGAGCTAGTTGCGCAGGGTGTTGCCCCAGCAGATGTGCACCGAGTCCTGACTCTCGCAGGCCTGATTCAAAAGGAAGCGCGAATCGAAAGCGACTTCTACAAAGTATCGCGAACCTTCCTAAACCGAATCGCAGCCGGCATGAAGCTTCAATCAGATGCAACCGTTAGCTACGGTGTCGACGGCAACACGGTGAGCACGTCTGCGGCCGATCGATCAAATGACAACCGGTATAACACCTATCGGTACGCAGGGCTGCCAATCGGCCCGATAAGCGCCCCGGGAGCCGTTGCTATCGATGCTGCGCTAAAACCAGCGGTCGGAAAATGGCTCTACTTTTGCGCTGTAAATCTTGAAACCGGCGAGACGGTGTTTAGTGAAACCTATGCCCAGCACCAGGTTGCCGTGCGTCAGTGGCAAGCCTGGATGAAGGAGAACCCCGGTTATGAGTAAAAGATTCGCCGTACTTGGGTCGCCGATTTCACATTCCAAGTCGCCGGCAATTCACCTGGCCGCGTATCGTGTGCTTGGTCTTGACTGGGAATACGGTCGCGCCGAGGTATCCCGTGGTGGACTTCGCAAATTCATCGACGAGCTCGATGGCCACTGGGATGGCTTTAGTGTCACTATGCCTCTGAAAGAGGATGCCACCCGGTTTGCCGATCTTCATGACGAACCATCGACTCTAACCAAGGCCACCAACACATTGGTCATCGATGAATTCGGCAAGTGGCACGGCTACAACACCGACATTTTCGGTCTAATTCAAGCCCTTGCGAAAACACTGCCAGCACTGCCAAAGCATGTATTGGTGATTGGATCTGGGGCCACGGCTGTCTCGGCGATTACAGCAGTTAGCCAATTTGCACCCAAGGCACACATCCAGTTTTTTGCAAGGAATTCGGAAGCACGCGACGCCGTTATTCGGTATGCCAAGGAGCTTGGTCTGCGGGCGGGAGCGGCAAAGCGCCTAAAATCGGCAACCGCTAAAGCCCACCTAACGATTTCGACGGTTCCAAGCGGCGCAATGGACGAGCAAGCCGAAGGTCTGATGGGCCTGCGGTTTTGGAAGCCAGGTGGGGCACTGATGGACGTGGCGTACAACCCATGGCCAAGCAAACTGGCTCAAACTTGGCAGAAGCACGAACAAATCGTGATTAGCGGACTCGAGATGCTGATCTGGCAGGCAGTGGCACAAATTCGTCTGTTTTACGCGGCAGACATGGCCGTCGAGCTGCCAAATGAGGTAGCCGTGATCGAGGCAATGCGCGAGGCAGCGCAAAACTAACCAGGCAAGTTGAGGTTTCTTGGCCTCGCGACACGCCGCGCTGTGGCACAATTAGCCCTATGTTGCGCTGGATCACCGCAGGGGAGTCGCACGGGCCTGAGCTCGTGGCGGTTCTAGAAGGCCTGCCCGCTGGAATTGAGATCACGACCGCCGATGTGCAGGCTGCATTGGCTCGCCGTAGACTCGGCTATGGCCGCGGTGCGCGCATGAAGTTTGAACAAGATGAAGTATCGCTAAGCGGTGGAGTTCGCCACGGTTTGACCATGGGTGGACCGGTGGCAATCACAGTCGCAAACACCGAATGGCCAAAGTGGCAAGATGTGATGTCGGCAGACCCGGTTGAGTCTGAGAAGCTCACCGGCGCCCGCGCAGAGGCACTTACTCGCCCCCGCCCTGGTCACGCGGATTTCACCGGCATGCAAAAGTACGGTTTTCTCGACAGCCGCCCGGTTCTCGAGCGAGCTTCGGCCCGTGAGACCGCGGCACGAGTTGCCCTCGGGGCAGTAGCTTCAAGTTTCCTAAATCAACTCGGCATTGAACTGGTTACCCACACCGTTGGCATCGGCCCGGTAATGGCTTCCGCCGATCTTCCAGTTCCGACGCCTTCGGATGTTGAAATGCTCGACGCTGATCCGATGCGTTGTTTCAATCCCGAGGTTTCGGCTGCGATGGTCGCCGAGGTCGATGAATGCCACAAGGATGGCGACACTCTCGGTGGAGTTGTTGAAACGCTTGTATATGGTCTCCCTCCAGGTCTTGGCACGTTTGTGCACTGGGACCGCAGACTCGATTCACAACTTGCTGCCGCGCTGATGGGTATTCAAGCGATCAAGGGCGTTGAGGTGGGCGATGGCTTCGAAACTGCCAAGCGTCGTGGTTCTGTAGCGCACGACGAAATCGAGCGAGACTCTGATGGCATTGTGCGTCGCCTTTCTCACCGCGCTGGCGGTGTAGAAGGCGGTATGTCAAATGGCGAGGTCTTGCGTGTGAGGGCAGCGATGAAGCCGATTTCTACGATTCCTAAGGCCCTGGCCACGATCGACGTTGCCACCGGCGAAGCCGCTAAGGCTCACCACCAGCGATCAGACGTATGCGCGGTTCCTGCCGCGGGTGTTGTTGCCGAAGCTATGGTTGCCTTGGTTATTGCCAATTCTGTGCTCGAGAAATTCGGTGGCGACTCAGTTGCTGAAACCAAGCGAAACCTAGAAAGCTACCTGGCCAGCATTCCTGCCGTGCTAGCTTCGTTCGACGCTAAATAGCCCGTGCCTACCAAGCCTGAGGTGATTGTTTTGGTCGGCCCAATGGGTGTCGGCAAAACCACCGTTGGCCGCAAGCTAGCTAAGGCCCTAAAAGTACCTTTTGTTGATACCGATGCGTTGTTCATCGCGAAGCATGGAGCCATCGCCGACTACTTCGAAAACCACGGTGAAACTTCTTTCCGCGCTCAAGAAGAACTCGTCTTGGCTCAAGCGATCTCCGCTCCTGGGGTGGTTGCCACAGGTGGCGGAGCTGTGCTGAGCGAACTGTCGAGATCACGCTTGACCGCGACAACCGTCGTCTACCTAGCAACCGACGGCAAGCACATTGCCTCGAGAATTAAGAACGGCAATCGCCCTCTACTCAAGAATGGGCTCGATGACTGGCAGCGAATTTATGACGCGCGAAAGCCAATCTACGAATCGATTTGTGACTTTAATATCAATACATCCGGCCAACCGCTGAATGCTACCGTCGCCGAAATACGCGAGAAAGTTGGCGTCTAATGAGCCAAACCACGATTACCGTTTCAGGCGACGCACCATACGATGTTGTGATCGGGCGAGCCCTGCTTGGCGAGGTTCCTGCCGCTCTTGGCTCATCGGTTCAAAAGGTGTTGATCGTTCACCCGGTTGCCCTCACCACAAGTGCAGAGGCGCTTCGTGAATCTCTAGTTGCAAGCGGATACGAGGCTATAGTTGCCGGCGTGCCAGACAGCGAAGACGCTAAGCGGGTCGAGGTCGCTGCTTTCCTATGGGGAATCCTGGGGCAATCAGACTTCACTCGAAGTGACGCAATCATCGGCTTCGGGGGAGGCTCGACCACCGACCTCGCTGGTTTTGTTGCCGCAACTTGGTTGCGAGGCGTCAAGCTCATCCAGATTCCAACTACGTTGCTTGGCATGGTCGATGCCGCAATCGGCGGAAAAACCGGAATCAACACCAGCGAGGGCAAGAACCTTGTCGGCAGTTTCTATGCACCCTCGGCTGTGATCGTCGATCTCGACACCTTGCTAACGCTTGCGAAGAACGAGATTTTGGCTGGTTTTGGCGAGGTCGTGAAGTACGGTTTCATCGCCGACGAGCGCATCCTAGAAATTATCGAGGCGGACCCAGCGATCGCAACTGACCCGGCAACACCGGAGTTTCAGGAGATTATTGAACGCTCGGTGGCGATCAAAGCTCGTGTTGTCGGTTCAGACTTCAAAGAGGCCGGATTGCGCGAGATTTTGAACTATGGACACACCTTGGGTCACGCAATTGAACATGCGGAGCGCTACAAGTGGCGTCACGGTGCAGCCATTGCGATCGGAATGGTGTTCGTGGCCGAGCTTGCCCGTCTTGCCGGTCGATTGAGCGACGAAGTGGTGGATCGCCACCGCTCGGTGCTCAAACTTCTTGGACTACCCACCACCTACAAGGCCGAAAAGTGGGGTCAGCTCACCGAGACCATGCAGCGCGACAAGAAGTCTCGAGCTGGAACCCTGCGCTTTGTTGTGCTTGACGCGATTGGCAAGCCAACGATTATGACCGCACCGACACCAGAGATGTTGCACGCCGCTTATCAAGAGATTCTCGAAGACTAGGTAATCTGAAAGTATGTCGACTGTATTGGTATTGAACGGGCCTAACTTGGGCCGCCTTGGTTCGCGCGAGCCTGACATCTATGGTTCGGTCGACTACGCCGGCCTAGAAGCATTGGTTGAAAAGCGTGCCGGTGACCTTGGTTTCACCGTCGAAATACGTCAAACCGACAGCGAATCAGAGCTTATTGGCTGGTTGCACGAAGCTGTTGATCGCGGGCTGGATGTGGTTTTGAACCCTGCAGCGTTCACTCACTACTCGTATGCGGTTCGCGATGCCGCAGTTCAGGTGACCAAGTCTGGCCGCAAACTCATCGAGGTGCATCTCAGCAACCCGCACACACGTGAAGAGTTTCGCCACAAGAGCGTTATTTCGGGTGTTGCAACCGGTGTAATCGCGGGATTTGGCGCCGAGTCCTACCTACTTGCGCTCACCCAACTAGCCGCCTAAATCGGTTAGAATGGTTCAAACGCACAATCTGCGTTTATTTTTTTGAACAATCTGAAACGAGTGATTCGTCATGGCAACTTCCAATGACCTCAAGAACGGCATGGTTCTAAACATCGAAGGACAGCTTTGGGCTGTAATCGAGTTCCAGCACGTCAAGCCAGGCAAGGGCGCAGCGTTCGTGCGTTCAAAGCTCAAGAACGTTCTAACCGGCAAGGTTGTCGACAAGACCTTCAACGCTGGCGTAAAGGTTGAGACCGCCAACGTTGACAAGCGAAACATGAACTACCTCTACAACGATGGTGAAGGCTTCATTTTCATGGACAACGAGACCTACGACCAGGTCACCCTAAGCGAAGCAACCGTTGGCGACGCAGTCAACTACCTTCTTGAGAACCAAGAGGCAGTCGTTGCAATGCACGAAGGCAACCCAATCTACGTTGAGCTTCCAGCAAGCGTTGTTCTCGAGGTTACCTACACCGAGCCTGGCCTTCAGGGCGACCGTTCTTCGGGTGGCACCAAGCCAGCGACCGTTGAGACCGGCCTAAACATTCAGGTTCCTCTGTTCCTCGAAATCGGCACCAAGGTTCGCGTAGACACCCGCACCGGTGACTACCTCGGCCGCGTGACCGACTAAGTTGAGCGCAAGAACTAAGGCTCGCAAGCGCGCTGTTGACGCCGTTTTTGCGGCTGACCTTCGCAAAATTTCGCCACTTCAACTGCTAAATGAAGTAGCCGACCTTGCCGCAGACCGTCAAAACCAGGATGCAATCTTTGGTTATGCCCGTGACATTGTCGAAGGCATCATCGAACACCATGATGAGATCGACGATTTGCTCGAAACCTACTCACAGGGATGGGCTCTCGACCGCATGCCTAACCTAGATCGAGCCATTTTGCGCTGCGCTGTCTGGGAAATCCTGCACAACGACGAGGTTCCAGATGCCGTTGCAATTAACGAGGCGGTCGACCTTGCCAAAGAGCTTTCGACAGATGACTCCGGTTCATTCGTCAATGGCCTGCTGTCTAGGATTGCAGCAACAAAGTCAGCAAAGTAGCGGTTTTCGACTGCTACAATAGTGTCCAACATCCTTTAAAGACCGTCCAGAGAGACGGAGAAGGAGGTGGGCGTGTCTTCACGCACCGTCTTGAGCAGCGACGACATCGATCGCGCGGTTACGCGTATTGCTCATGAAATTCTCGAAGCCAACACTGCACTGCAGAAGAGTGGCACCAAAAACCTCGTAATTCTGGGCATTCCTACCCGTGGCGTTTTGCTCGCCGAGCGCATCGCCGCTGTGATCGCAAAGGCCGAGCCCGAAACCAACCTCGATGAACTACTGGGTCGACTCGATATCACGATGTACCGCGATGATCTTGCCCAAAACCCGGTGAGAAATGTCACAGAGACACACATTCCGGCCCAGGGCATTGACGACAAAGTCGTTGTGTTGGTTGACGATGTTCTGTTCAGTGGGCGAACAATTCGCGCTGCTCTCGATGCACTCAACGACTTTGGACGCCCTAGGGCCGTTCGACTGGCAGTTTTGGTTGATCGAGGTCACCGCGAACTTCCAATTCGTGCCGACTTTGTTGGCAAGAATCTGCCGACCGCTCGCGAAGAGCGCATCCGTGTTCAATTGAACGAATCAGATGGCAAAAACGCAGTGGTGATTGAGGCGTGAGCATGAACCGAAACCTTTTGTCAGCGGGCGACTTGAGCCGAGACCAGGCCATCGAGATTCTCGACATTGCCGAAGGCATGGCCGATGTAAACGACCGCGAAATCAAAAAGCTTCCAACACTTCGTGGCAAAACCGTCGTGAACCTCTTCTTCGAAGACTCAACCCGAACTCGCATCTCGTTCGAGTTGGCAGCCAAGCGCCTTTCGGCCGATGTAATCAACTTTTCAGCCAAGGGCTCGAGCGTCTCAAAGGGCGAAAGCCTAAAAGACACCGCGCAAACCCTAGAGGCTATGGGCGCGGACGCAGTCGTTATTCGTCACTCGGCTTCGGGTGCAGCGAATGTGCTTGCACACAGCGGATGGATCAACGGTGCCATCGTGAATGCCGGCGACGGAACACACGAGCACCCGACACAGGCTCTGCTGGATGCCTTCACGATGCGTAAGCGCCAGCACGGAAACGCATCGACCGGCAAGGCCCTAGATGGTTTGAAGGTAGCCATCGTCGGCGACATCTTGCATTCGAGAGTCGCTCGCTCGAACCTGCTATTGCTAAACACCTTGGGCGCCGAGGTTCACTTCGTGGCGCCACCAACTCTTTTGCCCGCAAACGCTTCGGGTATGAAGGCTCAGCTTCACTATTCGCTCGACGATGTTCTTGCCGATGAAAAACCGGATGTCGTCATGATGCTTCGAGTGCAGGCCGAGCGCATGAACGCTAGCTATTTTCCGACCGAGCGCGAGTATGCCCGCATTTGGGGATTCAACGCCGACCGCTTGGGCAAGCTAAAGCCTGGGGCAATCGTGATGCACCCCGGCCCAATGAATCGTGGTCTCGAGATTGATGCGATTTCGGCGGATTCACCTCAGTCAACCGTGCTCGAACAGGTTGCCAACGGCGTCTCGGTTCGCATGGCCGTTTTGTTCTCTGTTCTCTCCGGCGAAAGGGCCAACAATGTCAACTAGCTTCGTTCTCAAAAACGTTTCCATCGGCGATGGCCCCGTCGTCGATATTCAAATCACTGGCGAAGTTGTAACCGCAATCGGGTCGGGCCTTACCGGCACCGAAGAAATCGACTGCAGCGGCTTGGTGGCTCTACCTGGCCTGGTTGATCTTCACACTCACCTCCGTGAACCAGGCTTCGAACAGAGCGAAACCGTTCTGACCGGAACCCAGGCGGCGGCACTTGGTGGTTTCACCGCCGTGCACGCTATGGCAAATACCAGCCCGGTTGCCGATACCGCCGGTGTTGTCGAGCAGGTTGCGGCACTTGGCCGCGAGGCAGGCTATGCCGAAGTCTTTCCAATCGGTGCAGTGACCGTTGGACTCGAAGGAAAACAACTTGCAGAGCTTGGTGCCATGGCCAACTCAAAGGCCAACGTTCGCGTTTTCTCGGATGATGGCAAGTGTGTCAGCGACCCGGTTTTGATGCGCCGCGCACTTGAGTATGTGAAAGCGTTTGGGGGAGTAGTCGCTCAGCACGCTCAAGAGCCTCGGCTCACCGAGGGTGCTCAAATGCACGAGGGTGCCGTTTCGGCCGAACTCGGTCTAACCGGTTGGCCTTCGGTCGCCGAAGAGTCGATCATCGCCCGCGATGTTCTGCTTGCCGAACACGTGGGCTCACGTGTGCACATCTGTCACCTTTCGACCGCCGGTTCGGTCGAGATCGTTCGCTGGGCAAAGGCCCGCGGCATTTCGGTCACAGCCGAGGTAACACCACACCACCTATTACTAACCGACGAACTAGTACGTACATACGACTCGGTCTATAAAGTGAACCCACCTTTGCGCACCGAGTCTGACGTGTTGGCCCTTCGCGAAGCCTTGATTGATGGAACCATCGACATCATCGCGACCGACCACGCCCCACACCCGATCGAGGCAAAAGACTGCGAGTGGAATGCTGCCGCGTTTGGCATGATTGGCCTCGAAACCGCTGCTTCAATTGCACAACTCGTTCTAGTAGACAGCGGAAAGTCGAGCTGGAACCGCGTGGCTGAGGTTCTTTCGCTGAACCCTGCCAAAATTGGTCAGGACCCTGATCAGGGCGTCGAAATCTCGGTTGGGGCAGTTGCCAACTTGACTCTGATCGACCCAACTGCCCAGCGCACCATCGTTGGCGAAAGCGCCTCTAAATCCAAAAACTCTCCGTATGTCGGACTCGAGCTGCCTGGTCGAGTGAAGCACACCATCTTCCGCGGCTATTTCACAGTTCGCGATGGCAACCTAGCAAAAGCGGGTCGCGCATGATGACCAAATTCGAAATGGCGATTTACACCGTCATCCTTGTTTGCTTGGTTGCCGGATTAGCCTATGCAGCCTGGAAGCGCCGCCAGCGAATGCAAGAAGCAACTTTTTCAGCACCACTTGAAGCGCTCGAGTATTTCGGCGAACCGATTGCCGAGTCAAAGGTTTTTTACGTCGCTACGACCTTCGCAGACAACAAACTTGAACGCGTGAACGCCTATGGTCTTGGCTCTCGCGGCAATGGGCAGATTCTGGTTTTCTCAGAGGGCTTATTAATCGTGCGCACCGGCGAACGCCCGCTGGCCGTCGACAAGGCCCAGCTCACCGAGGTCTCTAAGTCAACGGCAGTTATCGATAAAGCCGTTGAAACCGACGGCCTACTAAGCATCAGCTGGATGCAGGACTCAACCGAGCTCGCCACCCACCTTCGAGTAATCGAAACAGCTACTCGCGAGGCACTAATCGCGAGCATTGAAAGCATCATCACCAGAGAGGTAGTCAAATGACTCAGGCAGTTCTAGTGCTCGAAGATGGCCGCGTTTTCCGCGGACAGTCTTATGGAGCCGTAGGCAAGAACGTTGGCGAAATCGTATTCGCCACCGGAATGACTGGCTATCAGGAAACCTTGACCGACCCTTCATATGCCGGTCAGATCGTGGTTCAGACTGCGCCACACATTGGCAACACTGGCGTAAACGCTCGCGACGAAGAGTCGAACAAGGTGTGGGTTGCGGGCTATGTGGTTCGCGACGCATCGCGAATCGTTTCGAATTTTCGTGCCGAGAAGAGTCTTGGCGAAGAGCTTGAGAAGTACTCGGTGGTTGGCATCGCCGGCGTAGACACTCGCGCTTTGACTCGCCACCTTCGCTCTGCCGGAACCATGCGCGCCGGAATCTTCTCTGGGGAACTGGCAAAGACTCCGATTGAAGAACTGCTTGTCGAAGTTCAGTCGGCAGTGAAGATGAAGGGCCTTTCGCTAAGTGACACAGTGACCACAGGCGCTGCATACACGAACCCCGCCGAAGGACAGTTTGTTGGCCGTGTTGCCATTCTGGACCTTGGAATTAAGCGTTCGACCATCGAACACATGAACCAGCGCGGACTTGAAACCGTTGTGCTACCAGCAAAGAGTGACGCGGCAACAATCCTTGCCACCAACCCCGACGCCGTGTTCTACTCGAACGGCCCTGGTGACCCAGAGGCCGCCGGTGGGCAGGTCGAAGTACTTCGCGAGATCCTTGGAAAGAAAATTCCATTCTTCGGCATCTGCTTCGGCAATCAGCTACTTGGCCGCGCGCTCGGATTTGACACCTACAAGTTGCCTTTCGGTCACCGCGGTATCAACCAGCCAGTTCTAGACCGCAAGACCGGTCGCGTCGAGGTAACCGCTCACAACCACGGTTTTGCCGTCAAGGTTGACGGGGGACCAGAGGTTCAGAGCCCGGCCGGATTCGGCCGCGTCACCGTTAGCCACGTATCGCTCAACGACGACTGCGTTGAGGGTCTCGAATGCCTTGACATCCCTGCCTTCTCGGTTCAGTACCACCCAGAGGCCGCAGCCGGCCCACACGACTCAAGTTATCTATTCGACCGTTTGGTTGACCTAATCAAGAACAACAAGGTGGCCAACTAATGCCAAAGCGTTCCGACATCAAATCAGTACTAGTCATCGGCTCTGGCCCGATCGTCATTGGTCAGGCTTGCGAGTTCGACTACTCGGGAACCCAGGCTTGTCGCGTATTGCGCGCCGAGGGAATCCGTGTGATCTTGGTCAACTCAAATCCGGCCACAATCATGACCGACCCAGACTTTGCCGATGCAACCTACATCGAACCGATTACCCCACAGGTCATCGAGTCGATCATCATCAAAGAGAAGCCGGATGCGATTCTGCCAACTCTTGGTGGCCAGACCGCACTGAACGCCGCGATGCAGTTGCACGAACTGGGCATTCTTGAGAAGCACAATGTAGAGCTGATTGGCGCCAAGGTTGACGCAATCAAGAAGGGCGAAGACCGCGAGCTATTCAAACAGCTGGTATTGGGTCTTGGCAATGGCGCCGATGTCGCCAAGTCTGTCATCTGCGGCACCTTGGATGAGTGCCTCGAGGCAGTGAAAGAACTTGGCTACCCGGTTATGGTTCAGCCGTCGTTCACCATGGGCGGCCTAGGTTCTGGATTCGCCTACAACGAAGAAGACCTTCGTCGCATAGCCGATTCTGGCCTGCAGGCAAGCCCGGTCACCGAAGTATTGCTCTCTGAGTCGATTCTTGGCTGGAAAGAGTATGAGCTCGAATTGATGCGTGACACCAACGACAACTGTGTCGTGGTTTGTTCAATCGAGAACGTCGACCCGGTTGGTGTTCACACCGGTGACTCGATCACCGTCGCGCCGGCGCTAACTTTGACCGACCGCGAATACCAGCACCTGCGCGACATCTCAATCGACATCATTCGCGCCGTTGGCGTAGACACCGGTGGCTGCAACATTCAGTTCGCCGTTGACCCAACCAACGGCCGTGTGGTTGTCATCGAAATGAACCCTCGCGTAAGCCGTTCATCAGCCCTTGCTTCGAAAGCAACCGGCTTCCCAATTGCCAAGATCGCTGCGAAGTTGGCGATTGGATACACGCTGGATGAAATTCCTAACGACATCACCCGAGTAACCCCGGCAAGCTTTGAGCCGACTCTCGACTACATCGTGGTCAAGGTTCCGCGTTTTGCTTTCGAGAAGTTCCCAGCAGCAAACGCGACGCTGACCACGACCATGAAGTCTGTTGGCGAGGCGATGGCGATTGGCCGCAACTACTCGCAGGCTCTTCAGAAGGCACTCCGCAGCCTTGAGCGTCTTGGTTCTTCATTCCACTGGGATGGCCCACTTGGCAACGTTGAAGAACTTCTTGAGGCAATCAAGACTCCGACCGACGGTCGCATCGTCTTGTTGCAGCAGGCCCTGCGTGCGGGAGCTACTCCCGAGCAGGTATTCGAATCAACCAAGATGGACCCATGGTTCATTGATCAGATCGTTTTGATCAACGAGGTTGCAGCCGACATCAAGAACGCTCCGAGTCTCGATGCCGAAGTTATCCGCCACGCTAAGGATCACGGATTCAGTGACGCGCAAATCGCAGCTATTCGCGGATTGAGCGAATCTGAGGTTCGCACCATGCGTCACGACCTGGGTCTTCGTCCAGTGTTCAAGACCGTTGACACCTGTGCCGGCGAATTCCCGGCACTTACCCCGTATCACTACAGCACTTACGAAGAAGAAACCGAAGTTGTTCCTTCAGACCGTAAGAAGGTAGTGATTCTTGGTTCGGGTCCTAACCGCATCGGTCAGGGTGTCGAGTTCGACTACAGCTGTGTTCACGCATCATTTGCGCTCTCTGACGCTGGTTATGAAACCATCATGATCAACTGCAACCCAGAGACCGTCTCAACCGACTACGACACATCAGACCGCCTCTACTTTGAGCCTTTGACGCTTGAGGACGTTCTAGAGGTTATCTATGCAGAGCAGCAGAGCGGCGAGTTGGTTGGCGTTGTTGTACAGCTCGGAGGACAGACCGCACTCGGCCTGGCGAAGGGCTTGAAGGCTGCGGGAATTCCAATTCTCGGAACCACCCCAGAGGCCATCGACCTAGCCGAAGAGCGCGGACTATTCTCGAAGATTCTTGACGACGGCGACCTGCTGGCTCCACCAAACGGCACCGCACTAAACCTCCCTGAGGCAGAGGCAATCGCAGCTCGAATTGGTTATCCGGTTTTGGTTCGCCCGTCATTCGTTCTTGGCGGCCGCGGCATGGAGATCATCTATGACCAGAACGGCGTTCGAGACTACTTCGACCGAATCAAGGACCAGGCAATCGTTGGCCCGGATCACCCACTTTTGGTTGACCGCTTCCTAGACAACGCAATCGAGATCGACATCGATGCATTGTTTGACGGCGAAGAGCTATACGTGGGTGGCGTCATGGAGCACATCGAAGAGGCCGGTATTCACTCGGGCGACTCGAGTTGCACCTTGCCTCCGGTAACCATGAGCGACTCTCAAATTGCTCGCGTTCGCGAAGCGACTCTAAAGATCGCCCAGGGCGTTGGTGTTCGCGGCTTGCTAAACGTGCAGTTCGCGCTTGCCGCTGACGTCTTGTATGTTCTCGAGGCAAACCCGCGTGCGTCGCGCACAGTGCCATTCGTTTCGAAGGCGCTTGGCATCACCTTAGCCAAGGCTGCCTCTTTGGTCATGGTCGGAAAAACCATCAAGCAATTGGTCGCCGAGGGTCACCTTCCTGAGAAAGATGGCACCTACATCCCAGCAGGTTCGCCTATTTCGGTCAAAGAGGCGGTGCTACCGTTCAAGCGCTTTGCTACCAAGGATGGTCGTTTCGTCGACTCATTGCTCGGCCCAGAAATGCGTTCGACCGGTGAAGTCATGGGAATCGACGTTGACTTTCCTAAGGCCTTCGCCAAGAGTCAGTCGGCGGCAGGAAGCGCCCTACCGACCTCTGGCAGCATCTTCATCTCGGTTGCAGACCGCGACAAGCCGCAGGTAGTTCTGCCGGTGCGACGCCTTGAACAACTTGGCTACAAGATCCTTGCGACCAGCGGAACCGCAGCCATCCTTGCTCGACACGGCATTGAGGCACAGGTCGTGCGCAAGCACACCGACGACACTTCGGTTATCGAAGGCCCAACCATTGTTGATTTGATCACCGCTGGCAAGGTTGATGTTGTGGTCAACACGCCATCTGGTTCAAGCGCCCGCAAAGACGGTTATGAGATTCGCGCGGCGACTACTGCAGCTGACAAGGCGATCTTCACCACCATTGCTCAGTTGAGCGCAGCCATCGGATCTTTCGAGGCTGTTATCGCCGGACCGTTCGATGTGAAGTCGCTTCAGGAGCACTCGAAAGACAGGGCGGCTGCACTTGCCAAGTAGTTTCGGAGCCAAACTCGAGAAGGCCTTTGCCAAATACGGTCAACTTTGCGTGGGCATCGACCCGCACGCGGCACTGCTCGAAGACTGGGGTTTGGCCGATAGTGCGCTTGGGCTCAGAGAGTTTTCTCTGCGAGCACTCGACTCGGCCGTCGGTCGTGTTGGCGTCATCAAACCTCAGGTATCTTTCTTTGAGCGCTTTGGGTCAGCAGGCTTCGCCGTGCTTGAAGAACTAGCTAGTCGTGCGGCTCAAACCGACTTGGTCGTAATCATGGACGCTAAGCGAGGCGACATTGGCACCACTATGGACGCGTATCACAAGGCTTGGCTCGGCAAGAGCGCGCCCTTCGTTTGCGATGCCCTGACCGTCTCGCCTTATCTCGGATTCGATTCGCTCAAGCCGATGATGAGCGAATGCCTCGAGAACGGCAAGGGCGTTATCGTGCTTTCGGCAACCTCAAACCCCGAGGGAGCGGCGCTGCAAAAGGCGACTAGCAATTCAGAAACCGTAGCGGCATCGATCTGGCGATCGCTTTCAGAATTGAACGCTGTGACGGCTGGCCCTGCTGAGCGCTTTGGTTCATTCGGAGCAGTTCTCGGAGCAACCCTCAACCTAAACGGTTTTGGACTCCAGTCGGTCATGGAGGGTCAACCGGAATCGGCGACTCCCATCTTGGCACCAGGTTTCGGAGCCCAGGGAGCACAGCTGTCGGATTCTCGCCAACTTTTCGGCGCTGGCTCAGCGCAGGTAATTCACTCAGTTTCTAGAAGCGTTCTTCAGGCTGGTCCATCTGGCATGCCAAAGGCAATCGACGCGGCAGTTGCCGAACTAGCCGCTGGGCTAGCGAACTAGGCTGGACACATGCCCAATCAGTTGACTGTTATTGCCGGTCCCACAGCCGTAGGCAAGGGAACAGTCGTCAATCACATCCTGAGCAACTTTCCGAATGTGCATCTTTCGGTATCGGCAACAACGCGGGCGCCAAGACCAGGCGAGATCGATGGAGTCAACTACTACTTCTTGAGCCATGAGCAATTCGACCAACTAATCAGTGATGGGCAAATGCTGGAATACGCGGTAGTCCATGGCACCAACAAGTACGGCACGCCGAAGCAGCCGGTCGTTGATGCACTTGAACGTGGCGAATTGGTTTTGCTCGAGATCGACATCCAAGGAGCAAGACAGGTGAAGGCAGCCATGCCTGACTCAAAGCTTATTTTTATCGCGCCACCAAGTTGGGATGAGTTGGTTCGCAGGCTGCAGGGGAGAGGCACCGAAAACGCTTTGGAGCAGGCTCGGCGACTCGAAACGGCTCGCGAGGAGCTAGCCGCCCAGTCGGAATTTGATCACGTAGTTATTAACGACGAGGTGGCTAGATGCGCCCAAGAAGTCGTAGACTTGATGCAGGCCTAATTTTGTGGCCGCACTCTTCTCAAACCAATAGACAACAGAAAGTTGAATCATGTCTGAAAAGCTAGAAGGTATCGTTTCACCAGCAATCGATAACCTAATGAAGACCGTTAACTCAAAGTACGAATTGGTTATTTTCGCTTCAAAGCGCGCACGTCAGATCAACGACTACTACTCGGCACTTCACGAGGGCAGCTTGTTCAACAACGTTGGCCCACTTGTAGACGCAACCGTCGATGAGAAGCCTCTGACCATCGCTATGC
>JACCDI010420446.1_pt1 | contig 69688 bp, 61 predicted proteins | sample 7442791 | NCBI WGS metagenome assembly JACCDI01 (sample SAMN15323434, study PRJNA562643) | freshwater metagenome | isolation source: river surface water | place: USA:Blue River Watershed | collected 2017-08-15
ATTAGCTTTTTAAAGAAAAGTTAATGTTATGTTCTACCACACATTAGCTTTTTAAAGAAAAGTTAATGTTATGTTCTACCACACATTAGCTTTTTAAAGAAAAGTTAATTTATTAATTCACAACTTCAAAACAAGGTTTTAACCAATTCCAATCTATAGATTTGATTTGTATCCTAATCTGAGAATAAAGAGATTGATTCAACATCAAAGGATAACAATCTATTTCAAATAACAAATCATCCAAGATTATTCTGTCTGGGTGTATTGATATAACATACCCTACCCATATCTTGGATAGATCTGACTCTAATAATGATAAAATTTTAATCTTGTTATATAGCTTGACGACACGATCTATATGTGTTTCTCGCATATTTATATATGTGAGTATCTCTTCCAAATTAGTATATGTGTAGCCTTGAAGTAGCCTATGGACTATAACATCAAAATATCTTCTAATTGGAGAAGTGAAGTGTGTGTATGTGGAAAGTCCAAGCCCATAATGTCCTGAGTAAATACTTGAATATATTGCCTTTTTAAATTTTTTAATTGATAAGATTGAGTTTATTGGTTGGGATGTAGTCCAGTTTGTAATTTCAATATTTGGATTTAAGCTTATCGAATGATATCTTTGGGGAATACTCTGCGCTGTTAACTTGCTAACTGTTTGGTTTGTTAAAATCATTAGAATTTGTACCAAGTTATGTGCAGGTGTTGGAGGACTATAATTACATGAATAACTTGCAACCAAACCATTTGATTTGTCAATTGACAGATTTAATGATGGGGTGATTAAAGAAGCAAAATTATTTAAATTTGCTGATATAAACTTTTTGCCAAACTCGCATATTGATTGATCATATGTCAAATAATCATATCTAGTTTTTATTTGAATTATTCCTAGATATATTTTAGACTCAATTATTTGGAATGTGCAAGGGTCTAAAGTGTATTCGATTGTAACTGTTTTTCTTGGTTTGGATTGAATCAAACTAAGTCCATCTTCTGCTAACTTCTTGGGTAAAATATTTTCTATGTGTTCTCCCAAATATAAAGTAAATGTTTTTGCTAATGAATTTATATCTATTTGAGATCCAGGTTTTATTTGAAAATGTGCATCAACTATGTGGGTATATATTTTATTTGCTGATATGTCAAAACTTATCGCATCATCAAAATCTTTTGATTCAGTTGGATCAATATTAAATGTCTGCAAATGTGTAAGATTTTGGTATATTGGATTAGATTGTGAGTTTAGATTAGTAACTGGTTTTGGTTCAGGTACTAACAAATCAATTGGGTTATACAGATCCAAAGCAATTTTCCAATCATTTAGTCTTGTAGATCCAAGTGGTTCATACACATTAATTAGATCATAACTAAATAAGTTAATTTGTATTACTAGGGCTTGAGCTTGAGTTAGATTTAGTTCCAAGTTAAATTCTGTTATTGGAATAAAAAAAATACTGGGTAGTTCAGGGAATATAATCTTATTCCCATTAACAATCCCAAGTGCTTTGATTGGTTTTCTTGATTCTAATTTTATAATTTTTATTTTTGATGTGACGGGATTTGTAGAATATGTGACAATATCCCCTGGGAGCAATCTGTGAATGATAGGATCATATTTTAAAGTTTGCCTTTGTCCATTAATCACATATTTGTTTTTAATACATATAATTTCACCTTGCATTTGATTTAGTCTAATTAACTTGACAAATCCTTAAGTAAAAATCAAATTAAAATCTATAAATTCTTGATTCACATAACTTGCATACTTTATCTGGTTTATCATACATTCCTGTATAATGATCATATTCCCATTGATGATCACATATTCCCATTATTTTATCTTCAATTTGTCTAATTGTATTTTTTAACCGGGTTATTTCATTTTCATGTGCATATATCTCTTTATAAGTAGAATTTTTTAGTTCAAGTAGCTTGGCAATATTTTTAGTTACTTCAGGATTATTAGGATTTGTTTTTGGACTAGTACCCATTCAGATTATACTTGTGTGTTTGTGTCTTAGTTTCAAATGGAAAAATTAATCAATTTTTTTGTCTAGTTATTTTTCTTTTTCTCATACTATTTCAAATATGGAAAATATATCTGGCGCTATTGACTATGTGGTTTATAAATATAATAATAAATATATAGTTTTGCTTCTTGATAATCATAACCCAGAGGCTTACTGTGAAGGCATAAATTTCTTTGGAGTTGAAAAATTATTTGAACATTACATTAACAAAGACACAATGTTTGTTTTTGAAGAATTGGATGGACTCAAACCTCAAGATCAGTATATCAAGTTGTTTTCAAAAACTCCTCATTTGACAAAATATATGGAATTTTATTCCAGACACAGTCATGATAGAAACAAAATAAAACCTATTGACATTAGGATTTTATTTGATAACTTTCATAAATCAGATAGTCAAGATTTGCTTGATCAGTTTTTTGGGCTAGTAGAATGTGTGGATGAACAAGTTAAACCAATTGCCCAAGTTGTGTCCAATGCTAAATCTAAATATCCTATTTTTGCATTGCATTTTGATCATCTTGTATCAAGATATCTAGAACTGAAACAAAAAATACTTAGTCCAATAAAATGTGATGGTTCTAGCTATGTTGGACAAATAAATCTTTTATATCCATTTGTCCAAGATCTTAATTTAAGTGTATGCGAGTTGACTGAACAGCTACTTTCAGGATTACTAGAAATATATGCAATTGCAAATATTTTGTTATCCCCAAACAAATATATTTTTGCCTATTTTGGTGCAGCCCATTGTGTTAGTATTTGTGGGTTATTTGATAGGTATTATCGAATAAGAAAAGTAAAAGATTTAAGTTACTTGAAGATAGATGGGAATAGATTTAATTTAGGTAATTTAGATACTTACACTAAATCGTGCGTTAATTTCAACCAAGATTTTATTCAAAAATAATTTCTCACACATTAATATAATACATGCAATCGGGAAGAAAAATATCTAAAAATTTTAAAAAAAAAGTCTCTAAAAAGTCAAAAGGATCTAAGGGATCTAAGGGATCAAAGAGATCTAAGGGATCTAAAAAGATGGGAAGGACTAAGTCCGGTAAACTCAAAGTACTTCCACCAATTGATAATCAAGACATACATTTATCAGACTATGGGTATTCACTTGATAAAACAAAAGCTCAGAGAAAAACATCATTAAAAAGAGCTTCAAAAAAGGAGGGCACACTCAAAGTTTTACGAAGACTTAATTTAATTAGAAATTATACGGCAGTTAAGGCAAATAAAGAAAAAATGTCTCAAGACATGGAATTTATGAAAAATCAATATAAAAAATCTAAAAAATAATATTTGTTTATTTAAAAAATAAATATTATTAATTATATTTAAAAATGAATATTGTAATTTTAGGATATTATGCACATGGGAATTATGGGGATGATTTGTTTGAAGTAATTTTTAAAAAATTATACTCTGAACATAATCTATCATTTTATGACCCAAATAAAATTACATCTATTCCAGAATCTACTGATATAATTATTTGTGGAGGGGGTGATATTATTAATGATTGGTTTATGGGACAAATATCTAAACTCAAAATTAAGGCTGAACAAAAGACAAATCGCAGAATTCCAACATATGCGATAAGTATCGGTGTTACATTTAAAAAATCTATTCCTGAGTCTAAACCATACTATTTGGATATTTTTGACTATTGGATTGTCAGAAATAAAATTGATGAAACTATCTTAAAAACTAGATATCCAGAAACAAATGTAATTTATATGCCTGATGTTGTTCACTTACTATCCACATATAAACCTAAAAAAATTACTAAATTTATTAACAATTGGATTGGAATGGGTTCTGGAGTACTAAAACCTACTGTTGGAATATTTTTAACTAATACTATTTCTGATTGTGGAAAAAATAAAAATTATGATTCTGAGGTTGCAAAATTTGCAGAACTAATTGAGTCAATACCTCAACAATATAATATTCATTTGGTTCCATTTAATGTCGGGAATAATAAAAATGAGAATGATAATGTGCTAAATGAAAATATTTATAAAAAATTAAGTCCAACACATAGACAAAGAGTATCTATTAAAAACTTTACTTTAAAAGAACTTGTTGAATCATTTAGATCAAGTGTTTACTCTTATGGTATTTGTATGAGATATCATTCACATATTTTATGTCAAACATATTCAATTCCATTTATATCTATTTCAATGACAAACAAGACTTTTGAGTATATGAGAGATTTTGGAATTGAAAGATATTGGGTTGATTATACTTCGAGACAACTAGATGTGGGAAACATTATCAAATTATTTGGAGAGTTAATAAAGGATAAGGAATTTTTTAAAACACAAACTCAGTCAAGAGTTATAAGTCTAGATAAATTTATATTTCCTATCAAGACTAAGATAACTAGAACATCTGGATCTAAATATTTTTTAATGGAAGATTTTACAAAAACTTTTAATGGAATTGTTGAAAAACTTATTAAATCTGTTTTTAAAGATCAGGACATGGTTTTTGCAACAAATGTTTTTATTAAAAAATACTGTATAGGAGATGTATTTAAGGAACTTAAACTTGGTATAGCAAATGAACAAACAAGAAAATTTATTACAAACTTTGTAATTTATGAACTACTTGGAAAAATAAATACAGAATATAATTATGGGTTGGAAGAAAAAGTTATTGAGTGTAATTTGTATGATAATCTTTTATGGATTTATGAAAATAGTCATTTTAAAGGATGGGATAAATTTAATAGTAAAAATATAGACATGGTATTAAACCCCAGTATTTTAGTGGATTTTGATGAATGTAATCCAGGAATTGGATGGAATTCTAACGTCGCACTTTCTTCTGTTGTCGAACGTCCTAGTTTAAATTTCACATGGATTGATAATACTTTTAATTCTAATACTCATAGATCTGGTTGGGAATATGCTGGATCTAATTTAATCAAACAATTTCATTCACCAGAAGCCAAAACAATTGTTGATCTATATGTGGATAAAACATTTTTATGGAATTCATCTATATATGAGTCTAATAAAAAAATACCTTACACTAGTCCATGGATCGGATTTATACACCATACACCTGATCCTGAATATACATCTAATTCATTGAATGGGATTCTTGAATCCAAACTATTTATCCAATCTCTTAAAACATGTAAGGGATTAATAGTTCTTTCTAATTATTTAAAAAAATATTTGGACCAACATTTTAAAGGCAAAGTATCAATCTATTTGCTAACTCATCCAACGGAAACTCCAGACCTTAAATTTACACCCCAAGCCTTTGAAACAAATCAAATAAAACAGATTATTCAAATAGGTGGATGGTTAAGAAATTCCTATGCAATTTATGAACTTGGTATTAATAGGAAAAAACTTAACATATCAAAAGCACTTATTCAAGGAAATTATATGGAAAATTATGTTAAACCAGAAAGTTTTGACCAAAGCCAGTTGATTAGATATATGGAAAAAAATCCACCTGAACTTAATAAAAGAATGTGTTCTGTTTCAACAAATAAATATGTTGAAGGTCTAGTCAAACATATTCAATCATCCTATGAATCTGTACAAATTATTCCCAGACTTGAAAATAATGAATATGATGAACTACTAAGTAAAAATATTGTTTTTATTAATTTAGTCAATGCATCTGCTTGTAATACTTTGATTGAATGTGTTGTTAGAAATACGCCTATTTTAATTAATAGACTAGAAGCAGTTGAAGAAATTCTTGGTTCTGACTATCCTTTTTATTATGATTCAATTCAAGAAGCTGGAGAATTAGCAACTGATATAAATAAAATTAAGGAAACACATATCTACTTAACTAAGTTAGATAAATCAAGACTTTCAGTCAATACATTTGTTAAAGAATTTGAACAGATTGTTAAATCAATTTAACTAGTTTTTACCTAAAAAACAACTACAACTACAACTACAACAACATACCAATGATCCAAATAACACAATAATTCCCATAATAACTAAATCTGTTATTACTGTAACTTCTAACATAGTATATAAGAGTGTGGACTTGAGTTCTTCAACACATCCAACACCAAACAACTCAATACAACCCCAAATTGTGAATGCCAGTTCGAATAAAATTTCGAGCAAGGATACATTTGATGATTTTGAGTTAGATTTTGAGTCAGATTTAGATTTAGATGATTTGGCCCTTGACGAATTAACAAGTGTTCCAATAACAAGACTAAGTAACAAGTATAACCAAACATTTGATTTTTCACACATATCTTTTTGTTCTTTGTACGAAGTTTCACATAGACTAATAATCACATATACAATATATGTGATTCCAAGTCCTAATAATCCAAGAACTATAATAGCACCTATCATCATTCCCACACAACCAAGATTATCTGACAAGTTAGATCTTGAGATATTGGTCCAAGTGCTATTGGATTGGATTGGTTGGATTGGTTGGATTGGCTGGATTGGCTGGATTGGTTGGTTTAATTGGTTAGATTCCTCTGCTGCTTCTATATCAGTACTTGTTGAAAGGGGGATATTTGTATAATTTCCTGTTGGATCTGCTACTGGATTATTATTCATTTGACTTATTATAAATTTAATAATTCAAATTAATTTAATTAACAAAAAGAAAAAATTGCAATTTTTTCTTACATGAAAATTTGTATTAGACCAGTAGCAAATTAACAAATTCATGGGCTCAACATGTTCTATCAAACTAAATAGTGATATTACTTCAAAAAAGATAAAGGAAATTAAAGTTTTAGGCATACTTGATTTAAAACCTAAAAAAAGATCAATATATTGTATAGAAATAGAATTTGAATCTGGAAATAAATTAAATTTAAGAGTTAGACACGAGTACTACTTAAAGTATTTAAATTATTATCAATCCACTATAAATCAACTGAATTAGTAGATTTTAATGGATTTGTGGATGATTTAAAGAATTCAAGATAATGGTTTAAAAACTTTCTAAACTCTCCTACAAATTGAACTCTTGATCTTTCATCAATTGGGATTGAAAAATTCATATTTGAAGTATAAGAATCAAGTGCAATAATTAAACGCTCAGATTCAGAATCATAGGCAAATGCTTCTTCACCATCCCAAACATCAAATTTTATTTTTGCTTGGGCAGACTTTTCAAAATCAATAATAAATTCATTAAAATCCTCAAAACTAAATTTATGGGAATTTTCAACAAATGTTAACCAAGCCTCTTTGTCTGTTCTAAAAATTTGCCCATACATTAGCTTTGTTAAAATTGGCTCGTCGCCCAAATAAAAAACAAACTTACTATTTGCATTGTTATTCTCAGATGTCCAAACTAAGTTCCAACTCATCTTTCTTTATTTATATTAAATTTATATTTATTTGACCAATTGATTAAAATATCAATTTTTTCTCATTCCATATTATATGAACACTTTACTCGGATATACTAAATCCTTATCTTACAAACCTGGTGATTCAGTTGAACTATATACTCATTACCCTTGTGGTGTGAGTTGGGATGGACTATATACAAACGCAAAACCTAACCAAAATGTTATACTTGGGATTTCATATGAATCAATCAAATGTACTATTAATCAATCTAGTTCAACCCCCGGGATTGTTTGGAAAAACATTCCCATTCCTGCTAATTCCAAATTCCTAACAATTAGATACCAAGTTCATAGCAATTCTAATCTATCAATTAGCCCATATGTTCGAGATTTATCTTTAGGCGTGCTATATTGGGTTTCAAACACAAAAAATTTAGTTCAACAAGGGAATGGGTTTGTTAGCATAAGACTGCCAGAGGGATTGGTTAAACAAAATCAAAATCTAGACATATTTTTACTTGTGTACAGTAAATTTATTCCGGGTGATTCATTTGATCTAACTAATTTATCATTTGACTTTGTCCCTGGGATTAATCTTCCCAAACCAATGGGTATAACTTTGTATTCACATAAAAAAATTCCAGTTTTTACAACTTATTTGCAAAATGTTCTTAATCAAAAATTTTATCCCAACTCCTTTGCTCTTGGTTGTAGATGGGTTAATCCCATACACATACAACTATCAAATGATTTATCATCTGGATACTACTTTATTAAATTAGAATATAGGTCTAGTGTATATTGGTTACCAATAATAGTTAGACCAAAATTTAATACAAATCTAGGCAACAAAATACTTGTGCTAGCTAATACTAACAAATGGAATGCATACAACACTTGGGCTGGATTAGATGGTTCAATTAGTTTGTATTCATTTGCTTCAACTGATTATTATCTGACTAATAGGAATTTGATACTTGAGGGAACTAACGGAGTTAAAAGCTCAGCTCCTCGTGTTGCTAATTTTGTGCACATCGAAAGACCAAATAGAACAATGAGTTCTTATATACAAAAATATTTTTCATCTGATATTAAGTCAACAGTATTTTTTAATGACCATATTTATGGGGAAATGTTTTTGCCAAATTATTTGGACGAACTGGCTAGAACATTTGATGTAATTACTGACCAAGATATGGATGGACTAACTATTGGAGATATATCCAATTATAAAATATTTGTTGCACATGTTCATCCTGAATACTGGTCTGCCAAGCAAATGGAATTGCTAGGACAAATTCACAAAGCAAAGATAGGTATAATGTATATCGGAGGTAATGGATTGTATTGGAAATGTACTTGGTCTGGAAATCAAATGGAAGTTCGTAAAGATAGAAAAAAACATTTGGATGGGACTCAAGGGGGGCAATGGGGTGAGTTGGGATCTCCAGGTCAACAGATTGTCAAAGTATATTATTCAAAAATGTATCCCACAAATGTGCAATTTGGGTTCCCGTATATTGGATCTAATCCAACCCACCCACTGCTTGAAGGACTTATTGATCCAAGTGGGTATATAGGATTTAAGAATTTAAATTCTAAATCTATCAACTCTGGACCTGCTGGTTGGGAAGTTGACAATATTCAAATCCCATCTAATCTCAAGTATTTGATAGCTAGGTCTCCAGATAATTTGTCCAATATGATTTGGAAAGATTTGGATGTGATAGGAGGACCAGTTTTTTCTACTGGATCAATTATTTATACAGGTTCTTTGTTTGTTGATTCTGGAATTTATAATCTAACCAAACGAGTGATTAATTTGATGGATTAAGATTTAAAGGATAGATTATTACTTAATATAATTATGTCGAGATTAAAAACACTATTGTTTGGATCAAATATAGAACGTTTTTACTTGAGTTATGAAGAAGGTTTAACTGATTTGTTTGAAGAAACAAATAATGTTGGAATTAAAAATATGCTTCAAAATAAGTTTATAAACGACTTGAATGATGATGGAAAATATATTGTTGAATGGTGTGTAGATTATATATTATTAAGACAGGATCTTTGTGAATCTAATGAAAATAATTATAATCTTAATCATAATTTGGATGATTTTATAGTTGAGTTTTTAAAAATACCAAAATCAAATGGTAACTATAACAATTATATAATGTATGAAGACAGTTTTGTAAATTTATATTTAGATTATAATAATATAATAGCAAATTCATATAGTTTAAACACTTGGGATGATAATCCTTACAAAGATCGAATAGTAAGTGAAGAGAGAAAAGAAATATTATATGAATGGATTACACAGCGGATTATAAAAAAATAGGGATTGTAACACTTAATAAATCCAGGCTTAAAGGTTTGATTTGATTAAATTTAATTAATCCAATGAATTCTATCCAAACAGTTAAAACTGTAAACCAAATTATAAAGCTTTATGAACATATTGTTACTGAAGGGTTCAGCCCAATTGTATTTTGTGATATTGATGATACTGTATTAGCAAGTTCAATTGGAATTAAATTTGTTGATCCAAAAATATGTCAATTTATTGATTTGGTTTATTCTTCTAATCCTGATAATTTGGTATTTCTAACTGCTCGAGAACCTAATTTAAAAAAACATACAATTAATCAATTAAATAGATCTGGGTTACTTAAAAAAGGAAAGTACATATTTTATAATGTGATCCATGCACCTTATTCAAATAATGGATTAGCTACTAAAGGTGAAGTAATGGTGTCATATTTAGATCTTAATCCATCTAAGACATATGATTGGGTAATTTTTATTGATGATTCTTATGAACAAATTGAATCTGTTTATAAACATATTCAAAATTTAAAAAATATAAAGGGTTGGATATTGCTTTATTTCAAGCCTTGAACAAATGTTTACACACGCTTCAACTTAGGAATATCATGAAATCATATGTGCTAAGTTGAGAGTGTTTACACACGCTTCAACTTAGGAATATCAATGACCTCATCTATCAAATAAGTTGTCGCATCTATTTTTTTTGGTAAACCGAACTCTTTGCTTACTCTTCCTACAGGATAATCAAAGTCTTTATCATATACTATTCCTGTGTCTGGATTATACCAATACTCTCCAACATCTGACATCTCACCATCTATTTCCATTCTCCCTTTAATCTTAAACACCTTAATCTTCTTTTTTACAGAATTAACAGAATTAAGACCATTATCTATTTTTTTATCATAATATATATCTTCTTTATAAGCAGGGCCAACAAATTTGTCAAAATATGAACTTTCATTAAATTTAAAACAAGTATATTCCCCATTAATCATGTTGTGATTTTTAAATAGCTCACAATCAATTGCAGCTTCACGTACTGTTTGTAAAAATGAATCAATTAACAATTCCTTTTGCATAGCAAGTGAGTATATATCTTGATCTGTTGATGCTTTTGATGATTGTTTAGATCCATCTGGTCTAATTGCATGATATCTAAAAATGTCTACTTTTCTCTCTTCCATTGGTAAATCTGCATGTGAACACATACGCAATGCACGACCGATTAACTGTTGGATTCTTACTTCGTTCCAATATGGTTCAATCACATGTACCTGTCTAACATTTCTCAAGTTAATACCTTCTGAACCTGCTGGTGAAATCAAAATCATCTTGATTAACTTTCCATCCATATTATCTTTTCCATTAAATGCTGTTAAATTCTTTTTACGAACATCACGGTCAATCTCACCATGGAATTCTGTGTATCTGTGATAATCTGACCCACCTGACTTGGAAAAATCACCATAACCAAAATATGACAAATATATCTTAAATATTTCTAACCCTTCCATTTTTACGAAATTTGAAAAAACTAAAATAGGACCTTTTGATCTTAATGAATAAAATATTAGTGCGACCATTTTACATGAACTAGCATAAAGAGTCTCAAGTAATTTGGACTTTGATTTATGGCCCTTCCAAAATTCAGCAAACTTGTATTTATATTTGGATTTAAATACTTCAATGTCTGCTTCCAATGTATTCCCTGATTTTTTATCTTCAGCTGCAATTTTATCTAAAAACTCGACAAATGTCTTGATAAATCCATCTACTGCCTGTAAATACATTGACGCATTTTTTCTAATTGCATCTATATCTAAATCTTTTTTACCAGCTGCTGCCGCCTCTGTCATTGACTCCAATCTACCTGAAATAATCTCTTCTGCCTCCTTTTCTGTTAACTTGAACTTTGCTGGTCTAGGTCTATTTTCACCGGTGTAGTTACCTCCCATTACTGGGAAAACAAAATTTGAACTTTGACGTGTATATGAACGATAAACTGTTGCTCCTGATTTACTCTTTGCTCTTGCTCTTTCTAGCTGTTCTTCAATGTATTCAAAATGTTCATAAACTTGTAATTGGTAAGGATCCATTGGAACTTCTTTAACTTTGATTTCTTTGGATGCGAACAAATTTGGATCTGAGCCAATATAATATGATACCAAACCTAAAATTCTTCTTTGGAACATGTTTTTACTTGAAGGATTTAATGTTAGTTTATTGCCTGTTCTAGTAATATAAGTTTCATTAAATTTTGTTTCTGTTGATGGGAAAATTCCTGGTCTCAATAGATTAAATATAAGGGCAAGTTCATAAGGGGTGTTTACCGCAGGAGTACCTGAAAGTAAGACCACGCGGGTTGAATCATTTTCTTTTTTATCTTGAATAATATAATCATAAATTGTTAGCGCACGTTTACCTGTTTTAGTAATCATGTTATTATACACGTTCTTAATAAAGTTATGTGCTTCATCGAATATATAAATATTCTTCTTGGTTGAATCAGCTTCTTTGACTGCATTTAAAAATGATTTATCTGCATTTGGGGCATCATAATGTACAAATTTGATATTTGCCATTCGTTCTTCCTGGTCTTCTTTTGGTACCCATGCTTTTAAATCTTTTAGCCAAGGATCATCTTTAAGAGATGCTTTAATTAAAAGAAACACATTCCATGCAGGATTATAATTATACAACACATTATACACATTAATTGCAGCCACAGTCTTACCTGCACCCAACCCATGATAAACCAGTGCATTATGATAAGGTGATCTATAATCAAGAATAGAACCTATAAAAGCTTGATAATTTCTTAACTCCATTACATCACCAGATGATTTTTTATTACATGGATCTTCTCCATCTTTTCTTTCAATTGGAGGGAGATTGTATTTTTTAAAATTAGACAAAATCCATAAAGGAAAAAGTCTTCCATTTACTTTTAAATCTATATAGTTTTGTGTTTCAGACATTGATTTACTATAATATAACCAATTAAAAAAAATTATACAAATTTAATATATTTTAGTATTTGCTTTATTTGAAAATATTATTTGCTCAATTTGTTTTATTGGAATTATAAATCCTCTTGAAACTCCTGTCATTTCTGTTTGAATTGTTGAATCTGATTTTTCAATCCCTATATTTCCTATTCTTCTAACAAATAGTCCTATGAAATGATTTGTTGAACTTGTATTTGTTACTTGTTTGCAATCCCTTTGGGATAGACTTACAACTGCTGCTCCTGACAATCCTCTCCATCCTATATTTACTGCCTCAAAATACTCTGAACCTGGACCTTGATTAAAAATGTTTGGATTTTTAATTAAGCTGCCCAAGGGACCTGCTTTGCAGGCCTCCTTTGAAGGACTCTTATATATTGTTGTGCAAGTTGAACCAAGTGAATATGATTTAGAATTTACTTTAATCCCATTATAATCATATGGCTGATAATAATATAATCTTGCATCATGTATTTGATTTGTATCTATGTGAGCTGATTCAAATGTTTGTGAGTACTTTGATATCGGTTTCCAAGCTAAATCATACAGCAAATTATATTTGTCTGATTCAATGAATTGAGTTGGAACATACCATCCAGATTTATGGGCTGGGGGAACTAGATGAGATAGCTTCCAGGATAAACCATCAGGTTTATAAATAATATTATGTGCTGGAGTTATAATAAATTTTTCTGAGCCAATCTTAACCTTCCAAGCATTCAAAGTTTTTAGTCCATAAATTGGTTTCATTTGTTTAATTAGTTTAATTAGTTTAATTGGTTTAATTAATTTAGTTATAAAAAATTGTAAAATCAATTTTTTGTAATTGAATTAAATTATTCAACAAATCATGTTTAGAACTTGGAAAACTATTGCAAGATTATCTCATAGCCATTCTAGAACTTTTTCTGGCTGTGGTACTAGTTCAGGATCTTGTAGATGTGCAGAAAAATTAAATCAAATACATAAAGAAATAATTCATTCAACTTTTATTATAACTATATTGCTCAGTTCAGGGCTAATTTTTCAAGGACTGTATAATATAAAAAATTGATATTTTTTTTAATTGAGTATTAATTTATTTAGGTCTATTAATTAATTACAAATGTTTAGTCCTAGTGAATATTATTTAAGAGATCAATCTATGGGTTTGGATTCAGATTCAACTTTACAATCCCATTTAAAAAAGCTTGGTTTGGTTAATTTTGATATTAATGAGAGAATTGAATCTTTCATTAAATCTGAAATGCCAATCTGGATTAGAAATAATTATAACTCAAGTTTAAATAGCTTGAGCTTAGGTGAGATTGTGGAACAGATTAAGTTATCAAAGAAGTTTCAGTCTTATTTAGAGTATTTGCAAACACAGGAAACAAGAGCCACTGTTCTTGGAACTTGTACCTATACAGATTTTTATAACCTGTGTACTGAAGAAGAACTTACATATTTGGGTTGGTAAAAAATTGATTTTATTTATTTTTTGGTTTTGATTTAATTTAATTAAATTTAATTAAATCAAATGAACAAAGATTACGATTTTATAGAAAATGATGAAGATGAAAGTAGTGTATCAGAAGATGAAGAGGATTCTGAGCCTGAAGCTGATGATAGTAAGAAAAGTGTAAAACAAACAAATTCAACATTAGATATGGATATGCTAGTTAAATCAATGACTTTTGAACAAGCAGGAAAACCATGGCCAAAATCTGACGATGAAAAATTGAAAGAATTGTATTCAAATCAAAACTTAAATGTTATTCAAATTGCAGATATATTTAAACGGGGACCAAATGGAATAATATGCAGATTAAAAGTACTAGATTTAATTAAAGAAAAAAAGTATGCACGTGGTTATTTTGATTATATTAAATATAAAGAACAAAAAAATAAAGGAACCTAACAAAAGAGGAAGAAAACCAAAAAATCAAATTGACCAAGTTTTACAGGTTAAAAGTCCAACACAAACACCAATCCCAGAAGTAAATTTAGTTTCCGAGTTGCTTGAATTAAACAATAGTTTTAATAAAAAAATAGATAAACTAAAGTCAGAGTTTAGTTTGCAAATGATGCAAATTATTTCCAAATATAACAAACTAAATACTACTGATCCTAATTGCGAAATTATTAATATTGGACTTAAAAAATACATTCTTAAAAATGGTCAAGTTTATAATATAGTTACTGGATCTTTGTATGGAATGTATGATTCCACATCTAACAAATGTGTAAAAATTTAAGATTGATTTATTTGATTTATTAATTTTTCTTATGCAAAACACACAAAGCTATTATTTATTAGGATATGTTTATGTCATAAACATATATTTTATAAACTATATGTTTTTATAGTTATAATTATGCTTTATACAATTAACATAAAGCATGCATAATTTTATATGTCACAAACATATAATTTATAAATAACTCGACAAAATATTTTTAAATAAATTATTTTTAGCATGTTAATTTTTATTTTAACATGCTAATTTTTATTCCAAGTTTTTATATTGCAACTATTAAAACAATTATAATATTAAAAATATTCCCTGGTCTTAAAATGCTCATTTTTATAAAAAATATATTTTTTTGAGATTTTCTAAGACCTTTTTTAACCCAAAAAGGCTCCCCAAAAAATCTCTCTCTCCCTGGGTAATAATAATAAATTATTATTTATTTTTTATTATAAGATTATAAATAATTATAATTATGATTTTAACATTAATATTAAGATCAAAAATAATAACTATCATTATTTATTTAAAATAAAATTTGCAATAGATAATACATGAGTTTTTTTATTTATTGGATAAGATACAACATGCCTAAAATTATCAATTGTAAAAGATAATACATGATATATTTTGTTTACAATTTTAAACATGTTAATTTTTATATTTAAAAAATATATAATACTATTAATAAATAATGATTTCAAATTATTCTGAAAATGAAATACTTTTATTTGTGGAAAAATATAAAAAAATAACAAAAGAAGAATATTTAGATGAATTAGAATATTATAAAAAAAAGATAGATAAATATCAACAAGATCATAAACTAAAATGTTTAGTTTGTGGTAAAGTATTATCTTCAATAACAAATTATAAATATCATATCAACAGCAGGAAATGTATGCGGAACAAAGGGTTTGAATGTTTATTTTGCAAAAAATTTTTTACAAGAAGCCATAATTATAATTATCATATTTTAAATAATGTTTGTGGTTTAGTTGAACAAAATGACAACATGCATCAAAATATTACTAAACCCAATACAAATAATAATACGACTAATATAAATAATACTAACAATACAGATAATTCTACTACCAATAACAATACAGATAACTCCACCACAAATAATATTCAAACACAAAACAATAATCAACAAAATATTATTATAGCAGTATCAGGTAAAGAAGATATAGAAGAAGTGTGTAAGCAAGTTTGTAAATTAATCCCTTTTAGATATACCAAGTACAAACCGTCTGTTAGAGATTTACTTGGATACTTTAATAATCCAAATAAAGCAATTCAACAAATTATTATTAATGAACATTTTAATCCAGCTAAACCCGAACAGATGAATATCCATAATACAAATTGTAGATCAAATCGTATGCAAGTATTTGATGAAGATGAAAATGGTCTTGAACGATGGATCACAAGAGATAAAACTGATGTATGTGATGATTTGTATGAAAAATCTGTTAATGAAATGTTCTTTGCCAAAACAAATCTTAAAGTTAAAGGTTATCATATTGATTCTAAAAAAGAAAAAACAATGAATGATAAAATTAGAGAATTAGAAACAAATAAAAAGGTTAGAAAAGAATATATGGATAAAATTTCAGATATAACTTGGGATTATCGCGATGTAGTTCAACAAAATAAAAAGTTAATAACTTGATTTATTTACTTTAATAGTTCAAACACAAGCAGAGTGATTCCAAATTGTGGACTAGATTTGGCAACTCTCCAACCACCACCTTTAAAAAATGCTTGAAATCCCTCTTCTTTCCATATTTTTCTTGCTGTGAATCCAATACTTGAATAGATTTGTGGTTTGGCTTGAATACGTGTTTTAATCACATCAAATGGTGTTACTAGATACGCAGCTGGAATCCCTGCGATCATCCCGGATAAAAAATATGCTATTGCTGGTTTTGATAAATAGCCTTGTATTTCATTTTTAACTAATGAATAAACTGGCCAATAAATTCCACTAAAAGGAACATCTCGCATTGCACATACAAGCGCACCCCTATAAAGCCTTTGAATTCCCCCAATCATTTTTATAGATTCAAATAAATTTAATTTTTTGTCCAAATTTATTTGATACTGAATTTTAATATTTTCAATTGGGTTTGTAACAGAAACTTGAGCCAAACCAGAAATAGATCCAGCAATTATTGGATTAATATTTTTTTCTAAAAGGCTTTGATTAGTATATAGTTTGATTGCTTTTTCAGGCCCAACTCCAACAATTTGTATAAATGAACCAGCATATAGCTTGGTAAATCCTCTTTGTTTAATAATTTGTTTGAAACAATCATAACCATTGGTTTTAGAACTAACTTGTAACTGGATATTTGATTTAATTAAATCAATTGGATAAACAGCAATAGCACCAATATATCCTGCAACATTACCCTTTAGAAAATCCATTTATTTAATTAATATTTATAAATTTAACTAATCATTCGTTAAATCAATTTTTATTTAATAACTTGATTTTAGTCTTTGAGTGTGTAACCAAACTTCAAATGCCATTTTTCCAATTATAACTAGGGGAAGTAGCTTATTTGATCTAGGTGAAAAATATTTAAACACCAAATACTCTTTCATTAAATCTGCAAATGGAATCAATGGGATAGATGATCTTGTTATACCAAATGCGATGACTCCTATTCCTCTCCAGAGCAAAAATTTTAAAAACATTGGATCTAGTTTAAATACATACCAAGCCAGCAGATATGAAACCCAATCATTTATTTTATCAGTGATTTGATATTCAAATAAACGTGTACATATATCTTTAAAGCGATAACCTAGAGACCAAGAGTAGCCAAATGAAAACACATTATCTGTTAAATCTAGTAGTGTTAGTATAATAGGTAGACTTATGAGCAAGTAGGACTTGTCTATATACTTGGACATTAAATAAAAAATAATAATTGTGACAATTACACGAAATCCCGCACCCCAATAAATTTTTTTTTTACAAATATTTTTATCTATTGGCTTTGGATTTTTATTCATAGAATTAATATTTTTATCCATATAATATTATATAGATGAAAAAAGAAATTAAAGAATATCTTAAAACTCTTAAAGATAAATTTGATTCAAATGAGAATTGGTATCAAGTATATAAAATGAAAGGATCTAAAATAGAAGAGTTAGGAACATCTCAAACTCAAAAAGGTTTGAATGAGTTAGTTTCTGAGAATATTGAAGAGTTATGTGAGTCTGGGTATACCGCAATAATCAAAGTCTACTATACAATTAGTTTGGGAGAATATGATGTTGGTCCACTTAGTATTGGATGTTCTGTTACACCTATTTCTAATAATAGGCAAATAAAAAAGAATAGCAAGACAAACTCTGTATTCTGGACAGAAAAAGAGTTAGAAAAATATAAATTAAAAAAAGGGGATTTTAAATTAATTGTCAAAGGACTATTAGATGAATCTATTGAATCAAATATTTTTAAACAATATACTAGATCTGATTTAGAATAATAATTTTTTACATTTCCTCTTCATCTGAATCAGAATCATCTATGAAATCATTAACTTTAGCTCTTGGTTTAGATTTAGGTTCATCTTTCTTGGATAACTTTGGTTTTATATCTGGGTCTGAGTCTGTATTTGTGTTTGTCTCAGAGTCTAATTTTGATTTTTGAACATATACAATCTTACATTTGAATATTAAACCAGCGACCAATGTGTTTGATAGATCTTCTTGACCAATTCTATCCTTAATTTCTTGAATAATTGATTTTGATGTTTTCTTTGTTCTAAATTTATTTTTGTTAATTTCGAAAATAGTTTTAACCTCTTCTTCTTCAACATAATCATCTTGCTCACCAGTATAAATAAGTTCGGGAATTTCAGAAACAATTGGTTTGTTGATTAATAAATTAGGTTGGGAAGTTGGAGGATTTATTTTTTTCAAACCTCTCCCATCTCTTGGATATTTTCCAGCAATATAATTGTTTAGAAACTTATTTTCTTTTTGAAGTTTCCCAATAATTTTTTGGAGTCTTTTTACTTTGTGATCTGTGTCCTTCTCTCCTCGTGAATAACCCTCTTTGTTAACATACTTGAGTAGTTTAATTCGTGAATTAGTATCTTGTTTTAAACCCATATACATCGAGTAGATAAAATGGTATAACTTGTTTTTAATCCCAATATAACATTTTCTAATTTCTTCAATTAGAGGATAGATATTTGGATCAAGTTTTGCAATCAGTAATTCAAAAGCATTTGGTGAAAGAATAAAGTCATCTGGATCATCTGGTGATTCAATATATAGACTTTCATCTATTGTTTCTATCAATAACTCACCAATGTCATTTTTTTCATCAGAACTATTAATTTTTAACCAACTGAAAATATCTTTGCTCAATTTTATATTTTTAGGTGTGTTTCCAATTTCTTCATAAGGAACTTTTGAAATTATATCATCGATAACCTCTTGGGAAAGTTTTTCAATGATATCTCTGCGATAACCTTGAGTAACAAAAAAATCAATAATATAACTAGCAAATTTTTCAGGATTTTCTTTTAAATCTTGTTCTTTGATCACTTGGGATAGTTCTCTAATGAACTGAAAAATACTTTTTTGTTCTTTTTCTTTAAATCTTAGCACTTGGTATCCAAATGCCTGAATAATTTTATCTCGAACTGAATCTTTATCTATATTCTCATATGCTTCATGTTGTATCTCATCATATTCAATAACTATTTTAACTCTATCTATAACAATATCAACACGAGGGCCTCGATTAGATCCAAGTTCAATATCAAATCTTGATAAAAAATTTTCTTCAATTTTAATTTCAAGTTCTGGGTAATTTACTCCAATCCATTTCCAAATAGTATATGTGAATTTATATTGTTCTGATAACTTGACTTTAGGTTCGTAAATATAACTAATGGAATTGGACTTGTTAACTTTAATAAGTCCGAAAATCTCAAGTAGATCTCCAATCCAATATTCACGAACATTAGTTTTAGTTTTAACCAAACGTTCCACTTCTGATAATTTAATATAACTTTGATTACCAAACTCTCTTATTTTATTTGGGTGAACTTCAAGTTCGTATTCAGAAAAAATTTCTTCTAATTTATTTAAACTAAACCAATCATCTTTATGGGGTGATTTAACAAAATCATCATCTGAATATATATTATGGCTTTTAAGCCATGTTTTTAATTTATTAACTATGGGGTTCATTTGTAAAATATACTGTCTTAACAGCAATCAAATAAAGTAAAAATCAATTTTTTAGCAATTAACAAGATCATCAAATGTTACTTTAGAACCCACACATTCAGTATATTGTCTTGTTGCAACATTTGGACCAGGTAATCCAGGTGTTAATTCAATATTGAAAGGATCAAATTTGTTATTAGGAATTCCATGTGTTAGTTCATTATCAAAAGGATCACATTTTTTAATGGGAACACATTGAAATCTTGATCTATAGTCAGCCCATCTTTTTTTACACCACTTGACTAAATGGATTATATTTGAATTAATGACTTGTGCAAATTTATCCTCAAACAAGCCCAATTCCTCATAATCACAATATTCAATAAATTGGATAAAATCTTTATATAATTTCATGTGTGACTTAATTACATTTTTTTCATCTGAAAAATTAATTTTTTCTGCTTCCTTAATGTATTTGAGTATCTCAACAAACTTTCCAAGTTTTAAATGTTCTGGATTTGTTGTATTTGTTTTAATATTGTCAAAAACACAAATTGTTTCACCAGTGCTTGTATCTGTTATCTTAATATTATTAACTAGACTTGAACCAATATCAACTATCACACCAACAGAACTAGTTGTATTACCAGAAATAGTAATTCCAGAACCTCGAAGAGTGATAACATGATTACATGCAAAGTCAGAATCAGGAATATGTTGAGAAAATGTGGCGATAATAGATGGGGATGAAATATTATTTCCAGAATCAGATCCAGTTAATGCAAGAACAGTTGAAAAATTTCCTTGAGTGCCACCAAAAACTCTTCCAAACACAATGTCACCCAAATATCTAACAATTTTATTAGCTTCAATAAATGTGCTTAGATTAATTATAGATTCATGATTTTTTAAATTCTCAGTAAAACTTATATTATCTTTATACACTATTACTTGGATATTAGAACCAATTGGTTGGATGGCTTGACGAAATTTGTCTAAATTTTTTTCAAATAAATCCAAGTCTTGTGCTAATAGTCTTGTGGCTAAAAATTTTGATTCAATTGTTCCAAGAGCAGGTAAAGAATCAATTGCCAAGATGTATTTGGTATTTGGTTCAGGATTAGGGAAAACAATTTGAGATAGTAATGAATACTTAATGTCTGGATATGTTACATTACCCATCTTATTAGACCCAGGTAAAATCCTTCCAAGCTCTTTTCCCCCATGAAATCCATAAATTTTAATTTCATGGACATTTGAATTTGTTCTTGTTCCAATATCAGGCTTTAATCCTTGATATACACTTGGGGACACAATCATACTAACTGGAGTTTCATTTTTAACAGTTAGATCAAATGATGCATTTGGCTTGACATTAGTTTCAACATCAAGTTTAATGAAATATTTGTCTTGGTTAATACGCTCAATAGACTGGGATAATACTTTAATAGATGCCATGGGATATATTTGAAGATTATTATTCAATACAGTTAATAGGGTTTTCAATTTTTTCAAGTAATATATCCTTTTCAAGTTGTTTTAAGTGTGCTAACATATCATAATATTCTTTATAATAGTAATTTTTATTAGTTCCAATAATATCATTCATTTGTAGTATTTTTAGTTTAGATATTAATGCACCATCAAAACACATAATATCATTTAATCCATAATATTCCAAATTAATAAAATGTCTTTCATCTGTATTAATATCTGACATTAATGTTATAATATATTTGTCAATAAATATTTTTAATATTTTTGTTGTTTTAAATAAAGGATATTGTAATTTATGGATAAGAGAATATAGCCCATTTTTAGCATTTGGATGAAAATATTTTATTTTTATGTTTGAATTAGAACTAGTTTTAATTTCTAATGTATCTGAATTAATTAAAATATGTTCAGAACCAATTGATATGTAGAACTCTTTATAATATGAATATTTGAATAGATAAGGAAGTTTTTTTGAATTTAGCCACTTATCTTTTGCAAATACATAATCTGGAAAATCTGATTTTTTCATTAAACTAACACATGCATTTATTTGAAAATTTATAATAGGATCATTTAAAAGACAGACAAATTTAATGTCATTTGGTAAAATATATTGATGTCCAATCAAAGGTCTAATGTGCGGATCGCCTCCTGTAAGTATACTAATTGTATTTGCTGTTAAAGCTCCATAATTAGAATTTGAAGTAAATCTAAATCTATAAATATTTGAAACACTATCAGATGTAATTTTTCTTCCAACAATAAAATTATTAATATCAAAAGATTGGTTTGTATATTTGTAAAGTAGCACATAATTTGAATTTGTGTTAATTATAATTTCGATTGACACTGGTTTTATTTGTGTTACAACAGAATTTGCTGAAGAATCAAGTGCCTTAAAAAAAAGTAAAAATAATGGTTTTTCATTATTAATTGATGGGAATGTTATATTTGTTTCACTTTCTGTCAGTAAATTTATTAAAATATTTTTAACATCTAAATTAGTATTATTTTTAATAGTAATACTATAATTATTTGTTGGTGATGACCATTGTGATACATGACTTATATTTGGTTTAATTAATGTTGCTGATTGATTAATTAATATGTCTGAACTTTTATAAATTGTAATTAAATCCATATTATTAGAATTTTGAATCTGATAATTTATAATGTCTCTAAAATCATTTGATGATGATGGAATAATTGAGTTTGATGAATTATCAAAAGACCAATTTGAATTAATATTAATAGGTTTATTATAAATATTTGTTATATTTACTCCCGATAAATTTACACCAAATAAATTAGTTCCAGAAAGATCTGCAAATGACAAATTTGTTTTAAATAAGTTAGTATTTGTTAAATTTGCATTTGATAGATTACAACCTGTTAAATTACTATTAGACAAGTCACAACCTGATAAGTCAATATATGAAAGATTTAAATTTGGACCAATAATATAATTTAATGTTTTATAATTAATTATTTTATATTTTGATGGAAGTGTTAATGGAAGTCCAATAATAGGTTTAGAAGTTACATTAAATAATTTTGTATTTAAAAGATTACAACCAGAAAGATTACACCCAGACAAATCACATCCAGATAAATCACATCCAGATAAATCACATCCAGACAAATCACAATTTTCAAGTTTAACTCCTGGACCAATTAGAAAGTTACCAAGATGATTAGTAACAACTTTATAATTAGAAGATGGTAATGATGAAGGAACACCAGTAAAAGGACCTGGTGTTATACCAAAAATTTGCATATTTGATAAATCTGTGTTTGATAAATTTTGATTTGATAAAGATAAATAAGTACTAATTGTAATTGAACCATTTTCATCTGATTTAACATAAAAACCATTGTATTCACCACTTGCCAAATTATTTGTTGCTCTTATTTTAATAAAATATCCTGTACTTACAATTAAATTGTTAATAGTAAAACTAGATGAATTAACTTGTATCCAATCTTGAGAATTAATTGAATAATCAATACTAGTTATATTTTGATTTATATAATCAGGAATTATTATTTGAAGTTTGCCTGATGAACTTGAATAATGTCCAGGAATTGCTGGTGGTTTAGTTGTGCTCGATACATAAATAAAATTTCTTATTCCAGCGTATGAATAAACAATTGAATTTCCCGAGCTTGAAGAATTACCACCAAATGATGACGAACCCCATGTAATAACTGAACCATCTGATTTTAGTGCAGCAAATGCATTTGTTGTGTTAAAAATATTAATAATTTGTGAATTTAAATTTGATGTAACAGTTGAAGAATTACCACCAGATCCTGCTCCACCCCATGTGATAACTGAACCGTTAGACTTTAAAGCTGCGAATGCATATAAAGAACTGTAAATGTGTGTAACATTTGATTTTAAATTATTTGATACATCTATTATACTCCCACCATTTGTTGAATTACCCCATGTAATAACAGATCCATTTGATTTAATGGCAGCAAATGCTGATTCTGTCGAAACAATATTAATAATTCCAGATGTTAAACTAGATGCAACTAATGAAGAGTTTGCACCAAATGCTGTATTACCCCATGTAACAACTGAACCATTTGATTTTAGTGCAGCAAAAGCTTTTCTTGTATTAAATATATAAATAACATCAGATGTTAAACTAGACGCAACTGCAGATGAATTACCACCATTTGCAGAATAACCCCATGTGATAACAGAACCATCAGATTTAATTGCAGCAAATGCATATTCATTACTAATAATATTAATAACACCAGATGTTAAACTAGATGCAACTGATGAAGAATCGCCACCAGTTAAAGAATCACCCCAAGTAACAACAGAACCATTTGATTTTAGTGCAGCAAAAGCGAAAGAAGTACTTACAATTTTTATAACACCAGATGTTAAAGATAATGAAACATTAGATGAATTAGCGCCACTACCATTAACAGCTAAAAAATCAAGTGTTGCATTATTATTATAAAAATATGTGTAGCTTCCAGTTCCTGAGGTACCATTCCATTTATCACCCCAAGTAACAACAGAACCATCTGATTTTAGTGCAGCAAATGCATATAATGTAGAGGTTATACTTACAACATTTGATTGTAAACTATTTGACACATCTATTATACTCCCACCATTATTAGAATTACCCCATGCAACAACCGAACCATTAGTTTTAATAGCTGCAAATGCCACTAAATTACTATATACACTAGTTATATTGGTTGAAATAGTAACCCCGTTTGATAAATCTGTAGAATTATTTAATGGAGTAGCTAAACCATAATTCTGATATCCATTTGTGCCCCAAAGTAAACCCGAACCATTTGATTTAATAGCTGTGTATAAATGGTCATTATACTCAAAACAACTTGAACAAACATTTGTAACATTAGAAATATCTTTTAAAAGATCACTATTAGTTATTCCTTTTAAAGTTATGGGAGTATTAAATTTAATTTGAGGTCTTGTACTAAAAAATCTTGCATATAATAAAGTATGTTTCCATTTTTCTATATTTTCGTTGAAATAAATATTTTTAATATTGGTTCCAGAAGATTCCATTATCCAGTCTCCGTAAGGATCTGAACCTGTTAAATTAACAGAATAATCAAAATTAATATCATAAATTTCTTGCTGGATTAATTTAAGTTCGTCTTTAAAGTCTTTTGTTGATAGTCCGCATGTAATAAAATCAATTTGTATTTGTTTGTTAATAAATTTAAAAAAATCAATTAGTTCTTTTGAAAAATATAAACTATTTTTTCCATTAGATAATGTATAATTGGTAGTTCCGAAAGGAAACATTTGGAAATTATTTTCCCAAATAAAACCAATTCTGGTTATTAAACTAAAATCAATCAAGTTTCTTAAATTAAAATCATAGTATTCAACATTTAATGAATTTTTAAATAAATCAATTTCTGGAATATTTGAACCAATAAATATAATTGTTGACATATATAATATTTAATATATTAATTTAAATATTATGCTAAAAAATTAATGGTTTATTCTTTGCTCTTGTAATTTTTGTAAATATGCTTTAAAATCTTTATAATAATAATCAGAATTAGTACCAGTTATATCATCCATAACAAATGTTTTTGTTTGAGATATAAAAGCACCATTGCATGCAGAAATATTATTTGTACCATAATATTCTAAATTAATAAAATGTCTTTCATCTGTAGTTAAATCTGATGTTAATGTTATTATATATTTATCAACAAATATTTTAATTATTTTAGTTGTGTCAAAAATAGGATATTCTATTCCATGAATTAATGAGTACATGCCTTTCTTAGGTTTTGGCGTAAAATATTTAATAAATTGATTTGAACAAGAACTATTTTTAATTTCCAATGTGTCTGTATTAATTAAAATGTGTTCAGAATCAATTGATACGTATAGCTCCCTATAATATGAATAGTTATACAAATAACCAAGTTTTCTTGAATCACACCAGCTATCACGTGCAAAAATAGGATTCGGAAAATCAGATTTCTTCATCATTCCAACTCGTGCATTAATTTGAAGATTTATTGTTGGATCATTTAACAAACAAACAAATTTTATCTCATTGGGCAAAATATATTGAGGGCCAAGTAATGGTCTTATATGTGGATCACCACCTGTTAGTATATTAAGTGTATTTGTTGTTGTCGCACCATAATTAGAGTTAGATGTGAATATAAAACGATATGAATTTGTTACAAGCCCAGATTTTAATTTTGTTCCAATTATATAGTTTGTTGGATCAAATACTGTGCCAGCATATTTATAAAGTAAAACAAAATTAGAATTAGTATTTAAACTAATATCCATAATAATTGGTTTTAATGGTGTGATAATAGAATTTGCAGAAGAATCAAGTGCTTTAAAATAAAGTAAAAACAATGTTTGAGATCCATTAATTGTTGGAAGAGAATATGATATATCAGTCTGTTTTACTACATTAATAATAATATTACTTATATCTGATTTTGAAACATCATTAATTTTAATTTGAATATCAGTTGATGGTGTTGACCAATAAATTGATCCATTGGTTTGTGGTTTTATTAATTTGGCAGTTTGATTTATAACTGTGTCTGAATTTTTATAAACTACTATTGTGTCACTAGATTGTGAGTTTTGTATTTGGTTATATAAAATTTCTCTAATTGTGTTGCTAGATGTTATCACAGGAATGATTGATTTGGTATTTTGATCAAATATCCAATTGGAATCAATATGAATTGGTTGGTTATAAATATTTGATAAGTTTGTTCCTACTAGATTAACACCAGATAAATCTGTTCCAGAAAGATCTGCAAATGAAAAATTTGTATTTGTAAGATTTGATTTTGACAAATTGCAGCCAGATAAATTAGATCCAGACAAATTGGTATTTGTAAGATTAGTTCCTGTTAAATTAATTCCTGACAAATCAGTATTAGATAAATCTATGGCAGAAAGATTTAACTGAGGACCAACAATATAATTTATTTGATTTGATTTTTGAATTACTTTATAATAATTGGATGGGAGTAACATAGGTATGCCAGAAAAAGGACCTGTTTTAGTATTATTTATATTAGATCCAGATAAATCAGTACCAGAAAGATCACAACCTGAGAAATCTGTATATGACAAGTTTGTTAATATGCATTTTGATCCAATAAATTTTGTATTTATTAGATTAGCACCTGACAAATCACAATTTGATAAATTTCCATTTGATAAATTTGAACCAGTTAAATTAGTATTAGAAATATCATATCCAGACAAATCTATATTTTCTAGATTTAAATAAGGTCCAATTATATTATTTATTTGAAAAGATGTGATTAGTGATGATATAGTTGAACCAGACCAGTTAATTCCAGTTAATATGCATTTGCTTGGTACTGTATAAGTTGTTACTGCACCATAACTATTTAATCCTTTTATCACAATAGTTTGTTTGTTAGTATAAAATTTAATATATACACCTTGTAATGTGTTACTTGTTCCGTAATGGTCAATTTTATAAACATATTCGTCTTCATCCAAGTTATATTTTGTTGTAAAACCACCTCCAGTGCCACCATATTCAACTGTTGTGCCATCTGTAAAATATAGAATAATTCTATCAATCACATCTCCTGTTTTTCCTTGTATTGCTGAGATCTGTGGTAATCCAACATTTTTATAAATTGGATTTATTTTTGGTTTTCCAATCACATTGATAGTTTTTGCATTAGTTAGTTCACAACCAGAAAGATCACATAGTGCTAAGTAACAATTTGATAAATTTGCACCACTAAAATTGCTGCCCACAATAGTTGAATTAGATGCAAAAACAAGTCCATATAAGTTTGACATTTGTGTTCCTAATGGATCAGTAACTATAACATTAAGATTATCACCAACATTTTGTTCACCAAATTGAATTCTAATTGGATAATATGTATTTGCAGTTAAATTAATCGTATTATCTCCACTATACTGCATTCCATGTAAGCCTGGTGAAGCAGCTAATGCATTGAGTGATGTGTCATTTCCATCCAATGCATTTGTCCCTAACCATAAATATGAACAATCATCAGAACCTATCTTAAATTTCCATGTGCCAGAAACATTTGGACGAAAATAACCAAACCATTCAACTGAATATAATTCTCTACTGGAATCTGCAGGCACAATTCCATTTGTAGCAGTAGTTATACTTGTGAAATCAGAAGAATAACCTGGAGTATCTGTTTTTGTAAACCTACTTGTAAAAGTTGGATCATCAACATTTGTAGTTCCACTGGTTCCATTATAATAACCCATATACCCAGAATATATTTGGAATTTTAATCCTGAATTATTAAATATTGAATTTGAAAAATTCACACCTGACAAATCGCTGTTTGAAAAATTAACTCCTGACAAATTGCTATTTGATATATCAGTGCTGGCAAATGATAAATTTGATAAGTTAAGATCCGGACCAAAAATATATTTTTGTCCGTTTGATATTATTTGCTTGTATTGATTAGATGGAACTGAACTAGGAAAATTTATAAGAGGACCTGTTTTTGCATTAGTTAAATTAGTTGATGACAAATCAACTCCTGATAAATCAACTCCTGACAAATCAATATTTGAAAATCCATCTGTTTCACAAATTTCATTAATCATAACATTTTCTAATTTAATACGATTTAAAAGATCAAGTTCAGTACTAAATATAATTATTTCTGTCCATATACTTCCATTTGGATAACGGTTAATATTTCTGTCTCTGGCTATACTTGACCAAACAGTTGATGTGCCTGACAAGATTAAATCTAATAAACGTATGTTATTATTTGATGATAAATATGGCGCAGTTAATATAGGAGTTTGAACTCGATCAATATATAACTTGCCATTTAGAACCTGGCTATCAGCCCATGTGTTTGTAAATAAATTTGTGTTTGGGTTACTATGAAAATGATATGTGTCAGTATCTGTTAAAATAAAAGTATCTGAATTAGCTGTGAATTGTTGTTTAATAAAAATATGTTTATTATTTGTAAATTTACTTGCTGCTTGTAGATAAGTACTTGTGGTGTATAATGGTTTTAAAATATTTTTGTCTGTTAATGATAAAATTCCTGGATCACTAGTTATTTTTGGTTGATTTCCTTGATTATTCATTACTAAATGATTTGATGAATTAGGATTTTGATTATACCATGTTTGTAAAAATGCATCTGAAGATCCAATCCAAGTTATTAATGTAGAGTAATCAAGGTTTCCATTTGACAAAAAATATAGATCATTTGTTGAATTATCACTTGATCTTCTAATTTTACAACAAGGACCAGTGTATGATGAAATTCTTTTTTGAAAAGAAAATACACACACTATATTTGAAATTAGAGGGTCTAATGAGTATAATACCATGTATAATATACAAAACATTATTTTTCTGATTAATTAGTTAAATAAATATTTTGTTTGTATATTTAAAGTATAATAGAATGTGTTAAGAGATTAGCAAGTTGCAAATTCAAACAAATCTACCTTAACCTATTTATAATAAATACCTAACTTTTTCTGTTCTTGATCCATTTGTGAACCAAGTTTATTAATTCTTGGCCTTGCAGTTTGTTCAGATGATCTCATTGTTATTCCCATCATTTGTAAAAAACTATTAATTCCTTGAGACCATGGCACAGGACTGCTAATATGCGATTTATTCGGTTCAGGTTGTGAACATATAATTACAGTATTTTTCACATCTTGAACAAAATTTAGTCCCATCATTATATCATGTTCTACTATAAATGCACATTTGGAGTTATTAATTATATATTTTTTAATAACCCCTGTAATTTTTAGCCGTTTTTCAATATCTAGGTTGGCCGAAGGTTCATCTATAAAATATACTTGTGCTGGTGTTCCCAAGCACTCAACTATACTTACCCTTTGAGCTTCCCCTCCTGAAAGATTAACAAGTTTGGATTTGTATAGATTTTCTATTCCAAGGGGTTTGATCACTTCAGAAATAAATTGTGGGTTGTATAGTTGGGATTTGATTTTCTCATCCAAGTGTTCAAGTACAGTAGTCTCGGGATTTAATGACTTGTATGATGAATTTTGTTTCATATAACTGGATGGGATGGATAGATACCCACACAACCAATTAACAAATGTTGTTTTACCTGTACCATTTGGTCCTAAAATCAAATTAATAGTTCCATTTGTGTCTATTTGTCCATCAGGAATAGTTAGGGTATAATCTGATCCTGGGTAGGTCCATGTGATTCCTTTGTAAGAGATATTTGAAGCTAATAAACTTCCATTTTCTTTAAGATCTAGCCCAGGATTAACAAAAGTATATTCATAATCTCTGAATCTAATATTTTGACTTGGAATATAACCTGCTAGATAAGCATTTGTTCCTGCAAGCCCAGTTAAAGAATTTGAACACACTCCATAAGCATTGGGTGTTCCGTAAATTATATTTATTTCATCAGTAATATAATCCATCATTGAAATGTCATGGTCAACAACAATCACATATCTATTTGGATCTATTAGTGATCGAATTGCTTTGGCAACAGCAACTCGTTGACCCACATCTAAGAAATTAGATGGTTCATCAAAAATATAAACATCTGAGTTAGAAGACACACAAATCCAAACATACAATCTCTGTAACTCTCCACCTGATAACATTCTAAGTTGTTTTTCTCCTAACTGCGAAATATTTAATGGATCATAACTTGGAGTCCATGTGGTGATACATTTTACTTGAGTATCTAATCCATGGATTTGAATTAGCTCGGAGATATTTTGCTTCTTTACTGTAATTTTTAGCCTGGAGTTATACAGATCATTAAAATAGTTTTGCAGTGAACTACCACGAAATTTACTGATAATTTGTTTTGGAGTTGGAAGACTACTTAACCCAAAATTAGGTTTTGACACCCCAGAAAGAATATCCAGAATTGTTGATTTACCAACACCATTGGGTCCAATAATCCCACAAACCATATTTTTTTTAATATATGGGAGTTTATACAATTTAAATTGATTGGGTCCATACTCATAAACAATAGATTCGGGCAATTCTTCTGGGATATTAATAATCTTAATTGCAGAAAATGGACATCTGGACACACATAAATTACAACCAATACATAAGCTTTCTGATATCTTTGCTACTTTGCCTAGACCCGAACCTAAATCTTCAATATCAATAACCTGTTTGCCTTGTTGTTGTGGAGGACAGGATTTGATACATTCTTTTGAACATTTAGTTGGTTTGCATTTGGAATGATTAACTATTGCAATACGTGGCATTGGATATTTATATATTTAATAATTTGATGGGCTATAAATAAATTTATAAATCAATTTTTTATTAATGTTTGACAAGACATTGAAAAATTGACCTTATTAGGCAATTTTTACTTAGTTGTCTAATGACTGAGTTTCTATATCTTCTATTTGATCAGGATTTAACTGGTTAAATTTGATTAGAGCAAATGCTGCTGCTTTTTGTTCTGCTCTTTTTTTAGATGTATCAGTTGCTTGAGCTATTAACCTCCCTTGAAAATCATTCACACCCATTGTATAGAATTTCTTACTATTAATTGTATCCTCTTTAACACATGGATAAATTGGATGTGACCATTTATTCGAATGATAAAAACGGAGTAACCGATCTTTATAATTCGTATCCTTGTATAAAATTTCCGCATAATCTATTTCTGATTCTAACAATATATTTAGCAGTTTTTTACAAACTTCAAATCCTTGATCTTCATAAAGAGCACCTACAAATGCTTCAAATGTATCCTCAAGTAACTTATCTGAACATCTACCATTGTTATCTTCAATCTGTTTGGAGACAAGCATCCAAGTTTCTAATCCAAGCCTTCGTGCATATTTGGCTAAGGATTTTGTGTCTTCTAACTTGGTTTTTAACCTAGTCATAAAACCTTCATGTTCTTCATAATAACGATTAAACAAGTATGATGCAATAATACATTTAATAAAGGTATCGCCGAGAAATTCAAGTCTCTCATTTGATGATTCTTGAAGATCAACTACATTAGGTAACTTTTCTTTTTCTGCTTTTAGGATGTTCGAATGAATTGAAAAGTACTCTTTTTTAATATATGATTTATGAGTAAATGCTTCTTGAAAATGTGCTAAATTTTTAACACGAATATTTGGAACATTAAATTTGATCAAAATATTCGTGATGTCTGCGGCCTTTACAAGCACATTGGTTGTGTTGTATGGGATAATCACAGCCTGAGTTTGATTGGGTTGATTGGGTTGATTGGGTTGATTGGGTTGATTGGGTTGATTGGGTTGATTGGGTTGATTGGGTTGATTCATTTAATTAATAAATATAAACATTTGCTTAAATAAATTAATTTAGCAATTTTTTCCCAAAGGGATTAATAGCCCTTCAGGCAGGTTCGTTTGTAAAAAAATTGTTTAAATATTTGTATTATAATAATTAATAAAACAATACAAATGCTCTTTATATTTAAATATTTGTTTTCCCTTGTCTTTCCAAACCCAAATGAATATTTGGATGAATATAATTATAGCTCGGGATCTGAATCTGATTTAGATTTAATTACATCATCAGATGAAGAACAAGATCTAACTAGTCCATTAAATTTTCTTACTCATGGATAACAAATTTAAACACAGATAAACTTGGGTGAGTCACATGATCTAACACAGATTGTAAATTGTGATCCAGATCATCAATAAATATAATATGATCATATTTACTTAGCTTGAAGTTTGACTGAATATATTGACCTTTAGATTGTCCAGACAAATGGTGAACTGTCCAATCCATATAGTTTATATTTAAATCATCAAAATGTTTTTGTGTATATGGGATTAGTTTGTTATTTCTTGCAGTAACAAATTCTAGTGAAGAACAAGATCTTTTAATTCTTTCAATCAATCTAAAAAATCCGATAGAATCAGTATGAGTTGGTTTGTGTATGCTTACAATTTCAACCCATTTTTCTTGTGCATAGCTATCTGCTGCATTGTAATCTTTGTTAGACTTGTAATGAAAGTCAAACTGTCTTTTCCACCAAGTACCATCAATAGGATCAAAGCGTAAAATAGTTTCATCAATATCTGATAAAACTAAAGTATTGGGCCTTAGTTTTATTTGATCAAAAGAGCTTATTGTGTGGATCATTGGATTTGGTTGAACTTGTATTTAATCCTAAATCCAGCAAATCTATTTTTCAAAAATTTTTTTAACTCCATTCTTATCCAAGTTTCCAGATGTATTTGCGAATTTGTATTCGGGGACTTTGGCTGATTTTGCACTATCTGGATCATAAGTAAAAAGCAATCTTGCACCTTGAGCTTTACGTTTCATTAAGCCAAGTCTGAATTCTCTTCCCTGATCTATTGTATCTCCAGTACATCTTATAATAAATTCTTTGTATGGAGTTGAATCCATAACTGTTAGTGATTTCTCCTTCAAATAATCATTTCTTACTTTTAGTAGCTGTTTGATTAAAGTTTCAATCTGTTTATATTTATCAGATCTAGAAGTATACCAATAGTGTCTTTCAACTAATAGATGTTGAAATAAAACCATAAAGGTTGAAAGTTTGATTGTAGGAGATGGTTCTGACTTGGCAGAACCACCTGATGTAGTTTTAGATAACTTTGCTGATCTATAATATCCTCCCAATTGAATAGAATTAATTTTAGAATAAGATGAATTTTCCATATTTAGGATATTGAATGGGATACATTTTCCATTTGAACCAATAATTCTTATCAAAGTTATTCCATCAAGCACAAAATCTACTGTTTCATCTCTAAATTGGAAATATGGTTTATATGTATTAATCACAATATCTTTGTTTCTTTGACCTAATATTTTTTCAATAATCCCAGCAATTAACTTGACATCATTTGAAAAATTTGTTGATATAACTTCTAACTTGTTTGTGACAATTCCAGAAGATCTTGTTAAATAATAGTTTTCTGCAACTGAACCTAAATGAATCAAAGTATGGAGTTTACCAATTTCTTTATAAATTTTTTCCTTGACTGTGTCTAATGTGTTATCTTGCTTAGGTATCTTAACGTCTGCAAGTTCTAATGGATAGTGCTTAAGTAGTACATTAGCTCTAAAAAAGGTTTTATCTTTTAATCTCCAATAAGATGTAATTGGATCATTATATTGTCTTAAAATATCAACCAAAATCCAACTAGGATGAGAGTACAGAATACCATCAATTGTAATTGCTGGCATATTTAAAAAAATATTAGAAGGCATATATGAGACATCACAGTACTGTTCAAAATTAACAAATAAAGTATATGTTTCCGCATGCATTGCCTGCCTGACTTGAACAAATTTAAATTTCTTTTCATGGAGAATATCAGCCAATTCCATGATATCTTCAATAGGTTTAGGAGAGTAGAACTCAACATCTTTGCAATCATTTGGACTATAAATTGCGTCTTTTTTTGATTTTTGTGTAATCAAAGTGTTATAGGCGGTTCCGCCATAAATAATTCTTTTCTTTTTCATAATGTAATCATTAATTACTTCTTTGACTTGTTTACATTCATCAAGAGTAGGTTCAAGAGTTTTTTTTTTAATAATTGTTGATTCATCAACAATCTGATCTAATTTATCAGTTATTGCCTGAATATCAATATCTCTATATAATTCCATTGTATAATATAGTAGAATAAAATATATTTGATATATATATATGGAAACTTATAAACAAAAATATTTAAAATACAAATATTTATACAATCAACTAAAAGGTGGAATGAAATTAGACATACCATCAGCTGCATATGTTTCAACTGCTTCAGATATAGAAGTTCCTTCAACACCCCCAACTCCTCTTACTCCTGTTTATAATCAAGACATAAATAAACAAATTACTAACTGTTTTTTAAAAATACAAAGATGTGTTGGAGGTTTGCGTGGATTAAAAAAATTATGTAATGAGTTGGTTATTGATACTCCTGGAAATTTTATTGTATCATTAAAAAATAATGGATACTTAAAATGTAGAGATAGTGATCAATCTTTGCATAATTTTTTTTCAGATCATGATGCAATTTATTCAAGTAATGCAGATGAAACTGTTTATTTTGTATCATTAAATTTAATGACAAAACAATCAATAAAAAAAGATATACTTGAAAAAATAAGAGATAATGTAAAAAAATTATATCCAAATGTTAGATCTTATTCAGATCTTATATTTCATTTAAATAAATTAGATGATTTTGAGGAAGAAGGTGGCATTGTAAATTATGACAAGCAACAACAAATTATTTCTGAAATATTATTTTTAGAAAAATATCCAAAATTAGAAAATATATTTATTACTCAGATTTGCTTATTAAAAAAATTAATGAATATTAGAGAGATTATAAAAATTTTAGATACTGTTAATCCAACTATTTTATGTTTACAGGAAGCTGATTTAGATTTTGATATTAAATTAAGAGAATTTATTCCACAAGCTAATGTGACAAATTTTGTTTCACAAAATTTAAAAAATTATTTTTTAACTAGTTATGATAATGATAATACAGCTATTTTACAAACATTGGCATCTGGATTTAGTGATAATGATAGTGTTTTTAATACATTGCCTTTGGGAACAAGGATTTCAATAAAATCAGAAACAGACACAGATGCAGGTGGTTTTATAGTTATAACAAACAATAAAAATTTAGAACTATCTGATCCTATTCCAATACTTCAAAAAAATCAGTTCAGTTATTGGGGAAATTCTGGTGAATCAAAATTAACACGTGTTTGTAGAGGTATTTGTACTACAATAAGTTTTCAAAATTCTGAAACTAAAATAATAATTGCAAATGTTCATCTTGATAACAAATATGGAGATGAAGAACTAGGATTGCTTGTGTCGCGTGATCAATTAGTTTTTAGATGTAAAGATTCTAAAAATCTTTCAACTTTGTTTTTAGATACTATTGATATTAATACAAAAGAAAATGATAAAATAATCGCGAATGAAAATCTTAATAAATTTTTAAATCAAAATCATCCAGTAAATCAAACACCATTATTTATTGATTATGTTATTGGTGATTTTAATCTTAGACATAATATATCGCCATATGTTAATTATTCAGCATATGATCTTAATTATTTTACGAAGATTTATTATACTATAAAAAAAGACAACCAAGGTAACACAATAATTAATCCTGTAACAAATGAAGCTGACATTGAAATAAAATTCAGAGTAGTAATAACACCAAATTTAGCTAAATCATTAGCAGAAATAATAAATAAAAGTGATAAATATTTTGAAATAAAAAAAAGAATTTTTTCTGAGAATAATTTATTACCTCTTACTAATCAAGAAGTTTCTAATAGAAAAATTGAAGCAGAACATGTTAATATTTTAGTTTTAAAAGAAGAAGTGTCTATTTTAAAAGATAATAATCTTAATGTTCCAAAAGTTAAAATATTAAATAGTAATAGTAGTCTATATAAAAAAAACTTAATAGATTATATTATTAGAATTGAACCTGAATCTTCATTTAGACCTGCACTAGCAAATACTTCTTCTGCATCTGCAAATAGTTCTACATCTGGAACATGGGCCCGTGGACTTGCAAATACTACTTCTGCATCTGCATCTGCAAATAGTTCTACATCTGGAACATGGGCCCGTGGACTTGCAAATACTACTTCTGCTTCTGCAAATAGTTCTACATCTGTAACATGGCGTCGTGAACCTGCAAATACTACTTCTGGAAATATTAGTTAAAAACAATATAATAAAAAAATTTAACTTATGTCCTAAGTTGTTTTCTTGTTTCTAGTTCAGTATTTATGATTTTAACATTTTTCAAATAGTTAAAATTAATTAACTTGGTTTTATTTAATCCATTTAATCTATTGGTTATTTGACTGTGTGTGATTAAATTTCCGCCAATTAGTCTAGTAATTTTATTATATGATTCTACATCTTGCTCTGTTACCTCACAAACATCTGGGATAAAATTATCATCCAAGTCTGTAAAATCATGTAATTGCAAAATATGCTTTTTAATGGCATCAAATTCATATTCCACGAGTTTGTATGGTTTAGTAACCTCTGATTGCAATATCCTTTCTTTTTCCTCTTCTGTATATTCATAAAAGTAACCATTTGACATACTCCATTTTATTTTTATTTCAAATAGTTCTCCTTTAAATGTGTAGCTAACAATTAAATACTTGAACACATAATAGTCACAACCCATTGAAAAATATATTAATAGATATTTATAAATATATTTTAATATATAAATTAATTCAATTTTTATAATTTACGTTTACATCTTCAAAATATCCAGACTTGGTAAAGGTCTGATATCAAGATTGTAATACTTTTCAAGAGTAACAATATCCTTTGGTTTTGAATTGTTAGGTTCAACCACAAAGTTTACTGCAACTCCCACACGTCCATATCTACCACATCGACCAATTCTATGGATATAGTTTTCAAGAGAAGGAGGCAAGTCATAGTTGAATACAACTGACACACTTTGCACGTCAATTCCTCTGGCAATCAAGTCGGTAGCCACAAGCACACGAATGGTACCATTACGAAAGTCTCTCATAATACCATCTCGCTCATCCATTGCAAGCTTTGCATGAATAAAACCAGCACTAAAACCCTTTTCTTTCAAAAGATTATAAATATACTCGGCTTTAATTGCTGTGTTCGCAAATACAATAGACGTACCGATTGATGCATTTGAATAGATATCAAGCAAACATGCGGCCTTGTCTTCTTCCTCAGTTAATCCAACATAGTACTGCTTGATGTTAGAGATATTAATCTCTTCCTTTTTCACAAGAATTTGTACAGGATTCTGAAGAATTTGCCTACAAATTTCTAACACAGGGTCAGTGATTGTAGCAGACACAATGATCTTTTGACAAAATTCAATAGTTGGAATGTTTGAAAAGATCTTGGCAATTGTGTCTTGAAAATCATTCTTTGGAGAAAGAAGTTCATCTGCCTCATCCATCACAAACAAACGAGTGAAACTAGTATCAATCTTCTTAATTGTCTTGACTGGACTGATACGAACCCCCTTTTCATTTGTGATAATATCTAGAAGTCTTCCAGGAGTTGCGATAATAATTTGCTCTTCTCCCTCCCTTGCATTTCCAAAGCTAATATAACTCTCAGACTTGACAGAAACACCTCTCAAGAAAGCAGTTGGTTCTTTCTTTGTCTTGTTTCCAACACCTCGATGAAGTGCAATAGAAACGCCAGCGAATGATCCAATGTCACATGCTACCTTAAAAGTTTGATATGCTAGTTCTCTAGTTGGAGAAACGATAATAACTTGTGGTTTCTTAATGTCAACCTCAACAGAATTCAATGCAGCAACTGTGAAAAATAAAGTTTTTCCAGATCCTGCCTTTGCTGCCAAAATCACATCTCTAACAATACCAGTTTCAGGATGTGCTAGAGCAGAAGGAATTGTTTGTTGACATGGGGATGGTTTTTCAAATCCTGATGCAAACAAACCTCTTAAAATACAAGGTTTGATTGGCATGGAATCAAAATTACTTGATGTAGCAATTACATCATTAGTTGTAACAGAATTTTGTGCTTGAGCACCATCAATTGAGCCAGTTGTTGAGTCATTTGATGATTCTGTTGGGTTTGAAGCTGGAGTATCCCAGTCATCATCAGTTGCAAAAGTTTTTGATCCTGAATTCATTGCTGTATTCGATCTAATATTTGATGAATTTGTTGTATTTAAAGGCACATCAGACCTTCTTGAACTTCGTAAATCATTTTCATTCCGTGACATATTTATGTGTATATATATGTTTTATGTGTATAATCTTTAAATATCAATTTTTTTTATTAAACCTAAAATTCATCTTCCTCCTCATTACCAAAGCCCCAGGAGCCATCAACTCGGTACTCGTCTGGTTCTGTATCATAGTAATCGTCAAATTCCTGCTCTTCTTCATCCTCATCGTCCTCATCCTCATACATGACTTTTTTCGTCTTCTTCACTTTGCTGAACAAAGGAGGAATGTTCTTCTTGGGAACCGCGATTTGATTTGTAAATGGTTCTCTAATAATACTAATCTTTGAAGCATCTCCCCAAGAACCAATATTTTTGGTTGGGTTTGGGGTTAGGATTTGCTTTGTTGATCCTCCCAAAGAAGGAAAATCATCTTCGGTAAAAGCAACTGGTTTAGGTTCCGTATTCTTAGTATCCTCTCTCTTATAGCTATATCCTGAGCTTGTAATCACACCGCTTGGTGCTGGTTTATTAACTGGTGTAGCTGAATTAATAGGAGCAGCAGAACTCTTAGATCCACCACTCTTGCAAAAGGTATATACTTGGCTCATTGCTGTGTATATTTATATATATTGATACTATTATATATTAGTATCGATATATTGAATTAGAGTTAATGTATAAAATTTATTTTTCAATTTTTTTATTTCTTGGGTGCTGATTTTTTAGATCCGGCTTTCTTAGATCCCTTTTTAGATCCTGCCTTCTTAGATCTCTTTCTACCCCCCATTAGGTCTGAATCAGCCTTTGATCCTCCTTTAAGTTGTTCCTTGGCAAACTTGAGTTTAGAACCCTTGAGTTCTTTTTCAAGACCCTTTTCATCAAGATCTTTTTCAGTAACTTCTCCATTAATAGTTGATTTCATCTTATATACACCATCTTTACCAGTAATAACAATCTTTTCAGCTGTCTTATCATCTTTGTGAAAATACTTAATTTTAAGTCCTTTTTCTCCTTGAATAACGTATTCTTCATCTTGAACTTTCTTACCTTTTTTGATTGAAAGGTTTCTAACATCGTGTAAAACATTAAGAACTGACATATTTGTATATTTATTATTTAGATAAAAAAATTTTCAAAGGATTATTTTTCCGCAGAGAAAAATTCTATAGGTTTTATTTACTAGGATAGGCTTGGGACACTAGTTCAACCATTGAGTCTGTTGAAAAATACTCTCTCACAGGTTGTAAAAAATTTATAATCCAATCACTTATGCCAAGTTTTAAATCTTGGGGTGACAATGTTTTTTCCTCAAATGATTTAATTAATTGATCTATATTACTAAATCCAATAGGACCTCCCCACTTTTCATCTCGATTTATAATAAAATCTGGATTTGGAGAAATTAAAAGATTAATTGGAAAAATAATATGTCTAACAAATTCTAGAACTGGTGATTTTCCATTTCCTTCTTCTAAATAAGCCTTGGAAATTTTTTTCCTTATATTTTTAACAGTTTCTGTTAATTCAATCTTAGAATTAGAATCTGAAGATGACATTTTTACACATTCTTCATCCGAATCATCTAATAGCTGAGTTGTGAGTGAAGGTATCATCCGATTCATCAAATGAATATTAGGTTTATACCCTATCTTATGAATATGATCATGAGACATCATAAAAATTTTTCTTTGGTCAACTCCACCAAGTTCAGCATCAGTACCCAAATACACTTCATCTAAAACTTGGAGCAAAGGGTAAATTAAACCTGAAAGTAATGGATTGGTTGATTGTTTGACAACTTCAGCCCCTGCTTTTTGTGCTGAATCTATTGTTAGTTTAGAAGCCAATTTATACACATCAATTGTATACTCTGGTTTTAGTTGGTACTCAGAGCCTCTAACAAATTTAATTTTAGAAATATCAACTTGTAAAGCTAGTAGTAGTTGTTTGATTAAATGTTCATAATACTGAGTTCTAAAAGCTAAAAGTTCCCAAGTGGTTTTCATTGAATCCAGATATGCATGCAAATCTGCAAACATAATTGTTACTTCACATTGTGCCTTTACAAGTTGGGCAATTTTAATCATCGGGATTAGATAACCTAAATGGGGTTTGCCTGTTGGAGCAGTTCCCCAATAAACTTTTAGAGGTTGGCCAGAAAGAACTTTAGCCTCAAGTTCAACTCTCCCAATTACCTCAGCAAGATTATCGTAGATAAGTTCAAGTCTATCCATTTGAGTTTTATTAAATTTAATAGTATTAATTCACTAAAATGTTGTCAAATCAATTTTTTCGCAAGTAAAAAATTGATTAATTAAATCAATTGTAATAAATTAAATATATTTGGTATATAATAATGTCAGATCTATTTACTTTAGAGCAAGGTGTTTATTCCCAACCTGTACATATAAGAAAAACACAAAGAAATGCAAGAAAATGTTTTACTATTATTGAAGGGCTAGCAGATGATTTAGATTTAAAAAAAATAGGCAAATACTTGGCAAAAAAGAATCAATGCTCCGCAACAATATTAACTGATGAAAAATTTGGTGAAGTTCTTAAATTAACAGGCGATAAAAGAGAGGAAGTTAAAGCATTTTTACTACGTGAAGATATATGTAAGGCTGCGCAAATTCATATTCATGGGTAAGAAAAATATATTAGGAGCTAAAAAATTGACAAATTAGTCAGTTTGATTTAATTAATTTATTTTATAATCAAATGATACAATATCTATACTTGTTTTTAACATTACTATTTTATGGGAACTTAGAAGGTTGTTTGAATATAGCATTAAATGATGGAAATATGGTCTGGTATAGAGTTTTTCTAGGTTTGTATTATAAAAGAAATGCAATTTATGTGGGGATTGTGTTAACTTTAATTGGTTGGTATTATAATCTATTTGTATTAAATGTTATTGGTTTGTTAATAAGTACATTTTTTAGTTTTCAAATGATAAGTTTGATTTGCAAGTATAAATTAACTTAATTTTTTTTATTTAAAATCCATTCAGGCAACTTGTATCCTGTTTGGTCACTTATAGTATCAATCATTGGGATTACAGATTTTCCTAAATTTGAAATTGAATCATATGCTTTATTAGGATCATGTGTCCAAACTGTAATCTTAGGATTAAGCCCTTGGATTGCCTTTGCATTTGATTCTGCTAACTTTTCAAACATGCCTTTTTCTAACATAGTATATGTGATAAGTGCTTGTGCATTTCCTCCAAATGACGCAACTAGCCTCTCCAAACCCTGAGCTTGTGCTTGGAGAAGTGCATTTGCACCTTCTGCTTCTTTTAATTTAGAGTATAGAAGTGCTTCTGCTTCTTTTTGTTTTGCATATAAATGTGCTTCTGCTAAAATACGTTGAGAATTTGCTTCACCCTCAGCTTTTTTTGCATCCATTTCTGCCTTAACTTGCACTGTTGACAAATCATTTGCTCTTTGTTTCTCTAGCTCCATTTCAGATCTAAATATTTCAACATCTTTTTCCATTTTCATTTTTTTTCTTAGTGCATCATTATCAGCTTGAATTTTTTCCTGAGTGATAATGTATTCTTGTTGAATTCGAGTTTTTTCAAGTTCAGCTTTTGATACTAATGTTTGTTGTTGTTTTTCATTTTCAAGACGAATTGCTTCATATTCAATCATAGCAACTTGTTGTCTTGTTTCACCTTCTCTCTCTTTTGCTCCAATTTCTCCCTTTTTATTTTGTTCTGCAACTTCAACCCTTGCTCTATTCTCAGCCTCTGATTTAATACGTTGTGATAATGATTTAAAATAGTTTGATTGATCACCATCTTTTAACTCTTCAATATTTGCATTATATATTTCTAGTCCATACTGATCTAACTGTTTTTGAACTGATTCTACAATATCTTTTTTAAATTCAGATCTTCCTGTAAAAATATCTTCAATAGATAAATTAGCTGACAGTGATCTAGTCTCACCTTCAATAATCCCACGAATTAAATTGTCTGTTTGATCATTATCTTGATTTAGTAGGTAACGTGAAAAATTAGTTAGTGAATCTGGATTATTTCTAGGTCCGATTGTGAATACTGCAGGAAAATTAAATTCCATCTTCTCTTTTGACATTGCATTAACTGAAAATTTATAACTAGATGGACTCATATTAATATAATCAATATTTTGAAAAGGCCATTGAATATATTTTTTTCCAATTTGAATATCATTAACACCAAGTCCAGTTCTAACTAGCCATTCATTAGATCTAGATGTTTTATATCTTGTTAATGCAAAACCTACAATCCCAAGACCAACAACTCCTACTCCAACAATTGAAGATAGCTTTTCATTAATTGTATCTTTAGAACTCTGTTTCATTTTATTTATTGGATAAGTTAAAATAAATAAATCAATTTATTGACAAATCAATTTTTTTATAAGATTCAGTAGCTAAAATATTATTTCTAGCCATATCATATAAATGGTAAAATTAGAAATATATGATATTGTTATAATTGGAGGTGGGATATCTGGGTTATATACTGGATACAATATTTTAAAAAAATCACCCAACACATCAATTGTTATGTTAGAAAAAGAACCCATTGAATGGATTGGAGGAAGAGCTGGATCTGATGATTTTTATGGAACATCAGTTGTTACTGGTGCTGGTATTGGAAGAAAAGATAAAAACCCCCTCCTAATTAAGCTACTCAAAGAGCTAAATATTAAATTTTATGAATATAATGTGAGCATCGGGCATAGTCCTACTATAAACAAACCAATTGATGTGACCAAAGTAGTTTCACTACTCAAAAAACATTATACTTTAAACTTAAATAACTTAACTTTCAAACAATTCGCAACACAGATTCTAACCAAACCAGTATATAAAAAATTTGTTCAAAGTTCTGGATATTCAGATTATGAAAAAGCAGATGTTTACGAAACACTATATAAGTATGGGATGGATGATACAAAATCTGGATGGGTTGGTTTGTCTATCCCCTGGAAAAAACTTGTTAAAGAACTTTGTAATAAAATTGGATGGCAAAATATCAAATGTTCTTGCAATGTAATAAAAATAAAGTTAGATACAAATTCAACAAATACTTTATATAAAATTTTTACCGAGTCAGGACAAGTGCTTTATACAAGCAAAGTTATTATTGCGACTACAATTAAACAAGCACGTAGATTGATTCCTGGAGCTAAATTAAGTTCAAGTCCTTATCAACAAATATGTTCTCAACCATTTTTACGTGTGTATGGGAAATTTGACAAACAATCCATATCTATTCTTAAACAGTCAATCCCAACTTATACTGTTGTACCTGGGCCACTACAAAAATTAATACCAATTAATCCATCTCAAGGAATATATATGATAGCATATTCTGATAATCGTAATGCACTGACACTTGAACCATATTCTACAAATACAGAACGCAATTGTAAGATTTTTCAAAAACTAATAAAAGATGCACTAGGATTGGATACACAAGATTATATCAAGTTAATTGGAATTAAGAGCTTCTTTTGGCCTGAAGGTACACATTATTACAAACCTCTTGATCCAGAACTGGGTTTTAAAACAAGAAAGAAATTTTTATCCCATGTACAAAATCCCCAAAAAGGTCTATATGTGGTTGGAGAGGCAATGAGTAGATATCAAGGTTGGGTTGAAGGTGGGTTGCAAAGTGTTCAAAGTATTTTACCAAAAATATAAATAATTGAATTTATTTGTTATTGATTTAATTTAATTAACATAGATTAAACATACCAAATGGGACAATCTTCCAGCTCCATATTAAAAGAAATTGATTCATTTCCTTTTCCATCCCATGTATTAACACAAGATGAATTTGCTAATTTGATTTCTAATAATACAACTATCAAACAGCTTCATAATTACATGGCAAAAAATAACAAATATGTTAAAATTTATATTTGTGATAAAGAAACAGATGAAGACAGACTTGACCCAGACTATTTGGATAATTGTGAAGTTGATGATATATGTGCTGATTATGTTAATAGGTTTTATGTTGCACAGCTTAAAACAAAAAGAACTAGTTGCCATCCTGCAATTGGAAATATGATATGGGATGGATATCATGGAGAATGGTCTTATGGATTTGATATTTATGAATACCATAAATTAGATCCCAATCATAAAAAGCTATTTTTATCAGATTACTATTTTTGTGATGTTAGTGCAAGACTATCTGCCTATAATTCAATACATATGGCCCATGACTTAAATACAATTAATCAAATGATTAAATCATTGAATCGTGATATTATTGAAGAAAAGATGTTAGCAATTTTAAATCAGCAATCAAGATTAAAAGCCATTGAAAAAGTTAATCGAGAATATGGATACAAGGAACCACCTAACGAAAAAATAAGAGATGACGAGTTTGTTAGATTTATGAATTCTGTGCTGGTTGATTAAATAATTGAAATTATTTGGAATTGTATTTAGTTTATTTGATTTAACTTAATTAAATTAAATGAGCTTAAATAGAACAATTTTAATCACGGTGTTATATTCAGCTAATTGTTTTATGATTGTTTTAACATCTGAACGAATTAGATATGTGTTAGGACTAGAATTGCAATTATCAAATTTATACCGTAAATGTTTGTTAGGATTTGAATTTTCACTTTTAGGCTTGTCAGCATTTACATTAATTAGTTTAAATAATTTGATTAACGAGGATATAAAAAGAATAGGTCGTTAAATTTATGTCCGGATTTAATCAAATGCAAAATAATTTTAGCAATATTTCTTGTATCATCAATTCCCGAATGATGTCTTCCTTCTAATTTCATTCCAAGTTTATCTAACATTCCTGTCATTCCTCCTGCTTTTGTTTTATAAAAATATTCAAACTCAGTCTTCACATCAATTACTTTGGAGTAAAAGCTTGATTTTTTAAGTTTCTTGTTTTTTATTTCTCTGGGTAACTGAGTTAACAAGTCCCATTTCCCACAAGTCGCAAATACAAGTTCTGATCCTACAGGTACATTAGATGTTAGCCATTGGATATGTTGAGAATATACCTTGTCAATTGTTTCGGCTAAATCTACAGTTGACTGTTGGATACCAGTTAGCTCGGTACAAAATGCACTTAGTTTAGGATTTAATGTTGGTTTAACATATTTGGCAAATTCTGACACAAATGTTTGGGTTGAATTTACTTCATTTATTTTGTATAGGACTGATGGAAACTCAATAATTTCCATTTGTTCCTTTGAAACAGAATCATCATTCCAACAAGTTGCCTCAAAATCTAAAACACACAAATAGTATTCCATTAAATTAATTTATTAATTTATTAATTTATTTTTTTAATTGGTTATTCAAATAAAGAAAAATCAATTTTTTATACTGATAACATAAAGTTATTTGGAGTATTTAAGATTGTAATATTGTTTGTATTATCAATAATACTAAATATTTTATTTATTCTATTTATTTGGTCTGGATGAGTAATATTTAATCCAGAACAAAACAATTCAAGTCCATCAGTTCGTGCTGTAAGCAGAATATTAGTTGATTCAGAATTTGCATTTGATGTTATTAAATTAGATTGTGTCTGTGAGTATTGTAAAATTCTATTACTCTCAGCTTTGATTGATGAAATCATTTGAGTTGTGTCTGCTTTAATTAAATTTACAGATTGTTGTAGTACAGCAATTTCATTATTTTGCAAAGCAATAGCAGTATCTAAACTTTTAGAAATTAATATATCAGGAAAATCAATTGAAATAATTTTAAAATAGTCATGTGGTGCATAAATATTTAATGTTTGCCAAATTTGTTTTTCAATTTCAATTCCAATACTTTTTTCAATATAAGATCTATTTGTTAAAAATTCTTCAACACTAAATGTTGACGCAATATTCTTCGTAACTTGTTTTGCATTTGATTGAATTTTATTTTCATAAGATGTTGAATACAAATCATAAATTTGTGGCAAGTTGTCTTTAGGAATTTTATAGTAAAAACTAATATCAAGATCAAACTCCAAACCATTATCAGAAAATGTATTTGAAACAAATTTTACTGGTTTGTATGTGGAAGGGAAGTATACCATGTAATTGTCTAATGTAAGAAAATAACGTCCTTCTGTGTAAACTTTCGACAAATCTACTCCATGATATTTGTTTATTCTTAATGCGTATTGATCATAACTTACATAATAATAAGATTTTGCGACAGTTGATGTGATAATAATTAACGCACACACGCTAATAACAAATCCCCAAAAACATACAGGACCAAATGGATCATCGATGTTTGTATCCATAAATTTGCCCCATCTTTCCATTAATGTGGGAGAAAGCTGCTTTGGGCGTGAATCTTTAAATTTAGTATCTGGGGGTGGATTTTGTTGTTCAATGTCATTGTCTGATGTTCTCACAGGAGTAAGTCTATCCCTTCGGGATTGCAACTCAGCGCTATCGGTAAGTTGCATTGTATTTGTTGATTCTACTCGTACTGTTCTCTGCATAAAATTAAATTGAAGAACAAAAGTATTTTAAACAGTTAAGGATATTTTCAATTTTTTCACAAAAAATTGAAGATTTTATTAACTAAGTTACTGGATTAAATATATTGGATAAATTATGAAAAGATCTGAACTTTATATTAAATTTGTATGTGTGGGAGTCACTGTATTACTATTTGGTGGTATTATAACTATGATAACTCTTCTAGCAATGTATATAAATTATCCTGTTAAACAAACTGAATATGCTGTTGGTTATGATACATATAATATGAAATTCACTAAAATTTATGAACAAGGTAGATATCCAATTGCTGTTGGTGAACAAATGATTGTAATTAAAAGAACTTTACAAGATTTTAATAAAGATATCACATGTATGACACAAGACAAAATATTGATTGATTTGTCAGTTGGTTTACAATATCAATACCAACGTGACTTTCTAATTACAAAAGTTTTAAAAGAATTTGGTTCAGCAGGAGCTTTTGAAAGTTTTCTATTTGATAGAATTACTAGTTCAATAATTAATACATGTTTGCTATTTGGGTCTGAAGATTATTATGTTGAAAGATCAGTAATTGATAGACATATGTATTTGAATTTGCTTACAGACATAAATAATAAGACATTGGGGGCAAATATAGAATTTTTCCAATTGATTAATATTAAATTTCCTAGTCAAATATCATCAGCAATTACTCAAAAACAGAATATTGATCAAGAGGCATTAACTGCAGAAAATGACAGATCAACACTACTAACTCAGGCTCAAACTTCTTTGTTAGAAACAAACAGACAAGCAAATATTTTAGTAATTAATGCAAATAATCAAGCAAATATTACATTAAATCAAGCCAGGGTTAATTCACAAGTTCAAAGAGTCCTTTGGAATAATCGTGCTTATGCATATTCCCATGTTAAAGAAACTCTTGGATTGAATTCAACTGAATTAATTGAATATATACAAACAGATTTGATTTCTAAATCTGGCAGTTTATTTACCAGTTTGAACATTTAAAAAATTAATTTATAAAGTATTTTTATCTATTTGATTGACATTAGGTATTTTTTTATAAGTAATTTTGATTCCAAGACAAATAGATTTACAAATTTCAAATCCTTTATGAAAAGCAAAAATTAATGCCCAAGCACACAAACTAATCAAATAAAGAAGTACAAAACTAAAAATAGATACAAGTATAAATCCAGAAACTATTGAACCTAATAAATTGAAAAGAAATAGTTCAAGATGTAAAAATTCAACATTTGGACTAATTTTTCCTTTATTTAATTCATAAATATTTGCTCCCCACAAACCCACATAAATCCAATATATCAATACTTGGGCTATTATTTCAAAAATTGTTAGTATCAAATAAAGTGCTTCTGTTCTATCCATTTGTTTTTCTATCCCATTGTTAATTTTTTCTTTAATAAACAGAGCTAATAATAGTCCAATTCCAGCACCAAACCAATAACAAAATGTACTGATTTGCAAATAGTTTTTAATTTCTTGATAAAAATTAATAGATTTGTTGTTAACTTGTAAAATTATTTCAGGATTAGAACAAAATGAATAAAAATAGTAATTTAAACAAATTGCTAGCAAACAATACATAGTATGGACAATTGGGATGTAATATAACTTGACATAATATGAACTCAAGTCATATAAAGTTGTTTGTACAGTAATATAGGACTTGTTGTTCATTAAATTTATTAATTATATTTAATCCAATTCAATTAAATTTAACAATCAATTTTTTCTAATTGATTTAAATATTTGTCAAATAATATTTATTAATTAGACTAAAATAATGGAAAATATAGAAGTATCAGAAAATGTGGATAATGAACTGATAATTCATGACAAGCGCTCATCTAGATATTTTAGATTTGATTGTCCAAAAAAATTTAATGTTTATGGATTTGGAAGTTTGGATACAAAAACCACTTTATATCCACGAGTATATAACAAAGATTTTTCATATTATTTAACACCAACCCATCTAATAATTAATATTGAACTTACTGCGGGTACAAGAAGATCTATATTTCAATTTGAATGTGAAGAAATTTATCCTGATTCTTGGATTAATTTGGGTTTAAATGAATTAGAACCGAATGTTGTTTTGTACATCCAATCTTTAAAAAATAGGATTGAAAATCTAGAATCAAAAATAGAAGAAATTGAAGCAAAAATAAATGAAAATAATAATTATTACTAAATCACTTCATAGTAACTAGAACTATTTTTTTCTTCTTCCAAGTTTCTCAAATTGATTTCCAATCTTTTTAATTCTTTGATAATGGTCCATGGGACAAAAAATGGATTTATATAAACTATTCCTCCACCAAAAAATGATTCAAGGGCTGCGCTTGTATAATAAAATGGTCCTGGGTTTGTTGCGGATGTTTTATTTTCTAAATACCTTTTTGTTTTTTGTTCATGGTTATACTTATACTGTAAATATCCTCGTCTACATCCAAGTGCGCCCCATGCAGAGTACAAACCTAAAAATACCTTTTGTTTATTACTTAGTGACATTAATAATTAATATTATTGTATTAATTATAAATCAATAAAAAAACAATTTTTATTAGTTTTTACACAGAGTTATTAAATTCATTTTGTTCTACTCTGATTCTTGGCAAGATATTAATTGCCATTAGTTCTTGTAACATTAACTTGAATGCATATGGAAGCTGTACTTTATGAGTATCTGAGGTCTTACATGCTTCACAAATATATACATTTTTATTCATTACTTTACGGGCAATTAACCCGCATTCACCACATACGTGCATTGTGTATCCATCAGACGAGTCCATGAACTTCTCTTTTAAAAATAATGGGATACCATGTGCTATCATCACATCACGCTCCATTTCGCCGAATCTCAGCCCTCCATCTCTGGATCTTCCTTCTGGGGGCTGACGTGTTAAGAGAGTGACCGGTCCACGCGCACGAGCATGGATCTTATCTTGAACTAAATGTTTTAATCTTAAATAATAAGTTGGGCATATGAAAATTTGTGCTTCCATTTTTTTCCCGGTGAAACCACAATACATTGTTTCGAGTCCATGTCTTTCAAATCCATGGGATTCTAATACATCTCCAATTTCATTCATATCCACACGTTCATATTGAGTTGTTTCAATTGTATGACCTTGAAGAGCAGCAGACTTAGAAACTACACCTTCTAAAAGTTGTCCGATTGTCATACGACTAGGAATACAACAGGTATTAATAACTATATCTGGACGGATTCCTGAGGCTGTAAATGGCATATCTTCAGCACGCAAAGTAGTTCCAATAGTTCCTTTCTGCCCGTGGCGAGAGCAGAACTTATCACCTCCTCTAGGAACACGCTCTTGTCTTACTCTCATGTTATACATTTCATAGCCATCTGCATTTTTAATTCCAGTATAAACTCTATCAACCACTGCATCAACCCCGCCTTTATACATTAGACTTGAATCCTTAAAGATTTTATTAGATTCTTCTCCAGGTTGAATAGGTGTTAGCTTGCCGAATAACACATCATTGTTCTTAAGTCTAGTCTCTTCTGGAACAAAACCTTTTTCATTAAGTTTCTCATAATTACCGTCTTTCATTCCTGCAACTTTATTTCTATCTGGCTTGCCAAATATTTCATCTTGGCCTGTAGCTGGGTTCTTTGTAATCTCTTCTGACTCTTTTCTATATGATTCGGCTCTAAATAAACCTCTTTCAATTGCTGATTGATTCATTAAAATAGAATCTTCTTGATTATAACCGGTATACATTGCAATAGCAACAACCACATTCTGTCCATAAGGAAGATTCAATAAGCCGGTATGTTTTGCAGTTCTAGGATAAGCTAGTGGGACTTGTGGATACCACAAATTATAAGCCAAATCTACTCTATGTCTATAATTTGATGAATAGATACCTAAACCTTGTCTTGCTTGTGAGAAGTTGAAATAATTTCTTGGTGCATCGTTATGTTCTGAAAAAAGAGCATTTGCTGAAATATTTCCACATGTCATAGATGGATGTAGTTCACAGTGAGTAAATCTTTTGTAAACTGTATCGTTATATCTATTTGCAGGATCACCAAAAGAATTAGGTGATTTAATTGGTTTAAGCATCTTTGCACGTTCTTCTTTTACATTTTTAACCCAAAATGCAATCATTAATGTTTCTTGTTCTTCAGGATCAACATATTCAACTGCTTCTGGATATTTAAGTAAAAAGTCTGACCACTTATGAATTTGGGTTGGATCAGTTTTTGATTTGATATTAATTTGATTTACCATTGAATCTGTTAGTACAAGTTGATTGTCTACTACTCGGAGTAGAGGTCTAACTATTCTACCAGAATCAGTATTAATTTTGATCTCTTTGGTATTGAAATTATGAGCAATTGATACAAACTTTTCAATCTCACCAGTAAATCTCTTTGATTTAAGCATAGAAGTTAATTTGACTGGTTGGTCTGTCATACCCACCCATTCTCCATTCACAAATACTCGAGTATAAAGTTTTAACTTAATTGGTTCAATATCTGTAAGTTCATAAACATTATTTGAATTTAAAAGTATCTGTTTGATTATTTCTGGTTGGGATGCTGAATTAATTGTAATGGTTGCAGGATTACATAATTGTTTGACTGTACCTACATTATGACCGTGTTCTGGAGTTTCAATTGCATCAATAAAACCATACTGAGTATTATGTACATATCTCATTCTATCAATTTTGGATGATGCATCACCTTGTGGTGTAATAATTCTTCTTAAAGAAGATATAAGTTGCATATAAGTTAGTCTTTGTAACATTTGTGCAACACCCTTCTTTTTTGAATTACCCCATGTACCAGTTGCTAATGCAGTATTAATTCCTTGTTCAATTGTTGTATGTTTGATTTGGGAAATAATATTAATTGGATTCTCATCTGACACATTCTTCTTTCTAAAATATTTTGTACAATCATTCAACATCTTTTTATAATATTGTCTGAATAGCTGACCAAGAAGAATACCAGGGGTATCAATACGTTTGTTAATCATTGAATCTCTATCATCAATATCTGTGCGTCTCAAAAAGCAATTTACTATCTTGTGACACATCAAACCCATATAATATCCCTTCTTTAAAAGTGATGTTGCATTTGGTGTATAAGATGTTGCTCTTCCAACAATTGTTCCCATATGAGGAAAAAGATCACGTTCTAGCACGGTCATCAAATACTCGCGTTTTTGCATAGCTCTAACTTCTGGATTTGTTTCTGAAAATCTTCTTCCAATTATTTTCATTTTTGAAATTAAATAATTAATTGCATCTTCTTGTGATCTCACATAATTAACATTACCATAATCATCTTTCCATGTTTCTTCTTTGTAATGATTAAGAGAATGTTTTAACACATTGAGCATGTCTGTGTCAGATTCATTATACATTATGTAAGCATTAATAGTTTTGTCTGAAACAATACCAAGTGCTTTGAATAGAATATACACAGGAATTTCTTGCATTTGTGACATTGTGATTACCATTGAATATGTTTTTGTCATCTTGATTGAAATAATTTGAAGTTGGGAATTTAAGTCTTCCACCTTCTTTGAATTAACTTGGGCATAATAAGAAACTCCATCTGGAAAATTTGGATCTTTCTTTGAAAATACTAAGATTTTATTCTCTGCAATTCTCTCTTGGGACATAATAATCTTTTCTGATCCCTTTAGAATATAGTAACATCCGGGATCAAATGGACATTCTGTTGTTGGTCTATCTTTTTTCAATACAGTAGAACAATAGTTTGATCTAAACTCAATTGGAATTTTTGCTACTGTTACTGCCTTATCCTCGAAACAAACCTTTTCTGTAATTTCATTTGTTTCCAAATCAATAGTTTCTTGGATCTGTTTAATATCAGCAACAAGTCTTGATGAATAAGTTAAAAACTTAATTCTTGCATCTTCAGGAAATAAAATATCATCCTCATTTGAAGATTCATCAGTTGGTGGTTTTAATTGGATATTTGAAAATCTTAGTCTATATTTATATATTTTATCTTTAGTTACATTTTCATAAATTAGATTGGGATTGTCTTCTAACTCTTTGAACACTATTTCATTAATAAATTGATTGTATGAATTATGTTGAAAACTATACATTTCATATCTTTCATCAAAGATAAGATCAATTAAATTATGTATATTGTCTTGTGTTATTAAGTCAGTATTTTCAGTATCCGTTGAGCTATCCAAAGTTTTTTTTGGCATTTATTAATAATAATAGATTATATCTAAATAATTTAATTATCAATTTTTTTAATTTTTTTATTAATTTAAAGATAAAGTTTATAATTAAATAAATATATATCAAATGAGCAAGCAAACCTTTTTAGACATATCAAATGCAACTAATGAACTTGTGCAGATTTTACCTAAATTTACCATGGTACTTGGAACTCTATATTATACGACAAGATTTGGATTAGATCAAATCAATTGGTCTGACTATAATTCTACATGTAAAGAATTTATTGATAAATTGAAACAAGTTGATGAATATCCAAGACTGGTAAGTTGTATCAATAGAATACTAAACCATTATTCAAAAATTCTTGAAAAGGCAAGAATTTATGGATATTTAGATAGAATTCTTAAAGCAAAAACATTAGAACAATTTATGAAAATTATAAATAATGTTAGAAATGATATAACAGAGGATACTGAACAATCAGAACTCCAGGAGTTTAATATTGAATATATTAAAAACTGGGCAAAAGAATCAAAGATAAAAGAGCTATTGGATATGTTAAATAACTCTGGGATAAATATTTTTAAGAACAGTATAGAACAAATTGGAGGTTCTAAAGATGACACAATTAAAGTTCTAATGCATAAATTAAAAGTATATTCATATCCACATTTAGAAAATTATTTTGATAAAATTCAAAGACTAGATGAAACATCTGGACTTGAAACTGAAACAATCGAATTAATTAAATCTTTTAATAAATATGAATATTATAAACTAAATGATATTGTTGCACTTGGAGCTATTTTATATGTTGAAAATGAAAAAATAAATTTGAATGAACTTTTTACTGAATCTAATCAAATCAATCAAAGTCAAACAAAACAAGAATATATTAATTTAGTTTCAGACTCTGATACAGATTCTGATTGAGTTTATTAAAATATTTTTACAGTTCCTGTTAAAGTTTCTTCTGTATTAAGTGGTTTGATTGTTATTTTCCAAGAACCGAATGAAACTTGTCCTAAACTTTCTGCAAAGAAATTTTTGACAATCCAGGCCCACCATCCAGAATGAACTGGTTTGGCACTACCTGATTTGAACAAAGTGATGTGTGGACATCTAGAATCTACCAAGTCAGATATTTCTTGATTGTCAGTAATCTGTACCATATTAAATTCAATCGAATATCCAGGTGCTTGAACTAACACATTTTTTTCTAATCTAATTGGGACTAATGTTCCAACTAGATCTTCACGTGTTATTAACCCATACTGAATTGTTAAATGAGTTGGGCTCCCTGGGAAATTAATTCCAAGATAATTATTTGAATTTGGATTTAATCCAACAATTGATGCATTGGATGAACCAAGTGCTCCAAAAAAGTTTGAAACAATTGAAACTATCTTATCATCTGGAAGTTCAGAAAGAACATGAGATTTTTTTTTATCCCCAACTTTTCTTTCAAGTGCTGAGGAAATGCAAGAACCAAGTAAAGCTATTTGATGATCTCTTGGAGTGATCAAATGTATATCAAATCCATTTGCCTTACAGACATCAATAGACTTGGCAGAACCAGGACCATTTCTAGTAATTAGGATTATTGATGCACTTGCAACACATGACTTAAGGCCTTCAAGATATTTATTTGCATCACATTGATACATATCCTGATTAATAACATAAATATGATTTGCAAGCTCAGGTATTCTTAATTCCAAATGCATTAAAACCTGTTCAGCACAAAAGTCTTTACCCAACCCAGGAATACCAGTCATGAAGACTGCGAGTTTGGGTTTAGACAAGCTCTGAAACTTGCTAATAATGCTATCGACAATTAAATCAATAACGTGTGGATTTCTTGGGATAGGTTGAGCACATCTTACTTTAGATAATGCTTTTTGTTCTCGAGTTGGGTTTGTGTCAAATTTACCTCCTGGGATAATAGACAAAGCTAACTCGATTGTCTTGACCCAATATTCAATGTCTGAATTTGTTAATAAATGTGTTGAATCAAAGTAATCAACTTTATACACTGTAACTGGTTTACAAGTTGAATTTGACATTGTTTTTGCCTGAGAACCATTAGTCCCAGGAATAGACTTGAGTTTAGAAATAACAAGTTCTAAATCTTCTATGCTAGGACAGAAATCAAGAGATGATTTTTCATTGGTCAAATCTCTCCAAAAAGAAGCAAGTTTTTTTCCTCCTAAATCCAAACATTCCAATTCATCAAATTGAGTGAATCGAACAAATGTGATATTTGGGTGTAGACTTGGGGACACCGAGCTTAACTTGATCCCATGGGCAATTCCGATACAACCATTTGGTAACTGTTTGGGCACCTTGGAATCAAATACAAATGCTGGATTTGTTACTAAATGTCTAATAAACTCAACTTCCAACTCACTTGTTATTATGACAATTGGGTTATGAGCAGACTTAGTAATATCAGGATTTGATTGGAACCAGGTTAACACCCCTGCAAAAAAATCAGGTGCATCAATTCCCCCATTACCAGATCTTGAATAATTTGATTCCAGTGACTTGATAAAATCATATGTTTGAGTATAGGCCATTATAATCTGGACAAATTGATCCCATGCACTTGCCCATCCAGGTGTTAAATACTGAACCCAATGCTTCATTGATTTTGAGGACAATTCAGTAATATTTTTTCTATGTTCTACAATTGTTCTCACAGATCTAAGCAAATAGTATAATAAATCTTTATCCTTGATCATATACAATTCTTGAGATACTGTATCATAAACAGAAATAATTGTTCCTTCAATAAGACTAAATTTTTCTTTAGAACCAGAACCAATTGCAAAAATATCAATTGCACTTATGTCTTTGCATGCGATCTGCTCGTACACAAGAGAAACATATGACCATACTTTGAGAAAATTCTTTGGTTCAAGATAGTTCTCAAACATTTGGACAGTTGGTTTGTCAGGGGTGGGAGGAAGTAAATCCAAAGATTCACGTACTTGACTAATTTTGAGTTTGATTTCTTGGTCAGTATAAGCCTTAGCTAACTTGAAACCAAATGATTCCATTTGTGCTAGAATATTACTATGATTATTAAAATCAAGTTTCAAAGTATGTGCATTTCTTAGACCCAAAATATATAACCCAGGTTCTTCACAAGCAATATGTTTGAATACTCGGTCTATTTTTTCAATTGGAAAAATCCAGTCCTGCAGAATTAGCTGAAGAGTAGATTTGGCTTGTGAATCCAATTGATCTATTAGATCAAATAGCTGGGTGCCAATCTCTTTACAAGTTCTAAAACGCAATGAATCTAATTGTTCAAGTTCTTCTCTCGATCTAACAACAGCAGGAACTGACTTTGACATAATCACATAATAAAATATTGGATTTAAACTTGGATCTTGACTAACAAATCCAGTAATAGTTGCTGCTTCACCATTATGTTTTTGGTGTACAGATATCTTGATTGTTGATGGATTATTACTTGCAGATTCAATCAACTTACTAATCCTAATATTTGAGCCCATATGTGTTTCATCAACAGAACCAAACTTTTTAAGTCCATAAATAGCTCTAATAAAACTTCCATCAGGTCCATGAATTGTAACTAGAGATCTGGGTACATTATCAAGCAACCATTCGGCATGAGATTTAGACTCATATTTAGAATCGTCTGTAACTTTCCAAGGGATGAACTTAAATCCATTAACTTCTATTGGGGTTGTTCTTTTAACCAAACCTTTTGATTCACCTTGGATTAAATTTTCAATTGAGATCATATTTTAATATATTGGTTATATATTAAAAATATCTAACAGATAGTTTATTCAATTTTTTGTCTAGTGAGAGCCAACAAGCTAGATGAAAATTGCTTTAGTCAAATTTTTACTATTCCTTTAATCCAATTTTTTGTGTTGAATATCTTGGCTATCAATCCGTTCATTATCCTCATCACTATCATATAAATTTATACGAGATTTTTGTGTGTCCAAGTCTTGTATTATTGTTTTTATTTTATTTATCTCTTCTTGTGTTTTAATTGTTTGTTCTGCTGATGATATAATACTGTTTTTTAACTTTGTGTTTGAATTTGCACCAATCCCTCCCATTATTAGACTAAATGGAATAAAAAGAGAATTTTTTTTCCCCCCTGCTTTATTTAACTCGACCATTTCTTTATTTGTTTGAGTTATAGATGTAGATGTTATCTGAGGTGGAGGCATTAATACTGTGTTTAATGTATAATTAAACCCTGAAGAAAATTGAACCAATGATTCCTTTTTGCTAATTTCAAGTAACTCTAAGAAATGTGTGTTAAAGTAATTATATTTATCTCCAATCCATTGGAATAACCAAAAATTAGATTTGGATGATGTTAGTTTGTACCAAATCCAACTTGTCCAATCATTAGTTATTTTAATTGCTTGTAAGAAAGGATTTGGTGAATTTTCTATTTTATTTTTAATAATATGATTTCTAATATTTCTTATTGAATTAAATGTCCATATAAATAAAATTAAACTAAAAAAATTATATCTAGAAAACCATCCATAAATAAATATAAAGAAAACTAAAGTAAATGCTAGTTCCATTTGTTTAATTATATTAGTTTGTTTTTAAGCCTCTTTTACTACTGCTAATTTTCCAAATTCTCTTTTAAGAAATGACTTGTATTTTCCTCCAATACTTGAAGTAGATGGTTTTCCTGTTTCTAAATAATCAATATCAGTTTGTTGACAACATAATTTTTTAGCTAAATCTCCACGTGTTAGCTTGAGTTCAACTCGATATTTAGTATATTCTTTAATCTCATCTGGAGTTAATTTATATATTTTCTTATATTCCTGTCCATCTTCATCAACTCGAAGTTTGGGTTCAGTATATGTGATATTGGTTTTCTTAGGTTCAACCTTGGGCTTAGTAAAAGTAACAGTGGTCCAGTCCTGATGATTCATTGTAATATATTATTTGAATAGATAAAAATTTATTTCAACAAATAGATAAATCAATTTTTTTATAAGGAAAAGTTGATATTTTGACTCATTAACGTTATTTATATATTGGTCCAAATAAATATCAAATGGGTGGCAATGCAATTAAAAAAGTTTCTATATCCAGAATGGGACCTAGTGAGTATAATCAAGTCAAGCAACTAATTATTGATACATTTGGATCTGTTATACAAATTGATTTTGCATTTGATAAACCTAATAAAGAGTCTTATGGAGATTTAGATGTGCTATACATACATCCAGAAACTACATCATTTGTGTTGGTGGACAAATTAATTAGATTATTTAATCCAGTTGAAATAGTTACTAATGGGCTAGTTACATCATGGGCTTATGAATATAGCCAAGACAAATACTTTCAAATAGATATGGTCAAGTGTGTGAATATTCCTATGTGTAAATTTTACTATTCATATGGAGATTTGGGTAATATTATTGGAAGGATGACAAAGTACCATGGGCTTAAATTTGGACATGAAGGACTTGGTGTGAGTTTTCCAAATTTGGACTCTTTAATGTTATCATCTGAACCTAAAATAATATGTGGATATTTGGGATTAGACTGGGATCATTGGATTAGAGGATTTGATTCAGAAGAAGAAATTTTCAAATGGATTACTAAATCTACAAGATTATTTGATCCAAATATATTTTTGGCATCAGAAGAATCAAATTATACCCATAGACACAAAACACAAACAAGACCAATGTATGGGAATTGGATTCGATGGCTTCAAACAAATAAATTTGAGGGTATCAACGTGCCAAAACAAGATTTATCAATTGAAGCACTTAGTCACTTTGGTAAAACTGATGAATATAATGAATTAGTTGAATTAAAAGCTAAGAAGGAGATGTTAAAAAAAAAAATTAATGGATCCAAACTCATCAAACTAGGAATTGAAGGGAAGGAAATAGCTCAGTCAATTGACAAATTTAAAACCTGGGTAGAAAATACTTATTCAGTTAGTTTTGATTCATGGGTTGAAATTACAGATGAAGATATAATTGATCAAAATATATTAAAGTATTTTAGTTAAAAATTATCTGTACATATATAAAGTATGTCAGTAAGATTATTTAGTAATTTAACATTATTATTTATAATTTTAATATTTTTTTATTCGTTATTCCATACACTTGTTAAAATATTTTTAAAATCACATAGTGTTGTTAATACAAAAATTTTAAACTTAAAAAATAATCTCTATAAAAGTACTAATTTATCAAAAGAAAAATTAGTTGTCTTAGTATCACATTATAATGAAAATTTATTTTGGCTTAAAAATATTAAATATCCATTCATTATTTCAAGTAAAATTGAAAAAAATAAAACATTATACGTTTCAGTAAATAAAGGAAATGAAGCTATGGCATATTTAGATTACATTGTTAAATTTTATGATGTATTGCCAGAATATACTCTTTTTTTACATGGGCATTATTTAGATTGGCATCAAAGAACACCAATAGATAAAATTATAAATAATATCATATTGGATAAACAATATATAAATATTAATGATTTAGGTGTAGATGATAGATATGACAATTGTTTTAATAAATACTATGGAAGTTTAAAATTAGTATGGGATGAACTATTTTTAGATACATTAGGTCCAATACAATCAAGATATTATGATAAATGCTGTGCACAATTTGTTGTTCATAGAGACAGAATTAAATTAAGACCAAAAAAATTTTATGAAAGATTAATAAATTATATAATTAATAAAGATAATGGAGAAATTGGGTATGTTTTAGAATATGTCTGGCACAATATTTTTGGTGAAAATCCAATAATGGAATATAAAAATAGTATAAATCTTCCTATTTTAAAAATATATTAAAAATCTAATATAATTATAACAATGAATAAAATTTTGTTATCAAAAATAGTTGCAGTTTTTCATATATTATTAATTTTTATTCCTTTTTTATTAAGAATAATTTTTATTAATCAGAACAAATATGATATTTATCTTTTACTTTTTATTTTTATAATAAGGTTTCATTGGTTTTTCTTTAAAGGTGAGTGCATAATATCATATTTAGAAAAAATAATAGTACTTCCTAATTATAAATTAGGAAAGGACATATTTTCTTCACCAAGTAAAGAAATTTTGGGTTCAAATAAAATTGAGTTAAAATCTGATTTTTTAGATGCATATAGTAGCTTTACAGATCATTTTTTTACTTTTTTTATTTTATTTTTAAACATTAAATCTAAACAATTTAATTTATTATTAGTCATTGCTTTAGTGTCAACTGTATTAAATATTTATTCGAATATTGAAATTAGTTTATATATAAAAAAAAGAAGAAGGCAATTAAAAAAAAAATTAAAAAAAGGAATAATAAATAAAAATCAATTATTCGTCAGCGATTTAGTTATTTACTAGACTTCTCCCATTTTATAATATATAGTACTAAAATAACAATAATTAAAATTTTAATTATTGAATTATAGTATTTGATTAGCGAAGTGTAGTAAAATACATTGTAGTTTAAAATATTTCTTATATACTCTTGATTTTTACTACTCAATGTCCATTCCCATGTATTATCTGATCCCATGTCCCATCTTTGATCAAATGGTATTGGTAAAACATTCCAAGTTGTTTTCTTAAATATTTCAGAGTAATAAACATCCAAATGATTTTTTTGAATATGGTTTGTAAATGTGCTTATAATTTTATTTATTCCTTTCTTATTTAGCACATAAGCTGTACCTAAAAGTGTCGGGCCATTATAAATATTTGAATATTCATTAGATTGTAGCATCTGTATTGGAGTTGTTGTTGATGAGAATTTAAGTATTTCCCAGGATTTATTTGTTAATATAAAATTTTTAATTTGTTCATAGTCTATTTTATCATAATACTTTGTTTTAATAACATCATCTTCAAATATCATTATATATGAATGATTCTTTTTAAATGCATCATGAACACAATTTAAGTGAGATGTAAAACAACCAATTCTACCACTTATCACATTTTTTTTAGGTCTATGGAATGTTATATTAATTTTTTCTTCTGCTTCAAATTCTTTCATTAAAGAATATCTGTCAGGCCTTGATATTAAATTAATACAATATATTTGATCAAGCAATTTGTATATTGGTTCCATTAAATATATTTAACATTTTTTATAAAAAATAATTGAAATTTTAAATAACTTATTTAAAGAAATATTTATACCTTTAAATATGTTATCCGCATCTGGAAGCATCAGCATAGACGTTTTTAATCCTTACGATATGGAATCGTTTGATATTAATGAAGATAATATGTTAGATTTAATAGATTCTATGGACTCAAATAAATCTATTTCTACTAAATCAAAATCCAACAATACTAATAAAAATAAATACACATGTATGAGTTGTGAAGGGACTAATTTGGTACAAGACTATTCAAAGGGTTGTGTTAAATGTACAGACTGTGGGTTATGCACAACACAAATTTTCGATGAAAATCCTGAATGGTCTTTGTATGAAGATGGTAAAGGAGAAGGATCAGTTAGATGTGGACCTGCAACTAACTTTTTTCTGCCTAAATCATCATTAGGCACAACAATATCAGGAAAGGGATATAGTGTATTAAAAATGTTACAAACATGGAATCAAATGCCATATAAGGAAAGGTCACTGTCAGATATTTTACAACATTTAGATCAAGTATGTAAGAAAAATAACTTACCAAAGTCAGTTATAGACAATGTTAAAATTTTATATAAACAAATACACGATTTAAAATATGATACAGAAGAAAAAAAAGACAAAAGTGTTATTATAAGAGGAGATAATAGAACAGGAATTTATGGTGCATGTGTGTACTATGGTGCACAACTCCAAGGTTATTCAAGACAAGTCAAGGAAATAGCAGCAATGTTAGAAACATCAATTAAAGTGATAACAAAGGGGATAAGAAAATTTAATGATTTGATGAAGAAAAATAATCTGATAAATACAATATCATCAACCACACCTAATGATCATATTGAAAGATTTTGTCAAAAACTAAAGTTAAAAAAAGAACAAGTTCAACAAATTAAAATTATTTCGAACAATATTACAAGACTATATTTGGCTTCAAATCACCAACCAACATCAATTGCAGCAGGTGCAATTTTGGTATATTCAAATATTTATGAGGTTGACATACAAAAGAAAACAATTTCAGAGATATTTGAGATATCAAATGTTACAATTGATAAAATTTATAGAAAAATCCTCCCATTCAGAAAAGTTATAGTTTCAGATGAAATGACTACATTTGTAAAAAATAAGTTAATGGATGCAAAATATATTATGGTAAATGAGGAAGTTCAGGAACAGCTAAAGGCCAATGCAGAAGTATTTAAGCAGAATATTATTGAATTATCAGAAACATCATCCAATTATTCAGACATAGCAAATGACAATGATAACAATTTATCAGATAGTATAGGGACTGTGATAGTCCAAGAAAAGAAAAAAAGAGGTAGGAAACCCAAAGTTGTATCAAATGAAGTTTAGGTTAACTAAACAAGCCGGTTTCGCAGGGAAGTTTAGGTTAATTAATTTATTTTATTGTATTAAATATAAATTAATTTATCAATTTTAGTAATCATCGCATCCAACTGATGAACTTGTTCCAAGCATTTTGACATGTGACAAATAGATTTTATCAAATGTGCTAAATTCAATGTCTGAGTAGTACTTGGTAATCCAATCAAATAGCTTGGTGAATTCTTTCTTGTATAAGGATGAGTTTTTTAAGTAGCCATACATTAGTGCTGATGCAAATAACTTGGCAGAACTTAGTCCAGATTCTATCTTTGCATTAGCATATTCAGCAATTGAATCATAACCTAGCTCATGATATGTTAGATCAAATGAACCATCTGGAGCCTGTTTTTTAACAAGTTCAACCAAGTCTAGAGATTTGACATTTGATTTATGAGATTTCTTTGATCCTCCACCAAACATATCCATTCCTCCATCTAATGATTCAACTTCTTCTATCTTTGCAGGAGATCTTAGATAATCAGATGATTTAGTAGATCCTGTGCTAAAAAAGCTAAAATCTAGGGCCATACTATAATTACTAAGACTTTCTAACACTGATTTACTTGCTGAGTGTTTTCCACTCTTACCTTTGAAGGCAGCTCCCAATTTACAACTTTCATTTGATTTGGCTAAGCTTCCAACCATTCCACCTCTTTGAAGACTGTATCCTCTTGAAGGTGGTGCACATGATTCAAGCATACATGAATCTCCTAAATCTCCAAATGAACGGAGATAATGAGGTACAACTTGTTCTTTCATTTGATCTGGAGATTTAACAGAAACCTCAGAATCAACTAAAATATAAGAGGTGTACTTTGACATAATTTGATAATCAACAGAAACTTTGACAATTTGATCAATAAGTTCTGGAGTTGAGTTCAGTGTTTGAAGATACTTAATCAATACATTCCCATATATTTGAGGGGTGAAATTGCTTGTTTCTGAAGCATTTGATTCTAGTTGTAAACTTAAATCTATCTCAAATGACTCGTTAGTAATTGGATTAGAACCTTTGAGTTTAAAGTCCTTCATATTCTTTCCTACAAAATCATAGGTCTTACCAGCATAAACACTTGGATACACAATCCATTCATCCCCAAATCTCACATTGGTATAGTATTGCTTGTTTACTGTGCTTGCAATAGATGTGACACAAGCTTCCAAATTTTTTGCATCAACGACAAATTTATAGTCTCCTGCAGATTGTTCTGCCATTAACCGAACTAAATTTCTATCAGCATCAGAACCAATTCCAACAGAAAAGATTCTAACATTTGAATGTGATTTAATTAACTTGCTAATAGCTTGGACATTTGAAACCTGTCCATCTGTTAAAAACACAAAAATCTTTTCATATGGGTTATCAATTGTATCAGTAAGGGCATATTCTAAACATGGATAAATTTCTGTCCCACCCATATTTGCACTATAGTCTTCCACAATTCGTTTTGAATAACCCTTATGAATTGGAGTTGCTCGAGCTAACCCAGGTGTAAGTTTGGAAAAGCTTGTACCAAATGATATCACATTGAAATAAGAATTTTCATCAAGCTGTGTGATAAAACTCTTTAATGCATTAACTGCTTGGGTCATTTTTCCACCACAACCCATTGATCCACTTCTATCTAAAAAGAAATAGTAGTTTTTTGGCTGGGGCACCTCAATCACTTGATCTGGGATTGTGTGCGTTACCATGTAGTATTTGTCCTTGGTGTTTGTATCTTCATAACAATGTAGCGAAGATCCTGGCTTAATATCAAGCAATACATTAAAATCTCCACCAACAGGTGAAGTTGTTGAACTAACCTGAACAGAATTCAAATTAATAATCTTAATATCAATTTTATTTGTTAAACTTCCTACAAACTCAATAGTTTTTTTAGAACTAAAATTTAAAGTTATTTCAAATGTGTAACCAGGTGAGTTTGAATAAGTGATTTTTTCCATTGCCTTTGAGAATACACTATCCCCAATAGTCTTGTTTGAAGATCCTGTGTACTTTGGCGCAATATTTGTAGGAAGGACAAATTTATATCTCCCATTTGATCCTAATCCATCCATTTCCAAAGTATATGCATATTCATAGGTTATACTAACAGTTTCTCCTGGATTAATTCCAGCTATTTTAACACGATAAGATGTGTCTGAAATTTTGTCTAAGATTGATGTCTTGATTCCCGCTTCTTTGGCATCAGTGTATTCTTTGGTTGCTTGAGTCTTCTCTTTAACTTGACCTATTGTTACCTTTTCACCTACTTGCATAACAAAACTATTAATAGTTGAACTTGCGTCAAGATCAAAATTATAAATTGCTTCTGCTGATGTGACTGTATTAGTATTCAAGTATTCTTGAGTTACTCGTACAAGCCCAACATTTTCAACAAAGTTACCAATAACATTGACAGACTTTAAGATTGAATTGCTAAGTGACATATTGAATTACTTGGTAAATTAATAATTTAATTCAAAATTAAATAAAATCAATTTTTTTAAATATTTAATATATTTGTATTACTGGGCCCTCTGATGAATCTGGTGTCTCAAAGTGTTTAGAATAAACATTGTATGCTATTTCTGGGATAGGTTTAGTTCTTAAACTATTCCATGGTCTTCCTTCACGAACAAACCACACTATACAGTAATTAAGTGTGGGATGATTTAATTTTAACCAATTGATCCATTTGGCACGTTTTTCTTTGGTCCCATTAGTTGCATCAAATATTGCTAACTGGGTATTTGCAAGTGCTTTACCTGCCATGCCATACATTGCTCTGTCTGACTTTAATTCATCAAATGAAGATGGAAATTCAGAATGGGTTTTAGCCCAAGATGTTTTGCCAGATCCAGGAGTTCCAACTAGAATACATGCTTGGAACTGGAATTTAGGATCCCATGTGAATGTATTAGACCCAAAAATATCTAGTGGTCGAATGAATCTAAAACCAAGATTTCTAGCAAATTGCAAATCAACATCAGACCAAGTATATGGTGTATATGGGTCAGATGGTCCAATCCCATCTCCACACATAAAACTTTGAGGATTGGGTTGGTATTGAATTAAATCTAAAATTCCTGGATTGGGTTTTCTAAATTTGTTAGGAGTTTTACTAGATGCAGTTGCTACAAATACCCAAGGTTCCCATTCATATTTTTTCTTAATATCTTGGATTAAATTATCTATTTTCTGTTTGATTATTGAACTGTACTTTGATTGGTTTGTATAAAAACATATTGACCAACCCTGACTTTTATAAATATTTAAAACTAATGGCACCGGACCTAACCATACCCAGTTGTCTGGATCAGTTTCTGTATAAATTGCCGATTTACCATTTGGTCTTGTTATTAGCGTTGAATCAATATCAAAAAATGCTATTGGGTTTGTACCAAAATCTAAACACAAACCTGAAGGTATATACCACTCCAAACAATCTGTTTTACTTGAATACCACATTACTTGATTACTTAATTAAATTTAATTTATTAAACTTAATAAATTAAATCTACAATTTTTTAACTCTTTTACTTTGCAAAACTTTGGGTCATGTTTTTTGTCAACCCAGCCCTTCAGTTTTACTTTGCAAAACTTTGGGTAATTTGAGCCTTGGCTGATGCTTGAGCAACTTCTTTGGTCAATGCTCTTTGTTCTGATAGTTCATGTTTTAAGTTTTCAATTTGAGATTTTAGCACTTGGATTTCTTTTACTTGTTGATCAATTTGTGCTTTCATTTCTGCATTAGTCACATTTGCATTTAGCTGTAAGATCTTCTTCTCATTCTCAAGTTGAGTTGTATATTTGCTTTTTTCTTCTTGTCTTGTTTTATCAATATCTTTATCATATGCTTTCTTTAAAGCTTCAAGTTCTCCATTGGTTTTAGTTACATTTTGTTGTAATGCAACCATATCATCTGACTTAACAACAACCATTGAATTTTCCTTTGCAAGCTCCTCACATGCCTTTAGCTTGAACTCAGCTAACTTTTGCTTAACTTCTATTTGTGAATTCTTAAAGTCATTTGTTAACTTTCTTGCCTTATCTTCATATTCTGATTCAAGTTTTTTGTTTGTTGATGTGTACTTTGATTGAAGTGCTGCATTTAAGTCATTATACTCAGATTCTAACTTTTTCATCTTTTGTGTATGAAGAGCATTTGCATTTAATTCCATCTCATCATACTCCTGTTTCTTTGCATTAATTTGGATATCAAGTTTAGCAATTTGTTCTCTAAATGTGTCGAATGATTTCATTGATTCCATTAGTTGTTCTCCCTTAATTGTAAAATTATTAATTGCTTGAATCAATTGCATTCTGTCTGAATCCTTGGATGAACATGATGATAAATACATTGGGCTTGATGCTGAAGATGATGCACTTGATTTAGTTGATACAGACTTTGTTTTTTTAACAGGAACTGGTTCTTCGGAATCTTCTTGGACTTGGACTTCAACTAAAACATCCTCTTCTTCCTCAACCTTCTTTACGGCTTTCTTTGGTGGCATAAGTTATATTATTATATTTTTATTTCTTTAAATAAGAAAATATTTTACAAAAAATTGATTTATTTTTTATTTTAAATTAAAACTTAGCGAATCAATAAACCAAACTAGTAATCTATGTTCAAACTAAGTTTCAATCCACAAGCATTTTATATATACTATCGAGTAAGTACGGGTGCTCAAGCAAATGACCAAGCCCATGGGTTAGATCGTCAAACAGATGCATGTGATAAATTTGCCGAATGTATTTTTTCTGTTAAAGAGAACCATATAAATTATTATTGTGATATTGGAAGTTCTTACAATGGGAAAAATGTCTTATCCCAACTAAATAAAATGGTAAGGGAACTAATTCCATATTCTGTAATAATGATATGGGATGTAAGTCGTTTGGGACGTGACACAATTCAGGTCTTTAACATTTTACGACAAATTAAAAGAAAACACTGTGTGGTTATATCTGTTAACAATTATTTGTCTTGGGGTATATCGCGTCCAAATGACAAACTTTTTTATCATCGAATAGTTGATTCTGAAACTGAATCTGATTTAAAATCATTAAGATCAAAAGCATATGCTTCGTTATGTAAGAAAAAAAATATTCATGTAGGAACGGTCCCATATGGGTATAAACTAAATCCAAATAAAAAGCTTGTGTCTAATTTAAAAGAACAAGACACAATTAAAACATTGGTTGCTAAATTTAATGAACTTAAATCATATGCGAACGTTGCATCATTTTATAATAAAACAAAAATGTTATATAGAGGAAAGGAATGGACAGCAAGAACTGTTCGTTATTTAATAACAAGATCAAACTCAAAACTAAATCAAACTATCAAATCTATTAAATCAATTAAAATTTAATTTTTTAGCATATTAATTTAAAAAATAACTTATATTATATTTAATGTATACCAATGGAACCATACAAATTTATATTATTTTTATTAACTAGTTTAACATTAAGTAAAAGTAATCTTTTGCATGAGTCAAACTCTTTGAGTGAAACTAAATTTAATAATGTCAAAATTTATTTATTAGAAAATAAATGTAAAAATAAATGTAATCTCACATGTAAAGATAAATCTGATGACAAATGTAACAAAAATTGTTATGATTTATGCGATACTAATAAATCTGAAGAGTCTGAAGAGTCTGAAGAGTCTGAAGAGTCTGAAGAGTCTAATGACAAACCTAGTTTTAAACCAACATATACTCCAACTATTGAACCAAATTTTAATCCAACTTTTAATCCAACTTTTAATCCAAGTGCAGTACCAACATATACTCCAACTATTGAACCAAATTTTAACCCAACTTTTAATCCAAGTGCAGTACCAACATATACTCCAACTATAGTACCAAGCACAGAACCAACATATAATCCAACTATAGTACCAAGCACAGAACCTACATATAATCCAACTATAGTACCAAGCACAGAACCTACATATAATCCAACTATAGTACCAAGCACAGAACCTATATATAATCCAACTATAGTACCAAGCACAGAACCTACATATAATCCAACTATGGAATCAAGCACAGAACCTACATATAATCCAACCATAGAACCAAGCACAGAACCTACATATAATCCAACTATGGAATCAAGTGCAGAACCAACATATAATCCAACTATGGAAACAATTGCAAAACCAACATATAATCCAACTATCGAATTAAGTGCTGAACCAACTACAGAACTAATATATTACCCAACTATGAAACCAACCATAAACCCAACTATGAAACCAACCATAAACCCAACTACAGAATCAACTACAGAACCAACTACAGAACCAAGTACAGGACCAACTACAGAACCAAGTACAGGACCAACTACAGAACCAAGTACAGGACCAACTACAGAACCAAGTACAGGACCAACTACAGAACCAAGTACAGGACCAACTACAG
>JACCDI010739286.1_pt1 | contig 69344 bp, 90 predicted proteins | sample 7442791 | NCBI WGS metagenome assembly JACCDI01 (sample SAMN15323434, study PRJNA562643) | freshwater metagenome | isolation source: river surface water | place: USA:Blue River Watershed | collected 2017-08-15
AATGGTCTGTCTAATGATCTATCTAATGGTCTGTCTAATGATCTATCTAATGGTCTGTCTAATGATCTATCTAATGGTCTGTCTAATGATCTATCTAATGGTCTGTCTAATGATCTATCTAATGATCTATCTAATGGTCTATCTAATGGTCTAACTGGTTCATTTGTTGCAAGATAAGTACTAAAAAACAAGTATAAAAAATACAATCCAAGACTAAATAAACTAAAATTACCATAATTTTTTGTAAAATTATTTATTCTCTCATTTAGTGAATTTATAAAACTACTACTAACTCCATTATTAACATTTTGTTTCGTAAATTTTATTAAATTATCTGTTACATTTAAAACATTTTTAACATTTTGTGATTGATTAATACCAGTTTGTATTTCAATTAATACTCCTAAACAATCTAATGTTTTATTAACTACATTTTTTGTTAATTCTTTGTTATTTTTCTCATCTTTCACAAATAATAATTCATCTGTTAGCTCAGTAAAGGCAATTACATTTTCAATAAATTGGGTATTTGGTTGTTTCATATTTTTAAAATTTGATCTTATTTCTGCAATAATTTTGTCTAGTTTTATATTATGTTCTTCCAAATTAATTTGTTTCATTCTTGGTTGTTTATTATTTGTTTTTTGATTTAAAATAAAACTAGAAACTTGTGCTAATGTATTATTTCCAGAAACATTACCTAAAAATTTGTAAGTATTTGACATTGCTTGACAAGTATTTTTCCATATCATATAATTGTTTTCTATATTTAAATCTTGAATATATGTTAAAGAATATAATATAGGTGAAGTAGATAGCATTTTATTATTATCTTCAACCAAGTCTCTAGTAGCAGGAACCAACTCTTTGCTTGTTCTGGTAATAGAATTACTGAATGAGGTAGGTAATATCCCATTATTATCTTCAACTAAGTCTCTACTAGCAGGAACCAACTCTTTGCTTGTTCTGGCAACAGAATTACTGAATGAGGTAGAAATCATTCTTTCATTATCTTCAACCAAATTATTAATAACTGGAACTAAAACACCATTGTCTGAGACTTCATTTGATACTATAAATAAATTTCTTTCTATTGTTGGTTCTTCAATTAAATCACTTACAATTGTTGAATACCACATATTTTTTTTATAGAAATTGTAAGCAATTTCTTCATTGGTAATTTGTGGGATAAAAGTGTTTGATATTTGATTGTTTTTATATGCAATTTGAGGAAATGTTATTTTTGATATTTCTGTAAGAACACATTCATTATAATTACAACTTATTACTAAATATCTAATAAAATCATAATTAATAATATTTCTATATTTAATGTTATCTAATAAAACAAATATCTTTAAATAAGCTGAATAGTCAGACTCAGAGATAACAATGCTTTTAGATGTACTAGTAAGTGAAAAAAATTGTTTCATTATTTTGATGTCTTTTGATGATAATTCTGAGGTTTGATTTATTAATTCTAATGATTGGAAGTTATTATCTTGAATTATTTGAGCAGTATTTTGTCTATAATTTTCAGTTTCCTCTCTAATTAATTTCGGTGTTAACATATCAAGTGAATCTCTGATAATCTCTATTTCTCTGGGATTTTGTGTAAACATTTTTTGTATAAAAGGAAATCCTTCTCTTGAAAATTTTTCAAAATTAAAATTTGCCAATTTTACCATTGATTTTGAAATTGTTTGTGAATTTTTATAACTATTTGATAAAATAAATTCTTCTAAATTTGATCTTTCTTGTAAAGTAATATAATATGGATCCATATTAGGATTATTAGAAGCTAATAATGAGAACATTGGAGATTCTAAAGATGTTGGAATTAAATTTTTTCCTATTGATACAATTTGTAAACTTGGATATTCTAATTTTTTATTTTCTTGTTGTTGAGTAGTATTTGTTGAATTTAAGTTAACAAATTCTAATAATCCACTTTTATTTTGATTTGTTGAAAATTGAATAGATTTTTGAGTACTTTGTATACGTCTTGCTAGATTAAATTTTTTCATATTATGACAAACACTTGTATTAACTGAATTATACAAAGCATTTGCTGTTGCAATTAAAGCTAAGATTAAAATTATGACTTTAAAACCACCAACTTGACCAGTTTGAATATTAATAATTTTATCATGTTGAAAATGTTTAATTATGTCATCAAATGTTAAATTAATACTCATATATATATATATATATTTGAGAAAAAATTGATTTGTTAATTTATTTGTGAATAATAATTTATTAATTTAATCAAATGGAACAACATAATAAAAAAGAGATTGTTGATAAAATAAAAAATTTACTTGATCTTGTTAGTTCATCTCCAAAGATGGAAAAATATAAATATGTTTGTGAAATATATTCTATATTAGGTGCAAATAAACAATTTGTCATAGATCATTCTAAATTTTGTAACACATTTTTATCTAATGCACATCAGCTAATAAAAACAATTGTTAGAGATTTTGATGATTCAAGTGAAGAAGAACGCAAACTCATGTGTTTAACAACAAGTACAATAATTGAAGCAGTAAGTTCAATAACTAATTAGCTGGTGGAATCTTCATTCCTTTCCTTAAAGTAGTTAATAATATCATCTAACAATTTAATAGGAAAGTCCAATGTGGGTACTAATATTCCTTTAATATTATAACCCACATGTTTATATGGATCATATTGATTAGAAATTAATGCACCCCATCTTTCCACATATCTTCTATTGGCTTTAGATCCATGGAAGTAATGTTTAATTGCTCCTGGAGTAAAACCAATTGACCAGTTGGATTTGCTAGATTTAGCCCAATACTCACATATTGATTTTTTATATCCTGAAGATACATCCCCATGGATAGATTTACATGGGTCTCCAAGTAAAGTAAAAATAATATTTGTATCACCAGCGCCCAATATACTTAAATCATATATAGATCCAAATGATTCATATAACTCTCTTGTATATGCCCATGCATAACCTGGATGTGGGTAATTAATTCCTTTGAGTCCAAGTGGTTTACCACATGCACACATATATCCAAGTCCTTGAAATATTGTCATTGGATTTTCAGATATATCTAAATCTTCTGCGTGGGAAAAAAGCTGGACTGCATCATAAGTACCATTTAAAAGTTTTAATGTGTCTAATGCCCATGTTGGGCTCAAAAATTCAATATCTGCATCAATCCAAGCAAATGCTTTCCAACCCTCTGGTAGTAAATTTTTAACTGTGATGTTAATCATATTTTCTTTATGCCATAATGGATAAACAGCTTCCAGCTGCAAATGTCTACAATTGGATGGATCTGTTAGCTGATATCCATAAACATTTAATCCTTGATAAATAAGTTCACACACATATAAAATAACATTTGGTTCTTGTTCCATCCTACATATAAATTCTTTGGCCAAAGTATATCTTCGTATATAGTCACAAGGATTTGATATCACACAAATCACATGAAGAACATCATCAATAGGTTGAGATGAGCTAATAAGCTGTTTGATAGACTGATAACTGGTACTTGTACATGGATTAGGCAAATTGGATGACAAATCCGAACAATTCACATAATATCCCGTCATTGATTATATTATAATAAAATATAAGATAAATTATTTTTAAAAAAACTACATATTTATTTTAAAATAATTTCTGCCTTGGCCTTTTTATACAAAGTATCGGCATTTTCAAATAAATATAACTTGACATTATATTTTGTATATGGGTTTGAACTTTGGGGCATATTAGCTGGACTAACAAATATTTTATATTTGGGTATGTATACTTGACCATTTAAATAAGCCCATGTCTCTAAAATCTCATTCTGATCTGGTCTAGTAGTTAATGCATGTAGTGCATTGCATTTGTTTTGTACTTGTCTAATACTTCTAGACTGAATATTTATTTTTTCAACTAATTCATCAGTACATGCAAGGGCAAAATTCAAATTCTTAAATTCAATCCCACAAATATTCTGTTGGAATAATCCCATATTAACAATATCTACTAATCTTCTAATAGGACTAGTAACATGAAGATAGGATTCAACATTTAAAATACTATGAGTTATTGGTGCAGATCCTGGAATTTTTCTAACATAATACGAACTTGCAGAGTGAATTAGTTGTAAAGTTTGGGCAACATTGGAAGGGCAGGTTGGTGGTGGATCAATTAATTCCCCAAGCTCAGCTTGTCTAAATATTCCCATTCCATGTGCATCTAACTCTTGTCCAACAGCTAAATTCATTTGACACATCCAATACTCTACTATTTGATGAGAATCTAAACAATCTGAGCTCAACATCTTACATGTTAGCTCTTTTAGCATTTGATAACTCGAATTTGTTTCTAGCTTTGGATCAGAATAAGACCAATTTTTATTTACAGTAATAATTTGATTAGACCAATTTTTACTTATAATACTATTGTTAGATGGATTGATAGTTAGATTTAGAACAAATGCAGCTCTTGGTTTTCCAGCCCATAAACTACACAAATCATCTGATAGAATTGAAGGAAGCATAGGACATTTAGAGCTATCTGGCAAGTCTGTCCTAGAAGGACTGCAGCCTAGCACACCGGAGGTGGGTGGCAAATATATAGTTGAACAATTGGGTATTTGGTCTAATTGAACCCCAACCAAATCCAACCAAACAGGCACATTTGCAATATACACACTAACACTAAAATTTCCTGTGTGAGGACATACTCGAATACTTAACGCATCATCAAAATCAACAGATGTTTCAGGATCAATAGAAAATATATAGGTGTGTGGATTGGTATTTCTATCCAATCCATATGTAGAAGCAATTGAATAAATAGTGTCATCATTTATAAGTGGGGTAATCTTTTTCCTCAAAGGATTAATAGAATTTTTTAGTCCATGCACATAAAGTTGATACTCATAAAAAGCTTGTAACGAACTCACAGGTCCAATAACTTGGTCTAAAGTGTTAGTTTGCAAATTTATTGTCACAAATAGATTTTCAAGTGCTTTAGAAAAACCCAAATGTTTAATTTCATATGGAATTAAACATGATGATTGACTAAACAAATAGTGAGGAACGGCTTTGTATAAAAGTTTGGTTTGAACACCTTTGGAATTCCTTGCTCTCCCATAGGTTTTATTACCTGATAAAATCAAAATTCCTGGAATAATCATAGTTAATAAAATAAAGTTAATATTCTAAGTTTTTAATTATTCAATAATTTCTATTAAGATTTCTTATTTGTCTTTTAATTTTTTGTCTTAAAAGTTCAGTGTCGAGAGGTTCAGAATCAAAAGAATGTGATTTAGTCTCAAGTGGATCGATTTTACTTTTTAATTGATGAGTTTTTGAATATAAATCCCTCAATGTCTTAAATTTTTCATATTTTGGAATCTCTAAATTAGTATTTATACTTGAATCATCATCAGACTCAGTATGTTTCTGATTTGGTTTTAGCACATGACTCATTTTTTTATACAAATCAATATTTGTTTTTAAAGGTAGAGGTGGGATTGACTCATCTGAATCTGTTGTGTATTTTGGTTTATAATGTTTTAATTCATTATCCTCATCAGACTCTGCATATGGGTTTTTTAAAGATGAGTGGATGTGTGATGACATGCTATCATTATCACACATAACACAATCATCAAGAAAAGGTTTAATCTCCTCACCCAAATCTTTTAAAATTGGTTCAAATTCTTTCATAACTCTTTTAAACACAGTTAAAAACTTGGCAAATTTTTCACCTAGCTCTGAAAATTTTTCCTTTTGTTTAAGATTAGGATCAAATAAATTACTAAAATCTGCTCTTAAAAAGTCTGTATTACCAGCTTCTAAAATTAGATATGGGAGCAATAGAGGATGAATATATAATCCGTGTGTCTTTTTAGATTCCCCATCTGGGTAATAATTTACTGGTCTTAAATCCAAATGTTCTCTAATATAGACACTTATGGAATGATAAATTGGAGACATAACCCAAATGTCAAAATTGATACTATACCTAACACAAATATCAGAAGCATTGACATAACCAGTTGAGTTATGAATAATTACTGAATATTTTTCACAGTATAGTCCATTTGAAAACACATTATTGATTTGAGATGTAATTTTAAGCATTTGTTAAATTAATTTGTTAAATAAATTTAATAGAGGCAAATAAATTAAAATTCAATTTTTTCTTATATTTTAATCTGCAAATCCATCCAAACTCGCAAAAAAACGTCATCAAGCATATTGACATTAACTAACTCAATAACATACATATCTGACTCGAGGTCAACATATATGTATATCTTGTAGCTCATATGCAAACATGTTGCTGTCAGTATATTTGCATTCTGTGGGTCAAAATGCAACCACAAAAATGGCTTAAAATTCACATGGATCTTTTGAATCAACTGGATAATAGATTCAAAAGATCTTGTTGTTGAAATGTTGTAAAGACCCAAATCTACTGGCACAGACATACCAGATTTATAATGTTTGGGTGAAACAATATCTATCACATAGTCATTATTTCCTTCTTCCATGGCAAAAAGTTTATTAACGCAAGTGGCTACAATGTGTTAATAATATTAAGTTTGTCTTATATGTACAAACTCCCCAGAATATCTAACATGGCTTGATTAAAATAAATTATTCAATTTTTTTAAATATTTTAATTATATATTAGATCATAACTTGATTCTGTACCAATAAATATCACAGATATATTATATTTTTGAGGATATTTTAATACAGGATCAGACTTTATTAAATTTATTGATTCTAAAGTTAAATTATTTAAGATAATTATTGGAGGGAGTGGATTGGTATGCTTATTAGAAACAAACATAGTTAAATTTTTTAGAATAGATGTGTCCAATTTATTTGATGTTATAAAATGTTTGTCAAGAGAATTTATTTTTGAATCATATAAGCATAACAATCTATTTGTTTTTTTTAGCTCTGTAAGAATGTCAACATCAACTGATTCAGTTCTTAAAATAAAATTTTTTGACATAATAATATTTATAATATAATAAAAATAATTTATTAGACTAAATTATATTATATAAATCAAATGAAAGAGATTGAGGCAAAGTTTCTAGATATTGACATCAAAGAAATAAGAAAAAAAATCAAACAGGCAGGTGGTAAAAAAATACATTCACTAATGATGTATAAAAGATATGCATTTCTTTTACCAAGCCAAACAAAAAAAGGTTATGCTAGAGTAAGACAAGAAAACAAAAAAGTTACCATGACAATTAAAACATATGATCCAGAGTCAAAATATGCCAATGAAACCGAAGTTGAACTTAAATCAACTTTAGAGGAAGGAAGAGATTTGTTAGTTGCTGGTGGGTTTGATCAAAAAGCATATCATGAAACATTAAGAGAAAAATGGGCAATTGATGGTTGTAGCGAGCTTTGTATTGATTGTATTCCAGGAATACCCACTTATTTGGAAATAGAATGTTCATCTGAAGCAAATGTTAAAAAAGTAGCTAAATTATTAGGACTAGATTTTACAAAAGCAGAATTTGGAGCTTTTGACAAACAATTTGTTGATTATTATGGATTTACTAGAGACGAAATAAATGAAAAAACACCAAGTTTAACATTTAAAAATATTGACAAGGAACTTAAATTTATTAGAAAAAATAAAGACTTAGTTTCAAAAGTTAAAAAAGAACATTTGGAATTAGTTAAGGGATTAAAAAAATCTAAAATTTAGGCTTAAAGAGTTCCAATTATATTTAATAAAAATGGAATTTATTTACACAAAAATTGTTGATAACTTGTTCTTAGGTTCCTATAATGACATTATTAAAGGTTATTATGAAAAAGAAAATATTGATATAATAATAAATGTGGCAAAAGAATGTCATAAAATTGATTTTAGTATAGAATACTACAAATACAGTTATTTAGATAGTCCAGAAGAAAATATTTCTGAGAGTTTTGATGAAGTTGCAGATTTAATAGATTCATATGTGTCACAGGATAAAAAAGTATTTATACATTGTTATGCAGGAAAAAGTAGATCAGCTACATTTGTTATTATTTATTTGATGAAACATTTAGGATTTGATTTAAATTCTGCATATACACATGTGATGAATTTAAGAGACATTTATCCAAATATTGGATTTATTAATCAAATGGTACAATATGAAAAAGAAACAACAGGTAAAACAACATTAGATTATGATAGTGTAGTTATAGAATATATGTATGGAGTTACTGGATTTTATTCCAAGGAGGAGATTAAATTAATGTATGAAAAATTTAATAAAGATATTGATTTAACTATGAATGAAATTTTTAGGAGTTAATTTAGGCAAAGTCAGGATTAAAACTATTTATTTCACTATATATAAATTCTTCCAAGAACCAATTGATAGGTTTGGACGAGTCACAGTAATAAGCATGACCAAAATCAATTATCCAAACTTTGTCATCTGAGTCTATCATAAAATTGTATGGAGTAATATCAATATATTCTATACCCTCTTGGGTATATAATAATGTTATAATACGTCTTATTTCTTTCCATACCTTTTCGGGTATGTCAGATGGGTCATCCCCAAATCTATCAGCCAAAGTTTGTCCCTGAACCCTTTCCATTGAAAACTCAACATAAGTTGACATCCAAGTAATACCAAATGTTTTTGGTGTTAAATTGTACTTATTAGAAATATAAGTTTGAAGTTCATATTCTAGTTGAGCAGCTTGTTTGGGCACTTTTGAATATTCAAGTTTTTTAATAAAATAATTCATATTTAAAGGTTGGATATATAATAAATAATATCATATGAACAATCAGGACAAATTTCAATATTTTAATGAAAAATTTCAGGATATTTTAAAGTCATCACAAATTTTAATGATGAACCAATTGGCAGATATTATTGAGGATAATAAATTTGATCATGTTAGCTTCCTAGGTAGAACACCAGTTTCTGATGTTATTGCAAATGTATTTCCAATGGCAGGACAAACAAATACAGTAATTGAAGACAAGTATACCCAGCTATTTATTACAAAGAAAATATTTGATGAAAACTATGATTTATTTATGGATCAACAAGGAGGAAACTATGTGGTAGTTAATGATTATTCTGAAGTATTTGCAGGATTAGTTAGATCTGATGAATATTTTATTTTGGCAAACTCATCAGTAATTCAAAATAAATTTCCTGTTTATTCACTTATTAACTCAATGGAACACACAAATTTAACTATTAATTCCAAAGACAAAAAATTTGAATTTTATGGCTTGGTTAGATTGGGTTATTTAATTAACCCAAGAGGTTATACTAATGAAGAACTTGATACTTTTGAGTCTACAATGGGATTTAAATTAAGACAAGATTTAAGATCATATGTAAAAAATACATCAGTTTTAAAGTATGAAAATAGACTGTTTCATATTAATTTGAATGCGAACACATACTCGCCATCAAGAAAGACTAGATTAGAGATGAAATTTGCATATCCTGGAGAGAAAACAATTTCAAACATAAAATTTTTAGCAAGGTACAAGGCAGTACCAGATCCAATTGAGTATGCAAAGGTATTAGCAGATGAGGCTGAGTACATGGGAAATTTAGAAAATGGATTTTTATATTTGGGATCATTAAAAAGACAAATGTTACTAATCAATGATCAGGTTCATTTGAAGTCAGATAAAAGGGTATTTTTACTTTTGAACTATGATGACTGTCCAAATGCTAATTATGATTTTAGTGTTTGGACATATTCATATGACAATAAAAACTTTGACAAACTGCTTGAGTACTATGATGATCGAGATGATAAAGAAAAAGATCCCGATGAAGAAGAACCAGAATTTGATGCAAATCTTCATTTAAAACGGGATAATATTTTTGAAACATTAAAATGTTCAACTAATTTATTTTTCGAATAATTTGTTATTTTGATTAGAAAAAATTGTTTTATAAACAGAAAATAACTTTGGGTTTAACTTTTTAACATTAACAAAATTAATAGTTGATTTGTTAAAATCCAAATATGCTTGAATTTTAACAAGTTCTTTCTTATCTTCGAGTTTTTCTAAATTTAGAATTGTGTATTGATTTCTAAAGTTAGAGTATGTTTGAGTAGGTGAATACATTAAAACCTGTTCTCCCAAGTCTGGATTTTTATTTGTATTTATATTAAGTCCATCTAATCTCTTTTGAAAAAATCTTAGAAATTTATTTGCTTTACTCATGGATAAATTATGCAAATATAACTAACAAAAGCCAAAAGATAATTTTTTCAATTATTTATCTATATATAATATTATATGTCAAAGATAAATAAATTTGAGAATTTTGTTTCAGCTCGTAAATATGCATCTTGGGATTCAAATTTTAAATTAATTAAACAAACAGAACAAACTAACAATGTATTTGTCCCAGGATTAAATGAAATTGTACTAGATTTAGGATCAAATATAGTTATAATTTATAATAAAAAAACATCAAAAATAAGTTGTATTTTTTTAGATGAACCTGAATATATTCAAAGTGAGTTCTATTTACTTAAACCAGAAAAATTCATAACCCCATATATTAAATTTATGTGTCAAAATATTATTCCAATCCAATCAAAAACAAATTGTTTAGTTATTGGGTTATGTTTAGGTAATGTTCCAAATTCTCTTGTCCACCTGTACCCTCAAATAAAACGAATTGACTGTGTGGATGTAAATGAACTATTATGTAAGTTCTATAAAAAATATCTTTCTACAAGCCCATCAATACATGTGTATTGTATGAGTGGGAATAAATTTGTAAAATCAATTCAAAATAAACGTAAATACTCTGTTGTATTTATTGATATTCCCTGTTCATTTATTACAAAACAATTTATTAATTTAATTGATAAAATTACATCTGAATGTACTGAACGAATTATTCAAATTAATATTATTGGAGATGGTGATTGTAAGAAAATAAATGAAAACTTATTTTCAAACTTTGTTGTTAGAAAAAAACAAATACAGTCTAATCTAATTTATTTACTTAGTTAGTTATTTATTTATTTGGTTGACTTGGTAGTTCTTTTAGTAGTCTTCTTAGTTTTTGATACAGGTTCAGCATCTGATTCGGATTCAGATTCGGAATCTGAACTCACATCCTTTGCAACAATATGTGCGGTTTCAGTATCTTCAGACTCTTCTTCAACAGGAGCAGGTGCTTGAACTTGAGCAGGCACAGGAGCAGCTACTTGTTTGACAGGCACAGGTTGGTTCTGTTTAACTGGTGCAGGTTGAGTTACTTGTTTAACAGGAGTGGAAGATAATACAGGTTTCTTAACAAATAAATTAGTGACCTTTTCAGGAACACCTGGAATCTTCATCTTTAACTTGTTAAATTCTAATCCTGCTGCTTCAAGCCATGCAACAAAATCTTGCATTTGTTCTGCATCTTCTTCAGAATTATCAAAGGTAACAACTAGGTTTTCAGAATCTTCTCTATCAAATTGAATAAGCATTTTATTATAATATTTATTATATAATAAAACTTTAAATAATTTTATTTCTCAAATATAAATATAAATGAAGCTAAGTGAAATTTTTGGAAAACCAAATGAAGGGATACATTCGCAAAGAGTATTTGGATTAGCAGCAGTTGATTTTGGATTAACTATTATTGGAGCATTAGGACTAAGTGTATTTTTTAGAAAAGATTTTTTTGTAATGTTTGCTTGTTTATTTATTTTTGGACAAATTCTACATATTGGATTTGGAGTTGAAACAGGATTTTTAAAATCACTTAAAAAACCAAAAGTTCAAGACATAATTTTTTCAGGATTGATAGGATGGTTTATTGGACTTGGGATTGGTATAAATCCAGTTATTGGTTTGGTTGGAGGGATAATTTTTTCTTTAATTTTTAATATTTTAGTGTTTGAAAAAATAAAAAGAAAAATAACTGAAATAATTATGTCTGCGTAAATTAATAAAAAACATGAGTTCTAACCAAACTGATCAACCTATAGAAATTCAACCAACAGAACCAGATTATATTCCAGATGATGATACAATCCCACAAATCACAATGGCATTTGACCAATTGGATGAAATTGTTGATAAAAAATATGGTTTCAAATCGTTAAGTTATAAATTAAAATATTTAAAAGCAAAAAAAGACTATTATTATAAATAATGAAATTTGGATTAATTATGGCAGGAGGACTGGGTAAACGAATGGAATCACCAATTCCTAAAGTTTTACATGAGATTAATGGAAAACCAATGATTTGTTATGTTATTGAAACTGGATTAAAAGCAGGATGTGAACGCATTGGAATAATTGTTGGAAAGTATAGACCAATTATTGAACAAACTATTTTGTCTTGGGGTTTTGATGCATTACAAATAATATTTATTGACCAAGCAGAACCACTTGGGACTGGACATGCGGTTGCGTGTGCATTGGATTGGATGAAAATGAATTTGTCTATTGCAACAAGTGTTCTAATATTATCTGGTGATGTACCATTAATATCTGTTGAAACAATAAGTAGATTAATGGAAAAACAAAATTCCTTATTAGTAACTAAGGCATTAAATCCAAAAGGCTATGGACGTGTTCAAATAGATTCTAATACAAATTTAATTAAACAAATAATAGAGGAAAAAGATTGTACTCCAGAGCAAAAAGAAATCCAGATAGTTAATTGTGGAGTTTATTATTTTAATTTAAGTATATTAGAAAATATAATTCCACAAATAACTAATGCAAATGCGGCAAATGAATATTATTTGACAGATTTGGTATCAATAGCTGCAAGCCAAGGGCATCAGGTTAGCTGGTATGAACTTCCTGCTAACAAAGCGATAGAAATTGCAAATGTTAATACTAAAGAAGATTTAGCTAATATTTATGTGTTAATTAACTCCTCTTCCAAATAATTATCGATTGATAGTAGTTCTTCAAGTTTATGTAATAAATTACCATCTAAATCGGGATTATCATTTTCCTCATCATAAATTATATGTGGGTTAGATCTAATTGGTTTATCAAAATTTTCAATAATTAGTTTTGTAATTTTTTCTAATTCAGAAAATTTTTGAAATTGTGCTTTACTTAGTTGCATTTCCATCAAATCAATTGTATCTGTAATAATTATATTTAGAACTTGGATTATATCTGTCATAACTTGACAATTATAATCTTTACTTATCCAATCAATATATCCATCTTTTTTTCCTAAAAATTTTTTAATCCAAAACAACATTTTGTACACTCCAACACTTAGAACTGAATGATGGAGTTTTCCATTTTCAAAATATGTGTCTAATTTATCAAGTTCAGATCTATATGTGTCCATTGAAGTTATATTATATTTATTTGTTTGATTCAATGGATTTAATAAGGCAATTTTTTTATTTCTTCTTTTTTAATTTAGATTTAGATTTAGATTTAGATTTAGATTTAGATTTTCTTTTTTTTAGTAGTGACCCAGCCATTCCAGCTGCTCCAGCCATTCCTGCCATTCCAGCCAGACCACCTAGTCCACCTAAACCAAACAAACTAAATTTACCAGACCCACCTAGTGCGAGACCTGCTAAGGTAATTGCAATACCAATAATCATGCCTAATTTAGTCATACCTATTGTAACCAACATTTATTATATATTTATATATTATAATGATACAAATATTTTTAATAACCGCAATTATTTCTATAATAGATTCTATTTATTTATTTTTAACTCAAAAGTACTTGCCCTTTCTATATTTGGTAGTGCAACCAGCAGAAGAAACAAATATTAATTTAATGTATATTTTTGCATGTTGGTTTTTTATAGCATTAATAATATATTTTTTAATAGTTTCAAGATCTGATTTTAATTTTTTAACAATACTAAAAACTGCACCTGTATTGGGTGCTGGTATTTTTGCTATTTATAGTTTGAGTAATTATATTATGAGTCCAGAAAAATGGTCTTTAATGATGGTTGGGATTGACATTGTCAGAGGAATTATTTTAGTATCTTTATCAACTATTATATTCTCATTTTTTAGAAAATCATTTAAAAAATAAACAACATTAATATCTAATATATGAAGTATTATATTAGATATTTAAAATTCACAAAAATATCAGTTGATAGTACTAAGCCATATCCATTGGACAAGTTAGCAGTTAATTGGACAGGTGATGAATTTGAACAACTTGATTTAAACACAACATATAATGGCATGTCAGCAAATGAACATTTTAACACTACCTTTGGTTCCAAATACAAATACCAAGATAAATATATTGAAACTTTAAATGTTACAAAAATACCAATTGAAGAATTTAAAGAAAGATCTAAAAAAACTGGTACTATTTACTCTTGGGGTGGAGTTACATATGAACATAATTGCGGGTCTGTAAGAATGTATTATGATGACCCCGATCCATTTGATTTTCATGAACCTAGAACTAATAATAGATATGATGTTATCACAGATACCAAGCACATATACAAACATGAAATATATATTGGATTGTATAAATACAATGACTTGCAAGAAAAATATGAATTTATCCTATACAGTTTATACGATAAAGACAGTTCAATATATTATGTGGTTTAAGCTGAACCAAAAAGTTGTCTCATAAAAAGTTGGTCAAAATTAATTTTTTGTTTAGGTCCGAGAGTTTGGTCTAAATTTCCAACCATTGATGCTACTTTAAAATTTATCTTATTTTTTGGTATTTCTTGATTAAGTTGTTGTAAATTAACACCATTTGTAGCCATTGGTTCTCCTTGGGCTTGAGTTTGGTCTTGGGTTTGTGTTTGTTCTTGGGGTTGTATTTGTTCTGGTTGGGTTTGGACTTGTTCTTGGGGTTGTATTTGTTCTGGTTGGGTTTGTGGTTGTAAATTAATAGTTTCTGATTGGGTAGGTGTTTGAGTTGCTTGAGCACCACCTCTAAAAGCTCTCTTGTAGAAATTATATTTTGTTTCTGTAGAATCCATTATTATAATATTATTATATAAAAAAATTTAAAATAATATTACTATATTTTTTATTTATTTAAACCAACTGTAATATAGTTCAACAAATAATTTTGGAATTGTTAACTTTAATCCATCAATTTCTATATAGTATTTGTTTGATCCCTTGTACAAAGCAATACCTTTTGGGACAAATAGAAAATCATCATGTACCCCAGCTAAGTTATTTAATCTAGAGGCAACGTATGCTCCCTGTTGATATGCAACTTGAGCAGTCTTTGGATATGATTTAACTAGTTCGATTTCTTTTTGATCAGTTGGTTGTGCAGGCACACAATCCCCACCAACAAATACTTCTGGATTTGTCACTAAACTAAGTTTTGAATTAACTACCCAGCTTCCAGTTAGATCATTTGGTCTTGATCCTACCGCAAAAATAACATCGTCAAATTTTGTCTTATCTTCTGGACTAAACATTTTACCTGGAACTAGTTCAATAGATTTGGATTTTAAAGACTCGAGGATAGTTAATTTACCATCTGGTGTTAAGAAATTATACAGTTTGTCCAAATCCATCCCATCATACAAAGTTACCTTATGGCCCAAATCTGTCAAATGAAATCCTAATTCTGTACCTGTAGGCCCAGAACCAACAATACATAGATTGGATTTAGGTTTAGCATTTTTTAAATGGGAAAGTTTTTCAGTCCAAAACTTTCCAATATCAGTATTTGACCCTAACCCACAAACAAGATATCCACCAGCCCATGAGTATTTGTTTCCAGATTTTGTAGAAAATTCTTTGGACTTTAAATCAATTGATTCAACCGAATCAATGACACATTCATCTGCATTTGAAACAAATTTTTTTACTGATGCATTTGATGCTTCAAATAACTCAATGTTAGATTTAATAGCTTGCAGTAACATAGGAGTATTAACAAAATGATGTCTGTAAATATTTGTAACAGTGTATTTGGACTTGTCAATATGTTCTAAAAACCCCTTCGCAAACCAACCCTGTCCTAATAAATACACATTTTTCTTTTCATACTTGGATTCAGAACTATTAATCCATTCTCTAAATTTGATAAATGATGGAACTGCAAATGATTCTATTCTAACCATATATATATTTGTAAGTATACATATTAGTTTTAAGTATTTAAAACAAATTAATTTCATTTTTTTTCAATTGAAAAACTAAAATTTATATCTCGATCGGACTTGACAAATTCTAGGACTTTAATAATATTTTCTTCCGTAAAATCACCATTCGGATCATCCACTGTTTGTTGAGTTAATAGAAAAGTTATTCTATTTTTATTAGTTGTAATATTATCATAATCAAAATCTGCATCTGCATCCATAGCAAAAGCCTCGCCAAACATTCTTCCATATGCTTGTTTTTTTGTAAACATTTTAAAATCATTTGGAAAATCAACTGTTACCAAATATTGATCCATAGACATAACTTGTTATAATTATTAGAATTAGAATTAATATAAAATAAATTCAATTTTTCCCATATAAAATAAAATTAAATAGTGTTCTTAAAGATCAAATTCTTGACTTCATCAAAAATATCGAACAACATATCAACCCATTTATTTGTCTTTTCTGAGCTTTGATATTGGTTATACAGGATTCGAACGATCTCATTTACATGTCTAAGACGTGCCATGGATTCACTGATTCTCTCTTCAAAATGTTTGCTTTTATAGCCTTTCGTTAAGAAACTGCATCCATTGAGTTGAACCATCTGACCACGTTCTCCCATCTCTGCCTGAAATTCATACATTAGTTCTTCATTTTGTGAATTAACAAAGCTCAAGTCTTCGTTAGAACCAGTATCAACTAGGCATGCGATCATTTCAAATAGATCATATCTATCAATCGTAATCCCAGAATACATTTTACTCGAAAGAAAAACAAGAAAGTCAGTAACAAGCTCACCTAACTCCCCATATTGACTGAGTCTATAGATATTCATTGGATTCTTGTTGCCAAGACGTTCAATCAATTCAGTATGAGTGTCTTTCATAGAAGCAAAACGTTCAGCTTGTAGTGCTTTAAGAGCTTCAATACTGGATGAATCTTCCATAGAGCAGAACTCATCAAGTGATATCAAACCAAGACGTTTGACTTCAAAGTTACTGTTAAATATCTTTGGTAAAGTCACAAACTCATTGTCTGGATTTGCTCCTGTCACATTGATATATTCTGATGCAGTAAGCTCTCTCCAGTTTACACCGATATATACCGTATGACCCTTTGTGTCCAAACCTCTTCTTCCAGAGCGTCCTGACGCTTGATCTGCCTTAGCTTTATCAACAATGTCATTTTGAGTTGAACCAAGCAAAGCAACAGATCTAATTGGATAGTTAACACCATATGCTAAACTTTCATCTGAAAATGTAACTGGCGCTCCTCCATCGGCAATTAACATCTGACCAATACGTTGGAAAGGTACTGGTAACGCATTTAGATAGAGTACAAATCCACGTTCAATAGATCTGAGGAAAAAATGATTATAACCAATGTTAAAGTTATTGGTTAATGTCTTCTTTCTCCCCTTTTTATCCTTTTGTTCCTTTTGCACCATCTCATTCATTTGCTGAGTATATTCCTTAAGAAGATTCTTTATCTCAACCATTGTACTCATTGAGATAGTAATATTTGAGAATGTAAAATCAGGATGAGGAGCAAATACATTGATATCTGTAAGCTCTTTCATTCTTTCAATAGACTTTGCTTCTTTGGAATAATGGGCAATATAAAACTCAAGGCGTGATCTTCTCTCTTGGCTAATACGTCCATCATCCTCAAGTTCTGATCGATACTTGTGAATATTGTGAGCTAGTAATTTCTTGTAATCGGCAACAAATTCTGCCAAACAATCCTCCTTGATACGATTTTCACGATCTAACTTGTCAGATTTGACATCATCAGAAATTCCAAAATTCATCTGATCAATAGCCGAAATCTTATCTCTCATCTCTTTGAAACGTTTAGATTGAAGTTCTCGTGTTTCGCGATACAAAGGATATTTAACAAGTTCTTCAGCCTCCATCCATTCAAGAAGATCATTTGCAACTTGCTTACATGTAGTTGGATCAAACTTGAAAACAATTGCTGGGAGTTTCTTCTCACGTTGCATTTGTTTGAGTACAGTGTACAACTCCTTAGGACCTAGCTGTTCAAGCTGAATATCACCAAGTCTGAAACTTGAAATTAAAGACTCGGTTTGTTCTGGATGCGAAATTGCTAGATCTGTCAAAGTCTGTTTGATTGCAGTCTCATAACTCTTACATTGATCCAAACTTATGCAAGCATTTTGGAAAAATGTAGCAGGAGCAACATGTTCAAGCACTTCACGAGGATATAATGCTTCCATTTTATCATAAATCTTGAATAAATCATTTGGAATAAACTGCATTTCGGTGCGAGTTAATTTTCCCATCTGTAAAAATTCAAGATCAACCACAGCTAAAGGATTGATAGGAACTAGATCAGTCCCATTCCACACATGCTTTTGCTGATTGATAAAACGTTTTGAATAAGAAACACGTTCAACTTCAATAGAAGGAGTTGTTCTTTTCAAGTATCCAATCCAACTTTGGAGTTGTTCTGGGTTTCCAATTGTAGCACTAAGACCAAGCATTGGACATTTAAATCTTTTGATCAAACGTTGCATTGCACAACCTTGCTCTGGAGAATTCATTTGGTGAATCTCATCGACAATGATGTAGTCAAAAGTATCAATATTGATTTGGCTAGAACTAGATCTTGTCTGACCTGGTCTTATCATTTGACCTTGCTCAAGATTAAAATATCTTTCAAGATCAACCGCTGTTCCAATATATACTTTAGGGTTTGAATCTTCATAGATATTTTCACCAGTGATCAACTTGATTGGTGTAAAGGTTGTAGTTGGAGTCTTCATATTTCTAATCACACCCGCAACTTGATTTGCTAGTTCCTTTGATGGTAGAACAAAAAGAACCAAGTCACATACTTTTACACAATAAGTTGCACATACTGTTTTACCGGCTGCGGTAGGTGCATCAATCAATACTGAGACCTTTTTATTAATAAAGCCGAAAACATCAAGCTGCCAAGAATCTAATGATAGCCTTTTCTTCTCAAAAGGGGAAAATGGTGGAATAATATCTTCCATCTCTTTCAGTTGAAACTTAATCATCTGCTCGAGAGGAAACGTGGACGAGAATCTTTTCAATGCTTCCTTAAACTTTTTACTGCTCACGGACTCAATTGTTGTTCTTCTCATAATCTCCACATAAATTATTTTTCTCAAAACATCTTCATTAATTCCCATAAAGAGAAGTTCAAATCCTTTTAATTTCTTTTCTGGACTTGAAATAATAACTATCCAATTTGCTGCATCATAGACAGTTTTAATTCTATTAGCAGCTAGTTCCTCGGAAAGTTTTTCAAGATGCGCATCATCAATACTCAAGACCATCTCTTCCTTAACAATGTCTTTCTTTGCAATCATATCTTGAACTTTTTTGCTTGGGCCTTTTAAAGCCTTTGCGACTTCCTTTTCAACCTTCTTTCTTGCTCTTTCATCCTTTTCGGCCTGATCTAATCTTTTTCTTTCAGCCTTTGTTAAAGATGAACGTCTTGGACCAAGTTCCTCAATAATTCTTTGGTTGTCAGACATGGTTTCTATAGTACTACCAATATTTTTTCTAATAGTTTCTTCTTTTAATTGTGCTTTATCAGCATCAGACAAGGTGTTATTATACGCAGCAACAGGATCAAATCCTCCATTTGCACCCTGTTTGGTTAAAAAGTTAATCATATTCTCTTTCGATATTGCGGGAGTTGTTTTTAGCTTCTCGTTAACAGCGAAAGAATATTTCACTCTATACAATAGTTCTTTTGGATCAATTGCAACAATCTCTTCTCTTTGACTAGATCTTGAATCTTCTTCAGATTCAGACTCTTGTTCATCTTCCTCTTCTTCGATTCTGGTCAAATTTTGTTCAACCACTTCAGTCTGAGTAATTTGACCTTGTCTAACATCCAAAGTTAAAGTTGTCACAGTATTTGTTTCAGATGTGTCTCTTCTTCTTCTCATCTGTTCAATATATTCTTCTTGAGATATTTCTCGCGAAGATGGTTGTGGTGAAGTAGATGTGAGGGCTGATGCATAAGATGGCAAGTTGTTATCTCTTTGGGAAAAACTTGCCCCACCTCTTTGTTGTGCCAGTCTTCTCATAAAATCTTCAGATGAAACTATTGGGTCAGCTTGGACTGGTTCGGGTTGTTGAACTTGAGCTAGTTGGGCTGGTTGAGTTGGGGCTCCGCGTGAGGCACGTAAACGTTCAATATAACTTAGTTCAGGTTGAGCCTGTACTGGTTCAGCTAAAGTTTGTGCTTGGGTTTGAACCATATTATTAAATCCACCAAATCCATTTGTTTGTTGGACTTGGTTTTGTCCATTTACGCCTTTTGAAGCACGTAAACGTTCAATAAAACTGTTCGCAGAAGCAGAACTGTTTTGGGCAAAAGGTTTACCATTAGGATTCATTGCTGATCTATTGGATATATTGTTTTATATATGCAAATTTATATGTGTTTGCAATATAAAACATCAATTTTTTACTTGTAACTGTATAAATAATATTTTTTCAATTTTTTTTAGCCTTTACTTAAAGACGTGGGTATATATTTATATAGTGTATGTGTTAATGGAAAATAACCTGCCTGATATGCTTAGTTGCAATTCCAAGGGGATAGACTTACCTCCTGAATCAGAGGAAGATAATATTGAGTATAAAAGGTTACTAAGTCATAAAAGTATTGATAATCTTAGAATTGACAGTCTAGTAACACAAATGAAATGGAGGGTTAGAGAGGGTTCGGGAATTGCATACTATTATTTAGGCGTTAACGACAATGGGACTATTTATGGACTTGATAACTTGGAAGCAAAAGAAACTTTACAAGTATTTAAACAAATTGTTAAATTAGCACAAGTTGATATTGTTAGTATAAATAAATTATCTTCGGGACCAAAAATATACTATAAAGCAACTATAAAAGAAAAATGTGTTATTCGTCCTGAAATAAGAGTTATTGTAATTGGACCAGAAAATTGTGGTAAAACCACTTTTGTATCTGCTCTTGTTCACAAACAGATAGATAATGGACAAGGATATTTAAGAAATATGTTATTGACACACAAGCACGAGTTATATTCAGGTAAATCTAACTCATTAACTATTAAAACAATTGAATCTAGCTCAAAATCAAATTCCAACTACACATTTATTGACACACCTTCAAATATTCTTGAAAATAAAACTTATTTGGAAAAATTAATTAGAATATCAAATTTTGGAATTATTATAACTGATTCTATATCAGACCCATCAGCTTATATTGATGAACTGGACAAATATTCATTAAATTTTATTGTAATTAATACAAAAAATACTACTAGTTTTAATCCAAATTATATAAACTTAAATCTATGTGAACCATTAGATAAAAATTTTTTATCAACCTGGATAAAACCTAACTTAAGCTCCAAGTTAGACTTTCCAAATTCACAGTCCAACACAACATTTGTGTTAAAAACTTTATATTCAGGCGATTGTTTGTATTTATTAACTTGTGTACAGATTTGCGGATGTTTAAGTCTATCTGATACAATTTATTTTGATACACTTGATGCAACTGGTATAGTCGAGTCAATTCAATATATGGGATGTTCAGTTAATCAAATAGATTTAAATGTTACATTTACCTGTTTTATAAAAACTAATCAAATTATTAAAAAATTAAAAGGTGATTTTTTTTATTCTACGTAATATTAATGGAAAATAATTTGATAGAAACAGATCTTGATGTTATCAAATATTTAAATTCAAAAACATGTAAACAGATTATAGATATGTTAGAGAGTAAAAATTTAATTGGAAAGGGATTTTGGGGGTTTGTTTACAAGTTAGATATTAAAGGACATAAAGTTTCTGCAAAAATACAACCCCTTACTAATACTAAAACTTGGGATCCAAATATTCAAGATCCAAGAAATATATTGCTTGAGGTTCAATTACTTAAAACTCTGTCTCAATACAAAATTACTAATTCATTTGTCCATTTTCCTTATTTTTACAAAGAAACAACTTGTGAGAACCAAAGTATAATGTTTTATGAATATTATTCTTCAAATTTAAAAGATTTTATGTTAAAAAATACATATTCATTTGAAGATTTTAAATCTATTGCCATGCAAATTTTAGTATCAATATATTTTTTTCAACAAGTTACTGGTTACTACCATAATGATATTCATGTGGAAAATTTTCTTGTCAACACTCTAATCAATCCAAGTGAACAAACTTATCGTTTTGATACCTTGGGAATTAAAAAAACACTTGTGTTAGATAAATTTTATATTGGGATATGGGATTTTGCCAATGCACAACCTATTAGTTCATTACAACCAAACCCAGACTATATCCAATTTAAAGAAATGTTTGATAAATTTATAGTCAAAATTATTGACAAATTGCTAGATTTAGAACAAATTGGAACATATTGTTATAATTTAGATAACTCATACAATTTTATAAAATACTATAAATCTGAAGAAAAAACTAATAAACTAAAATGGTCACATATTAAAAATAAAGACAATTATGCGAAAAAAGTTTTAAACTCTATGAAAAAATCTCTGATATATTGGCTTATTGAAAAAAAACTAATTCATAAAATTATCAAGTACTATAAAAATTTAGGAAATATTGATTTAAAACTTAATTTACCAACTGAACAAATGCTTGATTGGATTGCAAATCTCCCAGAAACATTAGAACAGGCAATACGCGAGTTTTAAGAAAAATAATTTAGAATATATAATTATATATGGAAGATTTATCAGTAAATTCGGTTGTACTTCAAGTTGTCGCAGACGTTTCCTCAAATTTTCTTGCAACTCTAATCAAGTCTAGACTAGGTGATTCTAAGTTTGTTCAAGATGTTAAACTTGATGAACGTTCTGTTCAAATAATTAGTCTAGTTTTGGACAAATGTCCTAATGTGATTGATGGGCTAAACACGAATATCAAATCTATTATTTCTGACAATGTTATTAATAGTGGGGATATTCCTGCAATTATACTTTTAATTAGAGATGTGCTAAATACTAATGTGTCTGAACTTAATCGTGTGAGAGTAACTAGAGATCAAGTTATTGGACTTATTAAAAATATTTTCACAATTCTTATTGAATCAGACATAATTAAAACTGGAACTCCAGAATCTAAACAAGCAACTTTAGCACTAATTGATTTGTGTGTTAAATTACTTGAATCAAAAGTTAATGTTCAAAAAGTTGTAAAATGTAAATTTTGGTAAAAAAATTGAAAAAATAATTCTATCTAATATTCTTAATTTAACTATTTGTTGCTTGTGAGTGTGATTATATATAAAATCATAACTGCAAGTAAATATTTTTGTTTGCTCCAGTAATGAATTATATGGAACAATCTTTTGCCTCTATTGATTTTACAGAATATGAAGATAATCCCATGGAATATGAACAAGATGATGATTCCTGTGCTGAAGATTCTGTTTGGGAAGTTTTAGTTAATTGCATTGAAATGTCTCAAGTTGCAATTGATATTAGTGCGCTAATCTTGTTTCCATCAGCAGAAGAAATTCTCCATTCGAGTAATGATGGGTATGGATCCGGAACTGCGTTGTACAGAGGAATATCCAACAGTATTTTTCTTTGCAGATATAAAGGAAACTACCATATTGTGTGGAATTCAATCTATTATCCAGACTGGAGGGCATGTACGATGTCAAAAGGACAAATAGAACGTCTTGTTCGAAATGCGCATTTTGGAGGTGGGATTATTGGGCCTCAAGGGAATGTTATTCCTTACGAGCTCAAATATCCTATTGAGAGGCCAAGTATGGATTTTGAAGATTCTCAAAAGGCAAAACGTTTCAAGAATTGCTAATCAATAATTTTATTGAAAAATTGAAAAAATAATTCCCAACAATTACTATTTATTTTGTTAATAGTTAACAGTAACAAAATAAACACTGTTAACAATATTTTGTTAGAATCAGCAATGACTAAAACTAACAAATCTTTTGCCTGGAGTGAACCTAAAACTCAAGAAGAACTTTATAGAAATTATAAAATGAACGAATTTAAAAGAGCATTGACAAATGCTATTGATTGTGAATGTGCTTGTGGTAGTATTTGTCAATTTGTTGACGTCAGTGTTATTATTGGCGCATCTTTGTCAATTCTCGAGTTTTTACATGATGAAAGTAAAGACGCATTTGAAGAACTTTATAGAGAAGATATGCCTTCTTACATTTTTAGATACAAAGGCATTTATTACTGGATTTTTGATGATGATAATAATGGCGAAACCTATAATTTCAATCCACGATGGGTTGCACTAAGGACCACTCGTAAAGAACTAATAAATTGTCTTCGAAATGGACATGGCATATATATTAACGGAGAATCAACAGATTTTGATGAGTTGTATAATTCGTATAATTCAGAACAAACTTTTGGATTGTACGAATTATACAATTCAGAAGTTTTTTCATAGTTCCATTAAAAAAATTGTAAAAAAATTGTAAAAAAAAATCCCCATAATACCCATTTATTTATCAATTTTACCAACAGTAACAAAAAAATAACTGTTGATAATATTTTGTTAGAATCAGAAATGGTCAAATCTAACAAATCTTTTGCCAAAAGACAATCTAAACCTAAAAAACCAGTTATTCCATTAATTGATCAATTCATTAAAGCTGCGGAAAATCCAATTGTTTGCAACTGTGGCGCTACTAATTGTTGTCCATTCAGAAAAATTGTTGTGCCTATGTCAATTCTCGAGTTTTTACGCGACAAAAGCAAAGATTCATGCCAAGAACTGTTTGCGAAACATGATGAGCCTTATGTTTTAAGATATAAGGAGGAATATTACTGGATTTTTGATGGGGACAGAGAGGATGATAGCTACTATTCTAACCCATCGTGGGTTGCTGTTAAGACTACGCGTGAAGGACTTATTTGTGCTCTTCGAGATGGTTTCGGCGTGTATTGGAATGATACACCAGAAATAAAAAAATTTGACGAGGTATATGAAGTAGAAGTTTGTTAGTCAAGTAAAAAATTGATTTTTTTATTCATTATAAACAATAATATTGTATTATAACAAATGCAAGAGATTGAAAAACAAAGTGAAGAATTTATAAAAAATACTGCTAAAAATAGATATTTGACTTATTTGACAGTTGCACACAGTTGTTATGGGAGTCCAGACCCAGATACATTTAAGAAATATGTTGAATTTTATTCAATTGGTCTTAAATTAAAAAAAGAATATGAGGAGAAATATGAGAATAAATCTAAAGATTAATTTGTTTTTCTATTTCTTCAAGTAATTTAGAAACTTCATCATCTGACCAATATTTAATTCCATCTTTATATCTTAACCCAGTTACTAATTTATTATTTAGAGAAAATGTAAATCTTAACTGTCTTGAGTCATGATACTTAATTATTTTATTTAAATGTTCTCCATAATCTCTTTCTAACCAGTACTTGGTTAATGGTAGATTAAAACCCACTTCATAAGACCAATCAACACGTAACTCAGGAAGATCATATTTTAAATTTTTAACAACTTGACTTGCAAGTTCTTCTCTTTTAGATGCATCAAATGGTTTGGAAAATTTAATGTCCATTGATTTAACTAATTTAATTGATTTAACTAATTTAATAAGCAAACAAATCTATTTATCAATTTTTTGTGTAAACTCAATTGTTCTAGCAGAGTTCACATGTTTTGGCAAAAGTACTAAATTGCATTTTCGAGTATTTACAAATATATCTATTATATTTGATTTATACACACCATTTTTAAAATCAAAAAATGCGCTATAGTAAATATCATTTGTTTCAAGTGTCACATACCAAGAATCACCATTTGGTACTAATTTTTTTTGTGTTCTTGGATCATGTTTTATGTCAACTTCCATTGATCCAACTTTTTCAATTCCTGCCGCTTTAACTGTACAAATTTTATGTGGGGTTGCTACTAGTTGCATAAAACTTGATATTTCTTGATACTTTTATTTAGAAATATTAAATTTCATTTGTTTTTTTTCTATACTTACGTAGTCCATTCATTTTCGCCACATACACATTCATTATTGACATCATGTCTTTTACTAACTCTTCTTCTGGTTCTATTAACTCTTTCTCATTTAGAACTTTTATTTCTCCTCCTGAATATTTTGTCACTAATTCCTCTATTAATTCATATCCAAATCTTGTTAATCTATCTTTATAGGCTACTACTATTTCTTTTATTCTTCCTTCTATTGCTAAATGAATTATTTTCTTTATCCCCCTTTTATTTAAATTTAATCCTGATCCTATATCTTCTATTATTAAATGTGTTGGATAATTTTCTATCATCATTGCCTTCTGTCTTTCTAAATCATCTTTTTGACCTTGAGATGACACCCGAACATAACATATACTTAATTTTCCTTTTATTTTATCTATTTGTTCTATTGGGTCTATTGTATCATCCTTCTCTTCACATTTTTCTTCCAAATATTTTTCTACATTATACAATCTTTTTCCTCCTGGTGTACGTATCGTCTCTATCAAACCTTTCTCATCCCATTGATATAATGTTCTTTGATGAACTCCTATTATTTCACTTGCCTGTTTTCCACCAACAAACTTTTTTCTATTTATTTGCATTGTTTTTTTCATTGGTAAGTTTTACTTATTATATTTTATTAATAAAACTTTATATCAAATTTATAAAACTTGATATTTAAATATATAGTTTTATATTTAAAAATATAATACATAATTAATATTAATGAAAAAAAAGAAAAAGAAATTAAATGATTTTTATTTACAAACTAAAAAATATGATTCAGATTTAAAAACATTTGATCAATTTAAAAATAAAATTATTGTTTCTATTGGGAGTAACAAATTTATGCCAAAAAATAAATTCTTTAAAGATTGTTTTAATGATATAACTAAATCGCTAACTTCAAAATTAAATAAATCACAACTATCTAAATTTAACAATATCAAAAACTATTATCCAAATATTTCAAAATATGATCTAATTAATAATTGGATAGTAAAAAACAAGTTTATTAAATCATTTGATTACATTATTAATAAATATTTAAACTTTTCAAAACTAATGAATCCACTAGGGCTAAGTCGCTATTTGAGCTCTGCTCAAATAGACATATCAAATAATTATTCAGAATTCATTGACCATAATGATTTATTCATGTTAATTAAAGACACAAAATGTCAACCTTTTTGGAATGATCAAATTAAAGAATTAAGTGATAAAATATTTATGCCAACACCTGATAATTTAGTCCAAATAAATTCACCACAAACATTTAGTTCTTCAAATTGGTTTGAAACAACCCATTATTCTGGAATTAACAAGCTTGATGATATAGTAACTACAACTAATATGCAAACAAATATATCAAATGAAACTACAAAAACTAACAAAATAAAACTATATTTAAATCATAAACAAAAAATAGCACTAAATAGATTAATGGGAGGTTATAGATATTTTTATAATAGAACAATCAAGTTTATAAATAATTACGATAAACTAACAAGATCTACATATTATGAATATAAACCAGATGATAAAACAAATTTCATAAAAGTTGATATAGATTTAAAAGATATACCAAATAGATTTTCAATGTATACAATAAGATCAATAATAAAATGTAATTATCCAGATTGGTTTAAAGAAATATCAATGCCATCACATTTAATTGATAAAGCAATTGGTGAAGCTTGTGATAATTATAGTAAATGCATGAAGAAATTTATGATAACAAAATTACCATTTAAATTAAAACCAAAAATAAAAAAAACAAAAATACAAACAATGAATATAGAGTCAGGAATGGTTGGAGAAAATGGAATTTTTGTAACAATAAAAGATTTAGATAGCAATTATATCCTAAAAAATATTAAATCATCATACAAATTATCAAATATAAAAAATTTAAAAGATAGTAGTATAACATGTAATACAAGATTAAATGAATGGTATTTAAATGCAACATATAGTAAAAAAAATAATACATCAAATGTATCAAGTAATAAAGTATGTTCAATAGATCCAGGAATAAAAACATTTGCAACAATATATGATGATTCAGGAGTTGCAAAAATAGGAACAAATAATACAAGAAATAAGATTAAAAAAATATGTAAAGAACTAGATATAATTCAAAGTAAAATGTCACATGCTGCATATAACTCAAAAAGAAATTTACGTCAGGCTTATAATCGTAAGCATAAATATTTAGAAAATTTAAAAACAGAATTACATAATAAAACAGTAAGATATTTAACTTTGAATTATGGAAAGATAATAATTCCGCCATTTGAAACTCAAAAATTGGCAGAAAAATTATCAAGTTCAGAGAATCGAACAATGATGACATTATCTTTTTACAAATTTTTAACTCGACTAAAAAACAAATGTATAGAGGAAGGAAAGGAACTAATAATAAGGCCAGAATATTACACATCAAAAACATGTGGATGTTGTGGTTGGATAAACAAAAATTTATTAAATGCAGATGAGTTTAATTGTATAAGTTGCGGACTAAAAATAGATCGAGATATGAATGGAGCGAGAAACATAATGTTAAGAAATATAAATGAGAGTTACCTCCCTTAATGGTTTGTAAGTACATCCATTAATGTGACAAATATAGTATAATTATTATATTTGATAAATAAAGTTGATAATAAAAAATATCAAGAAATATCAACTTTTATGTAACGGTTACATGAACCCAGGCATCTTTTCCAGAGTTATTTGTAATAATAACTGCATATCCAAAACCTAATCTTCTTAAAACATCACCTTTAACAGCTACTTGTGATATTGCTTGCATTATATTAAATTACTAAAGATTTTTTTATTTGGTTTCACACGCATAGAAAAAATTAACTAAAGCAATTTTCATCTAGCTCGTTGGCTCTCACCACACAAAAAATTGAATAATCAATCCTGTGTAAATACTAATAGTTCTTGTTTTTGGCTTGATGTGCTGCTATATATATAAATAGTAGTCTGTCCTGCCTTATATACTCATTATAATTTTCAGCAATGAATAATGTTAATGAAACTTTTGCCGATCTTCCAGATCATTTTGTGGATGCAATTAATGCAAATATTGGATCCCTTCGCCAGTCTCGTTGCTTATGCCTTAGCTTTATGACATTTGTATGGTTAAATAGTGGAACTGATGGTTATGCTCTTGTTGATGCGCCTGGTGGTGGAATGGTAACTTGGTATTTATGTAGATATCAAGGTAATCTTCACTTTGTTTTTCAAAGCTATACTGCAAATGATGCAAACCCATACAGGTATTCTGCGCGCGAAACGACGAGATATGAGGTTGATGAGCTTCTATACTCATATGGAGGCGGAATTTATGATTCAAATGGAATATGCCAACCATACGAGGTATTTGCCGGAGAACAACCACCAAGACAACAAAATCAAGACTTTGATTTTGATGCATTAATTGGAGGATTAGAACAAGATCAATTAGCCCATAGACCACGAGATCAATTATATGACGATTCAATCAACGAGTCCAAGCGCCAAAAACTTGATTAAGCAGTACAAGTGTGCATTTTCAATTAAGCAGTACAAGTGTGCTTAATTTAATATTATTTTATTAGTTTGTTTTACGAAATAATTTTATTTATTAGAATAACAAAAAAAATTGAATTTTTAATCCTATCATAATTGCATATATGTTTGTTGGATGTTCTACTTATATATAACAAGTAGAATATATTTCAGACCACTATAGTAATGAATAGTACTGAACAAACTTTTGCCACAATTCCTGACACTTTTATTCAGGCAATTAACCATTGGATTGCTACATATCCCTCATTAGAGCGCCAATGTAGATGCCTTAATATGAGCGATCAAGAGTACAAGATGTTCTTTGAATCACCAAGTTTAGGAGAAAGCAGATATGTCGGCATTGGAGCTCCTGGGGGCGGATGGGTTAACTGGTTCTTGTGCAGACATCAAGAAGAGCTATACTTTGTATTTGCTTCAATTGATGAAACTCACTTTACTGCAAGAAGAACAACACGCGAAGAAGTTGATGAATTGCTTGGACGATTTTATCGAACTTCCACTCCTTCTATTCCCATTTCTCAGCCCTCTGAAGATCCCGAGGAAGACGCAGAAGAAACCAATTCTGGTTTCACAACACCAGTGAGAGCTGTGCCTACTAGACTATTCGATGAATCACCTGTGAGTTATTATTTTTCTCTTTCGCCCCCACCTTTGCGTCGCGAAACATCCAGATCATCAAATTCCTTTGTCACCCCACAGAGTGAACGAGGAGTTATTCTCTTTCCTGAAATTCCTGTAGAGGATGAAGAGGAAGAGGATGAAGAGGATGAAGAGGATGATGAAGAATCTGATGATGGATCTGAGTATGTGGAAACAAATTCTTCAGCTGATGAAGAATCTGATGATAATGAGATTGATTCAGATGATCAGGAAGTTGTGTATGATGCGTGGGATAATGTTCTTTTTGAACCAAGACCAAGACGCCAGACAACATTCTACAATCCTCAAGAAGAACAGGGTCTACCGGGTTCTGGACCTGGAGGCGATTATTATGATCGAGGATTTGATCCAGAGAATAGATCTAAGCGTCGTCGCAAGGGTTAAATAAATTTATTTTATATCGTGTTTTTAACACAAAATTATATTAACTAATACAACTGTTTAAAGTACAATAATCTCCATCTGGTAATAAAAAGGTAAATTCATAGTAATTTTTGGGAGGAATAGATCCATCATTTCCAGAATTTACAATTGATTTTAAAACCCAACTTGAATATTTGGTTTTTAAATCTAAAACTTTTTGGACCAATTTTTCTAAATCATAAAATCTAGGAACATCTGAGTCATATTTAGTATAATCTGTTTTATCCATTGATTTGACAATTTGATTTTGTTCTTCTTGACTTAGTTTATCAAACCCAGGTGTTGATTGTAAATCTCCACATGCAATTATGTCTTTGTATTCTTGAATAATTTTTCCAAGTGTTTTTGATTTAATTTCATACTCTGCCATTTGTTTATTTAGCTCATTTATTTTTAAAAATACTTCTTTTCTTAACGCAGAATTTAAATTAAATTCTTCAATTGTCTTATCTAGTTGAGATTTTACTTTATCCATTTGTTTTATTTAATTTATTTGGTTAGTTAATCAAATAATCAAATTAATCAATTTTTCCACAGGGGAAAATTGCTCATTTTTAGGCAATACTTTATTTTCAACTTGGGTGCCATTAATATTTATAAAAGGAAACCCTTTTGCTGCATTTGTCTTAAAGTCTGTATAATTGGTTGATTGATCTAAAATAATTATATTCGGTTTGGTTAAATCTAAATTTAAATTAATATACACTTTGGATTTATTATAAATAAAATAGTACTTAAAATTTTCACACTCAATTGGATATCTAATCGCATCCACAACTCTTAATTGAACAAAACTTTGACTCATTAAATATACGTATAATTTATATTAAATATTAAAGTATTTAAACTAAAATCTTCCTCCTTGCTATACTAGTTTTAAAATCTAATAATTAAATATTTTTATATTTTTGAATGAGTTTACATAAATATTTTTGCGTTTTTGCTGGTCGAATTTTTGAAGCATTTTTTTGAAAAAATTTCATAAAAACCCCTCCCTCTCTGAAAGCCCACGTTGTTCATTATGGTTCAGTTATTTTTATTTTTTAAATGGAGATTTATTATAGATTAATATTTTAGAATAAAAAAATATTATTTTTACTTGAACTTAATTTATAGTTCATTTAGTTAATTCAGTTATAAATAATATTTTAAATGAAGTTTATTTAAAGATATATAATTTATATAAATAATTAATATATTTTACAAACTTAATTTAAAAGCTCACGAACATAGTTCATTATTATATAATTATTTTAAATGAAGTTTTTAGTAAGATTGATAAATATTTATCCTAATAATAATGTAATATCAATCTACATTTATTTGTGAAAAATAAAGGATTTAAATATTTAGTAATATTATATTACAATGGTAAAGTATACTTGTTTATATTGTAAAAAAATATTTAATTTAAAAGGAAATTATTCAGTCCATGTTAAATCTTGTAAAATTAAATTTAATAAAATGATAGATAGTTATAAATTATATTCAATAAATGCAATGTTAAAAGAATATACAGATATTATTAATAATAACTATGAGGCTAAAAAAGAAAAAATATATTCATGCAATTTATGCGGTAAAATATATAATTCATATAATGGTCTAAAAAAACACAATGCAACAAATGGGTGTAAAATAACTGGTTTAGATATTTGTGATAAAATTATGCAAAAGCACAATACAATTACTAATAATAATTCTAACAATACAATTAATAATTCAAATAATACTAATATTCAAACTCAAAATAATAACACACAAAATAACTACAATATAAACAATAATATTAAATTGGTTCCATATGATGAAATTAAGTATGATTATATGAGAGAATCGGTATTAAGAAAAGCATTTGAAATACCAGGCGAAGCATTCCAGTCCATAACCACAGATACATTTTTTGATCCCGATAACAAAGAAAATCATGTTATTTATTGTCCTAATCTTAAAGATAACGAGATTCATGTATTTAATGGAAATAAATTTACTGATGGATGGGATGTTCTAGATAAAAAAAAGTTTTTTGCAGAAATGTTAACCAAGCAAATGAGAACTTTAGAAAAAATATTTAGATGTAATGAGGAAGATGATAATCCATTGGAAATAGATAATATAGTTGGGTTTACTAATTTGTTAAAGGAATTTAATAAAAACAACGATGTGATTAAAGAATATACTAATATATTAAATACTATATGTTATAGGAATAATCCCATAGTTAAAAATACAATAGATGAATCAAAGGAATCGCGAGTTAAAGCGATGCTTACAAGAGCTGCAAATATTTAAAAAAAGATTTAGCAAGTTAAATATTATATAATCTAATATTATATAATGATTGATTTGAGTTTGTTAATCAAAGCAATAATTAGTGGAATTGTTTGGTGGTTTACTTTTGTATACATCAGAAAATATTTTAATCCAGAAAATAAAAGAAATGTTGAAAAATACAAATTAGATGGTATTTATGGGGGATTTGCTTCATTTTTCTCTGTGTTAATAACATATTTTTTAACTGAAAAATGGCTTAAAACAACTTAAACTATTTTTTATAAATAGGTTTGATTGTAGTTTGGAAACTCAGGAAGTTCAACTACTGGCATAATTGTTTGTGCCATTGAAATATTTATTACAGATATTTGAATATGATATTTCCTTGGATTATCGCTTTGTAAAATATTTGTAATAAATTGAAGTTTTTCTTCTTCCATAATTTTTTTAATTAAATAAAGTAATTTTCTTTTGGTTATCTCTTTTAACCCACTATTAAATGTGACTCCATCTTTTAATTCAAAAATTAAATAAAGATACGAATTTTCATGCAATTGTGTTCTAATTAAATTTGTCCATTCATATTCAACAGTTCTTGTATATCTTGGAGCTTGATTTGGATGTTTATTTCCCATTCTTATATATAGTCTGGGTTTTATTATTTGTATTGGGTTAAATTTTTCACTCACTTTTAAGTTTAATTTAAAGAAAACCCCCAACTAAATTCTAAATCATTTGGTGCTATAAATGTGTATTTATACATATTCATTGGTGGTTGTGAGTCATATTGACCTGTTTTTATTAAATTTTTTAAAACCCAGTCTGGATACTCTTTTTTAATTTTAATTATATGATCAATAATCTTGTTCAAATCCATCCATCTTTCTTTTCCATATTTAGTATAGTCTGTTTTATCCATTCCTTTGATAATTATAATTTGTTCTTGTTTAGATATAACACTTAATGTGTCTAATTCCCCAAACATATCAAATGCACTCTTAGTTTCAATAGAGAACTGTAAATTTTTGATTTGTTTAGTGATCTTATCTTTTTCATCACCAGTCGCGCGAAATTTTGCTGCAATTATTTTATATTCGGCATGAAGATCTTTGTGTTGTTTAGTTAGTTCATTAAATTTAAGTTTTAATTGGGCTAGTTGTTCCTCGATTTGTTGTTCTTTATCAATTGGTTGTTCTTCCATTTGAATTATAAAAATATATTTCTTTAATTCAAATAATATAATAATTCAATTTTTAAGATACTTGATTAGTTTTTAGTAGCTGGGTTATTTGTTTAGATCTGACTATACTTTGATTATTTAAATTACTCAAATAAAAAAATCCACCAATTGCGACCAAGCTAATTAACATCCACATATAGATATGTTGATCTTTATTTGTGAAAGCCAAACTAATAATTAGCCCAAGTATTATAATCAAACAAATCAATCCAATAAAAACAAAACTTGCAAATGAACTTCTGGAATCGTCTTTAAGCTTGTGATACAATTTGTTTGTACATGTATCAAAACGATATGTTGATTCTATTCCATTAGAAAAAGTTGTTAAACTAGTATAACCTGTAAAAGGTGCATAAGACATTCAAATATAAATTAACTTAGATTTTATTTTAAATTGTAAAACATTGTCCTTTTGGAGTTTTGAATGTGTATTTATACACATTCAGAGGTGGATATCTATCATCTTGTTTATCCAATAGTTTTAAACTATATAAAATCCAATCTGGATAATCTTTTTTAATTTCTATCACTTGACTAATAATACTATCCAAATCAAACCATCGCTTTATATAACCACAATATTGAGTATAGTCTTTTTTATCCATACCTGCAATAATTATTACTCTCTCCTGTTCGGATAGTAAATTAGATGAATCTAATTTCACAAAATGTTCGTAACAATTTGCAGCTTTAATTAAATTCTCTAAATCTTCTATTTGTTTTTTAAAATCATATATATTACTGTCAACTTTCCGTATTTTATCTAACAAATTCGCATGTTGTTCCTCTAGTTCTCTGCGTGATTTCATTAAATTTGTTCTAAGAATATAGTCTTCATCTAATTTATTTTTTAACTCTTTAATTTGTTTAATTTGTTCTTCCATTGTAAATATTTGAATTAAATTTAATAATCTTATAATTATAAACAATCTAATTATGCAATTTTTTACCACATTCCATCCAAAGGATTTTTTTGTGGTATTTTTTTTAGTTCTTTGATCTCCTTGTGTATTTGTACTCTTCTCAAATAATTATATGTGAAGTATAAAAGCCATAAAAATGTTAGCAATCCCAAACAAATAGTCATGTACTTTCTACCTAAATTAAAAAATGCAAGAATTGTACAAATTGTACCCAATCCCAAATAAATTACATTAACAATTAATGCTTCAACACCCAACCCTTTTAATTCCCACCCATGCATAGGGTATTTATAATTTGGATCATGCGAATAAATTGGTCTTGGTATACTTTTCTGCATATCTATATATAATATGTAAGTAGAATTTTATTTTTCTTCATTTAACATTTGTAATAATTCTTCATCAATTTTAACATTGTGTTCAGACAAATAGTGTGAATAACTTTCTGGCCATGTTAGTCCTTTGTATTTGTAATGATATAATTTAAGTGTTTGATTACATAACACACACTTATCATATCCCAAGTAAATATCACCATTATGAATTGTTTTTTGTAGATCAAGTAGTTTATCAATATATTTAGTTTGATCTTCAATCGCAGAATTTTCAACAGGTATAAACTGACAATATAGATCTTGGTTAAGTATTCCATTTTTCCAAAATCCAATATATCCTGGTCTTTTAATATGTTTAATTTCATTTTCAAAAAGAATATTGTCATTTTGTTTAACTCTAAGAAAACTTGTTCTTTCAAGCTTTAAAGTTGGTGTTTTGTATCTAATAATATTTAAGCCAATCACATAAATACTTAAATCTTTGGGTTCAATATCAAATGTCATTTCTATTCTTACAACTGATTCTCCATCAATTTGATATCGTTGCATGTCAAGACAACTTGTATATGTTTTTAAAATTTCAGAGTTAGGATAAATTATAAAATTATCTGTTTCCAATCTCAAAAATTTATTTGAAAAACAAGGATCAGATGGTACAAATAATAAATTATCTGAAATTTTAATACAATATTTATTAATACAAAATTTATCATATAAAATTTTATGATAACCATATGTTTTTAATTTAAATTCCCTCAAATTTAGTATATCTGTTGATCCAATAAAAAATCCCTTAACGAAACTTTCTGAATAAACATTAAACAATCCTACAAATTGATCTGATTTTTTTTCCCAAACAATATTACACAATTTACCTCCTAATATTTCTTGAATATATTTATCATACGTACTAGTTTTTGCCAATTCTACAATATTTTTCCTGCACACACTATCATATAAAAAATTAGTAGTATATAATTTTACTTGGGATATATTTTTAATTAATTTTTTTTCATCAAAAATCACATCAATTGGTTCATCTGGCTCTAATCCAATTAACTCAATTCTATCAATTAATAAATTAGGTATTTTTATCACAACCATATTATGACTCAAATCAATAAATTTTGTTTTATTATCTAACTCGATCAATAATTGTAAATTTATATTTTGTAATAAATAGTTTTTTGAACTCACTTTAAAAAAAATATTATTATTTGCGACTGTATCATAAAATAAATTAATTGCTTCATGACTGTCAAATGATATACCAATTGCATCTATAGATAGACCATCACATATTCTATCTATTTGTGTGTAATTATTTTTTAGCACAATCTGACTCACTCCATTAATAGATGCATTTTGTTTTTTTAAATGGTAAAATAAACCATTATTATTTGCAACCAATCCCCGTACACATTCACCAATAATTTCTTTCTGTAATTCCATAATGTGTTATTTAATATTGCTAATTATTTAAACCAATAATAAATTTCCAATTATATATAAAAAATTGAATTATGTTTTTCTTAAAATTATATAATCAAATTAAAAATTATTCAATGGACCAATCCACATATTTGCTTATGGAATTAATTGATTATAGAAAAGAGACATGTACTTCAATTATTGGAGTATATGCAACAAGAGAAGAATCTATTGAAGAAATGAATAAACATGCTAAAATTTCTGAAAATCCAGAACTTGAGCTAAGAAATCCAATAAAATATGATTTTGAGTATGTTGATATTCCTAAATACAAGAATAAATCAATTAGTTATTCAGATATATATAAATGTTATAGAAAAAACAAATATCCAACTCATAAAGGTCCTATTTTAGAATCTGATTGGATTATGAAATATGATATGTCTACTAAAACTAATAAAGATATATGTGAAAAGCTAAACCAAGCATTTGGAATAAATTTATCATCTGATTTACCAAATCCATCTTATTCAGGAGATAAATTTGGAATTAAAATTAATACATTTGGTATTGACTTATATTTTAGATCAATGGTTGAAGATAAAGAATATGTTAAAGAAATAGCAACTAAATTTTTCACTGTGTTAGATCCTGAAGATTCAGATCTAACTAGTAAAAATTTTAATAATGGATATTTAGGTTCATGGATTAAATCAATAGACGATGAAGATTTTACTGATTGTTTAGATTTTGATTGTTATGATCATCCAGTTTATTCTTATTTTTATGTGATTGTTAAACTTTAATCTAATTTTTTTATTAATGAGAATCCAGTATTTTCATCTTCAAAAATAAAATTTTGTTTAAGCTCTTCTCTCATTAAATCTGTTTGAGAAAATTGTTTCTTTGCTCTTAACTCTTCTCTCAGACTAATAAAATTTCTAGTTTGGTCATCAATTTCTAACAAATTCCAATCTATAATATTCAGAAGCCCATTGGCTAAATCTAATTCTGCTTTTATTTCCTGGGCTTTTTCATCTCCCAAATAAACTTTCATAAATTTATCAACATATTTGATAAGTTCTTTAATTGCGTCCCCTACACTAAAATTGTGAGAAATTATTTCTAGGATTCTGGAATAAATTTTAACTTCTCCCAAATAGTTTGCTTGGGGGTTTTTATTTGTTCGATAAAATTTATTTGCTAACTTGGAATATAACATATGTAAATTAATAAAATCTTTTTTTAACATCACTATCTCATTTTCCGAATAATCCACATCATTTTTATAAGATTTAGTTAAAAGATACATTCTGACTAATTTGTAGTTATGGGCAATATCATCTAGCTTCAACACATTACCAATTGATTTGGACATTTTCTCACCAGAAAAATTTAAAAATCCAAAATGAATCCAATAATCCCCATACACCCGATCAGGATATAATGCTTCTGCTTGAGAAATTTCATTACAATGGTGTTTTGATTTAAGATCACTCCCTCCCATTTTTATATGAACTTTGCCCAGTAATTTATTGGATAGAGCACAGCATTCAGAATCCCAACCAACACAACCTTTTTTCAGATTTCCACTGTGACCCCATGCAATTTCTCTCTTTGGCATAATTTTCCACAAAACAAAGTCTTTGTCAGATTTAACTCCTGGAGCTCTAATAATATTTCGCGTTCCCTCATACCCATCAGTTTGATTTGAAACATAAAAAGGATTATTTGATATTTTGGATGAATCAAAATATACAGAACCATCTGGGGTTTCATAACCAAAGCCTCTATCTCTAAGCTCAACAATCATATCTTCAATTGAATCTACATTATCTGTTACTTTATGTATATTTTCCATTGTGTAGTTTCTAATTCCTAATTTTTCTATATCTTCTAAAAATTTCTTGGTATAAAAACTAGTATACTCAATTAATGAGTTGTGTGTTTGTTCTGGAATTCTAGAAATAATTTTATCATCAATGTCCGTTATATTCATTATATGATTAGTTGAATAACCAATTAAACGTAAATAACTAACAACAAAATCAGACCATAAAAATGTTTTTAAATTTCCCAAATGAACACGATCATATACTGTTGGACCACAAGTGTAAATATTTATAGGTATTGATCGATCATGAACAAATTCATCAATAGACTTGGTCCTTGAATTATAAAAACTTAGTTTGTGCATTGGCTTTGATTATTAGATTGATTGTATTAACTAATTCAATCAATCTAATTCATCAATTTTTCTCACATTTAAAGATAAGGTTATTAATCTAATTATTATATGGAATCAAATAAATTTGATGAGATTGCAGTGAATCATATGATGAATCCTGGTGAAGATTTAGATAGTTATATTAAAAGGCTATTAATTAATCAAAATGAAAGTAAAACTAGTTATGTCAATAGATTACTAAAAAAACCTAAAGAAAAATTAGATAATTTTATCAACGAGTTGCAAAATAAACCTCGTTACGAAGTATCAATAAAACAAAAAGAACTATGCATTTGTTACAAAAGAATTGCACATTTTAAAGAACTGCTAAACCAAATCCAAGGTAAAAATTCTATAATTCTAAATACAGAATTAATTCAAAAAGTCAAAGAAGAATTGGGTGACCAAGAACCATCAACTTCAAATATTAAACTTATTTTAAAAAAACATAAACTCCAATCACACTATGAACACATTCCTTCAATTCAAAAAAATTTGGGTGGTGAAGTGATTGAATTTAACCCAGAAGAAGAATTAAAACTATGTGAACTATTTGAGATTATAAGTGTAAATTATTCTGAAAAATTTCCTTTTAGTAGTTTTCCTTCATACCATTATATAATATATAAGCTTGCTGAATATATCAAATATCCGAAATTAAATCTTTTAAGCATTGGATTAAAAGATTCCACAAAATTAAAACATCTAGATCATGTGTGGAATGTTATGGTTAAATATTTAGATACAGTTTAACTAATTAATTCTTTAGGTTGAAGAATTATCAATATAATTTTCTTCTAAATTTTATAAAAAAAGTATACTTTTCTTATAAGAAAACAAACATGATTTTGTGATATTTTACTTATAAAATTAATGTTCGGATTCAGATACATTATTATCTTCAGATTCAGATACATTATTATCTTCAGATTCAGATACATTATTATCTTCAGATTCAGATACATTATTATCTTCGGATTCAGATACATTATTATCTTCGAAATTAAACACATTAGAATATAAATAAGATGGTATTTCTTCAGGTTGATATTTTCCATTTTTACGTTCTTCATAATTATTAATGTACATTAATAATGCACATCGTTTATAAATTTCTTCATGTGTGGTTGGATCATTTCCATATAAAATATCTGCTTCTATTGCTTTTTTTGATTCACCATTATATGGATTATTTAACCAATATATATTTCCAACTAATTTTTTACCACACATTTCAACCATATTATATATATTTCTGGCATTAACATATTCTTTTTTTTCTGGAGCAGTGTAAAATACACCTCCAATGTTATATTTTCTAATATATTCAACACCTTTTTTTGTCCTAGAACAATCTAAACAAACATCCAAACTATCATAATCTTTATATTTTTGATTTACAAATACTAGTTGTAAATCAGAACTGTTTTTACGTTTACAACAATCACATTGATAACCATTCCAATCATCTAATTCTTGCAAAAATGATATATGTTCTACAATGATATTAAATCCTAAATTTTTAAATGTATTATATATTGAATAATCTTCACCCTTATATGCCGTTAAATTAGAATTAATTGAATATAAATATTTACATCCATATCCTAAAAAACCTCCATCTGGTAGTATGTCTGGATTATCTAAAATTTGCTTTATATGATTAATTGTTTGGATATTTGGTTTTGTAATATTATTACTCTTAATAATAAGATATGTTAGTGTTATTCTGTAACCAGATTCTACTGTTTTAACTTCATGGTCAATGTCTCCATAAAATGCTGCCCATTGAAAATGTGTTGATGATAATTTATCAAACTGAAAAACAGTTGGTGATTCAGTATTTAAAATTAAGTCTCCACCTGTGAATGCTGATGGAAAACAAACAACTAATGTTCCAATCATGTCTGGACTCCTTGGTGTATCTTTATGTTTTTTAAAATGACCATCTTTTGAATATATGTTAAGTTTATCTTTTACAAATTTAATATTACTTGCTGCATCGCCCATTTGTAATTGGATTGTGTCAATGATATCATAATTATTTGGATCAAAATTAGTAAAAAATGAATCAGGATAAATTACTTGTGCACGTCTATATTCTGGATCTAACACAGCTTGGTCATTTTTTCCAAAATATGCTTCAGAACTGATTGGTAGTAAATGTTCAACACAGTCTTTTTCAGATAATGGAAATTTAAGTTCTTTTCCTAAAATTCCAGATTTATCTTTTCCAATAAAAGAAATATTATTGTCAATAAATTCCCCTCCTGCAAATGATTTTAAAATATCAATATTCATTTATAATTATTTAAACTTTTTATTATTTTCTTCTCAAATAATCTAATAGTTCAATTTTTTCTAGTCATATATTTATCCGATTAAGTTCTCGACACATTTAGATTTAGACCAATGGGTATCTCCGCAAATAAAATCTGATCTAACTATTTTTGCTCTTTTTAAAGTATTTGATTCATCACATACTCGTACATATACCCCTTCTAATTTACCATCATAGTATGCTGATTTGGTGTCAACTAGTTTAACAATTTGATCCACAGATTTAAATTTGCCTTTGGTTACTAATCTAATCAAAGGGATTGATGTGTTAGCAAGTAATTTTTCCAGCCTGTCTCTTGATGCAAATTTACCAGTTTTTTTATTAAATAGATCAAATGCAACAAAATATCCTGGTAAATTTGTATAATGAATTGAATGTTTTGAATATACCCATTCACCAAATAATATATGGGTTCCTGGTTCTATTATATCAAATAGTTCAGCTTGGTATTTATCTTTCCAAGCATCTAACTTTTTAAATTGTGCTGCATAGGATGAAGTCACATAGTGTGATCTATTTTGAAATTTAATTGCATAAGTTAATGGATCAATTGATATACCCATATTTGCACCATCTATTTTTTCCTCTATATATAGTTCTGATGCTAAAAACTGATTTATTTCACTTTGGTCAAGCAACAAATCTTCTCTACTTGCACCTCCAATATTTGCCAAATGTCTTGTTCTAGGAAATTTAATGATATCGCTTTTATTAGTTTCACATTCAATTGGTTCTAATCCCCATTGCTCCAATATATAATTTAGATCATCTGGAGATTTTATTTGGACCAATTGTTCAAATGGTTCTAATTGCAGACTAACAGGTTCAAATGTTGACTCCAATCCTTTGATAATTTTTTCAGCCCCAGATGCTTTTAAAGTAGGATGATCTGGTCTGTGTTGGGCTCTATATACACATTCATCTGCATTAGTATTAAATTGTATTGCCCATGCTTTTTGCCCTGGTTTCAAATAATCACAAAACTCTTGTCTATCCCCTTTCTTCAAATTACATCTATCAACTATTATCAAACTTGTTGTTTTTATTGCAGACTCAATCTTTTCATAACATGCTTTTTTACCAATATCATCCTGACTTACTCGAACAATTTGTTTCACATGATCAACCAAATGATTTGAAAAAGTAGATTTTCCTGATCCTGGCAACCCAACTAACACAAACATTTTGGGGCATGGACTTCTACCAAATTTAATAGAACTTTTATCTTTTTTTCCAAAATCTGGACTTTGTTCTAAACTAGACTCATATCTTTTAATCAAATCAATCTGTTCTCTTGATAAAATAAATTCTCGAGTTGTCCTCAGATGATCACAAATTTCACTATATCTTAATCCTAATTTTTTAATTGCAAAACAACATATAATCATATTTGTTCTACCTTTCCCACCCATACAATGGATTAAAATTGAGTTTCCTAAATCATATGATTCAATAATTTTATCAACTATCACATCTGTCTGTTCTAAACTTACAATGTGTCTATCTGGGATTGGAAAATTCATATAATTTTTACCAAAGTGTGTTATAAGTTCTGGATCAACATTATTTTCTTTAGGTTCTACCAAACTAATTACTGTGTGAATTGATTTATACTTGATAAACTCCAAGTGCGAACTTTTTAGTACTGCACTTCCAAATATCCTTGAATAAGGTTCTGTACAGTTCCTTGGTTTATTAATCTTTGTAACAATCTCTTCTTTTATAATCCATTCTTGTTTAAGCACAATATGCCCTGAATTTGACAAATTCCATTTATTTAATTTATCAACAATAAATTCACCAAACTCTTGGTTCTTAGTATTAACTCGAATTCCTTGAATTTTCTCCTCAATTAATTTAATTAGATCTGAATTTAATGTATTCAAGTGCAAGTTTATTTTAACCAATGCATAAAAACCCTTTAACACATCTAGATCTACTAAACCATAAGATAGTTTGGATGCTAGATCCCATTCAGATACTTTGGATAGGGAATCAATATATCCTGCAAGAATATCTGGGTCTGTGGGGTAAAACTCGTGCATTTTACTCATTAATTCAAGCTGCTTGTTTGAAACAGTTGGGGTTAACCAAAAGTTTTTATTTATAATATCATCTCGTGTTAGTGATTTGATTCCCTTAGGAATCGAATGATTGTCATCTTTTGTCCAACCTAAACTAATATGAAAGTCAATATCTGGGAGTGAGTTTTTGCGTCTAAATTTGTCACCCGAAGGATAATGTACTACTAAGAATGCCACTCCTTGAACCTTTTTAAGCCCAACAATATGATAGTTTTGATTGGGAGGAACTAAATCCAGATCAATTGACTCCCAAGACCTTATCACAGTGATATGATAGTTTATCCCATCCCTTTGCTCTCTTTTTGCCTGCCATGACAAATCAACTTGATCCAAATATTGTTTAACTACATTTGGTTCAATTGATAGATATAAACAACCTTTTGATTTAATAAAACCCATTGCAATAATTTAAATAAAATAACGATCAAATGTTTAAGTATGTTAAAGCTCTGCGACCCATTCTTCTGACATAGTTGAATACAAACGCTTTGATTCATTTTTAACACTTTGTAAAATATGATCCGGAACATACTTTAATTGGTATGCGCGGTGCTTGATTGCTTCCAAACACATTTCTCTGGTCATAACATCTGAGTCAATTAATTTGAATACACAGGGATTTGCTCGAATTGCTTGAATATACAAATCAGGAGTTAGTTTCTCTTTGGGAAATTTGAATAAATTTTTGGATTTTGTTTTAATTGCACTAATAAATACTTCAGGATTAGCTTGGAATGCCTGAGAATAAAACTCAGGAGTTAGCATCTCTTTAGGCATATAATTAATAGCCTTAGAATTAACTTTAAATGCTTGAAGATAAAAATCAGTATTGGCTGACATTTTTTAAAATAGTTGATTTATTTCACCAATAAATAAAAAAATCAATTTTTATTTAAAGATAATATATTATTTTTATATATATTATGACTTCAATAGAAAACCTTACTAAATATTTAACAAAATATAATGGTTTTGATTTAGCACTTACTGGTAAACCACAAATTACTTACAATTGTATTTCAGGACGATATAATCTTGAATTTAAACGTCACACAAATTTTTCTCAAGGTCTTATTACATTGAAAATGTGTGAAAATATAAACAATATTAATGTTTTTGTGTTAGAACAAATTGATTTAGTAAATGATTTAATTATTTGCATTGATGATTTAGAAAAATTAGATTATATTAAATTAATTTATAATAATTCAACATTAGATATTAATTTAGATTATATTAAATTATTAAATTTAGTTCAATCTAATGTTATAAAAAAATTCAACAATTTATTTATTATTACATTAAATATGATAAATTTTTTTAATATTCAACCTTTTTCTACAAATAAATTAACAGGAATTCCTATTTTTTCAAATAAAATTACAATTGAAGTTAAATCTTCATATCAATCTTTTAATTTTATTGAAGTTAAATGTGCAGCTGTTATGCTTAACTTTCGTGAAAAAGAAAAAATTATGGATTGTTATTTTGTTGATGGATTTAAAACAATCAAAAACATATTAAATAATAATAATATTATATGGATTAATGCATCATCTTATGAAAATTTATGTATTGTTGTTGATGATTATAAAAATATGAGTTCAATTGAAATTGAATCTTTAAAATTAAATGATTTAGTTGATCCAATTGTTATTAATAAAGAAGCAATAGAAATTTATAATAAATTATTTGAAAAAATTTTATTTGAATACAATGGCAAGACAATTATTAAAATAAAAGTAGTTATTGATACTGAAGTAAAAAATGATCTTAAAATAAAAATTAATTATATTGATGATTTAATTAGAGATCATTGTTATTATTCAATAACAGATTTAAATCAAGTAAAAACACCATATTTATGTACATTTACAAATAATTTTAAAACATATTATAATAGTTGGATATTTGATTTAAATGATGACATAAATGGTATTGTTAATATAAATTTAGATAATACTCATATTAAAAATATTATTATTTATTATACAGATTTTGATGGAACAATAATTCCTATTGCAAATAAATTTGATGTTGACATTGATGACATTAATGAAAAATATACAGATTTAGATTGTTTTATTTATCAACAAAATTATTTTAATGTTTCTGATCCTAATATTAATGTTATTAGTTTTACAAGTATGCCAAAATCACATCATCCAACAGGTCAGATTAATGTTACTAAATCTATTCAAATTAGTTACAATTTGAAATATTCAAAATCAAATCTAAAAATGCATGTTATTATTTTTGGATATAAAACAAAATTTAACATTGAATAATTACATTGACATAAATTAAAAATATTTGTTAAATTAAACATAATTATCAAATTCTTCATATTCAGATTTTTTTATCTCATCTATCAACTCATGTTTTTGTCTTACATAAAAACATAAAATTGATTGGGCAGAAAAGTAATATTCTATGATCATTGTAAAAATGGCTAGAACAAATAGTAGAATTCCTGATTTTTTCACATTATTAGAAATACTTATAATCACATACATACCAATACAATTGTATATAAAGCAGGAAATACCAATAATAGTTTGAACAACTCTTTCTACCACAAGAAAAAATTTTACTAGTAGTATAAAATTATTATCATACATCCATAAATTAGATTGGTAAGCATCAATAATATAACAAAATGTTAGAATTAATTGATGTGCATAAATAACAATCAAATATTTTCCAAGTGTACAATTTGTGCTAGATGGTTTCATATTTAGTATTGAATTGTTTGATTCCGTTTGTAAATAACTAATAACAGTGATTAATGGTACTAGTGATACTATCCCAACCATCCCATAAATAACCATCCACTTATAAGCATGAGATTTCCTTTTTTCATAAATATCCTTACTATCCATAAATTAAAAATATTTGTTAAATATTAATCCAAATAATCAAATAAATCAATTTTTTTAAATTAAACATAATTATCAAATTCTTCATATCCAGTTTTTTCATCAATAATAAATTCATGTATTTGTTTTATGTAAAAACAGAGAATTGATCGAACTGACAAATAATACTGTATTCCCATACTAATAATGATAAGAACAAATGGAAAAGTGTGTTGTTTTATTGCATTGTTAAAAACATTTACAATTATATCCAAACCAATGCAGTTGATAGCAAAACTGGAAATACCTAATATAGTTTGGATAAATCTTTCAAATATAAGATAAATACTATTTAGTGTTGGATTATCACCATATGTCCATAAATTATATTGATATGCATCATACATATAACAACATATTAGTGTGAGTTGATGTGCATAAATAACTTGCAAATATTTTCCAAGTGTAAAATTTGTACCAGATGATTTCATATCTAATAAAGAACTATTTGATTTTAACTTACTAATTATGATTATCATTGCTAATGATACTAATCCACCCAACCCATAAATACCTACCCACTTATAAGCATGGGATATTCTTTTCACATGGATTTCTTGATTGTTCATAAATTAAAAATAATTTTTGAATCTCAATGTCCAAACAATTAAATAAATCAATTTTTCTATTTCATTTCCAAATCTAATGTCTGGACATATAAATCAAATCTAGATCCATCTTCCATTTGAGCCCAATGGACAAACCAATTGCTATCATATTTAAAATCAACACTTTGATCAATCCACCAATCTAATTCTCTTTTAATAGAATATTCATCATCATCAAAAAATATTTTTACTGATCCATCAAAACCAACACATTGTAAAATGTGCAGAGTCTTACAATCATGAGGAATTTCTGTCAAATAATAAATAGCTGAATAGTGCGATCTTTCAAATTCTAATATACCATCTTCAATGTATGGACATGTTTTAGTGTCGAGATATTCGGTGTATTCTTTTGATTTTTCAATAGCTTGTTCTTTTGTTTCTGCTAATATGCAAATATGGTCTTCTTCAGACATATAATACATTGAATCTCTCCAAACAATATACATTAAATATATATAAAATCATTTGTTTATATCTCATTAGAATTTAGTTTGGATCTTACTATCATTAATGATTTACCTAGTAAATTTGATCCATAACTTGAAGGATTGGTATTGATTGCTTGTTCTGCATAATATCCAATCCCCCAAATTTTATCATATTTTGATGCCTCATATAATGTTTTTGTTCCAGTTGATAACAACAAAGTTTTAATTTGAATATTTTGTTTAAATTTCAACATCAATCCATCAATCATTATTTTTTGTCTTTGACTGGCCCATATTCCTTCATTATAGCCCTTCACACTTCTTCCTAATGCTTTTATTTTTGCAGGATCTGTTTCTTTTAAAATTCTATCTAATAAAACTTGGTTATCTGCTTCAAATGTTTTTGCTTTCCAATACATCAAATATTGCTCTGAACAGGAAAAATTATTCCCTTGATCATCAATAAATTTTGTTTTATAAAAATTACTCATATATCCAAATTTATCATTTTGTCCATAAAAAAATATTGAGTTTTCTGTTTCCATATCTTATTTAAATGTATTATTTTGCCTTTAAATAAAAAATTGAATTTATTGTTATTTGAATACTTTCTGATGTTGATTAGCAAAAATATGTTACACGAAGAATTAGATCAAGTTTTTGATAATGATCAAATGTTGCAATTTGAATCAGATGATAATTTTCGTGTTGATACAAAAAAATACATGAAAACTGACACAGATGTTATGTATGTGTATTATACAGGTGTTGGTGCAAAAGAAGGTTATTTACACACTTTGGAAGAATTTGAAGAACTTTTCAAATTATTATTTCAAGACGTAGAAGCAGATTGGTTAAATATGATTGGTATTGCAGGAGCCAGTGTTATTTGGAAGAAGATAAATTAATTTATTTTTAGCTCAAACCATGTTTTTAACTTGGTGTAGTTTTCTTTAGACAATCTTGAAATAACATATTTTTCTCTATCCTCCCCATCTATTAGACCCACACTATATAATGCTCTATCATTTAGATCTACATTTTCCATTGAGAAAAATGGTGTGGTGAAAAAAACAATAGAACATTTTGTTTCATAACCTTCTTGAGCTTCAAATGATACCAATGTGGTCTTGTTTGTATATTTAAATATTTTAACATCATAATAATACTTTAATGAATTATCATCAAATAATTCACTCACTGTAATATGTTTATCCCCTTGAGATTGCAATCCAGCGTAAGAAGCGTCAAATGTTAAGTTTAGCAGTGCAATTTCATAATCATCTAATTTAGTCAAGTGTTTTGTAAATTCAATGTCCGAATTAGAATTAAATTCTGACTCAAACATAGGCCTTGAATATACAAATGATGTTAACAAATTAATATATTTAGCAACTTGTGTAAAATTATTGAAATAAAATGATTTCCAAGACCCAATCAAATCATGCGATTCTAATTTATTTTGTTCATTTACAAATGTTACTTTTACACTAATTTGATTGTTTAATTCTCCAAGACTTATGTTAATAGATTTTATTTCTTTAATATATATCATTTTCTCACAATAAAATTTATCCTCATAACCTGGTTCTTGTGAATAATGTGCATATATCAAATGATTTTTTACTTTATTCAAATACAAATAAAAACAATCATCAAATTTGTACATTGGGTTTGTTAGATATAGCTATTTGGGACAAATAATTGCAATTTTCAATTTTTGCTTAAAGCTTGATTAAACTTGATTAATACAAACCATATGGTTTACATCTATATTTTGGAACTTGCCAATAAGAAATATTATGTGGGTAAAACTGTAGATCCAGAATTTAGATTAGATCAACATTTTAATTCTGATGGTTCAGCCTGGACACGTAAATACAAACCAATCAAAGTCATCGAACTAATTGGTAATTGTGATAATTTTGATGAAGACAAATACACATTAAAGTATATGGAAAAGCATGGGATAACAAATGTTCGTGGTGGATCATTTTGTCAAATTAAATTATCTGATGAAAATATATCAACTTTAAAACAAATGATGTCATCTGTAAATAATCTGTGTTATATTTGTGGTCAATCGGGACATTTTGCTTCAGCCTGTGTATTATTAAATAAACCTAAAACTGTTCAAGAAGATCCAAATGTTAGCTGTAATTGTGCGACGTCTTATTTCTCCCCACATAGAAAAAGTAAATGTTTGCTAAAAAAAGTCACAAATTTATTTGAAGATGAGGATGAAGATGTTGAAAAACTTGTTAAAATTAATATTCCCAAATCTAAACCAAATTTATGTGAAATATGTGGGAGATTGGGACATGATGCTTCTAACTGTTATGCTAAAACAACTGTTGGAGGTGATAAAATAATAGATGCAGAAGTATATAAATGTGAATACTGTGGAAAAGAATTTGATACAGATAAAGGTGCATCATATCATCAAAAAGTGTATTGTAAGTCTAAACCTAAAACTAAATCAAACACTTGTGAAAGATGTGGAAGATTTGGTCACAATGCTTCTAACTGTTATGCTAAAACAACTGTTGGAGGCGAAGATTTGGATTCAGATGAAGAAAATGAAAAGGAGCACAGCTCCATCAAAGGTTTTATTGTAAAAGCAAATTATATTAATTAATAAATAGTTTTTGTCCATACATGACCATTTGAACATGAATATTTTTCTTTATCTCTTATATGCTGTAACATAATTGGTAATTCTCTTCCTCTTTCATCATACATTTTAGGAATTTTTTTAAATAATTCCTTATTTCCTTCTATTATTGTTCTGTGTATATATTCTGGTTTTAAATTTCTTTCTTTACATTCTTTGCATGTTATTTTACTTGAAAACAAATTACCCATATATTAATTTGATATATTAATTTGTTTTTAAATTTGTTTTAACATCAGATTTAAAGGAAATGATTAAATTAAAACTAGATAAACCAACAATTGAATCAATTAATAAATATATTAATAAGACTTGGGATGAATATTCAGAAAATCCAATTATAGATTTTTTTAATGAGATAAAATATAATGTGTGTGTGGTTTTTTCATCAATTTGTATGGAATTATATCAAATACTTGGACTTCAATTATTTACAAGCAATTTAATGTATTTAAATTTGGAATAAATTTATATTATACATTTATTCAAAAATTAAAACTTTGTTATCAAGATTTATAAATGATATATTATCTTTAATTTCAATAAATGGTTCAATGCCATAATGACCACATATATAATACTTAACATTGTTTTTTCCAAAATTTATATTTGTTATTGGTTGATGTGATAATATAATATCAGGCTCTAATTCTAGCACTCTTGTCAATTTCTCATTATATTCTTTATTTGAATATTTATGAAAATTATGATTTACATTTGTGTCATCAACTTCAATACCATTTATACCCGCTATTTTTCCAATTGGTGTATTTATCATAATCATATTAACTAAACAAGGTGTTTCATCATTATTTTTTAGCTCGTAACATTTATCATTATGTACATCATGATTTCCTTGAACAAAATAAAATTTACTTGAATGTTCTAATATTTTTTTATATGTAGTATAAGGATCACCATTACCACCAATTTTATTGTTTCCAGCCATATCACCTGTTGAAATAACTATTGTGTTTTTGTCTATTTTCTTTTTTTTTATTAAATCATCAATAATATAATCGGCAAGTGAATGTAAATCAGACATTAAAATTAATCTATTATTTTGTAAATTAAAAAAATCATTGTTTTTATAACAATAATATTCTTTAATTTTGCTTTTATTTTTATTTCCAACAGTTTCAATATATTTATTATGAGAATAAACTAATTTTGGATAAAACATTTTTATCTATATTTATAAACATAATTTTATATATTTTTAAATATTAACTTTGCACTGTATTATTTGAATTATTTTTTTATCTCAATATTAACTTATAATGGTCTTCTGTATCTTATAGTTTCAGTAATATAATCATATATCTAGTCCACCATCTGAATCATCTAAATAAAATTAGTAGCGCTATTTTCATTAGGCATTAAATAAAATGCTCCATTATGATTAAAACTTTTACCATAATTTTTAATTCTAGTTTGTAAATTTTCTCCAACAGCAAAATCTATTTACATTTCATCATTTGACACGAATGAGATGGTATTTCTTCAGGTTGATATTTTCCATTTTTCTTTAAATATTAAGATATTAAAATAAATATAATTTATGCAATCATATCTACTTTAATTGGATCATCAATTTTGGGTCTTAACTTGTTAATTGTTATAGTTATAAATATTCCAATGATGTAAAAATCATATTTATGCAACCATCTGAAACTTTATCTGTGGATGATGTTGATAATTATATATCTCAAAATCTTCAACCTGATAATCATTAATATTGGGTTTTAACTTGTTAATTGTTAAAGTAGGAAATGGATATGGTTCTCTTGTAATCTGTTCTTTAATACCTTCAATATGCTCTTCATATAGATGGCAGTTGCCTTTGAAGTAGACAAATTCATGTGCTTCTAGCCCACAATGGTGTGCAAGCAAATGTGTAAGAAATGAATATGATGCAATATTAAAGGGTGTTCCGCAAGCTTCATCACATGATCTTTGGTACATCGCACAAGATAATTTATTCCCATCATGCACATTGAATTGACACAGGATATGACAAGGCGGCAAACCCATAAGATCAAGTTGGGATGGATTCCATGCAGTCATTATTAGCCTTCTACTTGTCCTTTGGCTCGGGTCTTTTAACGCAGTAATAATTTGTTCTAACTGATCTATTCCCTCAGATCCATCAACTCTTTCACCTGTTGATTGATTAACCTCAGCGTTCCAGTGTCTCCATTGGCGGCCATAGATTGGGCCCAGTTCGTTTTCTTCATAAGTTAGCCCCCGTGAATCTAAAAACTCTCTACTTGAATTCCCATCCCAAATATGCACCCCTTGATCCTGAAGAATTTTATTATTAGTTTGACCACGAATAAACCATATCAGCTCCTTCAAACAAGTCTTGTGTGCGGTTTTTTTAGTTGTAAGTATAGGAATGCGACCATTTGTAAGGGAAAATTTCATAGACTCACCGAAGATAGACTTAGTTCTACCATTACGAGTTTCTTCCCAACTACCATGATCTAAAATTTTTTTAATTAAATTCAAATACTGATGCTCTTCATGAGTTTGTTCCATTTGTTATTAATTGGATTATTAAATTAATTCAATTAATTATTAAATAAGTCAATTTTTTAGTTATTTTTTTCTTCTGTTTTAGAATCAGATCCAGGAGCAGGATTCAATGCTAGTACAAGAGCTGGCATAATATTCTGTGCTGTAGAAATTGGCCAAGTTATTGAATCAAATAAACGTTCGAATGCATTGTATTTTGCTCCAAATTTTACTGCTTCCGCTTGCGCTAGGTTGCATATCTAGCGTAGCTAGATAAGACTTACCCAATCAGATTTTATCCTTTAATACAATCAATAAATTTATATTTAGGATAGGTTATTTATTAAAAAGTATATAAAATAACTTAAATTGCAACTGTTTCAACATTTTGTTTAATAAAATGTTGAATAAGTAAATCATCGCCTAATATTTTTTTAATGTCACTAAATCCTAATATTGCAACATCGCCAGTTTCAATATGTTGTACTTTGTGGCAACATATTTCAGGATCTAAATTAGAATTAAAGACACAACATTTACCAAAGCAATTTTTATCTATGGTGTAATTTGATGTTCTCCATTGTTCAAGAATACCTGAATCTATTAATTCTGACAAATATTTTTCACAATTACCAATACGCTGAATTTTTCTTTCTAAAATATTTTTTTGTTTCTCAATAATATCTTTTGGTAAATATGAAGATTTCAAATCTACAATTTTTTGTACTAAATCAGCTCTAATTTTATATAATTTCTTTTTAATATTATATACATTGTCACAAGTAATATTAACTAAATCACAAGATTTGATTAATTTAATATCATAAGTATAGCATACTTGTGCAAATAATTCGTCTGTAATACAAATAGTTTTAAAATCGTTAAATTCTAACATATTTAATAATAATAATAATAATTATTGTACATAAAGAATAATAATTTCAATTTTTTACAAATAATTATAAACTTTTTAAAATCTTGTTAGATATTCAATAAAAGAATTAGTCTTATTACTATAACTAAATTTTAATTTATATCTATTTTTCTTTAAGTTATTTATTTAAATGTTTTAATTGTTTTAATTATTTTTAATAGCATTTATCGTAGCTCCTTTAATACACTAAATATTTTAAGTAACAAAATAATATTTAAAAAATAACAGTAATTTATTCCATAACTCTAATAAGCCCACAGCTCTCTGGATTATAATACCCAACTATATTATTACAAAATGCCTCAATCACATAGATTTGATTAGATCTTGATTTATATAACCCATAACTTGTCATTCCATAAGCATTTGAACCAAATAGAATATAAGTAGTTGGAAGTAAAGATAAAATTTTTTTGTAGCATTCGATACCATATTCCATATCTGATATCGATAAGCCAAGTCCATGGGTTTTAACTGGGTTGCAAGAAATAAAATTCTCAGCCAGTTCAATATTAGAATCAGATAATCCAGTGCTCATTTTATTATTAATTAATATGACAATAAATTAGTTTATAACACAGTTTAAATAAATTACAATTTTTTACAAATAATCATAAACTAACTTATTAAAATTTTGTTAGACATTCAATGACAGAATCAGTCTTATTACTATAACTAAATTTTAATTTATATCTTTTATTCTTTAGATAAATTTTTTCACATAAATTTACCCCAATTAAAACTATATCTTGTCGCATGCGTTTGTGTGTACATTTTTGTACAATAACTTCATCTATAAGTTTTTCAAATTCAGTAAACCTATTAGGCTGAGTTTTATCAAGCCCATTGTAAATTATATTAATTTCATCTTCTACCAACATATTATTAGTATCTAATTTTTTAGCAACAGACACAAATGTTGAAATGTCTAGATTAATTTGTGTTTGATTAATTGTTGCTTCTTGATCTTTATTTTTAATTGAATTAATTAGTTCAACACAACGTTTTTGTTGATACTCAATATTATTTATTTTATCCAAGTGCCAACTTTTTTCACTCTCTAATTGTTTGATATTGAATTCTAATTCTGCAATTCTCATTTTATCGTTTGACATATTTGTTTAAATTTGTTTTGATTATTTTGATTAATTTGATTAATACAAGAAAAATGCAATTTTTTGTATTAATGAAAAATTGAATTTAATTTATTTTATATTAAACCAAGTTATCTACAAATCTATGAAATCAAGTAAATTAAAAATATTTAAAGTCGATATTATTGATCTTTCTATAGGGATGAGAATAGAGTCATTTTCATGTAAATCAAAAATATTTATGGATGAAACTAAAGCAATGAATTATGCGTATGAACTAGCAAAGCAATATGCTAATGACAATGACACACTACCTAAAGAAAGCCGTGAAAATGAACAAAATTATATTGAAAAATCCATAGTATATGAATGGCCAAATGATGCGTATGGTTGGAATGATTACTCAATTATAGTTTATGAAGATGAATTAGATTTTTCCAAAGATATAATTAATGAAACATCATTTAATGAATGTGATTAAAAATATTGAATTAAAATTATTTTAGCATTCAGTTTAATTAAATACAATTAATTTATGTTAACAATCAAAGAAATTTGTTTAGAATATAATTTGGATTTAGACAGTACTTTTTCTGAATATTTTTATTTGACAGTTGAAATTTTTAATAGTTCTGAAATTGATCCCACAAAATATGATTTGTCAAAAAGTCCAATATTAAATATAATAGGTTTGTACTATGAAAGAAAAAAAAAAGACTATATATCAGCTGTTAAATACTATTTGATGGGTGTGGAACTAGGTGATTCAAGTTGTATGAATTATTTGGCTTTATATTATGAAGATATAGAACTTAACTATGAATTATCTATTAAATACTTTTTAATGGCTATTGATTTGGGTAATTCAGAAGCAATGAATAATTTGGCTTTGTATTATGAAGATATAGAACTTAACTATGATTTAGCTATCAAATACTATTTAATGGCTATTGAACTTGGAAATACAAATGCAATGAATAATTTGGCTTTGTATTATGATCAAAAAATAAATAATTATGAGTTAGCTGTTAAATACTATTTAATGGCAATAGATCTTGGTAATACAATATCAATGTATAATTTAGGATGTTATTATGACTATAAAAATTCTAACTATAAATTAGCAATTAAATATTACTTGATGGGGGCCGAACTTGGAAATAGAGATTCAATGAGTAACTTAGTCCAAATAGCAAAAATAAAACCTATTAATGTTTATAATGCAATAAATAATCTTGAAACATCAAATGAAAATCTGATTAAACTAAAAAATTCATTAAATAAATCTAGAGAAATAATTATATTCAATAACAAAGTAAAACTATTTGAATCACTGAATAATATAAAAGATTGCCCAATATGTTTAGAAAAAAAACTAAATATTAATTTGGAGTGTGGACATTTGGTTTGTATTGATTGTTATCCTGATATATATTATTGTTACTTAAAATGTTGTTCTTAAAAATTGAATTTAATTTATTTTGATATCTTATCTAATCAAATACAATTAATTTATGGAAGCCGAACTACAAAAACAAATTGAACTATTGGAAGCTCAATTAGCAGAAAAAGAAGAACAAATTAGCACATTGACAAGTAAAAAAATTGTACGAACAGTGTATGTGATTGATGTTCAAAGTCTTGCAATTGGTTCAAGAATTGAAGGATTTAACTGTAAAACATATATGTTTTTAGATGAAAATGTTGCAATGAATTATGCATATTCATTAGCTAGAAAATATGTTGGATATACTAATTTGTTGCCAGGTGAGAAGGATGAAGAAGATGAAGAAGGAGAAGAAGGAGAAGATGATGAAGAAGATGATGATGATGAAGATGAAGATGAAAATGATCAAGATGGAGAAGATGAAGATGATACTGAGTATTTTAAAAATACATATGTGTCTGGAATAGTTTGTAAAACTTGTAATTATGAATTGCCTGTGATGTTAATGAGTGAACATCTTGATGTAAAAAATCCAAAAAATAGATGTCTTTGTAATGATAATAAAAAATTAAAGAAAGTAGATCGATTAAAAATGTCATCAAGTTATTCATGGCCAGATCCATATTATAGTTGTTGGAAAAAATATTCAATTCAAGTTAGAAAAGATAAATTAGAATATTATAAGGACATTATTTTTCAGAATGAGTTTTCTGTATAAATTAATTTTTGCTAGCAAGTAATTCAATTAATCCATCAATTGATGAACAAGAAATTGCCATATTAATAATTTCCAATGGAGAATATTTTAGTTCGGGAATATTTGCATTAGTAACCTTTTCTTTAATACCCTGATCATCTTGATAATAATTTTCAAGAATATCACAATACATTTGAGTAGTGCAATTACTAAGACATAATTTTAGGTCAAAACGACCTGGTCTTAGTAGCGCAGGATTTATTTTATCAGGATTATTAGTTGTAGCAATAATAACACGGTCTTGTGCGGATTCTAATCCATCTAGCTTTTGTAACAAATACGCAATATTGATTGTTGAACCGGTATTTTTACCATTACTTTTAGCCATTTCGAGGATTTGTTTTCTTTCATTACCTTCAGCAGCTAAAAGTAAAGCACCCCAATCTGGTTTATCAGATTTAATTGGTTCGTTTCCAAGTGCATCTAAAATACAGTCAAATTCATCAAAAACAAAAATAGTATCCTTATATCTCACAGGATTAAGTACAGCTTCAAGTTCTTCAATTTTGGAAATTTCTGAAAAGTTAATAATTGTGATACTTCTTGACAAATAATTTGCAATAGCACTAATAGTACCAGTTTTTCCAGTACCAGGTGGACCGTAAAGCAGAATGCCTAATTTATTATCCATTGGAACATGTGGGGGATACAAACACCCAGACTTGAATTTCTGCAACATACACATTAATTCTTCTTTTTGAGTATAAAAAAGATTGGAAAAAGTTTTCTTTGAACTAATCTGACCAAGTCTTTCTAATTTGTTTTTTTTTATAGCATAAATACAATTTGTACTAGATCCAGCCTTCTTAATTTTCTCAAATTCTTCTATTAAAAATTTAATAACAAAATTTTTAATATAAATGTACTCACTATAATTTTTATAAAATATTCTATTATCAGAACTAACATACAAAGGAGAACCATATTTATCATATGCAATCAAATATAATCCAGTTTCTATTTCATCATTGCCAAAAGGAACATGTCCAGAGCTAGCCAAACCATCCGATTGAATATCCCCATAAATACGATTTTTAGATTTTGTATCTGCCAAATGTCTCACATTAGTTTTATTAAACAATTCAGCAAAAATCTTATTTATATGCGATTTATATGATAGATAATCTTTATCTAAACTATAAGTAAATAGATCTGAGTAAAAGTCATTTCTAATTTTTTCTTCGGGCATCTCAAATATATAAATATATGGTGCAACCCACATATCAAGAGGTCTAGAACCCATCCCATACAGCCAATAAATTACCATATTATATTTTTCTTGCCAGTTTGACATCACACTATTAATTGTTCCAATAATAAAAACAGTTAATAATGATATAATAGAATTATTAATCATCTTGTTGCTAAGATTGATTTTTTCAGACAAATAAATTGTGACAATTGTCCCGATTTGCTGAGTTACAATATCCATTTGTATAAATTAATTGATCCAATATAAACACTTTTCAACCAACAAATAAATCAATTTTTTTATTAATCTAAACAACAAGAACAGCCTCTACATCCAAAATCACGTTGGATAATTTCAGAAATATGTGCTGAATCACAACAAAAACAAACAATTTTTCTTGAATGTGCTCGTAAAATTTTAACTTCTTCTTGAGTTAATTTAAAATATATTTCATCTAATTGAAATAATTTAGAGTTAGATTGAATTTGTTTGGGTTGAATTTGTTTAGATTGTTTTGTCAACTTATTTTTTGTTTTTTCAGGTAGTAAAATATTCAAATCATAATCCTCATCATCTAACATTATATTATAATAAATTAATTTAATCATTAGTCAACTTATAAATAAGTCAATTTTTAACATTGATACATATTTAAACTAATCCAAGTTTTTTATGGTATTTATTAGCAATTCCATATTTAACTAATTGTTCAATGTCAAGACTAGCATATGAAATAACATTGTCACAACCCCAATCTTCTAAACCACTAATTAAAGAATATAAATACATATATATCCAATATCCATTTTTTAATTTAAAAATAATATGAGCTTCATCACATATATCTTTAAGCATTGTTCCATTTATTCGTTTTGATTTATTATAAACATTTCCATTATGATAAACACAATTACCAAAATCCGAAAAAACATAATAAGAACCTATAAAATCAATATGTTCTTCTACATTAGAAGAAAACTTTTTCCAATATTTTGGATTAAAAGTTTTCTCATCATATTTTTGAAATGGAAGCATTTTAAATTCTAATTTACCTGCAGACTCTATGTGAGATTTTAAAAATGATAAATGTGTTTTTAGTACATTTTTATTTATATTATTTGAAATTAATTTTTGTTCCATAATAAGTTATTTGTTCTAATAGACATATTTTAAATTAATTTATTTTTCAATATTTTAAATCAATCCAATTTAAGCCTTGGTTTGATTAGATTTCCCCCAAAGAATAATAGATATCCGACCAGTTTGACATTTTTTCTCAACTGACTCAATCACTTCTGGTTTGATCGGAGGTATCCCATGTCTCCAATCTATGTTTACTTGTTTACCAAACCCATAAACAGTTCCATTGGGTAATGGGAATGATACTCTGGATCTGGTTACCGCATGTTCAAATTCAATTGATCGAGTATATCCAAAAGACACTCCAACAGTCAAGTTCTGAGTTGCTGCCTTTTTAGGATCAATTGCTGCTGCGTCAAAATGCATTGGCTTGTAGTCTCTTAAATCCTCATACAAATTAAATCTTGTTGCTTTAACATCCATTTGGAAAAACTGGGCTATTCGATCAATTATTAGATTAAATACAGGACAAGATTTTTTCCATTGTAAATGATCATCTGCAATCAAATGGGTATTCCCATGCCATCCTTTCCATAATTCATTGGGATCTTTACCACAAGTGTCAATCTCATCCAATAGTTGTAAGTACATAGATTGATCTGATTCATCAAACAATCCCTTAAGAATAAAAACATCAGATTCTGTTAGTTTGGGATTAGGAATATTTGGATCTAGAACTTGTACTTGCATATGAGGAGGATCATACCAAGGTTCAAATGTTTCTGTATTAACTTTGACTAATTTGCGAGGTCTAGATTTATTTGGTTTGTTGGATTTAGTATTATTAGATATCTGAGCCCCTGGATCTGTGACAGATCTATCAGTTTGAGTATGAGCAAATTTACATGAATCACCATGTGTGCACTTACCTTGGGCAAAAAATTTACATACAGGTTTGGACATTTTATTATGAAAACATTTAATCTAACAAACCCAATCAATCCAATTAATCAATTTTTTAATATATAAAAATTGAAATATTTATCAAACTGATATATTAGAACTATAATTATAAAATATGGATTTGGGCTTAATTGGTGCAAAAGTATTTTATAAAAATAACTATTTGACTGATGAGATTCAAAATAAAATTTTTAATAAATATCAAAAAATTTTTGATGAAGAAGAAAGAAAAACAGTATCAGTTGATGATAGAACATATAAACTAAATAGAAAAACATTAGTTTTAATTGATGAAGAACTTGCCATGTCCACATATATAATTCCTAAAATATGGGGCAGTGATGTTACAATTTTAGAATTTGATGATGAGATCAAAGAAATTAAAAATAAATTAGAAGAAGAATTAAAGTATAAATTTAACATATGTTTATGTAATTATTATCCAAATGGAAAATCAAATATATCATTTCATTCAGACAATGAAGAGAAAGGAGATATTGAATGTATTGCTAGTATTAGTATAGGTGCAACTCGTGAATTTGGTTTTAGAATTAAAAATGATGACACAAAAGAAATTATTAAAACAATAAATTTAGAATCTGGGTCATTATTAATTATGGATTCAGGTTGTCAACAAAAATATGAACATAGCTTATTAACTAATAAATGTCTAAAAGATCCAAGACTAAATATTACTTTTAGACATTTTAAATTTGATGAATATTCACATAAATAATATATTCATATTAAACTATTTTACTATTTTTGCTTCTACCATTTCTACATTTAATAAAGGTAAAGGAGGAGCAGATGGTTCATTGATTTTTTTTAAAATTTCTATTTCCTCTTTTAATAAGGATATTTCCTCTTTTAATAAGGATATTTCTGACGCTTCTTTATTTTCTAACTTTTTTTGACACCAATCAATATATTCTAAAGTAGAGTTAAATAATAATATATGTCCTTTATTACATCTTAATAATAATTCTCCTCTATCATCCATTGTTTTTGATCTTTTTAATATCATTAAATCTGTATTTAATATATTATTATCATTACATTTCATACATATTTTACAATTATTTTGTTTATGTGGTACAGAATTATCATTGCCCATAATATATTAATTAATAGATTAAACGACTAATTTAATAAACTAAAAAATCAATTTTTTATTTAGACTCAGTTGTAGGTTTTAGCCAAATGATTTTAAATAACTGGGAAAGAAAATTTGGTGAGTCTTTCCCTTCGGGATTGCAACCCAGTTGTATTTGTTGGTCAAGTTTAACCAAATGATCAATAGTTTTAACTGTGGAGAACTTGAACATTTTTGTTAGTTCCTCTCTAATTCTATCCTGACTAACCACATTAAATAGCTTGGTAATTACGTCTGGATTTGTTATTGAATTGACTAACTCCTCACACATTACAAAGTCTTTGGTAATACAAAATCTTATTCCTCTTAGCACTCTAAGTGGGTCATCTAACATTGTTTTATTTGGATCAATTGGTGTTCTTAAAATCCGAGCTTCCAAGTCTTTGCATCCTCCACACAAATCAATTATATTACCATCCAAGTCTTCTGCTAATGCATTAACAGTAAAATCTCGTCTAAAAATATCATCTGATAATGTCCCAGGAACAACATGTGGTTGTCTTGAGTCATCAGGATATCCAAGTTCTTTTCTAGCAAGTACAAAGTCCGCAGTTTGACCTTGGAAACGTGAGTATTTGGATGTGCAAGGAAATTTAGCCCGAATTGTTAACATATGTGGAGTTTCTAAAAAAATTTTAAACCCTTCAGCGATCAATGCTTGTCTCATAAATTCAAACCCAGACTCAATAGTATGATTAGGTTCATCAATAACAAAACAATAATCAATGTCATTAGATTTTTTTCCATCTAATTTATCTCTAACATAACCACCAACAACATATAACTTATATGAAACCATTTGCTAGTATAATTTAATAAGTTAATAAATTAACTTGAGTTTAAATTGGTTTTATTTAAAATCCATATTTTTCTATATACTCATTCATATTCATCGTACCCATTGAAGAATTACATGACTGACAAATTGGTTTCAAATTATCCATTTTAAGTTCTCCACCTTTGGCTTCTGCAACAATATGCCCACAATGAAAACTTAGCTGTGTGATATCAACTAGTTTGCAACAAGTACATTTTGCTTTTCCAATATCCTCTCCAATATATTTGTTCCAAACATTTCTCTTTAAAATTGGAGGAATTGACTTCTTTTTAGCCTTAGTCATCTTTGTAGATTTAGGTTCTACTTCTGAATCATGTACGTCTATTTTTTTTGTTTTATTTGTTTTAGTCTTGATTGGTTTAGAAACTTGTTCATACTCAGCAATGATGCTTTGATATGATTTAAGATAGTTAAATATTTCAAGAAAACAATTATAATTATTAGATCCAACTCGAGAGTATAAAAGTACTTTGTATAAATTGTTTGGTTCAAAAACAGATTTATCGTGTATACAATTTAAATTTGGTTTATTAGAAAGATTTGATTGAACTGAATGTTTGGCTAAAATTTCATCATATTTATTAGATATTAAATTGTGATCCATTTTTGCATCTGGATTAGCCCAAATTTTATAAATTTCAAGTAAAACTTTATTAATTTGAAAAGCAAAAACACAATAGGCAAATTGCGTTGATCTGGTCAACTTGCACATAATATCATGTTCATCTTTTGAAATAAATTCTAATTTTTTAGGATTTAATAAAGATTTGATTACAGTAAAAGCTTGATATGTTGAATCAGAAGAACAAAACCAACTGATAATTCCATTAGTTTGAAATGATTTGTTGGATTGGTAGTAAGCTGGATCCCAATTAGAATCCTTTTGTAACATTTGAGTAGAGTTGGTTAGTGCACCGCCACACACAGTTAGGCTATTTAATATATGTGCAATTTCACAAAAAAATCTCAAATCATTGTTTATCAAGTGTTTTTCTTTGAATTGGTATGCATTAAACACCCGATCATAAAAATCGCCAACCCAATAGCTAACATCCAAATGTCTTGTACTTGAATCCATTTGTTTATTAGATTAAAATAATTTCAACCAATCTAATAAATCAATTTTTTATAAAAAATTGAAACTATTTTTGCTTGATTTTATTGAATCCAATTATACAATACAAACTAAAATGTCAACTAATAAACAAAATTGGATTCAACATACAAAGTCATTTGCTAATAAAAACAACATGTCATTTGGAACTTCATTATCAAATGTAAATAATCGATCTCAGTACTATGACACAATGATTGATAGAAATCAGTTTAATAGAGGACCAAATATGCTTCAACCAGATCATCCAGCAATGCATGCATTTGTTCCAAATTTATCACCTCAAGAAAAGAAAATTAAAGATGAAATATATATTCAAACAAAAAGAAGTATGTGTGGTAAAACTCCAACTTTTAAAAAATAAAAAAATTGCCTAAAAGGGCTATTTTTCTAGCAGAGAAAAAATTGATTTATTGGATTATTTGGTATATTGTGTTTTAATCCCAATTAAATTATTTGTATGAATTCAGACTATAATATTTTAATACAGTTTGACTTAATTTTGGCTCGTAGCCACAAATATACTTTTAGCCCACAAGATATTGATGAGATTCTTAATAGAGTAGCTCATAAATATATGGATAAAAAATATTGCTTGGATTGGTTTGTTGACAATGATATATTAATAAAAACAGATGGTGAATTTTATTATACAGGAGAAAAAGTAGAAAGATACAAACCATATAGAGGTTATCAAAAAATAGTAAAAATAGTTAAAGAAAAAGATGGATTACCAATTGATTTTGATTTAATAAATTTTACATTAGACTAAATTTTTTTATATTATTAATTATTAATCAAATGATTAAAAAAATATTATTAATATTAATTGGTCTGTTAATAATAGCAGCAAGTAAAATTATTATATATCGTAAAGGATTATATTTATATCCGGTTTCAGATGAAAAACCACACAATGAATTTGTTAATAAAACACAAATAAAAAAATTTAATTTAGTAGATACATTGGGTTGGTATATTCCGGGATCAAATATTAAAAAAATAGTTATATTCTGTCATGGGAACTCTTATAATATCACATGGAAAACCCCTTTATTAAATCGTTTAGCATCAACGTTCAAATGTCCAATTATTTGTATTGACTATTTGAGACCAGGATTGGATTTAAGTAAGAATCATCCAAGTGTGTCTAATATGTTTGACAGAACTTGCAAGTTGATTGATGGGCTTATAGCTAAAGGTTTTGATAGATCTAATATTATTATGTTTGGTGAGTCTTTGGGATGTGCAATTGCTCTTCGAGCAGCATCCAAATATAAAATACCTAATGTAATATCTTATATTGGGTTTAGATCAATGAGAGATATAGCAAGAGAAAAAATACCATGGTTTGGTCAAATTGTAGGTTTTTTTATTGATGAGCTAGATAACCAATCAGTAATTCAAGCTAATAATTTTAATATCACTTTGTTAAATAGTCCAGATGACAAACTAGTAAATTACTCTCATATCAAACAAATGTCAAAAATCACAGGAGCAGAACTTCTTCAAATTAGTGGCCCACATACCAAACCACAAATACCTGACGATGTGTTATTTAGATTAAAAGAAAAATATGATTTATAAATTACGTGAATAAACTAATTCCTTATGTCCATGTGCATCACTACATCCATGAAAATCATCAGGATAGGTTTCATGATACACTGCAATTTTATCACTTGATGCAGACCCATATGTTCCATTAATAAATGCAAAAGCTAGCTCAAGTGATCTAAAACTTTTAAATACAATTGAATTAATTTGAACAGAAAAGAACTCCATTATTATAATATATCAATACATATTATATTATAATATTTTTACCACAACTCACATTGACTGTTCCCAAAACATCTGTTGGTGTTATATTGGATACATAAGCCCAAGTAATTCCAAGATTTTTTACTGATGAATACTTTGACACCTGTTTGCATAGCACAGCTCCTTGGGTGACAATTGATTGGATGGATTTTTTATCCAATTTGTTTAGATGTGATACTCGAGCAATCACATGAGCTGATGGATAGTCCGCAACATGAAACCAAATATCTGTTGGCTCTGCCTGTTCAATAATATTGATGTTGTCTTGTGCATTAGATCCAATCCAATAAGTAATTTCAGAACTAATCTTTGGGATATAAATTTCTTTAGACTTCATTTGATTTTTGCTATATTTAATTTATAGACTAATAAATTAAATAATCAATTTTTTACATTTAAAAAAATTGAAAAAACATATTTATGTGTAGAATATTTGTATTTGATTGGATTTGGCAGCAAAATAATGCCTATCCAATATTTTTTCAAATTACACTCAAAGCTGTAGTTTATGAAGAAACTTTTGCCCTAAGATTGGATTCAATCTCACCATCATTTTCCGAAGATTCAGGATCTGATGAATTTGTAAGTCTTGATGGGTATGGCCAAGATGAATTTAATTTTCAGACCAAACAATCAGTAAGTGCTTGGTCACAATCCTTTCAGGAAAAACATACCCCTGAGGTTTATAAAGAATTTACCCATGTGAAATTTGGGAATATTTGTGTGAGTGATTATAGTCTTGGGAATATTATTTTTAGAATTAATATGATTCTAAAAAAGACCAATGTGTGTTATGAATATGATCCCAGAGAATTCAAGTGGGATTGTTACATGTTTTCATTGGGAAGGTATTGTAAATTTGGAATCAAGATTTTTGTTGATCCCCGGATTGAACAAATTGCTTACATAATTGATATAAATAAAACTCATGACCCGAGTTTTATTTATAGACCTTTTCTAACTAAATTCAACAAATACTTCAAGTCAATCGAGACAATTCCAAGATACATCAAATCTGTTGACTATAGATTTTTAACATTTGAAACTAATTCTGGGGCTGTGATATCTGAATTAGAACCAATATACAAGATGAGCATTGAGGAAATGTCTGGAACAAGATCAAAGTCAGAGTCGTTAGATGGAATGGATTTTTTAGTTGAAATCCTAGAGTTCAGTTCGTTGCATAAACATGCGATTGAATCAGGAATACATTTCAAACTTTGCTACCTACTGATGGAACTCGAGTATGAGTCTGAACCAAGATATGAGATAGTCGACACAATTCTATATATGTGCTGGTTACTCTCAATGGATTGGGCAGGTAAGATAGCTTTGAGCAAATGTAAATTCTTGGTAGAGTTTTTGGATAAAAAAATTCATCAAGATTTACATCCATTTGAAACATACACACTCGAACTAGCACATTTGATCAAGAATAATCTACAATTTATCCAAACCATACAATGCGAGTAACTTGGCAATTTGATCAAGATAATCAAAAGTTGGATCTAACATTTGGGACTTGATAAGTTCCAACTCCTGATTTAATTTATCTAAAATCAAGTCATCAATTGGCTTGACTAATTTGCATTCAATTATTTGATCCCCAGATCCACATTTCAACTCTTCAATCTGTTCCCCAGACTTCAAGCTATTTGTTGTGATGTATTTAGGGATTGGATGAGTTAACGCACTTGACAAAGATTTCTCACAATCTGCCTTACCTATTTCTCGGACATACCTAGAGAAATTATTCTCAATCATATAATTCAAACAATTTACACAAAAACCCATTTGGGTTGAGTTTTTGGGATTGGATAGTAGATTATTTGAGTCAATTAAATCATAACATATAGAACACTCCATTTGTTAATATATAAATCTAATATAAATCTAATATAACAAATAAAAAATTCAATTATTTGCAACTATGAATGATAGTACTTATTTATTTTTCTAAAAGCACGACTTGATCTTTCTAATTTTCCTTCCATATCATCAATTTTTGTATTAAGTTTTCTTATTTTATAATCATCATTATTTATTTTTTTTTCTAATTTTAAAATTTTTTGGTTTAGAACATGAAAAAGTTTGGCATGAGTTTCACAATTAATTTTTTCGTTTTTATTTGTTTGATTTTCACAATATTTAGTTACATTTTCTAGTATAATATTAATGTCTTGAATTTCTTCATTTGTTTCCATGAAAATTATTTGTTAACTTGATAAATATAATCCTAAAAATAAAAAAATCAATTATTTATCTATTAATATATGAAACTGTTTTCTCATAAATATTAATTTCTCTATCTGGAAACTCGTATACAATCTCATATCCATATGATTTAATTATTTCAATCGCATCAATTGCTTTTATTGGAATGCCTGACTTTAAAAAACGCATACCTTGTCTTAATAAAAATTTCTTTTCAATATCATCTTCAAATACTGCTAAACATTCTAAATTAATTTGTTTGATATTAATCTTATAATTATTCAAGCTCGTATAAGTAAAATCTTTGTCTGGAAAAGAAATAAAATGCGTTTTTTGACCGCAACCTCCTTCAATATTAATCTTACCACCAGTTAAACCAAGCGCATATTGTTTTGCCTTTCTAATCTGATCTTGTAGTTTTTTTTCCAGCTCTTCAATCTTGGCTTCTTGGGCTGCAAACTTGGCTTCTAATGCAGCAAAACGCGCATCCATATCATAGATTGATTGCATTGGAGATAAATTTACTTGTGTGTAAATAAATTTAGTCTAAAAACTGTAAAATTCAATTATTTAACACTTGATTCGCATGATAAAGGATGGGACAAATAAGTTGTATGATCTACTGTGTTGGTTTGGTACAACGCATACTGAGCTGAACATTTGGAATCTTCACAGTTTGATTGATCGCACAAAGTTATTTTACCAGACCCATCTTCAAAAATTTCTCTGCATGAATGTACATAGCCAAAGCCTTCAGTTGGAGGGACATGAGGAACCATATCTTTGTTATGAGTTGTCCTAAATAGCTCGGGTATTTTTTTATTAACAAATCCAGCATATAACCCATCCCCAACTCTTGGCTCCCCATAATTATACATTTGGACTGGGTACCCTGCTTTAACCAACTCCATACCTATGAGTTCAGAACAAGATGCACCATAAGAATGCCCAGTTACAAAAATTTGATACCCAGGAAATCTTTTTTTAAGTATGCTAACTGAATCAATAGTTTTGTTTGTCACACCAAGAGCAGACTTATAAAATCCATTATGAACTTTACAGCCACATTCAGCCCAAGTAGTATAAGGGACTTGTTTGACTTCAAAATCATCTAACCAATTCATAACAGATGATGAGCCTCTAATTACAACTCCAATTAATTTTTTTGTAGAATGATAACCAATATATCCTTGCAAGTCTGTGTGGGGATCATACAAAGTGTTTGTATAAACAAAACCTTCAGCTGGTCCAGCTAATTGCATTGTAGGATATGCATCTTTTCCACAATAAGCAGCCCCAGATAACCAAACACCAGTATTTAATAAATCTTCAGAGTATGCAAATATACTTGATACTAATCCAACTAACCCAATAGTAATTTTAGCAAATAAATTCATATTTATAATATTAATAAAGATAAATTTTTAAGTATCATTAATAATTTTAATTACTTCCATTTTAATACTCAAAATTAAATAATCAATGTTTGTATAATCAGAATTATGTAAATTAAATTCCAATAAATCTCCTATATCTCCATCTGATCCCATTGCCATGCAATCTAATCCATTCTGTTCTTTTATATTAAGATTAATGTTATGTTTTTTACAAATGGTAATTAAATGAATATATTCATCATTACCTATGTCAAAACCTGCAATAAATAAAAGTATTTTATTAGTTATTGATAAATAATACATTGGACTAGAATCTGGAATTCGTGAATATAATGGATTAAAATCTTTAAATTCAAGTAAAAGTTTATTAATTACAATATCAAGATTCTTATTCATTAATTGTGTATAAATAAAAATAAATAATAAATAAACAAATAAACAAATAAACAAATAAACAAATAAACAAATAAACAAATAAACAAATAAACAAATAAACAAATAAA
>JACCDI011531357.1_pt1 | contig 69240 bp, 71 predicted proteins | sample 7442791 | NCBI WGS metagenome assembly JACCDI01 (sample SAMN15323434, study PRJNA562643) | freshwater metagenome | isolation source: river surface water | place: USA:Blue River Watershed | collected 2017-08-15
AAATGCTGATTATTAAAAAAATATAATTAAAACAATTTAAAGAAATAATTAGGATGATGAGTTATTAAGTTAATTCTATCTTTAATTAATTGTAATTTAATTACTATATATTAATTAAAGGGTTTTTTAGGTTTTTGAGCATCCTTATCTATGAAATTATTGTAATTACTTATAAAAAGTTTATGTAATAATAGAGATTTTTAAACCTAATTTAAAAATTCAGTTATGTTTGACGACATAACAAAAATCATAATTTACATATTTCTAAAATGAATAAACCTTATAGATTTTTATGCTAAATAAAATCGGCATTTTAAATCTTTAAGGGTGTAAAGAATAAGTAAATAAATCATATTTTGTTTGATTAATAATAAATGATTTTTTATTTACTTTTATTTTTTGTTGATATTTGAAGATATTGTTATAAATTTTTTTAATTGTAAAAAGTATTCCATTAAATTTAATAACTAATAATACTAATTATTTTTATTTCAATTTTTTAATCTAATAATAAAGACCAAGTATTTTTATTTAATATACACCCTAATTTTTCTAATTTGTCTTTTACTGAATTTAAAAATTTTTCATTAATAAATTCTAAAGTATATGTAATATCTTTTTCTTTACTTTTAGTAACAGTGATATCAATATTTCTACCAGCTAATTTATTAATTTGTTTAATTCTATCTTTAACTCTATCTTCTAAATTATATGGAAATGCATAATAAGGATGATCAATAGGAATCATAAAATAAGTTTTTTTGTTACCATCTTTAGTAGTAGAATATTTTTCAAGTTTTAATAACATTTCTTTTAATTCATTACAAATATATTCTCTGGTTAAATTTTCAATTCTATCAATATCTTTTTTTGTAATATTTGGTATTTTTTTTACTAATGAAATTAAATACTTTTTATCTTTTGCTGTGGAACAAACCGCTCCTTTAAATGTAGGAATACCTGTACCACGTTTTTTATTATGTGATTTAATAATAGGTTCTCTAATTTTAAATAAATCATCATCATTTGAAGCTAGTTTATTAAAGTTTTTATCAATTAATCCAACAATAAAATTTTCATCTCTATCATTATAGTAATCTAAAACTGATTCATAATCATAACTTTTATTTTGTTGTTTAACATTATTTTCATCATTAATATTAGATTTAATGTTTTTGAATTTTTGTTTAACATAATTTTCAACAGAAACCATATTAGTATTTTTAAGTGGTAAATGTTCTCTATAAAACATAGATACTTCTTCATTTTCATCAAATGGTTGAAAAATATAATATTTACCTCTTTGAATAATATAACCTGGTCTACTAAATTTATCATATATTGTATCAATAAAATTATTAAAATCATTTTCTGATTTAGGCATCATATCTTCAATAGCTTGATCTAAAAAATAATCATCAAATAATTCTAATTTTTCTTTATTAAGTGATTTTTTAATAATTTGAAGAATTTCATCATATAAATAAACATGTTTAAATCTATATAAATCTTTAATTTTATTTTTAATTGCATCAATTTCAAATTTAGCAAGGTCATCATTAAAAGTATTATAATCAATTTGACTTTTATCAAGAGGTATATATTTTTTATTTTTTTCATCCCAATATTTGTCATTAAGTGGTTTTGAATCACATTTATATTCACATTCTTTAAAATCACAAATAGCAGGACATATTTTTTTACCACTTTTAACATTTTCAAGAGTAGGATAAACACAATCTTTATATTTTTCAACTTCTTCAGGAAAAATATTACCATTTAATAATAAAGGACAATCTATTGATACTTCTTTAATAGCTCTTTCAACATCTTTAATTAATAAATATTTAAGTTCAGCTTTTTGATATAAAATTTCATCTGTTGATAATGGGGCTTTTTTTTTTTGTTCTTTAGTTAAATCTGTTTTTTTACCATCTGGATATATTGATACAACATATCTATAAACATTAACTTTAGGAAATTTATATTCATCTGTAATAGCATTCATATGTTTACACATTCTAATACCTCTACCAATAACTTGATCAACTTTACCTAAATTATAATGAACATCAAGAATATGAATTTCTTTAACATTTTCTAATGTGATACCTTCATTCATAACTTTTGAACCTAAACATAATTTAATATGTTTACCATTAATATTATCAGGACTATTAAAAACTTCTCTTATCATTTTTTGTTTTATTTCAGGTATATCTTCACCAGTTTCATCTGCTGCACCGGTAATTAAAATAAATGTAGATGGTCTAAAATCACTAATTTTACCTATTTTTTTGAATTCAGAATATGGTTTTCCAGTAAGATAATCAATAGTATTATCTTTAATATCATATTCTTTATAATTTTCTTGATATTCTAAATAACCATTTTGAATCAAAGTTTCTGCAAATATTTCAATTCCACCAGCTTTTACTAAATTTGAATAAATAAAAGCTGTACCTGCACTTTTATCATATTCTTTTGTATTATATAATTTATCTAAACGTTTTATTGTTTTATAAAATTTTATTGAAAAATATCGTAGATAATCTTTATTTAAAATATGACCTGTTATTGTTTTATTTTCATTTAAAATAATAAAATTATTTTCAATTTCTTTTTTTAATTTTCCATTAAATAGTTTTTTATTAATTAATAATCTTAATTTATCACCATCTGTTTCTAATTGACTTGTTACTACATTAATACCATCAGTTGAATAATAACCCATAATATCATTTTTATCTTTATTTAATCCTGGAAAAACAAAGTTTGCAGCTGCAGATGATGCTCTATCTAATGTATCATCAAAAAATTTTGTAGTTTCTAAATAAGTATTATATTGAAATTTTTCCATAAAACACTTAACTACTGGTGTAAATAATAAACCATTTGATAATATACCTTTATCAACTTTTTTTGCAAATGTATATGGTATATTTCCTCTAAAATAAGAAACATAACCTCTTGCTTTCTCTTTTAAATATTCTAATCCTCCTGATTTAATTTTCATGTTATAACCTCTATCACCTGTAAATATTTTTTCACGTTGAATCTGATCATCTAAAGGTCTAATAAAGTTTAATATATCAATAATATCATCAGCTAAGTTTTTCATAGGTGTAGCAGTTAATAATATAACAATTAAATTTTCAGATGCTTTTATAATTTTTTTTAATGCTTCACCGTAATCATTTCCCGTTAAATTATGTGCTTCATCAATAATTAAAACAGAATTATTCATATTTGTAATTTTATCAACAACAATTTCTCTTTCAATTTCACCTTCATCATTTTTACGATATGACGATTTAATTTTATTATCATTACCAATTTTTTTTTCTGTAATTTTTTCACCCAATACTTTTTTATAAAAAGTTTTATAAGATAATATTTTATAATATTGCATTGCTCCATTTGTTGCAATTTTAATTTCACGATCTTTTTCTGCTTTTGTCATTTGATTTAATAATTCTTTATTTTTCAAATAAGTTTCTCCAGTACAAAATAATAATTCTGATTTAAAATTTTCACGAATATTGGGACCAGATGTTAGTACATAAATTTTTGTATTATATTTTCTAACTTGTTCTTTAAACTGTTCACCAATAGATATTGCAGTACATGTTTTACCTACACCAGTACCATGCATAATTAAAAGTCCTTTATATGGGGTATTTGGGTTCATTAAATTTGATAATATAGCTTGAGATTCTCTTAATTTAAATTCACCTTTACAGTTTTGATCTCTATAATTTTTAACTTCTTCATATGTTTCCATTTTTGGTCGTTGGTTTATATAATGATAATAAAATTCTCTCTTCTTATAAATTTTACTTTGAATATTTGGGTCTAACGGATTTGGATATGAAAAATCTTTAATTAATTTTTTTTTACTCATAATTATAAAGTCTTAGAATTTTAATAAATAAGTTTAGTTATTAAAAAATTTTATTTAATTATTTTAATGGAAAAAAATAATCTAATTAATATGTTAGATAATAAAGAAAAATCTTCTAGAACTTATAATTCTATATTTCGTAAAAACTTAAAAGAAAAAATTTCAAAATTAAATAATAAAAAAGATTATATGTTTATTTATAATTTAATTAGTAAAGAACTTGAATCTAAATTTTCAGTTAATAAAAATGGTGTTTATTTTAATATCAATTTATTAAGTGATTTATGTATTAAAGAATTATCTGATTATATTTCTGAAAAATATGATATTGATACTAATACAGAAGTTTCTAAAATCAAATATGAAACATATTATAAAGAAAATGATAATGATATGGAATTTTCTTATGGTACCAAATTTAGTAATCAAGAAAAAACTATATTGAAGAAATTACATCAGAAATAGGATTTACAACAGAAACAGAAATCGGATTTATATCAGAAACAGAAATCGGATTTATATCAGAAACAGAAATCGGATTTATATCAGAAACAGAAATCGGATTTATATCAGAAACAGAAATCGGATTTATATCAGAAACAGAAATAGAATTTATATCAGAAACAGAAATAGGATTTACATCAGAATCAATACTACATTTTAAATTTATGTAATTATTAGAAATTTCATAATATTTTTTTTTAATTAATTTATTTTTATTAATATAAACATAAATCTTATTTTGAAAGTTAAGTTTGATGATACTAAATATTTGTTTACTTAAATCAGGATATAATGTAACAATTAATTTATATAATCGAACTGTTAACTTATATTTATTTTTATCAAAAATTAATTCTTTATTATTGTCAATATATAAATAATTATTAATATTTATATAATTGACACTATTTGTATTTACGATGATAGTATTATCACAATCACCTTCAATCATATAATATGTATCAAGTTCAACTGGAGTATTCATAATTTTATGCATAATTAAACCATTTTTAATTATAGTAGAATTAATTTTTTTAATAGGATGATTATAATCAATAGAAAATATTGTTTGGTTATCTTTTTTAATAAGTGTTTTAATTAAAATATAAATAGGTATAAAATATGCACTATTATCTAATTTTCCTTTTTTTGATAAAATACCAACTAATTTATTTGTTTTAGTAACAACTGGTGCGCCCGAATATGATTTAATAATACTATTTTCAAAAACGTCTGTTTTAATATATAATAGTTTTGGATTAGAAGCGAGTCCATGTAAATTTAAAAATTCGGGTCTTGCATTTGTTAATCTTATTTCTTTATCATCTTTTTTAATAAAAAGTGTATCATCATATTTTGGTATTTTATTTTGATATTTAATGAAAGGTAAAGTATTTGGAATATTATCACATGTTTTAAAAATAATAATTTCATTCCATACACAATCAATATATATATCAACATTATTATCGGTATTATTATTTATATAACATGATTTTATTGGTAATCCATGATGTACACTAATTAAATATAACTGATCCTCAAATAAAAAACAAAAAGCACTTAAACAAATTTCATGTTCAGTATTATCAATTTGTTGTAATTTACAAGTAATATCAATAGTAGTCATAATATGAGTTAAAACATTATAATAATATTTATTTTCAATTTTTTACTAATTTTTTAATATTTTTAATATATTGATAAAGTATAGGATAGTCATTATTATTAACATTATCAAAAAATATATAATTATTTGAAATATTTGAAATCTTATTAATTAGACTTTCATAGTGATAACCATTCAGTTCTAATACAGAAATTTCATTATCATTTTCAAAATTTAAATAAATTGTTTTAAAATTATGTGAATTATAAAATAATGGCATAATTGAAAATAACCATTCAATTTTAATTTTATTTGTTATTTTCATTTCTAATAAAGAATTAAAATATGGTAACTTATTTTTATTTAAATTAAACTCTTGTGCTTTATCATATGCTAAATAAAAAAGATATGGAGCATTATTTATTTTAGTATCTAAATTAATAATTTTTTTAACATCTAATGTAGTATGAAATAATTCTTGTTTCATTTTAAAAGCAAATTGAAAAGGGAACCCAAACATAAATGATTTAATAATTTTTTCATAAATAGAATCAGAATCTAATGTTTTAATAAAACTGGGTGAGAAATATTTCATAATATCAATAATATTTGGTTCAGAATATCTACTATCACTATTACGTTTTAATGTTAAAAAATTTAAAATATTTTTAGTATATTGTTCAATAAATTTTAAAATTATATTTGTTTGATAATTATTTTCAATACACCAAATATTAATATCATTATAATATTTATAATAATCATTATAAATTTCATCATTTAAAATACAATTTATATTTAGTAAATTTTCGAAACATTTAACATCATAAATTTTATTATTATTATAAAATGTGATTAATAAATTCCATAATTCTAAATTAAACTCTTTAGGTATATTATTTTTGTCAATTTTATAATGTGTAATAAATGTATTAATAATTTTTGTAAATTTACTATAATATTTTTTAATTAAATAATCAATTGATGTAATTTTAAATACATTAAAATAGTGAAATTTCTTTTTAAAATTATTAAAAATATCATATAACAATTCCAATTCTCTATCTTGATGGTTATATGTTTTATTAATTTTAATAAATAAATTTTTGATTGAACTATTACATGATTTAATTAATGTAGAAACTGCAATAACTTCATGAAAACAATTAAAGCCTAATGAAGCTAAAATAACGATAGCCTCTTTATCAGTTTCAATAAATTCAATATTTTGTTTAATATCTGAAATAAAATTATATAATTCAGAAACATATAATTGTGTACTTGTTTTATTACGACTAAATACCATTTTTTTATCAATATCAATTAAAATCATTTTATAAATTAATTTAGTAATCATCAAATTATAAATTTTATAATCTAATTCATTAATTTTTTTTGAATCAAAACTAATAATTTCATTAAAAATATTTCTTCTAATTAATGCTTCATATGGATGTATTAAATAAAACTGTCCTTTTTTATCAAATAATTGTTCAGTCGTATAGCCAGTATTATATCTAATAAAAAAATTATGTCTAGTATTTTTCATATCATAAAAATATAATTCATTCCAATAATCAGTATAATTAATATTATGAATATTATATTGTTTTATTAATATTTGTATTATATTTTTTTTAACTAAATCTTTGTTTAAAACACCATTATTTTTAATGGTGTTATATAAAATTATATAATTTAAATAATTATTTGGATCTATATTAGAAGGTACTATTATACCTTCTGGTGTAACAGTATCTGAATCAACATCATCATAATTAAAATCATTATTTTCTTCATCATAATTATTATTATAATTAACAATAATTTCTTTATCTTTTTTAATTAATTGTAAAAAAGTATCTTCAAAATTAATTTGACTAATTTTAAATTTTGGTTTAATTTGTTCTCTAGCAAATTTTTCATAAACATAGTAAACAGTTCCTTCAGCATTTCTACCAACTCTACCTTTACGTTGTTTTCTACTAGCTTCTGAAATTTTTTCAATTTCAAAACTATTTATATCTAAGATTTGATTGTAAATATTTGTTTTTGTATATCCTGTTTCTACTACATATCTTAATGATGGTAATGTTAATGATGCTTCCGCTACATTAGTTGCTATAATAATAGCCCGTTTATATGTATTAGGTGAAACATCTTCTTCAATATATTCAGAAGACCAAGTATTATGAACATTATTTCTTTTACTTTTAATAGTACCAATAGTAGTATCAATATTAAGTATAATATCTTTATACCGATCATTAAGTTCAGATAAATATGGTAATGTAATATTACCATCGGGTAATATTTTATTTAAATATTCAACTGATTTCATAATATCTTTAATACCATTTGCAAATAAAAGTATATCACCTTTTTGTGATTCATTACAAATTTTTAATATAATTTCATATGATTTTTGTAATGTAATATCTGAATTTATTTTATCTGACATATATTCATTAACAATTGGTTCATCTAAATATTTTTCAATAATTTTATATTGTGTAGTTTGACCTGGTGGAGAAATATGAAATCTTCTATCTAAATATACACGATCAATTAATATTTTCATATTTTTTTTAAATGGTATTAATGTCGGTTTAATTATTGGATAAATTAAGTTATCATTAATAAATTTAAAATATCTTCTATATATTGGTTCATCTTCTTCTAATGTAGCTGACATTATAACAAATTTAATATCATTATTAAAAATTATACCATTCCTAATTATTGTAGTTAATAAATCCATATATATATTGTGTTCATGTGATTCATCAATAATAATAATATCATAAATATTTTTATAACTATAAATATATGAATCTTTATTTTTATTATATATTTGTTCTTTTAATAATCCATTTTTAATAAGTTCTTGAAATAATGAACCATCAGTTGATAATTTTAATGATAAATGGGGACACATATTTTTAACATGATTATCAGTACTATATTTATATTGTAAATAATAATTATCTGTTTTAATTTTACCAAATTTTTTATTAGGAGTTTTGATAGGTACACCAAGTTCTAATGAAACTCTTTCCGAATTACCAACAGTAACATTAATTCTAGGTTGTGTACAAACTAATTTACCATTTGTTTTATAATCTAACATTTTAACAGAATACATTAATAATTTAGGTACTTGTGTTGATTTACCTTGACCAGTAGCACCAGTGACAAAAATAACACGATGATTAATATAATGATTAAAAAAGTTAATTTGACTAATCCAATCCATTGCATAAAATGAAAACCATTTCATATCTTTTGTTTGTAAATAATCTAAATAATCAATTTCTTCATAATTTGATAATTTAATTTTATTTAATTCAGAGAATTTTCTATTTGTAATAAAATAATATGCATTTTTCCATTCAGGATGTTTTTTAAAATTTTCTTTTATATTATTACCAATAATAAATTCATTTAATAAACCATTTTTAACTAAATATTCCCATACTAATACATCTTTAATTTTAATCCATGCATTCAAAATTTCTGTTTTTTTATTTATATATTCTGTTGATGATAATTCATAATTAAATTCAACATTTAAATTTTTTCTAATATTTAACCAATTAGTATTATGTAAATTAAAATTATTCCAAAAAGTCATTTTATCATGATCAAATAATGATTCATATTTTTCAGGTAATAATTCCCATTTACTACTATGTGATAATGATTTAGCAATATTATATATATTTTTTAAATTACAATTTTCAAATTCATAAAAATTATTATTAATTTTATCATTAACAATTAAATAATCATAATACATTGTATTTTTAAAAAAAACTAAAGATTCATCAATATAATCCCATAAAAATTTAGGATTAATATTTCTTAAAAAAATATCAATATGATAATTTTCAATTTTTGACATTTTTTCTAATGTTATATCCGTATAATCATTATCTTTGTTTTCTAATTCAATATTTAAATTAAATATTTTTTTTAATTTTTTAAATTCAGGGGGTCCATCTTCAAAAATAATTAATTTATGATTATAATTATTAACCATAAAAATAATAAAATTTTTCCATAATAAATATTCATCTTTTTTAACTTTAATTGTTTTTAAGTTATTAACAAAGTTTTGGTATTTTTCAAAAGGCAATGCATCAATACTTTTATATTCTAAAATTAAATCAATATTTAGATAATAATGTAAAAATTGTAAAAGGTATTGTTTTTTATTAGAAATAGTATATGGGAAAATTATCCATTTAATTTTTTTAATATTTTCATAAAATATATTTCTATAAACATTATAAAATTCGCCAACATATAAACCATTATAATTTAAATCATACTCTCCATTAAAATATTTATGAATTGTATTATTTAAATTTTTTTCAGTTTCTTTATAAATATAACTATTTTTATATGTATCTAATGTTAATGGTGATATATTTAACCAATTAACATAAAATTTACCATTAATTATTGACAATGTTTTTAATAAACTTAAAAATTTATTACAAATTATTTTATATATTAAATCATCTTCAAAATTACCATTCTCTAAAAATAAACCAATACCCATAGTAGAATATTTAAAATGGTTTTTAATAGCAATATTACGTTCAGTTTCCATAATATAATTTTTATCAAAAGGTTTAGAACATAAAATTTCACTTAAATTATTTAAATTATTATAAATATTAGTATTATCATCATTTAAAAAAGGTAAAAATAATAATGTAATTGCTTTAATATCTTGATTATTGTTTTTAGTAAACTGATAAATTAAACTATTTGTGTCAATATTAAATAATTCTTTAATTCGAGTAATTAAAAAAACACATAATTCAATTAAAATATTTAAATCAATTTTATTAAGTTTAGTAAACCAATTATTAAAAAAAATACTAACATTGTTTTTAAATTCATTATTTGTAGTTTTTATTTCTAATAAATAATTTTTATAATTAATCATTATAAATAAAGTGATATTTTTAATTAAGTTTAACATATTTCCATTTATCATTTTCAAAAATTAATGAGAGCTTACCCATTTTATAATTATCAATAGACTCAGTTTCAGGTTTAATAGTAGATGTTTTATTAATTATTTGTAATATATTTTTACATTGTCCTTGATGTGTAACTAATAATATATTTTCATTAGTTTTATAATATTTATGTATAATTAATTTTAATATTTTTTTTGTTCTATTTTCAAATATTTTTTCATCTTCAGGATATTGTAATTCTGTGTTTTTTATTATTGGTACATAATTTGGATTATAATTAAATTCTTCACATAAATAATCAGGTAATTCAACATTATATGATTTTGGTGGAATGATATCATAATGTAAAATTTCACATAATCCATATTCTAAATTAATTTTTATATTTTTTCTTTTAGAATATGGAATAATTGTTTGTAATGTTCTTATAAATGGTGATGATATTATTGTTGTTATATTTAATTTTTCCAATAATGGTACTAAATTTAAAGAATTAATTAATCCATTTTTAGTTAAAGGACTAAAAAAAGATGCATCAATAGTTCTTTCTTCATGTCGTAATATATATATTTTCATTATAAGTAAAATGAGATAAAATTTATAGTAAAAATAATTTCTAATCTAATATAGGAGGATGAATAATACTACAAACGATAATTTACCAAAAAATAAAAAACAAAAATATTGTATCATTATTGGGTTAGATTATGTTACGAATAAAGAAAAAAAATTAAAAGGATGTATTAATGATACCATACTCATTATTAAATTATTAATCGAAAATTATAATTATGAACCAGAAAATATTACATTATTTACAGATCATACAGAAAATAAAGCTACAAAAAAAAATATATTTAAAAAATTTAATGAATATCTAAACATTAAAACACATATTGATACTATTTTAATATATTTTAGTGGACATGGTAATAATAATTGTATATCACTTGAAAATAATGAAAGATTATTTGATTATGAAATTAAAACAAATTTAATTAATAATCTTGAAAATAATACTACATTTATTTGTATTTTAGATTGTTGTAAAAGTGGTAATTTTTTTAGAATTGGTAATTGGTTTACTAATTATATTATTTATGAAAAAAATATTAAATTATTATTAATTTCTGCATGTAATAATAATGAAATTGCTACTGAGTTTTATGATAAAAGAAATTCTGTAACATTTGGTTTATTTACTTTTTATTTTTTTGAATTATTAAATAAATTTAAAAATTATAATTGGACTGATTTTATAGATTTACTTAACAATTTTATTCAAAAAAAAAATAACCAAATTGCACAAATTAAATCAATCAATTATAATTTAAGTAATAAAATACTGTTTTAATTTACTGTTGAATACATTCTGGTGGCCCTCCCTCCACATTAACATGTGCACCTTGTGAAAAATGTGTTCTTGTTTCTCTTTGAGGCATTGATTCATTAACTTTCATATCTGTCATTATTGTTTTTTTGTATTTTGAATTATTAACTCTTATTTCTACTTCTTTATTTGATTCTTCTTGATCAATAGTTTTTAAATTATATTGTAAATTTTGAATAATATCTGGTTTTGTTATTATTGGTAATTTAAAAGTAAAATTTAATATTAAATCTCCTTTATCTTTTGTTCTTATATCTTGCATTCCTTCATTACTTATTTTTCTTTTTGTACCATAATTTGTTACACCAGTATGACTCAAATGTAATTTTCTACCATCTAAATGTGTCAATAATTTATCAAATCCAAATAGTGCTTGATATAATTTTAATTCAATATCTACTACTAAGTTGTTACCTTCTCTTTTAAATGTATTATGATCTTTTTCTTGAATTACTACTATCAAATCTGTATTTCCTTCTTTTAATTGATGACCCATATTTTGTAATTGTATTTGTTGACCATTAGATAAACCATTTTTTAATGGTACATTTACTGATACATCTCTTATTTTCCATCCTTCACCTTTACAATCTGAACATGAATTTGGATTTGCTACTTTTCCACTTCCTTTACAATGTCCACATGTTGATTGCATTTGTTGTATCATTGGTCCCATTTGTACTACTTGTATTCGTACACCTCTACCATCACATTGTGTACATTTATTTGTTGAACCACCACATTTTTCACAACAATATTTTTGTTTAAAATTTATTTTAATTGTATGTTCATTATATATTTGTTCAAGTGATACTTCTTGATGAATTACTATATTTTCTTTTTCTGGTTCTCTCCTTCCCCCAAAACCACCAAATCCACCAAATCCACCAAATGCATTAAATATATCTTCTGGATTTGGTCCTGCATGACCATTTCCATTTGCCATATCTAACCCAAATTGATCATATAATTTTCTTTTTTCTGGATTTAATAATATTTCTTTTGCTTCATTTAATTCCTGTGTTTTTTTTGTTGCTTCTTCTTTTTTATCTTGATTTTTATCTGGGTGCCATTTTTTTGCAAGTACTTTATATTGTTTATCAATTTCTGCTTCTGTTGCATTTGGACTTAATTCTAATATGTCATATAATTTTGTATCTTTAACCATTAATTATATAGTTTAATTATCTTTAAATAATTTTATATTTTATTTTAATTATTAACAATTTTTCCTTCTTTTAATTTTACTATTTTATTTACTAAATTTAAATTTTTATTATCATGTGTTATTATTATTAATGTACTATTTTTACTTATATCAGTTATTATTTGCAATACAGCTTTTCTTGTTTCATCATCTAATGCGGAGGTAGGCTCATCTAAAATTAATATTTTATTATTTTTATTATATGATCTTAATAATTGTATCAGTTGTTTTTGACCTCCAGATAATGAATCGCCATTAACACCAACATTTGTATTTAAACCATTTGGTAAATTTTTAAAAATATTATGTAAAGTATATTTGTCGAATAATTCATGAACTTGTTCTTGTGTTAAATTATTACCATATTGGATATTTTCAATAATTGTTTTATTAAATAACTTTGTATTTTGATTTATATAACTTATTTGTTTTCTTAAACTACTTAAACTATAATTATTAATATCTTGATCATCGATAAATATTGTATTATTTGGAACTTTATAATATCCCATTATTAATTTTATTATTGTTGATTTACCATTTCCTGATGGACCTATTATACCAATCTTATCATTTCCATCAATATTTAAATTAAAATTTGTAAATATTTTTTTGTCTTCAGTATAACCAAATGTCAAATTTTTTATATTTATTTTACCATTTTCTATTTTTATACTTGGTTTTTCTATTTTATCAATATTTATTAATTTTATATAATCATTTACATTAGATATTATACCCATATGATTTGTATAATCTGGTAAATATGTTACTATTGTATTTAAACTTGGTATATAAAAATTTAAAGTTAAAAATACAGATATTACTGTTTCTTTTGTTATTTTTCCATTTTTATACAATAATGATATAAATGTTATCATAAATATAAAAAATATTATAGTAAATAGATTATTATTATTTTTTATTTTTGAACTACATTTTAATGATTTTTTTTGATAAATTCTAAATTTTTCACTTACATTATCATAACTTTTTATTTCATCATTTATTTTATTTGATGCATAAATTGAATATAAATTACTTAATTTATCTTGTATATCTTCAGATTTATTTTCAAATAACATATATCTTTGATTTGATAATTTTATACATACATCATAAGAATAAAAGTTGTAATAAAATATTAGAAATAAAAATAATACTGATATTAATCCTAATTTATAATCTAAATAAAAAAAATATATATTTATTATTATTAATGATATTATTTTAGGTATTATCCATGTAAATAAATCAGTTGTTACTTCTCTTATTACAGATGGTAATGAATTTATTCTTGTTATTATTTTCCCTAATTCTAAATCTGCATAATTATTTTCATAAAAATAAAGTATTTTTTGAAATAAAAAATTACTTATATGTTTATTAAAACTTGGTATTATTATTGTTTCTAATCTTGAACTTATTGTTTGTGCTATATTTGATATTCCCATAAAAATACTAAAATAAAATATAAATTTATATATTAATTCATTTGTTATTCCACTGTTCAATTCTTTAAAAAAAATACTAAATATTTGTGGTATTACTAAAGATTCTAATGGATATGCCAATAGTAATGTTATTGTATAAAATAATAATAACAATTTATTTGAACGTATAAATGGATATGCTATTTTTATTGTTTCCATATTATTTATATATAAAATAATTTATTATTTATTGTAAATTTTTACATATATAAATTGTATAAAATTAATACATAAATTTGCAAATAGTATTGTTCTTATATCAGATGTTAATAACATTATAATACTACATATATTTATAATTAATTCTGAGCCTTTTGTTTTATTAAATAATTCAAACTTTTCTTTTGTTCTTTCTTCTAATTTTTGTATTTTATCATGTAATTCTAAGTTTTCTTTTTCTTGGTTTAACATTTTTAAATATAGTTTTTCTAAAAATAAGTTAGTCATTTCTTGTGAATTTATATATCTTAATGCTGTTTTATTTTCTGTATTTTTTTTTTTAAAATATAAAAATGGTTCTTCATCAAATAACTTTTCTACACTTAATATTTTATTTCCATTTACTAAATCAAATGGTATATTATTTAAATCTATTAATTTTAACAATTTATTTTCTACTATAAATTCACTTACATTTTCCATTGTTGGAAGTTGTATATGTGGTACTTTTAGTTCTGACACCATCGGGTTTATTTCGGAACTACATGTTATTAAGGAATCTTTCATTTTTACATCATATTTACTTGGTAATTGATTCAGTACTATCATATATTTAAATTTAAAATCTGGATGTATAAATTTGTTTGATATATCAAAGTTTTCTAATAATAAATTATATAATTCTGTTTTAGTAAATGTTTTATCCGGATATCTTAATAATGTTAACATCAGTTTATTTTCAATATCTTCAAAACTTATATTTTCTAGTGTATTTGTCATAATGTATTATTTTCTATATTTTATATTTCTTTTATCAATTTTTTTAAATTTAAAAAAAATTGATAAATAAATAGTTTCACTTTATTTTTATTGAGTATGTTTAAAACCAGAACTTTTATTGAAGAAAATCATAATTCAGTTATATTTGCTATTGTTACTAATAATTTGAAAGATGTATATAAATTAATTAATAATAAAAATTTTAATAATATTTTGGATGATACAACAGGATTTACTGCATTACATTATGCAATTAGTTCACCAAATGTTAATAATGATATAATTAAACATATATTATCTGTTGGTGCTAATCCAAAAGATAAAATTAAAAATCAAGAAATAGATTCATTTGATCTTGCTATTAGATATAATAAAAGATATCTTTTTGAATATTTTAATAAATTAAAAGATGATAATATTATTGAATTAACAGAAAAAAATATTAATTTACAAAATAATATTAATAAAATTGAAGATAATAACAATTATTTATTAAAATCTATTGATAATTATAATAAAAAAATTAATAATTTAAATGAATTAGTAAAATTAAAAGATGAACAAATTAAAACATTAAAAAGAAAAAATGAAGATAGTGAAATTGCTTTTAATAATTTATTAAAAAAAATTAAAAAATAATTAATTTATAAGTCAGTTTGTAATTTATTCCAATTATTTATTTTATTTATTGCATTTGTATGTAATACTTGTGATAATTTTTTTGAATATTCTGTTACAAATAAATTATCATCATTATGTTTTAAAACTCTATTTTCAAAAAGTGTTTTTGCATCATTATATGCAGTATCAAAATCACCATTTAATTTATAAATATTATAAATCATACATCTTTCAAAATCATATGCTGCTAATAAATCTGCCTCGCGTACAATATGATAAGCGAGTTCATAATTACCTAAATTCTTTGGATATCCATATTTTTTAACTTTTGAATATGACATTGTTGATATAATTAAACTTGTTATGTCTATTTCTTCTTTTGTTAATTTATCACATAAAAATGTTTCAATTACTGTTAATCCTTCTTTTTCTGTCATATATTTTTTATCACACATATCATGTAATAATGCTGATGCATAAATAACTTTTTCTTGAGTTTTTAATTGTGGATTATGTAATAATTCACTATTAATTATATCATTTGCATATTGTAATACTTCCATACTATGTCTAATACCATGTGATTCATCAATATTATACTTTTTTGTTGTTAATAGAATAAAATTAAAGAATTTACCTAATAGAGTCATATTCTATCTAATATTATGTTATATATTTTTTTTTCAATTTTTTTACTTAAAAATTGAAAAAATATCATTATAAATAGAGTATAAAAATATATGCTTTGTTCAAAATGGTTTTGTTGTAAAAATGGTATTTTTATTATTGAAAAAAAACAATATTGTTTTAATCATATGATTAAAAAATGCAGTACTTATAAAAATAATAATAAAATTCTATATGATGAAATTATAAAAATGCACTATAGTATACATAACACAATATAATAATTTTATGGTATTACTAATTTATAATAACAAATATATGCAATTGCTGAAAAAATTAAATATCCAAAACAATAATATAAATTAAATTTTTGTTCTTCACTTATAAAACAAAAAATACAAATTAATTGTACTACTATTGACACCATTGCACTTACAAATAATATTCGTTGTGTATTATTTAAACTTAATAAATTCATATAATTATTATTATATTTTTTTTATTTTATTTTATTTAATAATATTTTCAAATAAATTTTAAAAAAAATAATATTTAAAAATAAAATATATATTATTATAATAATAATGTCATCAAAATATTCTAATGTTATATTAACTTTTTTAACTATACTAAATCAAATTAAATTATATCACTGGCAAACTATTTCTTATCCTAGACATAAAGCTACGGATGATTTATATAGTTCATTAGGTGGTTTAGTTGATAAATTTGTGGAAGTATTACATGGTAGATTATCAAATACTGATCCAAAATATAGAATCACATTAGAACCAACAAAAAATGCAATAACTTTAAATAATATGACTGATGCAACAGGCAATGATTTACTTGTTAATATTAGAAAATATTTAGAAAGTAATGAATTAAAAATAGCAATTAATGGTGCATCTGAATTAATTAACATACGTGATGAAATGTTATGTGAAGTTAATAAAACAATATATTTATTTAGTCTTAATTAAAAAAAATGAAAAAAATATATATTATTATTACGATTAATAATAATATGTTCTTTTCTAATTTACACAAGTATTTATTGAGATATCAAATTGCTGAAGGTATTTTTTTCCCAAATTATTATGTTGACATCATTAAGAGTAATCCAGTCCGAAATAATTTACGTATTTATCAAATTGAAGGTTGTACATTTTGGTCAAAAAAAAAATTAATTGGTTCTATTGACTTGGTATTAGAACCAGAAATTAAGACAGTTAATATTCCATGTTGGTTTTGTAATGATAAAAATACTATTGATAAATTATTTGGAGGTAAATATTATGAAATATTAGATGATGTAACAGCAAATAATACAAAAAAAATTTTATTTGATTATGCTGAATACTTTGCAAAAAATAATAATTGTAACATTCTTCAAAGAGATGTTCATCATAGTTTAAGAGAATTTAACGATGATTTAAAAAATTTTGGTTTTGAACTTAATGGTAAAAAAGCAGATGATCATAACGCATGGTTACAATCGTTTAAAAAACTTTAACGTTAATTTTTTCACTAAAAATTTATTTATTTTGTTTCATTCTTGAACTAAATTACGGTTATTTTTATAAAATATTACTTCATGTGGTTTAATAGTTTTGCCAAAATACGTATTATTTAAATATGGATCAGATCCAGTTGGATTAAAGTTCTGTTTAACTTTTCTATAATCATAATCACGATATTTAGAAAGAATGCAATTTATATTCCAATTGTTTTTTAATATTAGTTGACTCATACCAATTTCTTTATAAATAATTACCTCATTAAAGTTATCATATGTTTTATTAAAAAATTGTATATTTTTTAAAAATTCAAAACCTTCTTTATTTAATATAAAAAACATAGATTGTACATGTGTATATGGTCCATTATGTTTATATATTTCTGCTACAGCATGATTATAATAATTTAATATATTTATTGATGATCCAACTAATTTTACATCACGTGTATTAAACAATTTTAAATATTCTACTAACCAGTTTTTATTTTTATCTAAATAAGGACCTCTAACAGAACTATTTAAAAATACATAATACTCATATTTTTTATCTAAAATATTATTTATACAATAATTCCATGCACCAAAATCATAACCTTTATTTTCTCGATATATAACATGTAAATTTGGTTTATTTGGTATATTTACTGTACAACTTCCATTTACAATTATATAATAATCCACATCATTATATATTCCATTTTGAATAAAATAATTTAAATTTTCTTTATACATATCATTTTTTTCATAATATGCAAACATACATACATAAATATTATTTGTTTTTACCGTATTACTAAAATAATCTAAATTATAAAAAATTAAAAATAATAATATTATTATTACAACTATAATTAACATATATTATATTAGAAATAAATTTATCTTCCTGTAAAAACTTTAACAATAGGTTTTTTTAATTCTTTATTTATAGTATCATACATATAATTATAAAATGTATAACTATTCTCATGTTGAATACCATAAATTGATGGATTTTTAAATAGTTCTGGTTTTAATGCATGACATACTAAGCCAAATATTCTTTCTAAACACATACGATCATGTCTTGTTTTTACTACATTTAATAAATTAAAAAAATTATATTTTAATTCCATTTGTTTTAAAAAATCATATTCAATTACTGACATTACACCACAACTTAATAACCATCCATTTTTATTATCATAAAGTTTTCTTAAACTATCACTATTATTTAATGATAATAATTGTTTTTTTTCATCTTTAATATTATCAAAATAATGACCATGATGCCATAAAAATTTAACATCTTTAACATCTTCAAATTTTATTTTTTTTTGAATAAATATGGAATCATGTATTATAATAGCTTTTTTTGCAAGTTGTTTTTTATATAAATAATAATATGGTAATAATTCACCTCTCGCTGGAAATTCTGAATTAATTATTTCAACATTTGTTAATATTATATCATCATTATTTAAATACTTTTTATTACTATTATCATCTATAATTACTATTTTAATATCAGGATAAAATTTTCTAATACACTTATATGATTCTTTCCAATAATTATTAGTTAAATGAGAATTTACATGTCTTAATATTATAAAAATACAATCATTAACATTTTTATCTATATTATTAAATTTTTCAAAAAAAAATAAATATAAAATTATTCCAATCGTAATTAACACCAAACCTAAATTTAAACTATCTGAAATTTCTAGCATTATTACATAATTTTAGATTTATTTTTTATTATTAACATAAATTATATATTTTCATTATATTTCTGTTGATTCAATAGTTTAATTTTTTGTTCATACTCTTGTAATACAGAACTTTCTACGTCCGTTAAACATTTCTCATAAACATTATTCCATATCAAACCGGTATCATCATCAGTGTATATATTTCTACTATCATGTAAAATATCATAATTATATTTTTGTTTAAATACATAAAATTCATCAACATATAATCTTTCCATTAATGTGTACATATGTACATAAAACTCATTATTTATAAATATATTATGCATTTTTAGTAAAATATTTTTATGATTATTTAGTTCATTAACCATATCTTCCTCATTCAATAATTCAAACTCATTTATAACTTGTTTATCTAAAACATAAGATTCATCTTCGTTTATACACATTTTATTATGTTTTATTGATTTAATTATAAAATTTATATCATTATTATTAGGTATTATTTCATTTAAATTTGTTATATTATTTTTATTTATTATTTCACTATATGATTTTAATAAAATAATTGGTGGTAATGGATTTAAATCATCCTTATTAATTTCAATAAATAATGTTATAAATTTAAAACCATCAATTATTCTTTGTTTATCTAAATATTCATCACAAAAATTACTCATATTATTTAATAGATTATAAAACTTTAAATAATAATAATAATAAAATTATTAAAAATATAATAAGATTTTTATTTTTATTTTTATTTTTTTTATTTATATTTTTAAAATTTTCAATTTGTATATTTTCTTTTTCTATTTCTTTAACTTTTATAAATATTTTAGAATTATAAGTTAATTTATATTCATTTAATAAACTTAAAATTTCAGTTACATCCTTATTTAGTATATTTAATAATATATAAACTAATTCAATATTAGTTATGTTTATTTTATGTATAATTTGATTTATATTATCATTTATTGTATAACACTCTAATTTCTTGCTTCTATTATTACAAATCTGTTTTTTATATTCCATTAAATAAATTAATGATGTTTTATATGCATTTAATTTTTCTTTATAAAGATTTTTAATATCTTTTTTTAATTCATTTCTATCTATATCAATATCTAAAATATTTTTTAATGATTCTAATTCTACAATATATCTATCAATTAATTCACCATATTTATCTTCAATTTTAGATAAATATAACATTGATTGTTGACAATTTTTACATAATTGTATTTTATTTTTATAACTCCTATTTGATTTTATAATATTATGTAAATTATTTTTTCCATATTTTGTTTCTAAATAATATATATCATCTTGATTATCTCTTATTGAAAAATTAAAATTCATATTATTATAAATAAGATATTTTATTTATAATAATTTAATAATTACTACTTATACTACTACTTATATTACTACTTATACTACTATCAAAATCATCATCAATCTCTCTTTTATATGGTAATGGTTCTGGATAAGTAAAAACACCACTTGGAAAAAATGTATTTGGTTCAAAATCATCAATTAATGTATGTTTTTGATATTTATTTTCTTCAATAGGTTTAAATGGTTTGTTTGGTTTTTTCATATTTTCTGGTATAAATTTATCATTATCTGTTGTAATTTTCATATTATCTGAATATTTAATTATATTTTTTGGTTCAAAAATATTTTCTAAATTAGTATTATCTTTATTGTTGAAAAAATTATTAATAAAGTTTATTTTTTTATATATTTTATTTTTATTGTCTGTTTTATTATCTGTTTCTTTATAATTTAAATCAGTAATTTTAAAATCTTTAGGTACTTTTATATTAATTATTTTATTTATTACAAATATTAATTCAAAAATTTCATCTTTACTTGCATTATTATTATTAATAAATTCAAATCCATCATCATTATCATTAAATATTAATTTTGCAGAATTAGTAATAAAAACAAAACCATTATTATATTTTTTAGTATGTATATTATGTATTGAATCTTGTAAAATCCATAAAATAATATCAAAAAATATTTCCTTTTTAGTTGATATTATTTTTTTGGATAAACCTACTTTATTACTATTATATAATATAGTACCACCATTTTGTATAAAATATTTGTTTTCTTTTAAATTTAAATATTTGGTTTTATATTTTATATATTTTTGATAATAATTCATAATATAATAAAATATAGATTTTTTTTACTTAATAAATATTAGATTATAATATATATTTATTAAAATTTATAATCAGCATCAACTTTACTAGCCCATTGAAAACGTGATAATAATTTAGTTGTAAATAATTTTTCAGGTGGAATATCATATTTTTTAATAAATGCAAATATTATACGTGGATCAATATAATTTTGTTTGGATGTTCCTAATGAAACATTTTTCATTTTAATTTTACTTTCTTTTTTAAGTTTTAAAAGTTTAATTTTATTTTCAGTTTTTTTTGATTTTTCATTATTTTTATTTTCTTTGTATTTATCTTTTTTTTTTTTTAATTCTTTAATTTGATTATCAATTTTATCAATAACATTATCTAAATTTGTAGTAACAGCTTTTTGATGATTACATAATAATGCAACTTCTGTATTTGCTTGATTGAATATTGCTATTAAATAGTTTAATCGTTCATCAGTTTCTGTAAAAGTTTCTAATTTTTTACTAGAAACCATTTTTTCTAGTTCTTTTTGAAAAGTATATGATGCATTATATGTTCTCCAAACTTTAGCAGTCAGACCTTTTAAAAAAGAATCCAAATAATCATTTAACATACTAGAATTAATTAAATCAAATAATTCATCTTTTCTAGATTTATTTTTACTAAATTGTTGTAAATTTTCGTAAACATTTTTATGAACATTTATTTTTTTACAAAATCTAACAGAATCTTTACCCAAAAAATCTAATTTAATTGTATTATTTTCTATTAATGTTATATGTTCCACTCTTAATGATGTTACACCGACAGTATCAGCTTCTTCTTTTGAATCTTTTTTTCCACCAACACGTAATGCTAAATTATCAATAAAGTATAAAGCAGTAGCAAGTTGTTGTGTTTTAAGATCTTCACTAAGTAATTCTTTTTCATAATTTTCACGAATTGACCCAAGTTTTCTTTTTAATTTTCTTGCTAAATCAAACTTTTCTTCATCACTTTTAGATTTAAAAAAGGATTCTAGTGATGTAAAAACATATTTAGTTTTTCCAGTTATTTCATCTTTCCATGATGCTAACCATATAACAGTATTATCATGTATTATTTCACCCCATTTATGATTAGATACATTAGGTATTGGTTTAGGCGCATCTTTATCTAAATTTAATGTAACATCTTCAGGTTGAATTCTTTTTTTAATTTTACCTATTTTAGGATGTGATCCACGGCCTATAAAAATACCGGGTGGTTCAATTTTATAATTACCCACTTTTTGTTGTGAACCATCAATAATACAAAATGTATATGGTTCTTCAATTTCATTTTGTTTATTTTTAATTTGTTCTTTTTGTTCTTTGGTTAAATTTTTTTTTTTTTCTTTTTCATTATCCAAATATTGTTTAATTAAACTAAAATCAATATCTTCTAAACTTTTTATTTCATAATTTTTAATATATTCTTTAAAATCTTTCCAAAAATTTTTTTTAAATGTATTATTATTTACATAATCTGTATCTAAATATTTTGCATATATAGTTGCATATTCTTCTGCTTCTGGATTTAAAATAACTTTTTTATTATTAACAATAATTGGTATTTTATGTGGTTCATATTCAGGTGGGAAAAATGGTCCATTATGTCTTAATACAGTCCATTGTTTTACATTACCGCCTCCTAAAAAATATAATTTATATGTTAACATTAGAATATATTAGATTTTTATTAGAATATATTAGATTTTTATTTTTTGTTTGTTAAATAAATACCAAATAAACAAAATAAAATACCTACAAATTGTTTTTCTGTAATTTCTTCTCTAAATAATAAAAATCCAAAAATTAAAATAAATATATTTGTAAATAAATTTAATATTATTCCAGTTACACCAATATTTGATATATTTTTTATATTTATATTTGATAAAAGTATAGATGATAAAACAGTAAAAAATGCTATAGCACCAATAGATATTATTTGTTTATTTTCTATTTTTTTTAAATTTGTAAATGATTCTTTTTTATATAAAAAGAAAAATATTGATACAAAAAAAACTATTATTACAATAAATAAATTATTAATTAATAAAAATTCATGAAATGCTAATTCACTAACTAAATACTTTTTTATTATTGGTATTAATGAATTAATAATACCAGTCATTAAAAGTAAATTAATCATTATATTAGGACTGAAATTAGTTTAATAATTATAATATTTTATATTATAGATTAATGATAATTATACCTTATAAATATATTATTAAAACAAAAAATATAAAACTTATTGAATTTTGTTTACAATATTTATTTAATTTATTTTTTTACAATACCAATAATTTAATTTTTAAAAATCATTATATTACTTTTAATTCTTTTATTCCATTACCTACTACTTTTATTTCTGAACCTTTTAATGATATTGTTATTGAAGAAAATAGTATTTATTTAAATTTGAATAATATAACTAATAAAAATAAAAATCGTATATTAGTTACAAATAGAATATTACCATTTTATATTGAAAATCCAATTCCTTTTTCATTTCCTATATTTTATAAAAATAATTATGAATTTTTTAATAGTAATGTTTTTTATTATGAAATTACTATATCTGAACAATTATATCCATCATGGGATAATGAAGCTATTATTGTTGGGTTTGGTTCTGTATTTTCAAGTAGACATAGTTTCCCTGGATGGAAAAATAATACATTTGGATATCATTTAGATGATGGTACATATCAATATAATGAAAATATAATTAATAATTTTGGTCCAATTGGTAAAATAGGTGATATAATTGGTGCTGGTATTATATATTTATCTGATATTACATATCAACCTTTTTTTACAATAAATGGTAAACTTATTGAAACTAAAATACCAGAAATAATAATTGAAAAAAAAATAGTACCAATGATTGGTTTTGATCATTCATATAAAATTACATTTAATTTAGGTAAAGATGAATTTAAATTTAATATTAAAAATTATTTACATGGAAATCAAATTATTAGTTTTAATAATATATTTTTTGAAAAAAAAAATCAAAATGAATCTTTTAATTTATCTAAAAAATTTAAACCTTTTGAAAAAACTGATATAAATACTAAAAATAATATTACTATTTTAAGTGCTATCATATCAGAACTTTCTCAACAACAAAATGAAGACTTACCTATTTTTAATGAACCAATATTTTTAACTAATCAACAAAATAATTTTTTTACAATTAATTAATTTTTATTCATATTTTTCAACTAAAAATTCCATATTTATACTACATAATTTTTTTTTTATTGTATTTGAATAACATTCATAAACAATATTACAGTTAGTATTTGTTAATACATCTATTATTATATTATTATTAAAATTATCAATTTTATCTTCATTTATATTTGACAATGGTTGAATAAAATTTTCTATTTTTTTATTATATTCTTTTATTAAAGAAAATACTAATAAATCAGTCATTTCTATTATATCATCATTAATTAATATATCAAATATATTTGTAAAATTATTTTTTATATAGTTATATTCTTCTTCATCTACAACTCTTACAATTAAAATAACATAAGGCTTAATTTTTTTATTATTGAATAAATATAATTGCATATATTATTATTGATATTTTTTAATATTATTTTTATGCGTATAAATTACATAAAGATTTATATATAATAGTAATATATATGGAAACAAAGGCACAAAAAATTAAAACTTTTAATAGTATTTTAGAATCATTTTTATCACAAACAACACCGCTTATTGGTACAACTTATCATTTTTATTTTAAACAATTAATTAAAATTAATGCACCTTTGCCAATTAAATGTGCCGTTGATTATATGATTTTATTTAAAAATCAAATTTTAAATAAAGATGAATCATATTTTGATGGTACTAATAGTGATAATACTGTTACTACAAAATTTAATGAAGCAACTGAACTATCTAAACTACCTGCTGAACAAGTTATGTCAGAATTATTAAGATTAAAAGATATTTATTATCAATTAGATAATGATTCTAAAGAAAATGTTTGGGCTATTTTACAAGCACTATTACAACTATGTATTGAATATAAAGAATTATAAAACTTTTTATATAATTAATAAAATTTATATTTTTATTAATTATCTAATTTATATATTATTTTATTTATTGTGTATTATCTTGTTGAGGCATATCATTTGGTTGTTGAGGCATATTTGCCTGATATGCTTTTTGCACTAAAGGCATTAATAAATCTTCTACTTCTTTTTGTTTTGCTTCATACTCTTCAGTGGTTGCTGTTTTATTATCATCTAACCATTTAATAGTATCATTAACAGTATTACTAACTGTTTCTAAATCACTTCCTAATGAGGATTTCATTTTTTCTTCATTTAATACTGTACTTTTAATATTATAAACATAATTTTCAAGATTATTTCTTGCTTGTACTTTCTTTTGAGCTTTTTCATCTTCATCTTTAAACTTTTCTGCTTCTGCAATCATCTTTTCAATTTGTTCATCAGTTAATCTACTACTATCATTTTTAATAGTTATTTTTTCTGATTTACCAGAACTCTTTTCACATGCTTGAACTTGTAATATACCATTAACATCAACTTCATATGTAATTTCAATTTGTGGCACACCTCTTGGCATTGGTGGAATTCCATGAAGATCAAATTTGCCTAATAAGTTGCAATCTCTAGTAAATTTTCGTTCACCTTCATATACACATACAGTACATCCGGGTTGATTATCTGATGCTGTTGAAAATGTTTGAGTTTTCTTTACTGGTACAGTTGAACCTCTTGGAATTAATACAGTCATAACATTACCTGCTGTTTCAACACCAAGTGATAATGGTGTACAATCAAGTAATAAAAGACCACTTAATTTTTCATCACCTGTTCCAGATAATATTGCTGCTTGTACTGCCGCACCATATGCTACTGCTTCATCTGGATTAATACTTTTATTTAATTCTTTACCATTAAAAAATGTTGATAATAGTTCTTGAATTTTTGGAATTCTAGTAGATCCACCAACTAGAACAATTTCATCAATTTCACTTTTGGACAGTTTAGAATCTTTTAATACTTGTTCAACTGGTTCCATAGTTCTTTGAAAAATATCACCGCATAAATTTTCAAATTTTGCTCTTGTTAATGTTGCTGAAAAATCATTACCTTCAAATAATGAATCTATTTCTAAATTTGCTACATTTGCATTTGATAGAGTTCTTTTTGCTGATTCACATGCTGTTTTTAATCTTCTCATTGCTTTTGCACTCGTAGTCATATCTACTTTATATTTTCTGTTAAATTCATTTGTAAAATGTGTTACTAAAACATTGTCTACATCTTCACCTCCTAGATGTGTGTTACCTGCTGTTGCTTTTACTTCGAATACTCCATCATCAATATTTAAGATGGATACATCATGTGTTCCCATGATAATTGTTATCGTTAGGCTCTTTATCCTAACTTCTTACGCTTTCACGTAAGGTCAGACTATATCTTCACCTTTTTTTATTTAAAAAGGTGTCTGGCGCTCGTGGCAGTTTCTTCTAAAAAACTTATTGTTTTTCTTAGAATTAATAATAATTCTAACGTGAGATTACTCCTACTAGTCGTTGAACCTTCATCTTGTCACCAAGACGCTTGGCTGCTGATTGTCCAATCCAATAGATTTTCAAACCTTCACGCTCACCGTTACCAGTCACGTTGTGGTTCTATTGGCTCCTAATTGTTTAAACAATTAGTCCGGATTTATTATTAATATAACTATTAATTGTTTTTTATGCTTTTCAATTGTTTCTAAACATATTTTATCTGATTTTTTAAGATTTTCAATTTTCCAAATACTTTCTTTTCCATCTTTAGAAGTTTTTTATCATAAAAACAGTTTATTTCTTTATTTTCTTTGCACACAGTACAGTTTTTCATATTATTTAGTTATATTAATTTTTTCTTCAAGTCCCGATCAGGAAGTTTCCAGCAATTCACCAGATTTTTATCAAGTTAATGTTAACTTAATAAAGTGGGCTTTCACCACAGGAAGCAGAACATTTACCTCCGCAATCAAAAATTAAAACATTTTGTGATTTACCCTTCTTATCAAGACCATATGCAATAGCTGCTGCTGTAGGTTCATTGATAATACGAAGTACGTTTAAACCAGCAATAGCACCGGCATCTTTTGTTGCTTGCCTTTGTGCATCATTAAAATATGCTGGTACTGTAATCACCGCATCTTTTACTGTTTCACCTAAAAATGCTTCAGATACTTCTTTCATTTTATGCAAAATCATTGATGATATTTCTTCTGGTGTAAATTGTTTTCTTTCATTTCTATAGTCTACTTCAATAACAGGTTTGCTATTTTTATTAACTACACTATATGATAAATATTTCATTTCATCTTGAACAATGGTGTCATTAAAATTTCTACCAATTAATCTTTTCGCATCATATACCGTATTTTTTGGATTTCCAGATGCGGAACTTTTTGATGCTTCGCCAATTAATCTTTCTTCGCTAGTAAAACTAACAAATGATGGCGTAGTTCTATTGCCTTGATCGTTTGCAATAATTTCTACTTTTCCATTTTTGTAAACTCCTACGCATGAATATGTGGTTCCTAAATCAATACCTATACTTAATGTCATTATTAATTTAATTATATACTATTTTTTTAAATAAGTTATTACACCTTTATTATATTAAAAATAAGATTTATAAATTATATAAAGATAATTAATAAAATAATTAATTAATATGTATAGTGTCTTGCAATTGCAATTATATTTAACATGACTAAATGGTGGATATAATTAATTACGACTTTTTAGTGAAAAATAAAAACATTAATCCTAATTTTATTAAACGTCAAATAAATACAAATACATAAAATAAAAATTACTTTTCAAAATATTTTTTATTTTATTTATTTTAAACTTCACTATAATTTAATTCTAATGAATCATACTCTTTAATAATATTTGCATTTTTTAGTAATGTCTCTACAATATTATTTATAGATTCATTAGTATTGCCAAAATGTTCAGTAGTATTGCCAAAATGTTCAGTAGTATTACCAAAAGGTTCAATATTATTTTTAAAAGGTTCAATAGTATTACCAAAAGGTTCAGTTAAATTATTATTGGCTGAAGCATGAATTATAGTAGGAGTACTATCATTAGGTAATACTTCAATTTTTGGAATTTCTTGAATTGTCTCTATCACATTAGTATTAGTAAATTTTTCTTTTTTAATAATAAATTCTCCTGTTGCAGAATAGTGCATTATTTAATATAAACTATATTTTTTTTTTTCATTTAATAAATAATTTTACTACTAAAAATAGTTTTATAATATCAATAATTGTATCATTTTTATAAATTTTAAAAATTTTATAATTAGTTATTTTATTTAATAATTTATAATTTCGTATAATGTTATCTTCTATTGAAATGTTATTATTTAAAATTATATATTTTTCATCATATATATCTTGATTAAAAACTCTTTTTGTTACAACTGTTTTTTCATAATTATTTAAAAAATAATGATCTTTTTTTATAAAATCCAAACTGTCAAAATTAGAATAAAATGTAATATTGTTTTTATTTTTATAATAAGTTATTTTATTTTTTTCTATAATAGATTCTTGAATGTCAAATGTATAATTATATATTTTATTTTCTATTATATTATCATATTTAATACTCATATTTATTTTTTCTGGAGATATACAAAAAATACATTTTTTTTTAAATTCAAATTTATTATTATTTGTTTCGATATAATTATTATTTATATTTTTATATTCTGTTTCAAAAATAACAGTAGCTTGTGTTTTTTCTAATAAAATATTTAATAATACGGATTCATCAATATTATAAAATTCATTAATTAAACAATTATTTATTATTTGTATAAAATCATAATAATAAATTTCATTATAATCATAATTATAATATTTACATAAATATTTAATAAATTCATTTGTTTTACTTGAAAATAAATTTATTTTGTCACTTAATTTTATTTCTGTATATTTATTTTCACTTATAATATCAAAATAAATAATTAACAATTCATTTAATTGAAAATTTTCAGTTAAATTAAAATTGATATTTATTTTAGTACCTATATCTTTAAAATCAACATTTAGTTCATTTAAAAAATTTAAAAAATTAACATCATTATTTGAATATTTTGGATTACGGTTAATTATAGTATTTTTTGAATAAAAATAAAAATCATTTTTAGATTTTTTTTCTAAAATAATTACTGAATTATTATTTTTAATTAAATAATAAGATAACATTAATGAATTTATATTATTACCAATAATAACATAATCATATATCATTAAAAAATATAATTATTTTATTTTTATATATAAACCAATTTTAAAAATTTTAAACATATACAGAATTATAAATTTGCTCTTCTACAGTATCTTTAATTAATAATCTATATAATTTAATTTTTTGTTCTTGTCCTATTCTACATGCTCTAGCTATTGCTTGTCCTTCAATTGCTTTGCATACTTCTTTTTTCTCATTAATAGGTTCAATAAAAAATATATGAGACGCTTCTGTTAAATTTGTACCTGATGCACAATTCTTTAAAGATAATAGGATTACTTTATTATCATCACCAGATATATTCTTACCCGATTTAAATCTAGAAATCGCAGCATTTTTAGACCAAACATTACCTTTAACTGTACTATTTGCAATACCATTTTCAGATAAAGTTTTACTAATTAATGATAACATACAATCCATTTGTGAAAAAATAATAATTCTTGTTTTTTCTTGTGTTATTAATGCTTTGATCATTAAAATTACTTTACCTAATTTAGACCCATATTTATTAATTAATGGATTAAATTCTTGCTCTTTAGTATCTTGTGTTTGATCTTTTTTAATTAAAAATATATCATTCATAGTTAACTCTTTTTTACATGTTGGACAATTATGTCTTTTATTTACCCACTCTAATACACAATCTCTACAATATATATGACCACATTTTGTTAATGATAAATTAGCTTCTTCAAAACAAATTGCACATACATTTACATCTTCAACATTATTTTCAGTATTTGTTATTTTTTCTAACATTGTTAATAAAAACTTTGATTCACTTATTATTGTTTCGTAGTTTTTCTTAACCATGTGATATGATTGGTTATTTGCTTGTTGTAATTTTGATAATTTATTAGTATAAACTTCTACTTGATTTTTATGATGTTCAATTAATTTTTGTTCCATCAAATTAAGATCAAGTTCTACATCACCAAATATTCGTTTACTTGATTCTAAAACGAGTGGATGACAACATAATTTTAATAAACTATTAGTATCAATTTTACCAACTTTTGAATTATAAATATTTCTTTCTAAATCTGTAAAATTTATCCATTCTACATGTTCTTCATAACCAAGTATGTGTAAATCTTCTACATCTGATTTTTTATGTCTAATACATATATTATTTAAAATATTATCAATTATATATTTTTTTTTTATTATTTCATATTTTACTGTTAACTCATCAGGAGGTAAATAACTTTTTAATTTTCTATAGTTTATTTCTATATTATCATCATCATCTATTAATGTTAAATTTATAAATTTAAATGCATTTTCAACACCTACTAAATTTACAAATGGTGAACCAGATACAAACCAATAATTTTCACTATCAATTGAACTTAACCAATTTGCCATATATTTTGTTAATGATGAATTACCTAACATCTCACCAAATATCTCATGACCTTCATCTAATATCAATCTATGAAAATAGAAAAATTCAAATATTGGACATTCTGACACTTTTATTTTATTAAATTCAACATTTTCAACAATCGTTTTTAATTTTTGATTAATTTTTGTTGTTCTAAATGATGGATCATAATTACTTGGTGTTATATATCCAAAATGTAATGTTGGATAATATTTAAAATTCATTAAAAATTGGTGTGATGTAATAATTATATCATTATCCATAAATGCATTAAATAACAATTTCTCATGATCTTTTTTTGTATTAATTACTAAAATTTTAAAATTTTTATTACACTTTTTTGCTTCTAATTCCCATTGTTTTGTTAAATGTGATGGACAAACTATTAATGTTGCTTTTGAATATATTTTATTAAAATTATCTATTCTTGATGGTTTGTATAATTCATTATAGGTAGATAAATTACTGCATACTAATGCAAGTGTGGTTATCGTTTTACCTAAACCCATTTCATCCGCTAATATACCACCATTTGTCTTTACTTTAAATATTCTATTTTTATCAGATATTATACCTTTTATTGGATCAAAATTAAATGTTTTATTCATAAAATTTATTTTTGATGAATAACCAATATTATAAGTTATATTTTGTTTTTCTATTTGGATCATTTTATGTAATGACCTTTTTTGATAATCATATAATTTTACACCAAAGTTTTCGGGTGGATTATACATTTTATCTTCTGGCAAAATACTTATATTATCATCAAATTTTGTAAATGATGGTAATACCGCATTTTTAGATAATAATAACATATTAAAACCTGATGATATCTTTCTATATTCTTCTATTAAATCCATTTCAATTGTTATTATTATATCTAATTTATAGAATATTGTTGATGATATATTTTTTATTTCAAATATTATATTCCATAACATTGACTCATTTAATAATTCAAATAATATTATTTTATCTAATGTTTGATTAATATATTCTCTATGATGGTGGATTTCTCCGTTTTTTAATTTTATCATAAATATCACATAATTTAATGTATAACTTAATATTGATACCTCCATTGGTTCACTTTTGTAAGGGGTTGTTACTTTATACCTTAAAATATCCATAAAATTAATGTAATATAGTTAATTTGTATATTTATCAATTTTTTTATACATTAATAAATATACATATTCAATCTAAAATATTTGTTGTATATAACAAAAAAATACTACTAATAAAATAACTAGTGATATATTAAAAATTATTTTAAATCTTTTTTGATATTTTTTATTATTTGCTATTGCTGAACATAATGAAATAAAAAACATATATTATATTAATTTATAAAAAAAATATTTTAATAATAAAGCTGATTATCTAAAATTGATAATTCTTTTATTAATTCATTAATATTATTGTCTAAATCAGGTTGTGAAACTAAATTATTTTCTTCTATATTTAATCTAGTTTGTATTTCAGTTTGTAATTCAGTTAATAATTCAGATAATAGTTCAGTTAATAATTCAGGTGATAATTTATTTTGTAATTTAGTTAATAATTCAGTTGATATTTCAGTGTGTAATTCAGTTAATAATTCAGATGGTAATTCAGTTTGTAATTTAGTTAATAATTCATGTGATACATTAATTTTTAATTTAGTTAATAAATTAGTAGTTGCAACATTATTTTCTAGTTCTGACATAAATATGCGAATTATAATTAAATTGTTAAATATTCAATTTTTTATAAAATAAGTAATTCACATTAAAAATAATTCATACTATTGTAATAATTATATAAAATTTATAATTATTTTTTATAAATAAATATATATGTATAATTTTTTACAAAAAAAGGTTTCTAAACAAAAAGTGAATCAAAAATCAGAAACCCCCTCAAATATATCAAAATTATGATAATTCCGAATCAGAACTATATCAACAACAAAACTATTTAGTAAATAATATAAATAAAAAAATGTCTACTCAAAATCAATCAAAATATTCAATGAATAATTATAATATACAAGAACCACGACAACAGCAATATACTGATTATAATACTGACTCATCACGTCAACAATTAAAAGAAAACTGGTTGAAAAAATAGAAAATCCATCACATTCTAATATAAAATTTGATAAATATAGTAATCATAATTATATAACAAAAGATGATAAAAAAACAGGATTATCATATTCGAGTTTAATAAATACATCTACATTTTATGAAAAAATTAATTATAATCCAGAAGATTTGTGTATACCTAGTTATAATGATAATGGACGACGTTTTAATGTAAATGATCGAGTATTTCATGAAAAAGCACAAATGGTTGGTGTTATAAAAAAAAAATATGTTATGAAAATTATGATAATATAAATGCAAAACCTAAAATAACAATACTTGGCGATGATAAATTTGAATATACAACATTTCCAACATATTATAGTTTACCAACTAATATACCAAAATATAAAAATATAAATATAGATTCATTAATTATTACAAACACTAATAAACATGGTAAAATAATTAAAATATATGAAACACTACCACGTGGTGCAGTTAAAGTACAAGTATTACATAATGATGACAATATTCAAGAATATTATATAGATAAAGTACAGTCCATCAATAAATTTAAATTCATATAAACAAAATACATTTAATAAATATACATAAAATATAATAAATAATTACACATTTTTCACTGAAAAAAAGCTAAACTTTTTACCTTAGCATCTTAAATGAAAACGATATAATTGTACCTTATAAGGTGTGTATCTATTTGACATCTTAATTTTAAGAGGTTATATGCTTTTATTAAAAAGAAAACTTAATTTGTGTATTTTCCAATTGAGGTGTTAAAATTAAGTTATAAATCTTAAATTTAGCAAGGGTTGTTGATACCTTCTACTAAATTAATCATAAATAAAATTTATCCAACATTTAGTTAAGTAATCATTTCATACTTAATTATCATAGTAAATAATTCTTTATATAATTTTGCGATGTTCCATTTTTCAGTAAAAAATCTGTAATTGGTTTTTTAAATTATTATAAAGGTGTGTCAATTTTTGTATAGTATCTTCATAAATTTTATTTTTTTGTAAAATATAAGAATAATTTTTTTTATTTTTTACAAATATTTTTTTTTTATTTAATAATTGTTTAATTTCTTTTTTTAATTTAGAAATATCTTTTTTTAGTTCTATTAATTTTGTATTTTTATAATTTTTAATACCTTCAACAATTAAGTATCTATAATTATCATACTGAAATATTTCTTCAAAAATTAAATCATTATTTGTATATAATAATTGTCCTAAATTAATAAAAGCTTGTGGATCAATAGGTGTATTACATTCATAATATTCTATTATAGATTCCATATTATAACTATAAACTATAATTTTATAATAAAAATTAAACTAGTACATAAGTATTTATAAATTAAGTGTTACAATAAAATATTTTTCTGTTAATAATAATTCTGAATTGTTTAATTGTAAAAAATATTTATCATTTTTTGGATCAACATATGATATTTTACTAAAATTATTTTTTTTTAAATATGGAAATGCATCAATATGTATTTTAACATATTCATGTTTTTCAATAATTAAATCATAAATTTTTTGAGGATATAAAAATTTTATAACTTCAATACTATATTCAACATCCTTATCTTTAAAAAATATTAATGGTGTTTTTGTACAATTTTGTAAAATATAATTATATAATAAATTATTAAAGTCTGAAAATTGTATCATTTTTTTCATAATATTATAATATTATATTTTATTATTTTTTTATCAGTTTTTCTATAAACTATGTTTATGATGATAAAAATAATTTTAACTTAAAATAATATTTTTATATAGTATAATGCCTAGTTATAAAATTTTAGGAATATATAGTTTTGCAAGTACACTACAAGAAGCATGTGTAGATGATCCAGTTACTTTAAGACATGAAAAATATAATATTAAAAGTACTAATGCAATTGGTGTTTATATTAAAAATAATAAAAAAATAGGGTATTTACCAGTTGAAAATAATAATGAACTTTTAAATTTTAAAAATGCATATAAAATATCAAAGCTACAATTAAATCAAGATTATCCAATTGTTGAAATAACAAGATGTTATAAAAATCTTAATAAATTAGATAATTATGAACTAGATTTTATAAAAAAAATAAAATATGATTATTTATTAATAGATCCACCAAAAAAACTATTAATACCAATTAATACATTATTGCAAACATTTAAAAAACAAAAAATAAATATAAAAAGAATTGCAATTACACATTTAGATTCAGATTATGTTAATGTGACAATAGAAACACCTAAAGGCATTGAAACATTTTATACTATAACTTTACATTTTTTTAATAATAATATTGAAAAATATGAAGAATTACTAGAATATAATTTAATTGAACACCTATTTTACAAAGATTTAACATTTCATCGTCCTGAAAAATATATTATAATAAATTATACTAACATTTTAAAATTAAATAATATAAATTCATTTTTTTTAGAAATTAAAATTAGCGAACCCTTAATAAAATTAAATGATAAAATTGATGAAATTTATTTTACGAAATTATATTTATATTGTAAAATAATTAACGATTTTGATTTTATTATTAAATATTTAAATAAATTTGTGAAAAAAAAATATGATACATTGGATATTTTTAATGATACAATAGAAAATTTAAATATATTAAATAATTTTTATGAAACATATGAACTTAATATTGGTGGATTTTATTATAATCATAATAATAAAACTTATTGTGAAATTGATTTCATTAATGAAGATTCTGTTATACTAATTAGTGATAATATAAATAATAATTATAAATTAACATGTGAATTAGCTAATAAAAAGAATTTATTAATATATAATCCATTAAATGGTATTTTGAATAGACATAAAATATAATAATGGATTATAAAAATAAATATTTAAAATATAAAAAAAAATATTTGGAATTAAAAAATATACAAAATGGTGGTACTAATTTTATTATATTTGATCATTCAGATCAACCATCAACACAATTTCCACCAGTACCACCTAAACCACATCCAGATGTACTTAATACAATGTGTAGTATATGTCAACAAAATATAGATGACGACCCAGATCACGTAGATGCATATATTGAGTTTAATTGTAAACATAAATTTCATTTTGAGTGTTGTGGTAAATGGTGTGCTGAAAAATGGAAAAATGGTCAAAAATGCACATGTCCGGTGTGTAGATATCAACAAGATAATTATGTTAAACTTTATATGTGGTAATGTTATTCAAATCTTCAAGCCATATATCTTTACTAGTTTTGCGTTCTAATTCTTTTTTACGTGTTTTTAATTCTATTATTTTATCATTTAATTTATTTAAATTTTCAATATTTAATTGTTTAAAACTCATATTAATTAAATAATCAAAAGAATTATTATATTTTTTAATTTTATTTTTAATAATTAAATCAATAATTTTTTCTTCTTCTAAATTAAATATTTTTGGATTACTTTTAACTAAATTTATAAAGTTTATTTGATTAGTTAAGTAATTGATTTCATCATTATATTTGTTAATTAACAATATTTTTCTTTTTTCAAAATATGGTAATCTGAATTTATAAAATTCATTGCAAATTTCATTAATATTATTATATGTTTTTAGTTTTAATGAACTATCATATAATGTTAAATTACTTATTTTTATTGTTTTATATAATTTTAATAATTTATATAAATTATTTAATCCTTTTTCGTCAGTTGTTTCATTTAAATTATTTATATAATCTATATCACAAACTTTTAATTCAAAATAAATATCAACATCAGAACTGTAATTAATGTAACTTTTTATAATCCCTTCTTCTATAAATTCATCTAATATTTCTTTATAAACAGATGTCCATAATTTTATTGGTAGTTCACTTATAATAATTTTATCCTTATCAATTGTACAAATACCCGATGACAAATATGTAGTATCATCATACTTTATTATTGCACCTTTAAAATTATTTACTTTAGGTATTAATTCAATTACTGATTTTCCATTTAATTTATTTTTAAACCAGTTAATAATATCATTTAAATCGTATGTTGGTATTAATGTAGAAAACCCTGTTCCAATACCTTCTGCGCCATTAATTAAAATAGTAGGAATAATTGGTAAATAAAATAAAGGTTCAATTTGATCACCATCATCATCTAAATAATCTAATAATTCATTATCATCTTTTAAGAATATTTTTTCAGTTAATTTATTTAAATAAGTAAAAATATAACGACCTGATGCATGATCTTTACCCCCTAATAATCTAGTCCCCATTTGACCAGATGGTATTAATAAATTTAAATTGTTTGACCCCACGAAATCTTGTGCCATATTTATTATTGTTCCAACTAATGATTGTTCACCATGATGATATGATGTAACTTCTGCAACATATGATGCTAATTGTGCAACTTTCATTTCAGATTTTAAATTTTTTTTAAAACATGCATATAATACTTTACGTTGTGATGGTTTTAATCCATCTGCTAATAATGGTATTGATCGTAAATTATCATAATTTGAAAAATGAATTAATTCTTGATGTATAAACATATCTATATTTATAATTGTAGGTGGATCTATTTGTAATGTATTTTTTGAATTATAATTTATTAACCAATTTTTTCGTTCATTAATTTTATCTTTTGAAAATGCTAATTGTATTGATTTTTCATTATTTTCATCAATAATTTGAATGGTATTATTTTGAAGATTTTTAAAATATTCTTTTGATTCTTCGGCAGTTGATGTACCCAACCCTTTATAGTATTTAATTTTATAATTTCCTGGATTTTTAATTAACCATTCATTATATATTCTTAAATTTGAAAAGTTTTTTGTTTCGTTTTTTAAAAAAACTTTTACTATTGGAGTCATTAAGATTTTTAAAAAACCTTCTATTTTTAATAATGATGGGAAAAAATAATTTAGAAAATTTATTATTAAACCTTTTATATGTGATCCATCTTCATCAGCATCCATCATTAATAGGATTGAACCATAACGTAATTCATTTAAATTATCTTTATTGTATGTAGTTCCTGACTTTAAACCTAAAATTTTTTTTAAATCTATAATTTCTTGGTTATTATTTATTTGTATAGTTGTTGCTTCTCTAACATTTAATAATTTGCCTCTTAATGGATAAACACCATAATAATCACGACCGTTTTTAATAGCTGAAATACCTGATATTGCTGTTGCTTTAGCTGAATCGCCTTCTGTTAATATTAAAACACACTCATTTGATTTTTTTGTCCCTGCTAAATTAGCATCTTCTAACTTTGTTATTATTATTTTTTTTTTTTTACTTCCATCAAATTTACCTAATTGTTTTAAATTCATTTTGTTATTAATTTCTTTTAATTTTTGTAATAATTCAGAATCTTTTAATTCATCAAAAAATATATTATTTATAGAACATGTAAAACCAAATTTACTAGATGGTAATACCAATGTTTCTTTACTTTGTGAATTAAATGATGGATTAACTATTGATGTCACTAAAAATATAGTTAAATTTTCTTTTAAAAACTTTTTAGTTAAATTATTATCAATTAATTTTTGAAATTTTGGCAAAAGCAAATCTAATAAATATTCTAAATGTGTCCCTCCATTACTTGTAAATATTGAATTAACAAAACTTATATGATGATTTTGTTCCAAATTATTATTAAATCTTATAGCAAAATACCAAAAATTATTTTTAATACATGAACCATATAACCATTTATTCTCACTTTTATATAATTCTAAATATGTTTTATATCCGGTTTGTATTTCTTTACCATTTAATAATATTTTAATATTAGGTTTTACTAAACATGTTAAATCATATATTCTTCTTTCTATTAATTTTATCATATCATCTGTAAATTCTTTGTTACCAAATTTTTCAAAATCTGGATATATTTCAATACTAACACCGCTTTTTTTACTTGTTTGTTTTTCTATTATTGGTTTATTTATTATGGACAAATTATTTTCATATATTTGATAATAATGTTGATTTTTATTCCACACATTTACAATAAACTTTTTTGAAAAAATTGCAGATAGTTTCGAACCTAAACCATGTAACCCACCTGTTATTCTTTCTTCTGTGTCTGAAAAATTACTTGATGTTAATAAATTTGCAAATATTAATTCTGGTGTATATATTTTATATTCTGGATGTTTTTCTATTGGTATTCCTAGTCCTGAATTATATACTTTAAAATTTTCTTTATTTATTTCAACACTTATAATATCTACTGTTTTATCAGTTACTGAAACATCATATGCATTTACAATTAATTCATCACAAATTTTATATAATCCTGGATTATATTCTATTTCTTTCTCTATTATATTATTTTTATCAAATATATATTCTTTTGAAATTTTATTGGTAATCTCACCAATATACATATTTGGTCTTGTTAAAATATGTTCTATAGGTGTTAATTTAATATATTTTTTACTCATAAATAAATATAGAAAAATAATTTACATATATATTATTATACTATTACTACATATAATTATAGTATTACTATAATAAGGAATTATTACTATAATAAAGAATTATTACTATAATAAGGAATTATTACTATAATAAGGAATTATTACTATAATAAGGAATTATTACTATATTATCAGATTCTATATCGCATATTAGACAACATGTACTGTAATTACTTGTTTGACCATCAACATATGTCGATACTAATTTTAATTGCATTATAAATAAAAATTGAAAAAAATAATTATAAAAAAATATAATTTATTATAATGTCAAAAACAGAAATTGATCAATCTGGTATAAGTATTATTGAAAATTTTATATTATCTAATTCACCAAAAGACGAAATTTGTATATCACCAAAAGATCGAAAGTTTCAAATTGATGCTTATAATTTAATTAACAAAGATACTAATAATACCCTATATTTATTTGGTTCTAGTGGATATAGAACATATTATTATTATAAATCAAATAATAATCAAATATATTTACTCGAAGTATATTTAGATAAATTAGATGCATATTCATTAGAAAAATAAAAAATTAATAACCTAAATATGCCAATTCTTCTTTTGTACAATTATCATAAAAATCTTTTAATTTACTGTCTAATATGTATTTTTTTAATTCTTCATATCTTTTGTGTGAATATAATAAATATTCATTATATTGTTTATATTCATTTGTCTCTTTTATTTGTTCAATATAAAAAGAAAAAGATTTATTATAATCAATATTACTATTTAAGATCATTTTTGATAATATTGTTTCAATGTATTTTTTTTGTCTATTTTCATAATCTAAATCTAAATATCCTAATTTTTTTAATGCATTAGTAATTTGTATTTTTGGATCATTATTTAATTTTATATCTCTAAGGTAAAATGATGATGCATCTAACATACATATTAAATATAGTATTAATTAAATTAAAAATCAATTTTTTTATAATAAATTAACATTAAGATTTATTACAAATACTATAATAAAGTTCAATAGATTTTAAGTAATTTGTTGTATACATATTCTTTATTTTATGTTTATCTAAATTATATGGTTTGATATTTTTATATGATTCCATTGTTTCTTTCATAATTTGTAAAATATTATCACATGCATTTTCCATAATAATATAAATATTACTTTTATAAATTAATTTTCAATTTTTTAATGAAATGACCATTCATGTCCACATTCTAAACATTCTACAAAATTTGTGGCCGGTTCATCACCTGACATTACTTGTGCTTGTGTTACATTAACTCTTCTTTTTTTACATTTTACACATTTAAATGCATTTGATGATTTTACATCATTTTTTTTATATTCTAATATTTCTTTCTTTTTTAATAATTTTTCATACTCATCCGGATTTAATTCTTCTGGTGTTAAAAATGCTAATTTATATACAGTTTGTTCTATTTCTGTTTTTTTTTTTTCATCATTTTCATTATATTCAAAATTAAAACTATTATTAGCTAATGATTCGAGTATTTCATCTAACTTTGTATCATATACTGATTCTAATAATTGTGGCATATCAAATGTATTAGTATATTCTTTACTAAAATCATAAATACCATTTTCTGCTTTAATTGCAAGATTTTTTTTTAAATATTGAGATAATTTTGCAATGGTTTCCTTTGTCTTTTCTACTTCCATTATAATAGTAAATATAAATTATAATATTTTTTTTTCAACATTTTTTATATTTAATAATTATCTTCGTCTGAATCAAAATTATATTCATTTATATCTAATAATAATGGGTTTATATTTTGTCCATTAATTACTTCACCATTTTGTTCATTAATTACATCAACATTTTGTTCATTAATTACATCAACATTTTGTTCATTAATTACATCAACATTTTGTTCATTAATTACATCAACATTTTGTTCATTAATTACATCAACATTTTGTTCATTAATTATATCTACATTTTGTTCATTATTTTGTTCATTATTTTGTTCATTATTTTGTTCATTATTTTGTTCATTATTTTGTTCATTATTTTGTTCATTAAGTACATCTACATTTGGTCCATTATTTACTGTAATTGATGGTTCTTTATCTATATTAGGTATAATTAAATTCATTTTTTTTGTTTTATATGTATTGTATAATCCAGATATATCATAAAAATAGTGTCCTTTTTTATTAATAATAATTTTATTAGCATCTACTATTTTAAAACTATTTTTTTCTTTTTTAATACTATTTTGCATAATATTCCAGCAACCATCAATAACCCATTTATTAAGTTTTCTAATAGAACCATTAATACCGATAGTTTGCATTTCATTTAAAAATGGAAAATTTGGTTTAATTTTATATCTATTAGTTAATTCAATAAAATATTCGTCATTTGTCTCAATTTTACGTGATTCTTTTTGTACAATATATGGTTCATTCCAATCAATAGGGAATGCATCATAATAAAAATCTAAATTATACATTCTTGGATGAAATAATTTATGATTAATACTTAAAAAACCATCAACAGAATTATCATTATTAATATCATATAAATTATTCCAAAATGGATTATGTTTACTATACCTAGTTAAAATGATTTTTTCATCTTCATTTAACCATGTACCAAAACCTCTCATTCTATATTTATTAATAATATCAACAGGATCTCTTGAACCAGAAAAATATTTATAATCAATATTCATATATGTTAAATGTGCAGTAACACATGATGGTAACATATAAACATTGTTTCCATCATAATATGATCTAACACATGGTAAATGGAACGATTGAACAGTTGAAAAAAAATCATTATATTTAACATTAAATAATTCAAGTTTATGACTAATATATGGTGATTTAATTTGATATTTATAATTAACTAAAATATTAATATCATTACAATTATTTTTATTAGAAAATCTAATTTTCCAATTTAAGTTTTCAAAATCAAAATATTCAGGATATATTTTTTTTAAATGATCTATTTCTTCTTCTGAAAATTTATTTAATCGATTTTTAATAAATTTATCTAATTCACAGTGATATATTTTTTCAAATATTTTTTTAGTATTAGGTTCTTCTAGTGATTTTTTAACTTTATTAAGTGTTTCATATGAATTATTACATAATGCAAGAGCTGTTTCTTCACTAACAAATACATATACTATTTTATCTATAATAAGTTTTGTGTGGGATGGTTCAGCATAATCCGGATAAAATTTACAAATATTAGTTACAATTTGTTTATAAAATTTTTGAACTTTAGTCATATAATCAAATATATCATCAGTTAAAAACATAATATCAATATCTGCTAATGCATAATATTCATTATAAAATCTTGATAATTTATCTTCAAATTTATTTATTTTATTAAAAAGTGACATTAATGGATGGTTTCTTTGTAAACATGCAGTCATAACACTACCACTAATTGCAATCTTATCTTTTTCAAACTCGACATTTTCAAAAATATTATATTTAGAATTATTTGTACAAAATATATTAAGTCTAGTTTTAAATTCTCCTAAATTACAAATACCATTATTAATTGGTGTAGGATTTTCATAATAATCAGGTATTCCACCTATATTATTTTGTGAATTTAAGTTTAAATCATTAATTAATATAGGCATATATGGATTTAATTTGGGATTAGATGCTAAAAAAGGAAAATATGGTAATTCAGAAGCAGTATTAATATCAAAAACAAAATCATCATCTTTTGATATATATGATTTTTTAATTGATTCATCAAAATAAAATTTCATCCATGCATATCCAATTAAATATCTAAATAGTTCAATATATTTTGTAATTGTATTTTTCATTAATCTTAATAAATATACATTATTTAATGCAAGATGACAATATCTTTTTGAAACAATTAAATTACAAAATAAAAAATATTGTTGTTTTTCATCTAACATATCAAACACTGCATTAATATCATCTTTTTTAATTTGTTTTTCATTAAAAACTGCATATTTAAAATTACCAGATAATAACAGTTTACTTGGATCAATATAATTTTTACTTTTATGTATATCTAATAAATAACATCCTAATTCTTTTAAAACAGTATTTGACAAATTAAATTTTCTATTATTAAAATATTCAGTTAAATCTATTTTACATTTATAATTATATGTCCAATAATTACTATCTTCAAAATTAATTAATTCATTAATTTTTTTATATGTTTTTACATTAGTAGTAGTACCTTTAAAATATGTATTCAGTGATAAAAATTTAAATAATTCTTCCAAATTATCTTTTTGTTTAAATTGTGATAAATATAATAAAATATTTTCATAATTAATATTTAAAATTAATAGACCTATATTTTTTTCATTAAGATTATAATTAAATATATTTATATCTTGTAAAACATTTTTTGATAAAAGTAATAACTTATTTTTATGATTTAAATTATTTATTATATTTATATTTGTTTTTACTAAAATTAAATTTTTTTTAAGTTCATTATAAATATTTTTATCAATATGGTATTTATAAATATCATTTGTTATTAGTTCTGTATCTTTACTACAAATTATGAATACATCACTATATTCATTATATAATTGTTTATTATCTATTGAATCATCATTTAATAAATTTAAGAAAGGGTTCACAATATAATCACTAGTATTCATTATTTTATAGGATAAATAGTAAAAATAATATTTATTCAATTTTTTTATAAAGTAAATTTAGTAGTAAATTTTAATATAATATTCATTTTCTTTTCTTATATAATCTTGTTTTATCATGTATTCTAGTGCATTTTCCAATATGTTTTTATCCATTGGAAATAACTTTATTTCTGAACTTATTATACAAAATAATTCATCAAATGTTTTTTCACCTTTTTTAAGTAAATGATTAATCCAAGTTGTAGTAATATCTTTACGACTATGAATAATATCATAGTTAATATCTAATACTATATTATCAGTTTTAATATTATAATAAGAAATTATTAAATTGGTATTATTAACATTTGGAGTTAATGTTAATATATTATTATTAATACAAAGTAATCCAGAATCAACTATTGAAAAAATAATTTGTTTAATATATTCATTATGATAATTTACAAATAATTTATTATTTAAAATATCATTAATATTTAATGAATCATTGAAATTAAATAATTCCAAAATAAATAATTGAATTGGTAACATTTTTAATGTATAGTTATTATATTCAACTTCAACTTCACCATATTGTAATAACCATAATAATTTCTTTTTATCATTAATTGTTTTATAAAATTTATTATATTTTTGAATAAAATTTAGTAAACCATTTTGATAATTTATATCTATATTAAATTTATCTAAAAAACCATTATTATAGTTTATATTCCATGCTTCATATGATGTTGTTATTAGGGTTGTTGTAAAATTTGATGCACCATATTTATTAAGATCTTCTGATGATGTAATATAATCTTTAATACATTGTTTAATTTTGTTGATTTCGCACACACCAAAAACTTGTATTAAACTTTCACATAATATATTTTCTATAGTTATTAATGTTTTTGTTGATAAAAGTCTTTTAATAAGTTGGTTATGATAGTTTTGAATAAATACATCTTTTTCTTTTAAATATTTAAGTAATAATATTAATTTATTAACAATTATATGATCACTAATTATATAACAATTAATAAATTCATTAATATTATTAAAAATACATTCATTATTAAATAATAAAAATATTTGTTCTTCAACAATTTTATAATCATTTAACATAACTATTAATTTTATAATTTTTATTGGATCTTTATTATCTTTTTCTTGTATTTTTTTTTGTATTTTTATTGAGATATCATTTTTAAGGGTATTTATTTTTTCTTTAAAAATTATGACATCAGTAATTTCTTTCCAAAAATTTTCAACTAGAAAATAAAAATCATCAAAATTATTTTCAATATTAATTAAAGTTTTAATTTTTTCTATATACACTTCTATTATTGGTTCAATTATATGTTCACTACTAATACCGATAAAATTATATGTTTTTTTTATTTTTGTAATATATATTGTTATTAATTTTATTTCATAAAGCAGTTTATTATTAATATTTTCTTTTATAGTTGGTATATTATTTTTTATTATTGATCCAATTAATTTTAAAAACCATATATAATTTTCATTATTATTTTCATTTATTATTTTTATATTTGTGAATAAAGTTTTTATATCTATATTTATATCACATGATAAAGTTAATAATTCAGTTTCAATAAAATTTACTAATATTTGATCTGATATAATAGTATTATGAAATAGATTAAAAAATATTGTTTTATCTATTTTAAAAATTGTATTTAAATAATTAATTTTATGAATATAATTTTGTAATATTTTATTTAAACTTTTATCAATACTAAAATCTCCTCTTTTTATTAAATTTTTTATATTTAATTTTAATTTTTTTAAATAATTCTTAAATAATTGTAAAATATCATTGTTTATATTTTCATTTTCAGTTGATGTTATTAGATATAAATAATCTGGATGTAAAATACTGATTTCAGATTCTAAATAATTTTCAATAAAATTTATTACTTGTGTTTTATAATCAAAATCTTCTTCTTTTTCTAACTCATGTATCACATTAAATTTATTATTTAAGAATAGTGTCATAATTATTATATTATTACTACAAATTAATAATATATCAATTTTTTTTATATTAAAGATATCTAAAAAGATCTTTAATATATAATGTATGTATAAAGGTGCCATATTGTCACTTGTTGGTTATGAAGAACAAAATACTGATTTAAGAAATATATCTAATTATAGCAGTTGTGATAAATTTCAAAACAATAAATTATTATATAAACATGATCTAAAAGATAGAGATTTATTATGTCCGGAATATTTACAGTTTATATTAAATCCAACATTAGATATAATAAATCTAAAAGAACATATTTATTATATATGTTTTCAAATGATTATAGGAGGTGTTCTTTATTTATCAATTCCATTAAGATTTATGATTGAAATTAACAATTATGAAATACTTGAAGATAAAATTTATATAAAAATTCCATTTAATCTATTTTTTGATGATTTAAAAATGATAGCATTATTTTATCATACTGTTGAATTTACACTAACTAATATTAATAATATTTTAATGGATTGTTCTATTATATCAAATAATATTTTATTAGATGATAAAATAAGAAAAGATATCGCTAATAATAATCATGAAAATTGGATTCTACAATTACAGTCTGAAGAAGTAATATCATCAACTGCTATAAATGATTTTAAATTTAAATTAAACTTTCAAGGATTACATAAAGGATTATTTATAGAATGTAATAATGTAGATAATATAACTGATTTAGAATTAATATTAAATGATAATGATAGACATATTTATAATCATTTTCTAGTTAAAAATAAATGTATAAAAATTACACAGCACTTATTATATTTTCCATTTAATTATAAAAAAACTTATTTAGATAGAACACATACAGGATTAGAAGGATCTATTAATTTTACTATGTTTAATGTAAAATTTAATGTGAAATGTAATAATCCTATTTATAAAATATGTGTTTATGGATTAGGTTCAAATAAATTTATAATTAAAAAAGGAATGGCAATGTTAAAATATAATCAAGATTTTAACAATTATCATAATTCTATTATTACAAATATATAATTAAAAAACGTAGGGATTATAACGGGGGGTATTATAATTAAATAATTTAACTATAAAATTTCCATTTTGTTCATTCATACCAGGTATAGTAACTTCATCACCATCTTCTAATTCTTTCTGATTTTTTGATTGAATTGGAATTTTATTTACATAACCTTCTTTTTCACTTCTTACAAAATATTCCCATTGACTAGATCTAGGAAATGTTGGTCTACCAAATAATTGAAATATTTTTTCATCAGATTTTCTTGTTACCATACCTAACTGTTGATAATTTTCTGGATAACCACGTGTTGGATAATTTGATAGTAAATTAAATGGATATTGATAAGATTGAACACGTCTTTCTGGTGCAACTAATGGATCATATAATACACTTCTATCCCTATTTTCTAAATATCTAAATAATGGTAAACGAGAATAATAAGTTGGATAACGAGAATAATATAAATCTCTCCAATTATATAAATTTGGTAAAAAATGCTCATTTGTAGTTAATGTAGTTGGTGTTAATAATATGAGTATTATAAAAGATAATAATAATACAATCATATTCAAACATTTGTTATTCATAATATGTATACCTAGATATTTTATATTATTTTATTAAATAATAAAAAGTACAATATTTAGTTTTTTCCTTATTTAAATATATTTTTAATGGTTTTATAAATAAAAATAAATCTTTTATTAAATAAGATGATAATGCTAAATGTATATCTAGTTCTATGTCACTTTCAATTGTAATTCTTGAATTTAATAGTTGAGATTTTATATAATAATGATCATAAGAATTACTTTTTGGTTCTAATTTTAAAGCATAATCTAATAATTTTCTTGATATTATAGTTTCACTTGCATTTAAAAAAGGTAATAACCATGCCCATAACCATATATTTGTTTGATTATCAAATAAACCTAACACTTCATAATACGATTCTAATAAAATATTATGTTCTTCCGTCATTATTGTAATTTTATCAGTTGATGATACCTCTATTATTGTATTTTTAATATATTTTTTATTTTTTTCATTTTGCTCATCATAATATTCTAATGACTTTTTTATTAAATCGCCAAAATCCATTTAATATTAACTATATATTTTAATTTTAATTAAACAAATTAGTAATTTAATAGAATACATTCCACACGCAAAAATTTAAATTTATTATATATTAATTTAATTGCTTATAAAATTCAATAACTTTTGGATTAGCTTGAATTCTATTAAATTTAATATTTTCAATAAATAATCCATCTAATGATTTTACACGTGATAATGTTACATATACTTGTCCAAATTCAAATATACTATTTCCAATATCAGTATATACATAATCTAATGTTGCTCCTTGTGCACGATGTATTGTAATTGACCATGCTAATATTAAGGGTAATTGCAATTTATGAATATTTGGGTCTTTTTTATTTTTTATTTCATCATTTAATGACCATTTATATGGTATTATTTTTTTTATTATACCATTACTAAATTGAATTACTGGAAAACCATCTTCAAATTTAATTATTTTACCTACACTACCATTTGCTAGATTATCATCAATGTTATTAACTGTTAACATTACTTGTGTATCTATTGTTAATTCTATTGTGTCATTTATGTCAACTACTTTATTTATCATATCTTTATATTGTTCTTTGTATTCATCTTTTATATTTTGATATTCAAAAGTTGATTTAAAAATATATGTTTTATGTTTCTCTTTTAATAAATTTAATTTTGTATTATTATAATTTTGTACCATATTTCTTTTTGAATATAAATGAGTTGGTTCAATTAATAATGTTTGTGTATCTTTATTAACACATAAATTTAATGTTGATTTAACTTCATTATCAACTATACCTAGCCTAATTTTATTTAATACATTTTGAAATAGTGTATTACTTTGTCTAATTATTTCTGTAAAATAAAAAGTTTTATCTATTATATTAGACCATGTTTTAGATTCAAAACAAAAATTTGTACATGTTACTGGCGGTAATTGTAAAAAATCACCACTTAATATAAGTTGAATTCCACCAAATTTTTTTTCAGTTTTTCTTACTTTTCTTGCTATACATTCTAATTTATCAAACAAGTCTGGTTCTAACATTGATATTTCATCTATAATTAAGACTTTTGTTAAAATCCATCTTTTTTTTAATTTTTGATTTTTTAATATTTTATCAATATAAAACTCATTAGATTTATTTCCAAGACCTATACCTGCATAACTATGTAATGTTATACCATTTATTAATAATGCTGATATTCCTGTTGTACTTGTAACATATATCTCATCATCATTGTAGTTTTCTTCTAAAAATTTCTTTATTAAAAATGTTTTACCTGTTCCACCTGGCCCTGTTAAAAACACATTTATTCCATTATTTATACATTTTAACGCTTCTTCTTGTTGTTCTGTTAAAATCATTAAATATTATAATATATATCGAAAATAAAAAAATATCAATTTTTATAATAAACTATAATTTATAATATATTATATAATAACGTGTATTTCTATTTTATCATTAGATAAAATGAAAAGTTATTTATTATTATACAATTTTCATCATATAATAACGTGTATTTCTATTTCATCATTAGATAAAATGAAAAGTTATTTATTATTATACAATTTTCATCATATAATAACGTGTATTTCTATTTTATCATTAGATAAAATGAAAAGTGTTTTATTATTATACAATTTTCATCATATAATAACGTGTATTTCTATTTTATCATTAGATAAAATGAAAAGTGATTTATTATTATACAATTTTCATCATATAATAACATGTATTTCTATTTTATCATTAGATAAAATGAAAAGTGTTTTATTATTATACAATTTTCATCATATAATAACATGTATTTCTATTTTATCATTAGATAAAATGAAAAGTGATTTATTATTATACAATTTTCATCATATAATAACATGTATCTCTAAATAATTATTTATTAAAGTTTCTATAATTATTAAATATAATATAGCCTCAAAAATAAATTAGTAAATGAGAAGTTGATAAATTCATATTAGATTTTAATCCAAATAATGAATTTTTAGTAATATATATATATTACTATTATAAATATATGGAAATAATTTTTTATATATATTTTATATAGTTAAAGATTAGCAATTTAACAATTAATTAAACAATTTTTTTTAATATTTAATATTAATTTTTTTTGTAATGTTTTCAATTTCATCAAATGGATCTATTTCAGTATTTACAGGGGATGTCTTTTTTGACGTTGTACCAATTGATTTTTTATAAAGACAATTATCACAATTATCACACATTTTAGGAGCAGTTTGACCAAAATAATTTAAAATATATCTACGTCTACAATTTGTTGTTTTATAAAAATCACATATTTTATATAAATTATTTATTCGTGTATTTAATAATTTAGGATTTGTAATTTCTTTTTGTAACATGGATTTAGTTCTCATAAAATTAGCCATATCAAAATATAATATTGTTTCACATGGTAAACCATCTCTACCACCTCTACCAATTTGTTGATAGTATTCTTCAATAGAAGAAGGACAACCAAAAATAATAACACATCTAACAACTTGATCAATTCCCATACCAAAAGCAATAGTGGAAATAATAACTTTAATATCACCCTCATTAAAATCAGTTTGTACTTTATCTCTAATTTTTTTACTTAAACCAGCATGATAATGTGATGAACAATTTTTAATATTATTATTAATTTCTCTAGATAATTCTTCTGTATCTGCTCTACTATTAACATAAATAATAATTTTATCATTTTGATATTTATTGATATAATCTCTAACAATTAGCCATTTATCAACATTACTCATTATATTTACACCATCTTTATTTTTCATAGGATATCCTTTTTTATTATATTTTTGTTCTTTGTCCATTTCTTTACATTTTATTAATAAATTAGGTCTGTCAAAGCTAGCACTAACAATAACAGGATTATTTAATTTTAATAATTGATGTATTTCATTAATTACTTGTGTTTTAGCTGTTGCAGTTAATGCTAAAATAGGTATTTGTGGAAATTCTTCACGAATATATTTAAGTTTTAGATAATTTGGTCTAAAATCATGTCCCCAACTACTAATACAATGACTTTCATCAACAGCAATAAAACCTAACATATTTTTTTCAGATAATGCTCTTGCTAAATCTAATCCATCACCTTCAACCAAATATTCAGGACTCATATATACTATTTTAATATCACCATCAATAATTTTAAAAATTTCATCTTGTTTATTAATATTATTACAATGTAATGTTGCAACAGTAATTCCAACTTTTTCTAAATTATCTTTTTGGTCTTCCATTAAAGATATTAGTGGAGAAATAACAAACATTGTTTTTTTTGTTAATAATGGTGGTAATATATATGTCATTGATTTACCATATCCAGTTGGTAATAAACCAATTACATCATTACCTTTTAAAAAAGAGTTAATAACTTCAATTTGTTTATCTTTTAATTCAGTAAATTTAAAATATTTTTTTAAAATTTTTGTTGCTTTATCTGTCCATAGCATAATTTAAATGTCAATATTTTATTGATATTTAAATTCAGTTTTTTATGAGCGTGTTTTAAATATTGATAAAACATCTCTAGATGCTTCTATACCACCAATTACTGCACCATATGATTTACTACTTCTAATTAAAAATAAATTAACTATTGATGCAATTAATAATATCACTACTATACCAAGTATAATTAGTGCAATATTTGATGGTTTAATAAAAGAAATAATATGATTTTGTGGTGCATTTTCTTCATAATATATAGTTGTATTGCCAACTAATGGTTTGTTTTTTGTATTTACTACTATTTGAGGTATTACATATTTTTTATCTTTTGCTTCATATTCACTTAAATATGTACAATCTGGTTCTGGTGCATTAATACTACAATCATCTAATGGAATATTATTTGAATAATGTTTAAAAGTAACTTGTGCATTACTTGCTTGTAAATAATTTTTCTTTTCAAGATACATATATAAATAACTAAACCCTACACAAATACAACATAAAATAATTAATAAAAATCCATATTTTATTGTACTATATAACTGTAACCCTGAACTTAAATCATCCATTATTATATTAAATTATAAAAAATTTAAATATTTATAAATTAATCACTATCTGAATCATCATCTGAATCATCATCAACTATATTTTTTTTTGATGTTTGTTTTTTCTTTGGTAAGTCATCATCGCTATCATCACTATCACTACTATCATCACTATCGCTAACATTTTCTAATATTTTTGATGAAATAGTATTTTTATTTGTAGAATTTGTAGTTTTTTGTTCAATTACATTGTCAACTTTAGGTTGACAATTTTCAATCATTTTATACATTAATGTAACAAACTCATTTTTTTCTATTTCTAATTTATCACGTTTATTATTTAGTTCTTCAATCTCTTTTGATAATGTATACCATCTTTCCTTTAATTTTAGAAATTCTGGATTTGTAATTGCTGATACTTTATTTTTTTCATATTCTTGATTTTGTCGTTGGGTATATTCTTCAAAATCTACATCGCTATCAGATTCATCTTTTTTAGTTGTCTTTGATTTACTTTTAGTTTTTTCTGTATCATTATTTTTAGTTTTACTTTTACTATTTTTTTTTGTTGATTCTAATTCTGTATGTTCTTCTTCTATTACATCTAATTGTGCTTTAACTTCTTTACTTTTACCTTTAGTTTTACTTTTAGTTTCTTTTTTACTAGGGCCTTCTGGTTGTTCTTCTACTTTTTCAGTTTCAGTAGGTTTTGTTTTTCCTTTAGGTTTTGTGTCTTTTAATTCAGTTATTTTTTTCTCAGTATTTTTACTTTTTCCTTTTGGTTTAGTATCCTTAACTAGTGTTTCATCAACTTTAGAACTTTTTGTCATAATATTAAAAGTAAGCTTTCAATTAAATTATAAATCAATTTTTTTCGGTATTAAATTTCTTAAATATATAGTTTAATATTAAAAACAGTACTAATTTAATTAAAATAATAGTATAATAGTTTAATTTTTTTTGTAATAAATATACATTAAATTCATAAATATTAACTAAAAAAAATAATAATGAAAATATAAATAAATTTTGATAATTATATTGTTGTTTTTTTAATTTTATTTTTTTATTTTTTTTTAAAGGCACGTATTGTGATGTTTTCTCTATTATAGGTGTATTTAATTCAGTATAAAGTCTATTACGTAAAATATTATACGATTTTTCATCATCTAATTCAGTTTTTTTTTTCCTAAGTGTATTAATAGGAGTACTCAGTTCTTTTTCATCAAAATTAAACTCATCCATTATATATTCACTTAGATTAAATATTTTATACGAGCTTTTTCTAAAATTCTATATTTATTTTTAATTTTATCTCTTCCATACTCATCTTTTTCATCAATCAACCATTCTTTTAAAGGTTCATATGGTGATTGAAAGTAATCAGATAATTTAATTATTGTATTTACCTCATTTAATGTAATATTACCTCTATATTCATCACTAATCATTGTAAAAATTATACATTTATAAATTGGTTTATTTAATAGTTTTCCACAAATATAATTATTTACACCTTCTAATTTTTCATACCAAATATTAATATTATGTTTTAAAAATGGTGTTTCAAATTTTAAAAATTTATCATCAAAAAATTCTTTAGCATAATCTTCCAAGTTACCTACAATATTAACTTGAGACCATTCACCATCATAAATAACTACAGAAGTATTAACTCTTTTTTCTAATATTTCTTTAATATCTATTTTATTCATATTAACAAAAATGTTTTTTTCATTATTAATAGGTAAATATGTTTTAAAAAGTATAGCATTTCCATAAACAGTTTCACCATTTGTAATTAATAATGTTGCTAAATCATTTTTATTTTTTACATCTTTTTTAACATTATTAATATATACCATTTCATAAATATATTCTTGAAATTCTGCAATAATTTGTGTTTCAATCATCGCATCTGAGTTTTCATTATATGTATTAACATCTAATGAATCTACTACATTATTAAGAAAATCTTCAGGTTTAGTAGTAGTAGTTGAATATATATTTAAATTTAAAATATTATCAATATAGTTTAAATCTGTCCAAATTAAAGATTCTAAACTATTTAAACCTATTTTAATATAATCAAATGTGTCTTTATTTTCAAAATTTAATTGTTGATCATTGATAGCAATACTATTTTTAAAGTTTTTAATAATTTCTTCTTCCATATATTTATTATATATTTATCTTTTTATATTTAATTATAATGTTCGTTTTTATATTTAATATTTAATTATAATGTATTATTATCCATATTATCTACAATTTATGAATTTATTATCATTTACACATTATAATCATATTGATGAAAATGATAATAATATTTCTGATAAACCAATTAAGTTATGGTCTATTAGTCGATGAAGTTATCCTAAATATAAAGGTACTAAAACTTTTACAGCAACATATAATTATTACACCAAAAATTATGAATTTAATGAAACTAGATATAAATCATATAATGATGTTATAAATGCTGCATTAAAAATATAAATAATATTTACATCCTTAAAGATTTAACACTTTTAAGTATTATAAAGATATGTTACAAATAAAATGTATGAGCACAAAAGAATTAATAAAAGATTTTTATGAAAAATTATGGACGTTATGAAATCATCAAGAATACGGAATGTTTAAGGAAACATATGAAGATAGATTTAACGAACTATTATCAGATTCAATCAAAATATTAGAAAGTCAAATATCTTTGGAAAAAAGAGTAGAAATAATGTGTTGGCAATTTTGGATAGTAGGAAATATGTCAGGACAAAAGTTAAAAGTGAATAATGAAATAACACCAGTGTTAAAAAAAATATAATAATTATTTCAAATATACACTAGTATTAATATTATTTATATTTAAAAAAATATTAATATTACTATTAATGTTTGAGTTTTTATATAAAAAAAATCTGAATGAAATAATAATTACTAAAGAAGACATAATAAATAAAAATTTATGTTTAGAAAGATTTCTTGATTCACTTAAAGACTATTATTTTAATGGTTTTTCAATGCCTTATATTATAAAAGATAATAAACGTTATGTTGTGTGGTGTAAAAATACTAGAAATATATTAGTTGTTGATATTGATGATTTCATGTATATACTTCATAAATTTACAAATTGTTTATTTATTTTTAAGTTTACTGAAAATAAAATAAATATAAATTTTGTATATAGTGAAAATAATATAATTAAATAAATTTCTTAGTCTTTATTTATATTGCTAAATAATCATATACACTACTAATTTTTTCAGCATGTTTAACCTTCACTGCTGTATTACTAAAATATTTATTAATATTATTTTCATATGGTAAAAAAGTATCCTTATCAACATAATATAAAAATCTTTTTTTTTTAAGTTTATTTAAACTATTTTCTTTAATTTCTTTTAAAGAAATAGTAGGTGTATCATTTTCAGTAGTAATTATTTTTTCAATCTCATCATCTTTAAAATCAAATGAATCAATTAATGCTAATTCTTTTTCACTATATGCAACGATTGGTGTATTTTGTGGATAAATTTTAGAATCAACATTATAAGGATCTCTTAAACAAATCCATAAACCATTATTATTTTTAATATTAGTAGTAGTTTTTAATATATTAATAATTTCATTTAAAGTTTTACTAATATATTTAATTTTCAAATATGAATTAATTATATTTTCTTTTTTTTTTTTAATATTTTCAAAATTAATATATTCTAATGGATATAAACCATTAATAATATGGTGTTTATTCATTTCTAAATTATTTTCTATTGTCATTTTAACATCTTCATTTATATCAGAATTTATAATAAAATTATTAGAAGTATTTAAATTTATTTTTTTTGAAATATTTTTATAATGATAGTTTAATCCAATTAAAATATTTTTTTTACTTTTAGATGATTCAGCTATTATTTTTTCAATAAATTGTGTTTCCCAAAATTGTGTAATTTGTTTGTCAATTTCTTTATATTTATCATTTTTTGTATTTTTTAATTTTTCATATTTTAAATATAATTTATCAAGTCTTTCATCAGAAATTACAGTATTATTAATTTTATCTAAATCTATAATATTAAATTCTAATTTAAAATCTTCTAAAAATGTTTTTTTATCCTTACTATTTAAATTGACAATATGACAAATATAATTAAAATTTTCCATATTTTTTTTTATTATTATTATATATAAATAAAATGTCTAAGATATTATCACACCAAAACTCATTATATAATTTAGACAATAATTTCCCTACCAATACTAAATTAATTAAAGTTACTAAAAACTCTAAACCTATACTAATACCTTCGCCTACTTACACATTATCTAATGATAGTTTTGATAAACTTTTTTGTTTTGATTTACAAATTACTACTAAAAATAATAAATATAAATCTTTTTCATGTTATAATACTAAAGAATATGCTAATTTAATTAAAACTTCCCATAAAATTGAATTTGATAATTTAGATAAATATGAAATTAATGTTATACATGGCGATACTTCATTTAAACTTAAAGGTTCTATTAATAATGATATGTCTAGTTTCGTTGATAAAAATGATAATTTATTTATTGAGTTTAGTCAAGATGCAGTAGGTCATACTGATTGTACGTGTTATTTCTTAAAGAAAAATATAAATTTTTTATGTATTTCACCTCCAAATTAAAAAAAATATATAAGATATTATATTAATATAATGACTGAAGTTTATAACATTAATAGTCAAAGTAAATATACATATAAATTAGTTGAACCTGAAAATCAAATGTTTGTTTTTGAAATTCTTTTAAAAAAATTTAATCAAAAAAATAAATTTATTCGTAAAACTAAAAAACATAAAAGAGGTAATATAATATCAAGTGGCGATAATATATTATTTAGTAATATAAAAGAATTTAAATTAACTGCCATTGATGTTAACAATCCTACAGTAGAAATTATCGTTAATATTAATTTAGATCATAATAAAAAATCATATATTTTTAATAATTCTCATATTTCTCTTGAAATTTTCTCAAATACTAATTTTCTCGAATGTAATTATAATATTATAAATTAAAATATATTAGTTTAAAAATAAATTAATATATTTTTATATTTAATGGCTGATATTAACGAAGCTTTTAATTGTTTTAATTCCAATGATAAAAATTATCAAAATGTTGATTATTTTTTTACACAAAGAAATATGAAGGAAAACCATGAATATTTAGATAAAAATATGAATAGGAAAAATAAAAAGGTTTCTATTGTTTATAATTTTTTAGCAATTAATATTCCTATTAATAATGAAAAAAATGAGTTTATTATTGAAATTGAAATTTTTGGTGATTCTGGATATCATTATAAAGGAGTACTTAACTCTTTTAATAGTATTGTTCCTAGTATTATGATTCCACTTAAAGGTGATAAAAAAGTCTTTATACATGCTGAATGTAAAGAAACAAATATTGAATCACCTATTAATAAACATTATATGTGTTTTATTGATGTTCCTAAACGATTTCAATCAATTGATGAAAATTTAATTATTCATGATGACAATGATACAAATACCGCTAGTGATAAAGTTGTTTAAATCTTTATATTTTTATTTTTTTCTAATAATTTCTCAAACATTTTTATATAATATTCTGTTACATCATTTAATACATCTAATAATTTACCTCCTTCTTTTAATTCATAATGAATTAATACTTTTTCTTCTAATGGATGTGGTACGTTATAACCTGCAAATTTAATATCTTTATGTTTTTTCATACCATGTGATATTAAATTCCCCATTGTATCATCCTCGTTCATTATTAAAATTTCTCCTTTTAATTTTTTATTATCTATTGTATTTGTTATTGGTTTAAATATATTTTTTAATTTATCAATCAAGTTTATTAATGCTACATGTATTATTCTCTTCTCATTTATTAATCCTCTTGATTCTACTATAAAATCATAGTTTGTTTCACTTAACTCTTTATAATAACATACTGATACAACTGAATATATCGCATTTTGTTTTTCTATTCCTACACTTGTAATTACAGAAAATGTTATTGTTTGATTTGGTTGTAGTTTTACCAATTGTATTGGAATTTTATATGGTGAGTCTATTTTTTTTTCGGCATAGTAAAATTTCGCATGATCTGTTGTTACTGACATCACGTCTTTTTCAGTTGATGTATAATCTACAAACATTGTTAACTGTTTTAGTGTTGATGAATTTAAATTTAATATTTCTGGATTTAAATCTATATCATCATTTATATTTTCTTCTTCATATATTGTTTCTTCTATTAATGATTTCTTCTTTGGTACATAGATTTCTAGATTATTTTCTATTCCTAACACAGGTATATTATTTATTCTTAATTTTAAATAATTATTATTAAATATTGTTGTATTTTTTTTAAAATTAAATTCTGTAAATGCATAATTTGGTATATATGTTAATATTGCCCTTCTTATTGTATTTATTATAACATAATCTATATCTTTACCACTAATATTTATTGTCATACATGTATTACCATAGGTTGGATCGTAGTTTTTTAAATTATACTCTATATCTTGTATTTTGTTCATTATATTATAATATTTATTATTATTTTTTTTTTAATTCAATTTTTTTTATAAAATAATCTTAATAAAAATACAAACACTTGTAAACCAAGTTTTTATATATTAGTTTAATATTTATAAATTATATATACATTATTAATGATTATATTATTTCATTCAGAAGAATGCAAATTTTGTGTTAAACTACTTGAATATATTAATAATAATAACTTAAATGATTTTTTTAAATTTATTAATATTGACACATTAGAAGTTATACCTGAACATATTACTATTGTTCCTACTGTTATCGATTCTAGCATTGAAGCTCCTTTAGAAGGTAAAAAAGCATTTGAATATGTTGTTAATCATAAATATTTTAATCATCCTACTAATAATGTTGATTTCTGGATTAAAACACCGCTTCCTAAACCAACAATAGAAGAAGATAAACGTGCATTAGATAAAACTGTTATTACATTTTATACTAATTTAGATGATGCTAATAAAAATGCTATAGTAAAACCACAATTAGATAATAATATTAAAAAACAAGTAAAACAAGTTTATTATAAATCAGTTACTAAACCTACCATTTCACCAATTGTAAAAAAGCCAATTATTGCTAAAAATAATATAGTTAATTCTAACAATAAAACAGATTCTAATGATAAATCTGATTCTAATGATAAACCAGATTCTAACAATAAATCTGATTCTAATGATAAAACAGATTCTAATGATAAACCAGAATCTAATGATAAATCTGATTCTAATGATAATATAAAAACAAATAATCAAACACTTATTAATAATAATTTAAAAAAAAATATGGCTCTTATGAGATTAAGAAGATAAATATTAAATATCAAATTCTAATTTTTTAGTAATTTCAATATAGTCTTGCCTACTAAATTGATTTATATTTTTAATTAATATTTTTTCATAAATATTAGAATAACCTTTAATTTCTTGTTCTTGTTCAAATGTATATTTCCATTTGTAACAATGAATTATAGATTCATCATTTTCTTTTAACACTAAATATAAAGACCATAAATGATAATCAGATACAGAATCATCTAATTGTTCTTCAACATATATTAAATCATTAATATTATAAGTTTTAATAATTTTTTTTGCATATTTTGTAAGCATATATAATAAAATAATGATTAATTATTTAAACTTTCAAATTTTTTTATTCTAATATAATTTCACAATATTTATCATATGATTCAATATTTTTTATAGTATGTGTTTTATTATCAAGCATCCAAATTTGATTACTTAATTTTTCTATCATTTCTGGTTCATGTGTTATTAAAAGTATACCTCCTTTAAATGTTTCTAAACTTTCTATTAATGTTTCAACCGTTTCTATATCTAAATGATTAGTTGGTTCATCAAGAAGTAATATTTGTGGTCTTTCAAATATTAATTTAACAAATGAAACTCTTGCTTTTTGTCCTCCAGATAATTCACCAATTAATTTATTGTGGGCTTGAGGTTCTAATTTTATTTTTCCTAAATAGGATCTAACAAGTTCATGTTTTAATATATTTTTACCAATTATATCATTACTTGGTACATAATCAAGTAAAAAATCAATAGGTGTTTTATCAAAAGGTAATTGTTGATCAAAATGCTGATTATAATAACCTACTTTAATTCCATTTAATATATTAATTTCTCCATTATTTGGCTTAATTTCACCTTTAATTAGTTTTATTAATGTTGATTTTCCACAACCATTTAAACCTACTAATGTAATTCTTGAATCCATACTTATACCTACAGATATATTGTCTAATATTTTTTGTTTACCATCATAAGAAAAAGATACATTATCTAATTTTATTACATTTGTACTATATTTTCTAGTTTCAAAAAATTCAATCTTTACATCATAATCTTTTTCTGGTCTTATTACTTGATTCTTTTTTATAAATTCACTTAATTTATCACCTGTTAACCCTTTTTTTTTTTGTTCTTTTAATTTTTTATCAAATTTTTCATATTCTTTTTTCATTTCTATTAATTTTTTATTAAATGCACTTTTAAATTTATTATAATTACCCCTATAACTTATTAATTTTTTATTTTCTATATTTAAAATATAAGTACATACATTATTTATAAAACCTATATTATGTGATACAATTAATGCTATCTTCTTCCATGACTGTAAATAATCAGCTAACCAAATTATTGCTTCTAAATCTAAATGATTTGTTGGTTCATCTAATAATAATAAATCTGGTTCTAAATATAATGATCTTGCTAATGATAATCTCATTTGCCAACCACCACTAAAAAGATTACTTGGTGTTTCTAACATTTCTTGTGTAAATCCTAATCCTATTAATATTTTATTTATTAATGCTTCTTCTTTATCCGGATTAAAACTGTCCAAACATGTTTGAGCTTCTACTAATTCATTATATTCTTCTTCATTATAAGTTTCAGAAACATTAAATTTTTCTTGTAACATATTTACACGATCTTGATAATGTTTTAATTTTATATTTGAATCAAAAATAAATTGTAATGGTGTTCTTTCATCAAGTATTAATTCTTGTTCTACATATAATATTTTCAATTTATCATCATTACATAATGATTTAAATTGTTTTAATAATGATGTTTTTCCATAACCATTTTTCCCAATTAAACAATAACGTTGTCCATAATTTATTGTTAATGAAGCTTCTTCAAATAAGGTTTTATTATTAACACCTAAATTAAAATTATTTATTGATAATGTATTCACATTATATGTAAAATTTTCGTATATAAAATTATATGGATTCATTAATCTTCAATATAATTTTATAATTGATTGGTTTTTCAATTTTTTATAAAATAATTTTTATAGTACTATTTATAGTCCTGTATGTGGTACTGTTATTTGTGGTAAATCTGATTGTAATATTTCTGGATATAATTTATTAATATATATTGCTATTAATTTTGTATGAACTACATCACACTTATCTGATATTTTTTTAAAGTTTTTAAGTTCGGTATAATCATTAACACCATTATTAACTATCCAATTAAACATTAATTTACGTTGTCTTAATAATGCACATACCTGTTCAACATCTATTGATTTCAAATAATTATATACATCTTTAATTCCAAACATTACTTTTGTTTGTTCTGTTGCATTTTTACTTCTTAATTGAAAATATAATCCTCTTAGAGCAAATAATATATCCTTATATTCTTTTGGTAAAATTTGATAAAGTGCTGAATTTAAATGTTCATTTGTTTTTAAATTCCATAATGATTTAAATAATTCAAACAATTCTGATGTTAATACTTTAAAAACTGCATCTACTACACCAATTGTATCAAACTGTTCTGTTGAATTATATGGATTTACAATTTTATCAAAGTTTTTATGAATATTATGATTATTAATATATTCTTTTAATTTTCCTGTTTGATACAAATATATATATCCTTTATAAATATTAGATACCGGTCCATTTGCCTTTGAAAATTGATATGATAAATTTTGTAATTTTAAAAGATAATATTCTCCATTAATATTTAACTTTGTTACTACCCCTTCACTTATAATATCAGATTGTATTGTTTTATTTTCTTCATCAAATTCTTCCATATCAATTTGTTCTGGTAAAAAGATATGTTTAAATTCTGGTAATTCATAATCTAATATTTCTTCTTGTGTTACATTATCTCTAACAAATGCTAAACATAATTTCCCATAATTTTCACCATATATTGTTTCATATTTTACTATATTTTCTAAATTATGATGAATTAATACAAAATAATATCCTTTTGTTTTATCTAATTGTAAACAAAAATTTTCAAAACTTAAACCTTCCTTTTCAAGAACATCATTAAACATATCACGATGTGTTCTACCATTCCACACTGATACTGCGGAATCTAAACATCGTCGTGTACTTAAATACCATTTATCATTATAATTAAATAATGACATTAAACTTCCTTCATAACATCTATAAAATGTTGGTTTTAATGAACTATTATTAATTAATACTTGTTGTGCTTCTCGATTACAAACAGGATTAGTACAACTATATGATACTACCGTAAAATTTGTTGTTTCCACTACTAATGATCTACATTCTCTTTCTAATTTTGTTGATGTTGTCATATCATATTTATGATAAACTAGTAATAAATTTTCATTCTCATAATATTTACTCATTATGGAATGTTTAAATAATTCTGTTTGTACAAGTTCGACATTTATTTGGGTGTTTGATGTTTTTAAATCACTAATAAATTTGTTAAAATGTATAATTGGTCCAGCCATAATTCTATTGATTTTATCTCTTTATGTATAATTTATTCAATTTTTTTATTAAAATTATTATTTAGTTTTATTTTTAGATCTTCTAGTGTTATTAATTTATTCAAACTAATTTTATCTATTTTAATGTCTTCTTTATTTATTATCCAATCTGATTTAATAGTAGTTGAATAATCAGATTTTATGCCTAATCTTTCATATTCTTTATATTTATTACAATTATACCATTCATTATATCTTAATTCAAATTTATCTTCATCAAAAATGAATATTGTATATCATCATAATTATTTTCTATTTCTATCCATTCAATTAATTCTTCAATATATTTTTTTGATTTTTTATAATCTATATTTGATCTAAAAAATAATTCTTAGATAAAATATTATTTGGCATAACATATGTTATTTTATAATGTATAAATGCTATCCCTGTCACTTTTCCAAAAGATATATTTATTGTGTAATCATTTAATTTTTTTATATAACTTTTTTCTAATATTACACATTTTGGTAAATATTCTTTATGTGATTCATTTTTTTACCTCGAATATATCATTATCAAATAGCCAAATACAATTATCACCTGAATTATCATCATATATTTATTTTCCCAAATAGGAAAAATATTATAAACTTTTTTTTAAATAAATTAATTTCACTATATGATATTGTGTTTGTAATCCATTTATGAGCAATATTTATATACATTTTTAATATGTTATTAAATAATTATATTTTTAAATAAAAAAAATCTAAATTATTATATAATGCAATTTTTTTCTTATTCGCCTAAAAATACAATGGTATTATCTGATGAAGAATATAAATCTATTGTAAATAGTGTAACTTCTATTACAGAAAGTTTAGAACAACTTGACTTACAAAAATTATTATCACCAACTGAAACAGAAGTTAATAATACTACACCTGTTGTTAGATCTAGTTTATTAAACCCCACACTTGGTCCATCATATGGTCCTAGTTCTGGTCCATCATATGGTCCTAGTTCTGGTCCATCATATGGTCCTAGTTCTGGTCCATCATCTGGTCCTAGTTCTGGTTCAAGTTCAACAGTTAAACATAATTCTAGTTTTGCAAAAAAATGTTTTTTTGATTTAAAAAAATTTTTATTAACAAAAAATATTATTGATAATAATCATAATGTTTTAAGAGTAATGTTAGAATCTGAATTTGTAGAATTATTAAATCAAAACCATCATACTGAAAAATATATTATGGATTGTTTAAATGAATTAAATGTTAAAGTTGAAAAAACACAAAGATCTAATGCTTTAGTTAAAATGACAAAATGTAAAAATAGTAGAAAATTTATTAAAACATTAATAGATAATAAAAAAATGGATAATAATTATAATGTTTTAGATAGTGAAATATCATACGTACTTTATAATGAATTAATTACAAATCAAGATAAAACAGCTATCGATGAGTGTTTGGATGCATTTAGATTTAATGTTGCAAATCATTTACCAACATTTAAAAATTTAAAAAAATTTTCAGATTCATATAATGATGGTATAATTGAAGAAGAAAAAAGACTTAAAAGGTTGTATAATAATCAATTAATAAAAGAGAAAAAAAGGAAAGATAATGAATTGTATTATAATCAATTAATGAAAGAGAAAAAAATGATAGAGGAAGACGAAAATAATGAAATGTATAATAATTTATTAATGAAAGAAAAAAAAATTATAGAGGAAAAAGAAAATAATGAAATGTATAATAATTTATTAATGAAAGAAAAAAAAATTATAGAGGAAAAAGAAAATAATGAAAAGTATAATGATCTATTAATGAAAGAGCGAAAAATTATAGAGGAATACGATAATAATGAAAAGTATAATAATCTATCAATGAAAGATGCTAAAAGAAATAGTAAATTTAATTTTTCACAAAAAGAAACTGTGCCAATAAATTTTGAATCCCCTTCAGTAAAATATTTACAAAATAGTGAAAACTATAATAATGTTCCAACTGAACCATCACCATTTGCATCAACTGAATTAAATCAACTAGTTAATAATTCAAATGAATTAAATTTAGTACCAAGTTCTAATTCTAGTTTAAGATCTAGTTCTAATTCTAATTTAAGATCTAGTTCTAATCCTAATTTAAGATCTAGTTCTAATCCTAATTTAGACACAAATGTTAGAAAACGTGTTTCATGGGAACAAAAATACTTAAAATACAAAAATAAATATTTAGCTCTTAAAAAAAAAATAGAAAATTAAAATAATCCAATACCTACAATTTTTAAAATTCCATTATCTTTTCTACAAATTAAAATTTTACTATTATCTTCAATACAAGCTGGTTTTAATAAAGTGAATGTAAAATTTTCTTTATTTACTTTAGCAAGTCTACTTTCTACAGAAACATTGCCTATTTGTAAAAATATAGTATCCCCATTTTTTGGCTCCCACTTACCATCAAACTCATCCAACTTTTTATATTTTAATTTTACTTCATGATATACATTAGGTAATGTTCCAGGTTTACCCATTACATTACCACTTAACATATCATTTTTACAATAATATGGATCTATTTCTGTTCCTATTCCAATTAAACCACCGGGTACTACTTTATTAAGTATATTACCATCAGTTTCTAATGATACTATTTTTGTTATTATTGATTGACATACAAATTTACCATCTTTACCTTTAGATAAAATTCCAGGTTTAATTTCTACAGTATCATGTATATTTAATTCACCATTTATTAAACTACCACCAATTACACCACCATTTACGTCTTGCCATGATGTTCCAGGCTTATTTATATCAAATGATCTTGTTATTCTAAAAAATGTATCATTATTTGTAGTGGGTTCATGTGGTGGAAAAACTTCCATCATTGCTTTTAATAAATATTTTAATCCTAATTTTTTATTAAATGATGTTGGAATAATTATATATGGTTCTATTTCTAATTCTTTTAATAAATTATCTAATTCTTTTTTTCGTTCAATTGCAACTTCCTTAGTTATTAAATCTAATTTATTAAAACATATTATTAATTTATCAATATTTGCCATTTTTGATGCTATCAAATGTTGTCGTAATTGTGGTTTTTTATTTATTGGCTCAGCAGCAGATATTACTACTACGGATCCCTTCATTAAACTTAATGATCCCATCATGGTTAATATTAATTCAGCATGTCCTGGACAATCTACAAATGATATATGATTTACTAATTCACTATCTGTATTACAATATTTACATAATAAATTTGTTTTATCAGATGATGATGAATCATATTCTTCACATGATTCACAATACCATATTTTTAAATTCGCATATCCAGGTTTAATTGTAATATTTCTTTGTTTTTCTGAACTATGTTTTTGTGTTTTTATACCAGTTAATTGATAAATCATTGTTGATTTACCATCTGATACACTTCCCAGTGTACCAATATTCATATTAGGTTGATAAGTTAAATTCATACTATATAGACCTTATACTTATTTAAATATATAATTCAATTTTTATTAATAACCAGTTAAATAACTATTACAAGATGGATAAATATCATTATATCTACAATAAGAATAAGGATTATTATAATCACAACAATAATTTGGTAAAATATAATATGGTCCATTATAATAATCATACCAAAATTGATTAGTATAACCATCATAATAATGATTATGATAATGATGATGATTATTATTAGGTCTATGATTATCATTAGGTCTATGATTATCATTAGGTTTAGGATTGTCTATTGGTCTATGATTGTCTATTGGTCTATTATAAACAATCTTGTTTTGTCTTCTAGCAAATGTAGCAGGTTTATTATAATAACCAGTAAATAATTCATCAGTAGAATTAATAAATACAAGTAACCATAATATTACTAATAAAAATAAAATTATGACGTTCATATATAATAAAATAGAAATAATAAAACGAATTTAAAAATAAAAAATCTAATTTAAAGTATAAATTATAATGGAAAATAACTATATTTTAGATGATGATGAAGATCCTAATGTTGATGTTTTAACAAAAGAATTAATAGAAGTTGATAAAATAATAGACAACACAACTACAAATAAAACATCAAATGAAGAAAAAAAAGAAATTATTATTGAAATTACTATAGATTCATTAGAAGATGAAGATGATCTCGATTTTATAGATGATGATTTTGAATATATTGACGAAGAAAACGTTTCAGATTCAGAAGATGATACTGATACAGAATAAAATAAATTAGTTTGAACTAATTATTAATTTTGTATATTTAATATATATGAATGATAAATATTCAAATATATTAAATAGATTTTTATTAAATTCAGTGTTTAAAATAAAAAATATAAAAAAAAATAAAATAGAACTTGACATTTTAAAATCTTTTTTTAATAAACAAATAATAAATTTAACAGAGTTAAACAATATTAATTATTTTAAAGAAACTAATAATTATTATATTAATATTTTAAAAATATTTGAAAACTTAAAATATTCTTTTGAATCCAATTATAAAACATATAAATCATATAAATTATTAAAATTACAAAAAGAATTAACATTTTATTTAAATTTTTTATCAGCAAAAAGAATTACACATAATTTATATTTTATTGATTCATTATATGATAATTATTTTACAAAACATGAACTTGAAATTATACATTTTATTAATAATTATGTTAGAATTACTAGTATTTGGATTAGTGGTATACATGCGGAAGAATGTGATGATAAATATAAAGTTAGGGAAAACAAAATTATTTTAATACCAAGTAATAATACTTTTAATAATACTAATCATTTTTTTAAAACTATATTTATTTCTACTATGTTAAAACAACAAGATCATAAAACAAATACTGAAAATACACAAGAACCATTTAATGATATTGAAAATACACAAGAACCATTTAATGATATTGAAAATACACAAGAACCATTTAATGATATTGAAAATACACAAGAACCAT